>Ga0155678_15_pt1 | contig 232892 bp, 251 predicted proteins | sample RifCSPlowO2_01_FD_107335 | JGI IMG/M metagenome (GOLD analysis project Ga0155678, IMG submission 107335) | Candidatus Nomurabacteria bacterium RIFCSPLOWO2_01_FULL_42_17
TGTGGTCCCATTGGTCCTCTGAGTCCTGGAGAACCAGAGATGTAGACAGGTGACGGAGTCGGACGAGGAGGAACAACGATAATCTGGGGTTTGACATAACTCCTGAAGGCGTTTAGAAGCTCTGCGCTAGTAACAGCTTGTACTTTAATGGGAGAGAAGCTAAAAACAGAAAAAACCAAGACTAAAAGTCCGAGTAATGATTTTACTGACAGAAATTTTTTCCTTGCCACGCCGTAGCTTTTAGCGGAGGCGGGATTAAGATTTTTTTCTTTCATTTTTCCGGTTTCTAACTCTTTAATTATATCATATACCCCCCCCCGCAAGAGAAATGTGGGGATAACTTGGACAGTCTTCTAACGGGATTTATATTTCTGCAAAAATTTCTCTTTAAACTCAAAAAATTTGTCGTCTAAAATTGATTGGCGGATTTTTTTCACTAAATTAACAATGAAATATAGATTGTGGATCGAAGCCAGAGTGCCGCCCAGCATTTCTTTGCCATGGAAAAGGTGCGCGATGTATGCGCGCATATAATTTTTACAAGTATAACATTTACAATCTTTCTCGATCGGCGAGAAGTCATCGCGAAACTGTTTATTCATAATTATTATCTTGCCTTTTTTTGTGTAGATGGTGCCATTGCGCCCGAGGCGGGTCGGAGCCACACAATCAAAAAGGTCTACGCCATTTTCCACTCCCATAAATAAATCTTCCGGCTCGCCGATGCCGAGCAAGTGCCTGGGCTTACTTTCTGGCAAAATTCCACTTACCCATTTCACCGCCCTTGACATATCTTCTTTAGCGAAACTTCCGCCGATGCCGTATCCATCGAAAGCCAAACCTCCGATAAATTGGGCGGATTTTTTCCGCAGATTTTCATCTCGCCCACCTTGGACTATGCCGAAAAGCGCAGGCGAGGAGAGAAAAGTTCCCTTGCGGGGTGTCTCGCAGGCTGACGAGCCGAGAGGCAGCGCTCCGCGAGCACGCAGAGACAGCGACCCCGCAAGAGAAGCTTTTTCTTCTTCGACTAACTTCTGATGCTCCGCTAAACTCCTCTCTGCCCATCTGTGCGTGCGCTCGAGCGCTTCCTCTTGATATTTCAAATCCTCCGTCGGGCTGGTACATTCATCAAAAGCAAAGATTATATCCGCGCCCAAATTGTGCTGAATCTGGATTGATTTCTCCGGAGTGATGTAATGGATAGAACCGTCTAAATGCGATTTGAAAGACACTCCATCTTGCCCGATTTTCGCCAAACGAGGCGCGTCGGAATCGTCGAAACGTTCCGGGATGAGTAATGAAGGATCAGTGATCTTGCTTATTTTTGAAATTTCTTTTCCATAGGCGGCCCCCAAAGAAAAAACCTGGAAACCGCCGGAGTCTGTCATCATCGGCCCAAAACTGCCATCGCTTCGCCGCCAATTCATAAATGTATGCAAGCCTCCGGCCTTTGCGACCAACTCATCGCCCGGTTGCAAATAAAGATGATACGTGTTTGCCAAGATTACCTCTGCGCCCAAATCTAAAACCTGATCCGGCGAGAGAGACTTCACCGTCGCCTTCGTCCCCACCGGCACAAAAGCCGGAGTATGAATCTCTCCGTGCGCAGTGGTCAAAACCCCCGCGCGGCCCAAAGAATTATTAAGCTTCTTCTCAATTTTAAAATACATTAATTTATTTCTATCTCCACAAACTTCAACTCCTGAATATTCACCGGACTCGTAAGTAAGGCTTTCACAAATGGATCACGCGGGTCGGAAATTATCGTTTCCACCTTTGCAACCACATAAGGAACAATCCCGGGCAAAACCACTTCCTCCCCTTTAGTAATAGCCAAATCTCTCTGGATTATCATCTCGAAATTTCCTCCGCCCCGACCGACCAACTCCATAAATATATTTTTACCAGAAATTACGACTTGCGTCTTTCTGCCGCTATTTGAAAATAAAACCACTTTTGAAGAGTTGGGGTAAGTTTCAGCCACCACGCCGATCGGCACATTGCCCAAACCAAAAACCATATCATTTACTTGAATCCCCTGCTTTATGCCAGCATCGATGATGAGCGTGTCATAAGGGCTCTGATGGGGTTTCGCTAAAATAGCGGCCAAAGTCATATTTATTTTCGGATCTTTTCTATTTAAAATTTCTTTCAAATCAATATTTTCAGCCAGGATAGAATTATAATTTGCCGTTCGCGCTTCCTGCTCGCTCAATTGAGATTTTAGATTTTTATTTTGATGGTCAAGCGAACTTTTAGAAACAAAATACGCTTTCGCGCCGCTTAATTTTTCACCGACACTATTCCCGATCGCCAAAACCGGGCGAAAGACAGTGTGCGAGAGCATCGAGAGGCCGCCCCAAATGCTCGATCTAAAGTAAAACAAAATAATCAGCAAAAAAATCAGGGATGCAATTCTAAAAATCTTTTTATTTTTTATTTTTTTATCGTGGAGGTAGTTCATCCTGATTCCCAATCAAAACTTCTTTATAAAATGGAATGTCGTCTAGGATCACTCCGGTACCCCTCGCCACCGCGGAAAGCGGATCCTCCACCACATAGACAGGAATCTTCAAAATGCGCGCCAAGAGCTGATCGAGCCCGGGCAAGAGAGCGCCGCCGCCCGAGAGGGTGATGCCGCGATGCATGATGTCGGACAAAATTTCCGGCGGAGTTGTTTCCAGCATGTCTTTGACGCCTTCGCATAATCCTCGGACCGACAGCGCGAGCGCTTCTCGGATATCCGCATCAGTCACCACCACCGCCCGAGGAAGTCCAGTCAAAATATCCCGCCCATGCACTTCTGTTTCCATATATTCCATCGGAATGGCGGAACCGATCGCAATCTTTACCACTTCGGCCGTCCTCTCGCCGATCAATATCTTGAATTCGTCGCGCATATAAGTGATGATGTCATTATTCAGTCTGTCACCGGCGATTTTCAAATTCTTGGACTTCACCACTCCGCCCAGAGAAATCACCGCGATGTCCGTCGTCCCGCCCCCGATATCTATGATCATCGAGCCGACCGGATCTTTGATCGGCAACCGCACCCCGATCGCGGCCGCCATGGGTTCCTCGACTAAGAAGACTTCCCGCGCGCCAGCCGAACGAGCCGCGTCATACACTGCCCGGGTCTCTACGTTGGTCGTGCCAGTCGGCACCCCGACCAAGACTCTCGGCCGCGCTAATTTTTTAGACATTTTATTCGCTTTATTTATCAGATACGAGAGCATCTCTTCGGTCACTTCAAAGTCCGAGATCACGCCGTCCACCAGCGGACGAATGGCTTTGATGTGCCCCGGAGTGCGCCCGAGCATCTCTTTGGCTTTCACCCCGACAGCCAAAATCTGATTAGTCTTGATGTTAACTGCGACGACAGAAGGCTCGTTGATGACGATGCCGTGACCTTTCAAATACACCAAAGTATTGGAAGTTCCGAGGTCTATCCCGATGTCATTGGAAATTAATTTGTAAATTTTTTCAAACATTTTTAATTAGCTTTTTAGCTAGTTAGCTTATTAGCTTTTTAGTAAATTCAACAATTCTTCGAGAGAAAGAATTTTACCCTTCTTCTCGTTGCGTTTTTTTATTTCTACGCCTCCCTCCTTTATGCTCCTCTCTGACACAACCACCCGATAAGGCATGCCTAAAAGATCCGCATCAGCAAATTTTTCTCCGGCTGACATGCCGAGACGATCATCAAATAAAACTTCAATATTATTTTTCTGTAAACGCGCATAAATTTTCTCCGCTTCGGCTTTGACCGTCTCATCTTCTCCCAAAGCAAGCAAATGAACAGAGAAAGGAGCGACGGATTCCGGCCAGATTATGCCTTTATCATCAGAGAGAACTTCCACGACTGTGCCCAGCAAACGCCCCAAGCCGATGCCATAGCAGCCCATTAAAACGTTGTGTTTTTGCTCTTTTTCATCGGTGAAAGAAAGATCAAACGGCTTTGAATATTTCGTTTTTAAATCAAAAATATTTCCAACTTCGATGGATTTGCGCTCCACTAATTTCTCTTTTTCTAATTCGAGACTTTTCAAGACTGCATCGTTAAAGACTTCCTTATTGACGGCGACGCTGCTAGCCTCATCGACATAAATAGTATCCTCGCCGGTGCCGGAGAGAGTCTGAAATTCGTGGGAATACTTTGAAAAAGTTCCGCCCGAAGCAAAAGTCAGATAAGTCAGATGCCCGATGCCGACCCGGGCAAAGATAGTCTTGTAAACATTTTTCATTTTGTCATAAAACTTCTCAAAATCTTCCTCCGAGGTATGGAAAGAATACATGTCTTTCATCATAAATTCCCTGCCCCGCAGCATTCCGCTCTTGGCGCGAAGTTCCATCCTGAATTTGTTTTGAATCTGATAAATCGCTAGTGGCGAATCGAGAGAATCTAAAAGAAAATCTTTATACGAAGAAATATAATTTTTCAAAATAGGAACGATGATCTCTTCGTGCGTCGGGCCGAGCGCGACTTCCCGTCCGCTCGCATCACTGACTTTGTATAGGTCATCCATCGAGTCCCAGCGGCCAGTTTTTTCCCAATTTTCTTTCGGCTGAAAAGAAGACAGCAAAACTTCTTGCCCGCCGACCTTGTTCATCTCTTCCCGGATGATATTTTCAATTTTCTGGAGCACCCGAAAACCTAGCGGCAGATAGCTGTAAACCCCCGCCATTTCCTTGTGAATAAAGCCTCCGCGAATCAGAAGCTCTGCGTTCTTTGAAACTTCATCGGCCGGCGCCTCCCGCCTCGTTTTAGTAAAAAGTTTAGATTGTCTCATTGGCCTATCTTAACGCAAATATGGCTTTTGGTCAAAGATGGCGTTTGCAAAACGCCTAGCTTTCTGCTATATTATTTCCATGCAAAAAACAAAGGAAACAAAAGACATTCGAGAAAATTCGGACACGAGCATCGAAAAAATGTTCAAAGTTGGAGCGCATTATGGCTACTCAAAAACCAGAAGACACCCGAGCCTCTCGAGATATATATACGCCACAAAGAATAAAAGTGATATCATCGACCTCGAACAGACGAGCGCTATGCTAGAGGTGGCTACCCTATTTATAAAAAGCCTAGGAGCGCAAGGCAAGACTGTGCTCTTCGTAGGCACAAAACCTGAAGCCAAGGACATCACCAAAAGCGCAGCCGAGAGTTTGAATATGCCTTATGTGAACGAGCGCTGGATCGGAGGCACTTTGAGTAATTTCGTAGAAATAAAAAAGAGAATCACCGAGCTTGAAAATTATCGCAAGGATTCTGCGGAAGGCGGACTCGACAAATACACCAAAAAAGAACGGGTAGTTTTGGCGAAAAAAATGGAGAAACTGGAAAGATATTATTCCGGACTCGTCGGCTTGAAAAAGACTCCTGACGCATTGTTTGTCATAGACGCCAAGGCGGAACATATCGCGACAACTGAAGGTAAAAATAAGGGGGTGCCAATCGTCGCTATTGTAAATTCTGATTCGAATATTAAAGGCATCGAATATCCTATCGTCGGAAACGATTCGAGCATGCCTTCGATAAAGTTTTTCGCTCTCGCTATCGTGAGCGCCTACAAAGCCGGCCAAAGCTCCCTACCTGCGAAAGAAGCCTAAAAAATAAATATGCCATCGCAAATATCAACACAATCAGTGAAGGAACTTAGAGATGCTACAGGCATTTCGGTGATGCAGTGCAGACGCGCGCTGGAAGAGGCTGAAGGCGACATGAAAAAAGCGCTCGCTATTTTAAAAAAAACAAGCTCGGACATAGCGCAAAAAAAAGGGAGCCGCGAAGTCAAGGATGGCGCAGTCCTGGTAAAAATAGCAGATAAAAAAGCAGTGCTAGTGTCTCTGCATTGCGAGACTGATTTCGTGGCCAGAAATGAGGATTTTACAAAACTACTCTCGAGCTTGGCGGACATCGCCCTATCCGGCGGTGTGGAGAAAATGAGAACACAAGCTAAAGATCTGATCGACCCTATAATCCAAAAAACTGGAGAGAACATCCAGCTAGGCGAGGTGTCGGAAATTTCCGGCGATATGCTGGGCGCTTATGTTCATAATAATAAAATAGCAGTGATCGTAAGCCTCGCGGGCGGCAGTGTGGAGCTGGCTAAAGATATCGCCATGCACATCGCCGCGATGAAGCCAGAATATATCACCGAGGCTGAAATAACTCCAGACGCGAAGGCGACGATGATCGAAATATTTGAGAAAGAAATTGCGAATGTTGATAAACCAGCCGAGATAAAGAAAAAAATGCTAGAAGGAAAAATCAACACTTATTTCAAAGAAAAGACCCTGCTCAATCAAGCATTCATCAAAGACGGCACAGAGACAGTGGGCAAGCTTTTAGAAAACTCCAAGGCAAGCATCAAAGAGGTCAAGCGTTATTCAATATGATCTATCTTCTTTTAATTTTATTTTTTGCATCGCTCGTCGCTATCATCATCATGATCGGCAGAAAATTGGCCGTGATAGAGCACGAACAAATACTGAACCATGAAGAAGTTTTATTTGAGATTCCGAACTTGGAAAAAGTAAAACATTTTACTATTCGAAATCTTAAAAAATACGGACACGCTGGCCTAGTGGGAACAATGAGACTTTACCTAAAGTCAAAAAATTTTTTAAGAAATAAATACGAACAAATAAAAATTAAAATAAATAAAATAAGCAACGAAACGCATGTAAACGGCGAAAAGAGAGAAATTTCCAAATTCCTAAAAGTTATCGGAGACTACAAACACAAAATCAGAGAGATCCAGCATAAAATCAAGAAAGAGGAAAATTTGTAGGACTCAAATCTGAGCCGGCAGAGGGGATCGAACCCACGACATCCAATTTACAAAATTGGCGCTCTACCAACTGAGCTATGCCGGCTTACGTATGAATAGACTATCATATCCATCTACAAAAGACTACTTATTTATTTTTTCTCCAGTCGATGCTTTTTCTTGAAGTTTGAAGGACTCTTGCACTCTCTTTTCCAGATCATCCATAGAATGGAAACCGGTCAAAAGCTCATCATCTATCACCAAGGCCGGAAGCTCGGTATCTTTGACTTTATAAATTTGAAGCATGGCGGCCACAGCGGAAAGATCCGTACTGTAATCAAAAGAATACGTGCGGAGCTCTGGGTATTTTTGACTGAGAGCAGCTAGCACCAAACTTTGTTTTTCACATACCCTGCAATTATCTGCCGAGGTATAAAAATAAAGGATGAAAGCGGATTTAACTTTGCAACGTTCAGAAATTTTTTTCGCTAATAAATAATCTTTGATTTGCAACAATGCATAATATTTTTTTAGAGATGATACCTCCTCTGTAGCTACCAAATTTTTCTGGCTCCATTCCAATTTGCCCCCCAGTTCTCCAAGCTCGGGAGAATAAACAGAATCAGAAATATTCTTGCAGGAAAGTTCTGAAAGCAGAGAAAATTGGGTCTCGGAAGAAAGAATGTCAATGGCTATTTTGTCCTGAATTGATTTCAATTGATCAATTTTTTTATTGCCAAAATAGTTGCTCAAATAAATGGCAGTGGAAAAGATACCCACGGTGATGACAAAAGCAATAAGATAATTTTTCCAAGGTATATAAGTCATGAAAATTTTAGTTTATTCATCTCCAGGCGACTTCCTTGCGAGTCACGAGAGTGTTATAGACTGCCTTAAAGAGCCAGACGGAGGCAATGAAATTAAAAAAGAGAAAGAAAAAAATAAATGACAGATCGGGAACAGGTTTTTTACCCCGAATCTTTTTGCCGATGATAGCCATGATAATAAAAAATAAAATAAGCACAATATAAATAAATATGAGCGGGCGCGCATTAACAAAAAAGAAACTTATTTCGCCCGTATGAAAATTGGTGACTAAAAGCCTTGAAACTAAATGATACAGGGCATTCCCTATGCCGAATAAAACAACTGCAGTTCCAAAAAGCGTCGTGACTATATACAATAACCCGATGGGAACAGTAAAGAGCGAGAATACCCCGTATTTTGATTTAAACAAATATCGGCGATAATCGTAGCTATTATTTATAAAACCATACATCCAACGCAACCTTTGTTTATAAAGATCCTTTAAGGTATTAGGGGATGTCGTATGCACAAACGCATCATGGCATTGGCCGATTTTGTAGCCGTTGACTTGCATCCGATATGCAATTTCTAAATCTTCCGTTCGGTGGGCGTTCTTATAGGGACCTAAATCATCAAAAACTTTTTTACGGTAAATGGAAAATTGGCCTTGAGTGACATGGATACCGTTCATGAGCGAAAGCACTTTCTTGAGAGGAATAAACATATTAAACTGGAGATCTTGGGCTTTCTGGAGAAATCCCTTGGGTTCGTGAATTACTATCGCAGGCGAAACCGCCATCATATCTTTGTCGCTTAAAAATTGCCACATTGTTTTTTTGAGAGTATTCGGCTCTATAAATGTGTCTGCATCCAGATTGCCGATATACTCGGTGGTGGCAGTCGCAATGATCAAATTCATAGCAGTATGCTTGCCTCCATTTTCTTTCCTGATCAGATCCACATTCATGACCCCCTGAAACTTTTGTATCACTTGCCAGGTGTTGTCGGTGGAGCCATCGTCCACCACTTTTATTATGAGTTTATCTTTTGGATAATCAACAGCTAGGAGCGAGTCTACTGTTTTAACAATAGTCTCTTCCTCGTTCCAACAAGGCACCATAATGGTCACCGCAGGCCAATTTACATCGGGAGGAAAAGAGGTATTTTTCTTTATTTGCTCGCGTGTTTTAAACACCATGAGCAAGAAAAAAACCTGCACATAAAGGGCAAAAAAGGTCAACACATAAGATATTATGTCAGAAATTGAAACCATATTACTTGGCTACTATCAATTACATACTGCCCCCCTCTTTGACATCAGAGCCACAAGCACATGCACCCATGCACGTCTTGCACCTGCAACCAAATATCTTCATAACAGCTGCTACACCCACAAGGATGTAAACTATAGCCTCAAGAGTCGGCATTGTGCCTAGGATCATTTTGACAACATTCCAATCACTGCCCATCAACATCCCGACACCCACCAAGCCCCAATTGATGCCTCCGACTATGAGTAGGATTTTGACCACCAAAGACGTAGTGCACCCGCGTCCGCAACCACAACTACAATTTGAATTACACATATGTTTATAAAAAACACTATGCCCGAACGACGAATCGGACAATAATTTTAATATTTCAAATATACCACATTTCAAAAAACAATGCTATAATACATGGATGCAGAATAGTGATTCAAAACAACAAATAGCCGGAGCAATAATTATAGCCGGGATCATCATAGCCGGAGCGATTTTATTGAAAGGAAGTAATGGTACGGGAGGTGGAAACACACAGACAAACACGCCAATTTCTAAAATAATCGGTTTGAATGTAAAATCTTTTAATACTTGCCTAGAGAGCGGAAAATTTAAAGACAAAATAGAAGCAGACATAGATGATGGAAATAAAGCGGGTGTGAGAGGCACTCCATCTTCTTTTATATTAAAAGACGGTGTGGTCGTTGATACCATAGGAGGCGCTCAACCCTTTGAAAAAGTGAAAGAGCAAATAGGCGAGGCACTTAAAGATAGCGCAACAGGAAGACCTAAACAAATTAGACCAATCACATCCGACGATCATATTTTAGGAAATGCAAATGCGAGAATAGTGATAGTAGAATACTCAGACCTTGAGTGTCCATTTTGTAAAGTATTCCACAACACGATGCACCAAGTGGTAGAAAAAAGTGGTGGAAATGTCGCTTGGGTATACAGGCACTACCCGATTCCCCAGCTTCATTCAAAAGCTTTCCATGAAGCCGAGGCGACCGAATGTGCATGGGAACAAAAAGGAAACGACGGTTTCTGGAAATATATAGATAAACTTTTCGAAATCACTCCGTCCAATAATGGACTACCCGTCGAGAGACTTTAGTCAAGCAACCCAACAGGCAAGACCTGTTAAACAGGTCTTGCCTGTTGGGTTAGTCGAAGTAATTTTTTAGCCTAGAGATTTTTTCGTGCTGGCGGAGTTTTTCGTGGACTTTGGCTTCGATCTGGCGAATGCGTTCGCGAGTCACGCCAAACTCTTCCCCTACTCGTTCGAGCGTATGCTGAATGCCGTCCAACAATCCATAACGCATCTCCAGGATCTTACGCTCCTTTGGATTGAGCTCATTCAAGACTTCCCGAATTTGGTCAGAGAGAATTCGGCGAGAAGATTCTTGATCTGGACGTAAAATTTTATCGTCCGGAATAAAATTCTCCAGAGTTGATTTATCATCATCGTCTCCGACTGGCTGTTCTAGAGACACTGTCTCTTGGGAAATATTTTCAATGACATGGATTTTCTCCACCGGAATGCCCATCTCGGTAGCTATCTCTTCTGCGAGCGGCTCTCGGCCCAGGTCTTGCGAGAGCCGGCGGTGCGTCTGCTTGTATTTAGAAATCGTCTCCACCATGTGTACAGGAATGCGGATAGTGCGAGACTGATCAGCCAGCGCGCGAGTGATGGATTGACGAATCCACCAAGTCGCATAAGTGGAAAATTTATAACCTTTGGTCCAATCAAATTTTTCCACCGCCTTGAACAAGCCCAGATTTCCTTCTTGAATGAGATCGAGCAGAGTCAAATTTGCAGACCGGCCCACATATTTTTTTGCAATTGAGACAACCAGACGCAGGTTGGCGCGAGCGAGCAGATTCTTTGCCTCCAAGTCGCCATGCTCGATGCGTTTCGCCAGATCTTTTTCTTCGCTGGCGTGGATGAGAGGGTACTGGCCGATCTCTTTCAGATACATCTGGATCGAATCATGCATGCTCCCCTTGTTCAAATCTTTGTCAGTCAGATCGGTATTGAGATTCAGTAAGTTTCCACCCTCCAAGACATCGATGCCGGCAATGGAGAATTTTTCGTAAAGCTCATCTAAAAATAAAATATTATTCTCAATGTCCGGAAAGGTTTTCAGGATCTCATCATAAGTAATGAATCCCCTTTTGCGTCCTTTTTCGATAAGTTCGCTCGAGATACGGGCTAGACCCTCGGCCTTCTTCTCCGCATAAGACAATTTGACTGCTTTATTTTTTAAAACCTTTTTTACCTTAATTTTTCCGCCTTTTCGGCGGATCGCCGTAGAGGCGATTTTATTCTTTTTGCTTTTCTTCTTTATTTTTTTTGATTTTATTTTTTTCTTCATAAAATTTTATTTCTTTAAACGACTATTTTTAATTTCTTCTTTTCTCTTATTAATCTCGTTTATCTTTTTTAAAATTTCTGGCTCAAGTTTGTCATCTTTCGTATTTTTCAGCTCTATCATCTTTTTTACCAGCTCTTCATTTAAATATTCTTCTTCGATGGAAAGCAGCATCTCATCCACATCTTTTTGCAAATTTTGGCTGTCTAAATAAAACGCCTCCGCTTCATAAATCAGATCTTCTTTTATATTTTTAAAATCTTCCTTAGATCTCTGAAGTTTGCTAAAAATCAAATCCGGCTCTATGGCCCTACTCTCCATACTTTCCTGCCAAAAAGCTATCCCTAAAAGCTTGCGTTCGATTGGATCTTTTCTTAATTTTTTCTCTACACTTATTCTGGTAGTCTCTGTGTCTTCTTTTTCGTATTTTAATTCAGATTCAACTTTCTTTAGATCTTCCAGCAAGGCTGTCTCTTTTATGCCCGATTTGTCGCTGATAAGTTTAATGAAATGGGACTTTTCTATGGCGCTTTCTATATCATTTACAAAGGGCAAAAGGCGCCCCTCTATAGCTTTGCCGACCTTCCTCTGGTCAAGAGAGAGCTCCCTCAAAATTCTCTCTAGCATAAATGGGATAAAATGTTTTGAATTTCGAATTGCTTCCCTCCAAGCGTCAGGGCCTTCTCTAGAGATGGTGTCGGCTGGATCCATGCCTTCTTTCATGCTCGCCACTTTCACATCCATGCCGAGCGATAAGGCTATCTTGGCAAAACGGTTTGCCGCATTCACCCCCGCTTTGTCCGCGTCATAAGCCAGAACAATATTTTTTGATAATCGGCAAACAAGTCCCAAATTATTTATAATATTTTCTTTGGATAAAGTTTGATCTGTCATCGCGGTGCCAGAAGAGGCGACTGTATTTTTAAAACCTGCCTGATGGGATAAAACCAAATCCATCTGCCCTTCCACTAAAATAGAAAAATTATTCTTGCGAATGGAATCTTTGGCTTTATCTATGCCGAAAAGTACCGAAGATTTATTGAATATCGGAGTCTCGGGAGAGTTTAAATACTTAGCAGACTTGCCGTCGTCAACCAGAATTCTGCCCGAGAAAGCGATGATCCGCCCGCTGGAATCTGAAATCGGGAACATTATGCGCCCGCGAAACCTGTCATACATTGCTTTTGTTTTTTCCTCTGGTCGTTTAGCGAGTCCAGCCAGCTCTATTTCTTTATCAGAAAAATTTTTTGATTTCAAATAGTCATACAAAATACGCCAATCTAGGATGGCATATCCTAGGCGGAAATCTTTTATAGTTTTATATTCTACCCCGCGGGATTTTAGATATTCTTGAGCCGGTTTATTCGCCGCTAAATTTTTCTCGAAAAATTTAGCGGCTTCTTCCATCACTTCGTATAATTTTTCTTTCTCGCTCTTGGTCTCCCTGGTCTCCTTGGCGTCTCGACTGTAAGTTTCGAGGACGACACCTGCTTTGTCTGCCAAAAGTTTCAGCGCGCCCTTGAAATCAAGCCCTTCAAACTCTTCCACGAAAGTGAAAATGTCTCCGGAAGCTCCGCAACCGAAACAATAATAACTTCCTCGTTCCGGCGAAACGAAAAAGCTCGGCGTCTTTTCATTGTGAAATGGACACCTGCCTTTCCAGCTTTTCCCCGCTTTGTCGAGCTTCATATAAGCCCCGACCAAGGAGAGGATATCTATTCTTGATTTGATTTGATCAACAGATGAGGACATAATTTCTTATTGCAAGCTTATAAATCTAAGATAATTTCAAACTTGACATATATTTTGGATTTGCTATACTGGGGTGGTAAATGGACGCAAGTCCTCCGAGATTCCCCGCTGAAAGGCGGGGTTTCGCTTTTTATGGGAATAATTCTTTAGTTTTAGTGATAATCTCATTAAATTCATTCTCATTGATTGTTTCAATTAAACGTAATAGCCTTTTAGTGCTTAATAAACGTACTTGTGAAAGTATGACAAAAGAACCACTTGATTTCAATTTATAATGAAATTTATTATTTTTTGCAATGGTGGTAAGTGGTAAAACCCATACAATATCTCGATTAAATTTTCTGATAATAAGTAGTGGACGTTCAAAATTTTCATTTTTTCCGTCTTGCTCATAACCAATATTTAGACCGAGAGATCCCCACCAAATCTCTCGTTCGTTGAAGAATATTCCATCAGAAATTTCTTTTTGATCAATGTATTTTTTCTTTTCATTCCATTTGTCAAAATCTTTTTTGTATTCCATTTTGGGTATTTTCACTTTTATCTATTTTCTGGTATAATGCACTTGTATTTGTAAGTAAAAGGGGGTGAGGGGGAGGACTCCCCGATAAAGGTTGGTACTGAGGAAGTCCGTAAATGTACCGTAAACCCTTGTCCCCTTTTGTTTATAATTTTTATTTCTCTGCCTTTTCTAGCACAGCTTTACTTTTGAATCCAGTTCCCGCTGGGATGAGTCGTCCGATGATGACATTCTCTTTCAGTCCTCGCAGATTGTCTACCCCGCCTTTGATCGCATTTTCTATGAGTACGCGGTTCGTATTTTGGAATGATGCGGCCGAGAGCCAACTCTTGGTGCGGAGAGAAACTTCGGTGATTCCTAGAACTACAGTTTCCGCTTTAGCTCCTTTGCCTTCTCCAACTCTTGAATTTTCTTCGATGAAAGCTGTATTCTCAACAATGTCCCCGATGGAGAAATTGGTTTCACCGGCATCTTTTATTTTTCTGCGAGAAAACATCTGGCGAATAATTATTTCTGTATGCTTTCTGGAAATCGAAGCACTTTGCAACTCATAAACTTTATTTATTTCCCGAATGATATATTTTTCAACTAATTCTTTAGTCCCAAATTTGAATATCTCCGCGATATCAGCCGATCCGTCAGTCAAAAGATCTCCCTTTTTCACCTGATCGCCAACTTTTACTATCGGCATTCGATGGAACGCCACCAGATATTCTATTTCATTCGGCTTACCATCCAGTTTTGTATCTCCCAGTACTTTGATAACTTTTTCTTTTCCATCTTTGGCGGTAATAGAAATAATTTCGCCGTCTGTTTGAGAGACAATGGCCGGATTTTTCGGAATTCTCCTTTCAAAGATTTCCTCAACACGCGGCAAACCAGTGGTGATGTCCGTCCCGGCCACACCTCCGGCATGGAATGTGCGGAGGGTAAGCTGAGTACCCGGCTCGCCGATAGCTTGAGCCGCAATGATACCCACAGCCTCGCCCAGCTCCACCAGATGATTTCGTCCTAAGTCGAGCCCATAGCAGTTCACACAAAGACCATGAACAGTGCGGCAAGTCAGAGGAGATCGGACAAATACTTCGGTAAAACCCGCGCCCTCAATATTGTAAGCTTCTTCTTTGGTGACCAAAAATCCTCTCTTGTAAACCACCTTGCCATCTTTATCCTTCAAATCTCCGGCCAAAACTCGTCCCCGAATATTTTTTGAAAGTGGAATTTCAATTCCAGAAATATCCTCACGAGTCACGATCCTACCCTCTTTGGTCCCGCAATCTTCTTCGGTGATGACCACGTCCTGCGCGACATCCACCAATCTGCGAGTCAAATATCCGGCCTTGGCGGTGTTGAGCGCGGTATCAGAAGCACCTTTTCGGGCGCCATGAGTAATGACGAAATATTCAATCGGCGAAAGCCCTTCCTGATAACAAGGAATAATCGGGAATTCCAAAGTCTTACCCTGGTTGTTTTGGATGAGTCCGATCATGCCGGTCATCTGCATGAGGCTCGACATGGTGCCTCTCGCTTTCGAAGTAAACAAATCATAAGTAGAACTATGCTTGTCTAGTGTTTTCGGTAAGACTTTTTCCAAATCTTTCTTGGTGCGTGTCCAAACTTCGATAATTTTTTGGTATTTCTCTTCTTCCGACAAGAGACCCTCGCTCCATTGCGAGATTATTTGTTCTTCGAGTTTCTTACCTTCTGCTATAATTTTAGGTTTCAAAGGAGAGACGGAGACATTGTCCAACCCCCAAGTAGTGCCAGAAACTGTCGAATACTTAAAACCAAATGCCTTGATTTTATCCAAGAATCCGGGAGTGCTGTCCACTCCTGAGTGGATGATAAGTTCATCCAGCAACATCGACAACCTGTCCTGAGTCATCTCATCGTTGACATAAGAAAAATCGGAAGGCAAAATACTATTGAAAAGAAGTTTGCCGACAGAAGTTTCAAAAATTCCTCCATCAAATTTTCTGTATTTAGGTTTGTCTGTTGCTAAAACTTTTATTTTAGCGCGCAGAGAAATAACTCCATAATCATGCGCCGTGATAGCGGTGTTCGGACTAGAAAAATATTTGCCTTCGCCTAGCTCCCCATCCATGGATTTCGTCATCCAATAACTTCCGAGCACCATATCCATGCGAGGATGCACGATCGGATCGCCGTTTTGAGGTTTGAGCAAGTTCTTGTTTGACGCCATCAGCTCTTTGGCTTCGGCTTGCGCTTCTTCCAAGAGAGGAACATACACAGCCATTTGGTCTCCATCGAAGTCTGCGTTGAAGGCCTGACAAACGAGCGGATGAACTTGAATCGCGTTGCCTTCGATCAAGATCGGATTGAAAGCTTGAATACCAAGGCGATGCAGAGTCGGCGCGCGGTTTAAGAGAACATATTTTCCGGCGATAACTTCTTCTAACATCGCCCAGACGTCGGGAGTGCGTTCCTCGATCAGTTTGTTCGCCCCGCGAATATTGAAAGCCAATTCTGCCTGTAAAATTTTTGAAATCACGAATGGTCTAAAAAGCTCGAGCGCCATGTGTTTCGGCAATCCGCATTGATTGAGCTTGAGCTCAGGACCGACGACGATGACTGAACGTCCCGAATAATCCACGCGCTTTCCGAGCAAGTTTTGGCGGAAAAGGCCTTGTTTAGATTTCAAATTATCGGACAGAGATTTTAGAGGACGCTTTTGAGACTGACTCATTGCGGCCGAATCATTTTGTTTGGCAATAGAGTTGTCAATCAGCGCATCGACTGCTTCCTGGATAATTCTTTTTTCATTTCGCAAGATAACATCCGGCGCATTGATCTCTTTTAACTTCTTCAAACGATTATTTCTATTTATCACTCGACGATAAAGATCATTGAGGTCAGAAGTCGCGTGTCGGCCTCCGTCTAGGGCAACCATCGGGCGCAAAACTGGAGGAATCACCGGAATCACCGTCAAAAACATCCATTCCGGACGAATGCCGGCGTAAGTCATCGCGCGGATAAGGGAAAGTCTTTTTTGCAATTTTTCTTTTTCGGCCACGCTCGCCTTTTCGATCATCTTTTCCGTGTGCGCTTTTAATTTATTCAAATCTAGATTTTTGAAAATAGAATAAATCGCTTCCGCGCCGATATTGGCCTCAAAACAAGTGCCATATTTCAAGGAATAATGATGGAAAGAAATTTCATTTAAAACTTTCCCTTCATAAATTTCTCCTATTTCTTTTTTGGTGATGGAAAGCAGATTTTTCAATTTCTCCCGAGTGTCATCGTTGTTGGCATTTTTAAATTTAACTTTATATTCTTTTTCTAGGCCAGTGATGACGGCTTCTTTCTCGGCCTCATGAACTTTAGTGATAATATAGCCAGCAAAATAGATCACCTTTTCAAGGTCTGAAACAGATATATTCAGCAAGATGCTCATGCGAGAAGGCACTCCGCGCAAAAACCAGATATGCGACACCGGCGTAGAGAGCTCGATATGCCCCATGCGTTCACGGCGAACGATCGAGCGAGTCACTTCGACTCCGCATTTTTCGCAAATAATATCTTTATAACGGATTCGGCGATATTTTCCGCAGTAACATTCATAATCTTTTTCCGGCCCGAATATTTTCTCGTCAAAGAGGCCTCCGCGCTCACTTCTGCCAGTGCGATAATTTATAGTCTCGGGCTTCGTTACCTCACCGTATGACCACTCCTTGATTTGTTCAGGGGAAGCGAGTCGTAGCGCGATCGAATCAAATTCAGTTGTGTTTAAGGTTTTCATATGATTTTTATTCTTTGCTTACGCCTTTTCTTAAATTCACATCAAGCGCTAGACCTCTTAAATAATTTAAGAGCACATTGAATGACGCGGGAGAATTCGGCGGTCTGATTTTTTCATTTTTAATAATAGAATCAAAAGTCGCGGATCTACCGAGAATGTCGTCAGATTTGATCGTGAGCATTTCACGCAGTGTGTACGCCGCGCCGTAACCTTCGAGCGCCCAGACTTCCATTTCTCCGAATCTCTGTCCTCCGCCTTGAGCTTTTCCGCCGAGAGGCTGTTGAGTAATGAGCGAATAAGGCCCGATAGAACGCATGTGAATTTTGTCTTCCACCATGTGGTGCAGTTTGAGCATATACATACAACCGACAGCCACATCTTGCTCGAAAGCTTCTCCGGTGCGTCCGTCAAAAAGTTTTAATTTTCCATTCTCTGGCAAACCTGCCTTTACTAACTCTTCCTTTATCTCCTCATGCTTGGCCCCGAGAAATGGCGGAACAATCGCCTGATAATTGAGAGTGTTCGCGGCCATGCCGAGATGCATTTCTAAAATTTGTCCCAAGTTCATACGAGAAGGAACACCGAGAGGCGAAAGAATAATATCAATTGGTGTACCATCCGCCATATAAGGCATATCTTCCTCCGGCAGAATGGTGGAGATGACTCCCTTGTTTCCATGTCTTCCGGAAAGCTTGTCGCCCACGGAAATATTTCTGATCTGGGCAACTTCGATGACAATCTTTTTTATAATCCCCGCTTCGAGCGTGTGTCCGAGGTCACGAGAAAAGATCTTTACTCCAATGATGCGTCCGCGTTTGCCGTGTTCTACTCGCAGTGACGTATCTTTGACATCACGCGCTTTTTCCGCAAAGATCGAACGCAAAAGCCGTTCTTCTGGAGTCAGTTCCGTCTCGCCTTTGGGAGTAATCTTGCCGACTAAGATGTCATTTTCTCTCACTTCCGCTCCAATGCGGACAATTCCGTCTTCATCGAGATCTTTGAGCTTGAGTTCGCCGACATTTGGTATGTCACGAGTGGTGATTTCAGGGCCAAGTTTCGTATCACGAACCACGCAAGTAAATTCCTCGACGTAAACGGAAGTAAATTTACTCTTTTTGACTAAACGTTCAGAGACGATGATCGCGTCCTCATAAGTTGAACCAGACCAAGAGAGAAAAGCCACCAGAATATTTTGTCCGAGAGAAATTTGTCCGCCGACGGTGCTACTCGTATCGGCCAATATATCGCCTTTTTTTATTTTATCCCCCACATTTACGAGCGGGCGCTGGTGGAATACGGCAAAGTTGTTATTCCTCATAAAATTAATCAGATTATAAGTTTTGTCCCCGCCCGCATGACTCGCGTCAGCGTGTCGGGCAGGTTTTTTCTCCCCGCCTGCAACGCTATGCGTAGCATTGCGGGCAGGTGATTTGCCTTCTACCACTATCTTTTTCGCATCTAAGTAAGAGACAACCCCGTCTTCGGTTGCGATAACTAATCGCCCTCCGTCTCGCGCCGCCAACTCTTCAATACCGGTCGCAACCAGCGGAGCTTCCGGCAAAACGCAAGGTACAGCTTGCTTCTGCATGTTTGATCCCATTAAGGCTCGGTTCGCATTGTTGTGTTCCAAAAATGGAATCATCGAAGTGGCGATAGAGAAAGCTTGATTGGGAGAGACGTCAATAAAATCAACTTCCTCTCGAGAAATTTCTCCTGGTTCTGTCTTGATTCTGGCTTCAACTTTTTCTTTGGTTATCTTGCCGGACTCATCATAAGGAATTCCCGCATGCGCAATGTTATATTTTTCTTCCTCTAGCGCATTTAAATAAACCACCTCGTCAGTCAACTTGCCATTCTTGACTTTGATATAAGGAGTTTCGATAATTCCGAAGTCATTAATCTTGGCATAAGTGGCAAGGTGTAAAATAAGTCCGATGTTTGGACCTTCCGGAGTATGAATCGGGCAGACTCGGCCGTAGTGCGAAGGGTGCACATCGCGGACTTCCAGCCCCGCGCGTTCGCGTGTGAGACCTCCGGGTCCGAGCGCGGAGAGGGTGCGCAGATGCTCTATTTCATAAAGCACATTTTCTTGCGCCATAAATTGAGAAAGCTGGTTGGTAGTGAAAAATTCTTTGATGCGAGCTTGAAGTGGACGCTGATTGATGATCGCGATCGGCATCGCGGTATCGACATCAATAATAGACATGCGGTCTTGGATATTTCGCTTTATCTGCATCATACCAGTGCGAACTTTTTGCTGTAAAATTTCTCCGACAAAACGCACGCGCCTCTGGCCCAAGTGATCGATGTCGTCCGCCTTGGCGTCGGCTGTATTGTTCAAAGAAATAATGTGCGCAATAACTGTCGCTAAATCTTCCTTGGAAATTGTGCGGCGCGCCATCTCGGCTTCATCCATCCCCTTGCCGAAACGTTGGTTGAATCTGAATCTTCCGACTGGAGAAAGATCATATCGTTCAGCCGTAAATAATGAATTGATGAATTCTTTGGCATTGTCCGCAGTGGCCATATCGCCGTCTCGGAGACGTTTGTAAATTTCAATATAGGCCTCATTTAAAGTCTTGATCCCGTCTTTGGAGAGAGTTGTTTTAATAATTCCCTCTGCCGTAGCATCCCCGCCTGCATCGATTTGCGAAGCATTGCGGGCAGGCTTTGAAAAAGCCTTGACGATCGCCTCGTCGGTCTCATAACCCATCGCGCGTAGTAGCGCGGTCGCCGGGAATTTTCTCTTTTTGTCTATTCTGATATAAATTCCTCCATCCGCTTCGGATTCTATCTCGATCCAAACTCCGCGAGCTGGGATGATCTTGGCGCCGAAATATCTGTTACCCTTGCTTTCAGATTCCGTAAAGAAAACTCCGAAACTGCGCGCGAGTTGCGGCACAATCACGCGTTCTACGCCGTTAATGATAAAAGTTCCGTGCGAAGTCATCAAAGGAAACTCAGACATAAAAATCTCTTGTTCTTTCACTGTGCCTAAAATTTTATTCGTCAATTTTACTCGCGCCTTCAGCAACCCTTGGTAAGAGAGCTTGTTGATTTTTGAATTATTTTCGTCCATCTTCGACTCACCGAGAGAAAAAGAAGTGAATTCGAGTTGAAACTTTTTACCGGAATAATCATTGATAGGAGAAAATTCTTTGAAAACTTCGCCAATACCCTCTTCTATCAGCCACTTAAAAGATTTGATCTGCGCTTCGATCAAATTTGGAAATTCTACTAGCGGTTTTTTATACCTTGAAAAATACTTCTTCGGACGCTTGGTTATTGTATGCATATTGCTTGATCCAAACAAGGCGATAAAATGCGAAAGAAAAACAGACGAAAAAATGCTTTTCTTCAGCTTCTTATGCTTTATTTAGAAATGATTAAGTTAAAACCCTAGTAATATAAACCTATAATACACACAGGATTCCATCCGATACTCAATCAATGAATCTCAAGTAGCCTACTCTATTTCGTAATTTTTGTCAACTCTTTTCTTCCACTCTTCTATTTTTTTATGATTTCCAGAAAGTAGAACTTTTGGAACTTTGTAGTTTTTGTTTTTGTATTTCAAAACTTCCGGACGGGTATAGACTTCACTACTAGAGACTCTTTCTTCTTCTAATGATTCATATTTACCCAAAACTCCGGGAATCTGCCGAGAAATAGAATCAATCAAAACCATGGCTGGAAGTTCTCCACCAGTCAATACATAATCCCCTATCGAAATCTCTTCTGCGCGCAATATTTTTTGCACTCGAGCATCTATGCCTTCATATCTACCGGAAATCAGAATTATGTCCGTATATTTCTTGGCAGAAGTTTTCGCGTATTTTGTCGTGAATTTTTTACCACTGGTTGAGAATATAATAGTTTTTAGCTTGTAGCTTGTAGCTTGTAGCTTTTTATAAATAGCTTGAACAGCTTTCAAAATAGGTTCAGCGCGCATAACCATTCCGGGCCCCCCGCCATAAGGCTTGTCGTCTACTGGCTTGTAATTATTTTTGGGTGCTTTTATAAAATCTCTAGGATTATAAAAAAGAATTTTAATCTTTTTATCCTTGATCGCCCGCCCAATAATAGATTCTCTTAAATAAGAATCAAACATCTCCGGAAAAATTGTGATTATATGAAAACGCACTAGATTCCTTTCAAATCTTCCATCGCTTCGTCCACTGTCTTCATCGAAATGGGAGCGCTTGCACTATTTGCCCCCACTGATCTATCTGATCTCTCTGGTCTGGTGCTTCCCTCTGGTTCGTTGATTTTCAAATTAACGCGAGCATTATTTTTCATACCGATGATTCGCAAAAGAGTGCGGATAGCTTTCGCCGTGTTTCCCATTCTTCCGATGATCTTGCCCATGTCCGCCGGATTAACGGTTAGCGTTATCAGCACGCCCATTTCATCCACAGTCCTCTCAATCTTTATATCGTTCGGATTGTCGACAAGAGCTTTAACTACGTATTCCAGAAATACCTTATCTGCTTCTTCCATAATATTTTTCCGCCCAAGGCGGATCAGCCTAGGGCTGAAATTAATCTTTATAATCGTGCAGTGTTACGACTTGGTTAGACTGCCTATCCGTATTGTATCAAACTACTTTTTCGCTTTCAACCCGGTAGTGAGACTTTTACTAAAGTTCTACTACCGGGTCAATTCTTTTCTCTTACTTTTTTGCCTTTAATTCTTTGCGTTTTACCGTCGGCTTTTTCTTCGGCAGCACATTTACTTTCTTGCCTGCTATTACTTTGTCATGCACTAAAAAATTGTGAACGGTATCGGAAAGTTTCGCACCCTTAGAAAGCCAATATTTTATTCGGTCATTAACAAAGCTGATTCTTCCGCTCTTGTCTATCGCCTTTGGATTATAAGTGCCAAGCAATTCTAAAAATTTTCCGCTCTTGGTGCTGTTTTTGGAATCAGTCAAAACCACCCGAAAAGCCGGATCGTTCTTTCTACCTATTCTCTGCAATCTTATTTTTAACATAAAATGAGTCTATCATATAAAGACGCTAAATTGCAAGACTATTTTAATTTTTATGCTATATTAAAAAGGCCTGTCCCGTTAGAGATAACGGAATTCGCGCTATATTATATAATTACTTCACGAAAAAATATTTATGAAAATCTCTAACGGGATGAAAAAAAATCTAAAAAATAACCACCAGAACAGATTGCAGGGCGTTATATCCATTTCCTCAAAAGGCACTGGTTATGTAGCCGTTGGTGACAAGAAGGACGATCAGGATCCGGAAATTGATGCTAAACATTTGAATACGGCTCTGCATGGAGACCTCGTAGAGATAATTCTCCACCCAAAAAGCAAAGGTAGGCAAACAGCGGAAGTTTCAAAAATAATCTCCCGAGCGAAAACTCGTTTTGCTGGAGTTTTAGAGCAGGAGGGTCATATGATTTTCTTGAAACCGGACGATACAAAAATGTATACGGACATTCTAATTCCGGAGAATATGCTCCACGACGCAAAAGCTGGACAAAAAGTTTTTGTAGAGATGGTCTCATGGCTTGATCCCCGCAAAGCGCCAGAAGGAAAAGTCACTAAAGTTTTGGGTCAGCCGGGGGACAATGATGCAGAAATGCATGCGATCGCGATAGAGAAAGGTTTTGATTCGCAATTGCCAAAAAAAGTTCACGAAGAAGCAGAAAAAATAAAAGCGAGTGGCATCCAAGAGATTGATTACGTAGGACGAAGGGATTTCAGAAAGACTTTAACCTTTACCATTGACCCATCGGATGCAAAAGATTTTGATGATGCTATATCTTTTAAAGAGCTCCCTCTCCTTAACAAGGAGAGGGCGGGGGGTGAGGTGAATTACGAAATAGGGATCCACATCGCGGATGTTTCGCACTATGTGAAAGTTGGTAGCGCCTTAGATATCGAGGCGCGCGAACGCGGCACTTCGGTTTACTTGGTAGATAGAACCATACCAATGTTGCCAGAGATACTCTCAAACGATTTATGCAGTTTGGTGCCAAATAAAGATCGGCTCACCATGAGCGCAGTCTTTGTGATAGATAAGAATGCAAAAGTGAAAAGCGAATGGTATGGACGCACGGTCATCCATTCTCAAAAAAGATTCACCTATGAAGAAGCCGAAATTTCAATCAATAAATCGGGAACTCCCCTGCATAAAGAATTATCTATTTTGAATAATCTGGCAAAGCTCCTAACGAAAGAAAGATTCGCGCAGGGCGCCATATCGCTCGATCAAGAAGAGGTAAAATTTGTTTTAGATAAAAACGGAGTGCCAATAAAAGTGGTCAGCAAAGAACGCGGGGATTCGAATAGACTGATTGAAGAATTCATGCTTTTGGCAAATAAAAAAGTAGCGGAGGTATTGTCTCCAAAAAAAGTAAAGGGAAGCGAAAAGAAAGACGAAAGCGTATCTATATATCGCGTCCACGATCTGCCGAGCAAAGAAAAGATGGCCGACTTGGCATTCTTTCTGCGAAGCTTGGGGCATAAAATAACTCTCCAAGATGGCATTATTCCTAGCTCTGAAATAAATCATCTCTTAAAAAAATTGGAAGGCAAGAGTGCAAATGAGACAATCAGAAATACGGTGAGTCGAGCAGTGGTGAGATCTATGGCTAAAGCCATTTATTCTACTTTAAACATCGGACATTACGGACTCGCATTCCCCTACTATACACACTTTACTTCTCCGATCAGGCGATATCCGGACATCATGATTCACCGATTGCTCTCTGGTTATCTCGCCAAGAAAAAAGTCGGGAAAGACAGACTGCTCGAATATGAAAAAATCGCTAGGATTTCATCCGAGCAAGAAAAACGCGCCTCGGATGCAGAGCGAGCTTCTATCAAGTACAAACAAGTCGAATATATGAGCAAGCGTTTGGGTGAAAGTTTTGAAGGAGTGATCAGCGGAATCACAGAATGGGGCATTTATGTGGAAGAAATAGAAACAAAATGCGAAGGCTTGGTGCGGGTGAGAGATCTAAGTGATGATTTTTATGTCTTCAATGAAAAGAAACTAGAATTAATGGGCCAAAAAAAGAAAAAAAGGTATCGCTTGGGCGATCGTGTTAAAATCAAAGTAAAAGGTGTTGATTTGGAGCGCAAAACTATAGACTATATTTTGATCTAGCATGTTGAAAAAAATTAAATCGAAAATTAAATTAGGGTTGTGGATAGTATTTCCAATAATTCTGGGCGTTTCGTTGGCGTCGTTCACATTGCTGGTTTTTAAAAATTTTAATGGAGAAAAAACGATTCAGCCTGAGGGCAACGTAGCGGCAGTAGCACAAGCGGCAGTAGAAGAAAAACCAAAATATTTCTATTTGAACAAGACAAGTGAGAAACACAGCGAGGAACTCAAAGTCGGGGCCTTGGCATACTTGGTCGGCGACCTAAACACTGGCGAGGTGATCTTGGCAAAAAATCAAAACCAAAAACTTCCGATTGCTTCGATTTCTAAACTCATGACTGCGCTAGTGACAAATGAGATAATGACATCTGATGATATTGCGCAAGTAAGCAAAAAAGCGCTCCACACCGAAGGCACCAATGGCGAGCTTCGCCTGGGAGAAAAAATAAAAACTTCGGAACTTTTGTATCCACTCCTTTTGGAATCTAGCAATGACGCGGCCGAAGTGTTGGCGGAGCATTTCGGACGGGATTCTTTTATAAGGAAAATGAATCAGGAAGCGCAAAATCTGAAAATGTCTGATACGAAGTACGAAGACCCTAGCGGACTCTCCCCCAACAATCAATCCACCGTTTCTGACATATTCAAACTGGCGGGATATTTGAATCGAGAAAAAGGAGAACTGCTTTCAATAACAAATAAAAGAAGTTTCTCCAATAAAAAGCACAGCTGGTCGAACATCAGCCAATTCTTGCACAAGGACGGTTACTTCGGAGGAAAGAGCGGATACACTGACCCCGCCCGAGAGACGGTCGTTTCACTCTTTTCCCTTCCCCTCGCAAAGTCCGGCACTCGCCCCATCGCGATCGCCCTACTCCACAGCCCCAATCGCTCGAAAGATATATCGAATATTTTAAACTACTTGGAAAAAAATATTTATTACGGGGGAGAAGCTGATGCAAGCACTGATTGGATACAGCAAAAAATAGGAGCGCCGAATATCAAAGACCCGGATTTTGTCACGCTGACTTTTGGCGGCGATCTGATGCTCGACCGCGGAGTCAGAGCTTCAGTCATAAAAAATTTCAACAACGACTATTCCGCGCTTTTTGAAAAATTAGCAATGCTGAAAAAATCAGACATAGTTTTCGGGAACCTAGAGGGCACCGCTTCGGACCAAGGCAGAGATATTCACAATTTATATTCTTTTAGAATGGACCCCGCCGTTGTGCCCGCTATGAGAGGTGCGGGTATTAGTATCCTGTCTGTCGCCAATAATCACATCGGAGATTGGGGACGTACTGCATACGTTGATACTCTAGCGCGCTTGAAAGAAAATGAAATACTTTATACTGGCGGCGGAAATAATAAAAAAGAAGCTGAAACACCTACGATTATCGAAAAACATGGAATGAAAATTGGATTCTTGGGATTCTCGGACGTAGGGCCGAGCTCTATGGAAGCCGGAGTGGACAAGGCGGGACAACTCCTTGCTAACGACCCGCGTTTTGGTGAAATAATCCAAAATGCTTCGAAACAAGTTGATCATCTTGTAGTTTCTCTCCACTTCGGCGATGAATACAAGAACAAGCATAACGCCCGGCAAGAATATTTAGCCCACAAAGCAGTAGATAATGGGGCGAAAATAGTAATAGGACATCATCCACATGTCATAGAAGATACGGAAATTTATAGCAGAAAAGATTGCACTCACAGTTCGTGCATGAGTTTTATCGCTTATTCGCTCGGGAATTTTATCTTTGACCAATCTTGGAGCAAGCCCACAATGCAGGGCATGCTTCTCCAGATAAAACTAAGCAAGGACGGCTCGATGACAGCGAAAAAAGATACTGTGCAATTAAATTCCGCCTTCCAACCGGATCAAATAATCAAAGACAAGGAAGAAAAAGTTAAGTTTCAGGAATAGTACTGAGGCAAGACCTCAGTGTTCTATTTCGCGATCTGGGTGGCTTCTTCGAATTTTACAGAAAGGAGCTTGGAGGCGCCGTTCGTGCCGATGGTGACTCCATAGAGCACGCCGGCGCGAGACATCGTCTCGCGATTGTGAGTGACGACGATGAGCTGAGAGTGTTTGGAAAGTTTTTCGAGCATATCTCCGTATTTGCGGGAATTTGATTCGTCGAGCGCCGCATCCGTCTCGTCCAAGACAAGAAATGGCGGAGGGTTTACTTGCGACATTGCAAACAAAAGCGCGATGGACGTGAGCGATCTCTCGCCTCCAGAGAGAGCGTGAAGCTCTTTGACCTTTTTGTGTGGCAGAGAAACATTTATATCTATTCCCTGCTCTGGAACAGTTTCTTCCATTGCCTCGCCATAGCCTTCGGCGTCGGCGTCGGCGGGTTCGTCTAGATCATCTTCAATACTTTTTTTCCTCTTTTCTGGTACAACGACAGCCAAAGACCCTGTCCCCCCGCCAAACATCAGCGAGAAAAATTCTTGGAATTCAACATTTATTTTTTTAACGCCCTCTTTAAATTCCACATCTATTTTCTCTTTCAGATCGGCGATGAGTTTTTGCAAAGATTCGATGCTTTTAGTCAAATCTTCCATTTCTTTAACCAAAAATTCATCCCTCTCGGAAACTTCCTTAAATTCTTTCATAATTTCCGCGCCACTGCCCATACCCGCATCTTCCAACTTTATTTTTAGGCGTTCAATTTTTTTCTTTTGCTCTTCCGACGGATTATTTTCATTACTTTCTGTAATTTGATAATCCTTGTAAGCCAAAACTTCCTGTCCGATGAGCGCCACACCTTCCTTGATCTCATTATGAAATGCCTCCGCCCGGCTCTTAAGATTTGCTTCCTTTATGTGGACAAGTTCCAAGGCGGAAGATAACTCCTGATGCCTAACTTTAAAGCTAAATCTTTCTCGTTCCAAATCGCGCAAGTCTTCCATCTCTTTATTTATGGCCTGTTTTAACGCTTCTATCTGACTAGTCAAACTTTTTTCTTTATTTTCTATCTCCCTCACTTGCGCCAAAATATCAGTTTGCGAGTTTTTTAATTCTATTAATTCTTTCTCGCTGTTTTCTCTATTTTCTATCTGTTCTTTGCTGATCTCGCCTAATTCTTTTCCACAAGTCGGACATCGGCCAGAAATTTTAACCCTGTTCGCTTTTGCTTCAATCATTCCTTCTATTCGCCCCAGTTTGCGCTCTAATTCGCTTTTTAACCCACGATTTTCATTTAATTTCTGCTCCACTATTTTTAATTCTGCTATTTTTTTGTTTCCCTGAGCGGAATTAGCATCTTCGGTGTGAGAAATTTTTACAGAAACATTTTTTAATTCATCCGTGATTGCCCTCTTTTCAGCTGATAAATTTTCCTTCTCTGCATCTAAATAAACACTTTCTTTTTTTAGATATTCTCTATAAAGAACACCTAACTCCTTTTGCATTTCTTTCACTTTCTCAAATTTTTCCACCTGTTTCTTCAAAAAATTCAAATGGGGAGCATTTTCTCGGCGCAACATTCCTACTTCTTTCATATTTTCTTCTGTCCTTTCCAATTTCCTGACAGAATCTTTTATTTTGTACTGGTAAATTTTGAGTCCGAGCGCGTCTTCCACCATTTCTTTTCTATCCTTTGGGCTGGCATTCAAAATCCTATCTGCTTCGCCCTGCGAGATGATGTGATGTCCGGATGAGCCGATGTTGACTGATGCCAAAAGATTGTGAATATCTTTTAGACGCACTTCCGTGCCATTTAAAATATATTTATTTAATCCATCTGAAAAAACTTCGCGAGAAATACTGATCGTGTCATAATTTAAATTTATATTATCTCCTCCGTCATTTTCGAGCTTGAAAATCTTGTCAGAATTATCAAAATGGATCACGACGGACGCGCCCCTCCCTTTAGGTAGATTTTTAGACCCTTTAAAAATAAGATCCAGGCCCGACTTGCCGCGCATAGACTTCATCGACTGCTCGCCTAACACATAGCGGATAGCCTCCACCACGTTTGATTTCCCAGAGCCATTCGGACCGACGACGCAGACGATACTGTTCTCGAACTCCAAAATAGTTTTTTGAGCAAAAGATTTAAAGCCATTTAATTCTAGTTTTTTGAGTCGCATATTTTTAATCCAACCAATTCTTGACTTTCAGCGCTGCTTCGGCTGCTTTTTGTTCTGCTTCTTGTTTGGATTGGCCCTTGCCTTCGGCAATCAAATTAGGCCCGAAATAAATACCTAAGGTAAAATGCTTGTCGTGGTCAGGACCTGACTCATGCAACACTTTATAGGCCGGTGTGACATTCAAAAATTCCTGCGCGCGCTCTTGCACCAGAGATTTCGCGTCGCGCCACAACTTTTTTGACACTATCTCGGGTGTCTTGGGTAAAAGGCACTTATTCACAAATTTACCTACCGCATCGATCCCTTGGTCCAGATATAGAGCGCCGACATATGCTTCAAATGTGTTGGCTAAAATATAGGACCTGGCCTTGCCATTATCTTTGGCCTCACCTTTGGATAAAAGCAGATAATCATTCATGCCGATAGCAGTAGCAACTTCCGATATGATCACAGCATTCACCAGAGCAGAACGCAAAGCTGTCAATTCCCCTTCCGTATAATTAGAATACTTTTTATATAAAAAATCAGTCACGATCAGTTCTAGCACTGCGTCACCAAGAAATTCCAGCCTTTCATTATGTGACAGCGACGTCTTTGGATTTTCATTTATATAAGAACGATGAATAAAGGCCTGCTCGAGAAGCTTTTTATCCTTAAAAATTATTTTTGTTTTTTTCTCAAAATCTGAAAAATTTATCATAGGTTTTTATTATTTTTTATCCCGACGCCTTCAGGTCGGGACTCCGACTTTGCGTCGGAGCCACTTATTATCTCAACTGCCTTTCCAATCAGCGGAATAATGTCATTATAAATACGAAGTTCCGGTATCGTGGACATCTCGAACCATTTAGCCGCATCAAGTCCGCCAGAATTTTCGAGCACCAGCTCTTTATATTCAGTATATGCTAAAAAATACACAACTTTTTTTAAAGTTTTACCGCTGGTGGGATGCGTCGCGACATATTCATTAACTCCGAGTCTTTCTTCTATTTTTATATCCAGCCCGATTTCTTTCTTGATTGCTTTTATTGTTCCCTCCTCTAGATTTTCAGCTATTTTAACTTTACCTTTCGACAAAGTCCAATAGCCAAAAACATCGTGCACCAAGGCAAACAAAATATTTCCATCCTTCTTATTGTCTTTATGCGTATACACCAATGCGCCGGCTAAATTCTCCACCGGCAATTTGGTGATGTCGACCGGCTCTGGATGCTCCTTGGAATCGGCTCCACTCCTCTTCTTGTCATGATTTTTTTGGTGTTCTTTCTGATGATCTTTGTCGGGCTCGCCGATTTCTTTATAAACTGCTCCGAGCACGCCATTGACAAACTTGCCGGAATTTTCGCCGCCAAAAGTCTTGGCCAACTCTATCGCTTCGTTGATGGCCACTTTCGGAGGCACTTGCGCCCTATCGCCAAACAATAATTCCGTCAAACCAATGCGCAGAATATTCCTATCTACCACTGAAATTTTATCTATCGGCCAATCCGGCGCGGCTTTTTCGATGATTTCATCGATCTTGGCTCGCTTCTTTAAAATTTCATCTATGAGAGCAAATACAAAAACATCATCCTCGAGCCCCGGGGCAAATTCTTTTAAATTTCTTTTTAATGCTTCTTTTATTTCTTGATGGGAAGTTGTAGCATCCTTTTTGTCCGCGGGCAAAAAGTCCCACTCAAAAAGAGTCTGGAGAACTATTGATCTTGAAAGGTGCCTATTGGCCATACATTAGTTCAAAGTTATAAAGTTCATAAAGTTAAAAGAAACTTTACAACTTTACAACTTTACAAACTTGCTGATTTTTTTTGCTTTCTACTTTATAAACTAGCTCTTCGCTGCTGATGCCTTCGCCTTTTCTTTCTTTTGTTTCTTTTCCGTCTTTTTGACTAAATCCAAAACCTTTTTTCCTCGGTAAAAACCGCAAGCAGCGCAAACTGTGTGCCGCCTCTTCAAAGCTTTACAATTTTCACATTTAGTAAAGCTCGTGCTAGAAAGCGCGTGATGCGAGCGCCTGTTTTTCGTATGCGATTTTGTACTCCTCATTCGTACTACCATAATGGGCTTATCCTAGCATATTGCTCATAAAAAGCAATTCAAAGAAAACTTTAGAATAAAATAAAATATGCTATGATGTAATCTATGGAAAAAGAGATTAATGAAATGGATAAAAATGATCATCGAGTGATAGGCAAAGAGTTGGACCTGTTTACTTTTTCCGAACTTGTCGGACCCGGGCTTCCGCTATGGACGCCAAGGGGCACCGTGGTGCGTGAAGAACTAGACAAATTTGTGGGAGAGCTCAGAGAAAAATATGGCTACACCCGCGTGACCATCCCCCATATTACAAAACGTGAATTATATGAGAAATCGGGACATTGGGATAAATTTTCTGATGAACTTTTCCGCATTACATCCCGTGAAGGAAAGGAATATGCATTAAAGCCAATGAGCTGTCCCCATCACACTCAGATCTTCGACCGCAAGCCGCATTCATATAGGGAGATGCCACAAAGATACGCTGAAACAACCATGGTCTATCGCGACGAACAATCAGGCGAGCTCGGGGGCCTAACTCGCGTGCTTTCTATAACTCAAGATGATGCGCATGTTTTTTGCAGGCACAATCAAGTCAAAGAGGAATTTTTAAAGATCTGGGATATCGTTGATACATTCTACAAAACTTTTGGATTTAGTTTAAAAGTAAGATTATCTTTTCGCGATCCGAAAGAACAAAAAAAATATTTAGGCACAAAAGAAATCTGGGATACTGCAGAAAATGAACTTCGTAGTATCGCCGAAGAACGCAAGAAAGAATTTAAGACGGATTACTTTGAAGGTCTGGGTGAAGCTGCACTATACGGACCAAAGCTAGACTTCATGGCAAAAAATTCTGCCGGACGACAGTGGCAGGTGGCGACAATACAATTGGACATGAACCTGCCAGAGAGATTTGATCTAAATTGCATCAATGAAAAGGGAGAAAAAGAAAGAATAGTAATGATTCATGCAGCCATCACCGGCTCCCTAGAAAGATGCACAGCAGTATTGATTGAGCACTTTGTCGGAGCTTTCCCTCTCTGGCTCTCACCGGTGCAAGTAAAAGTGATTCCAGTGCGTGAAAATCATAATGAATATGCAAAGGAAGTTTTTGAGATGCTCAAAGAAAATAATATCCGCGCAGAATTTGATGATAAAGATGAGAACCTCGGCACCAAAGTCCGCGACGCGAAAAATAACAAGATCCCGTACTGGATCGTCATTGGCGACAAAGAAATAGAAGCCGGCAAAGTCACCCTCGAATCCCGCGACTCCGGCCAGCTCGGTCAAATATCAACAGAAGAACTAGCAAAAAAACTTTTAGAGGAAATAAAAAATAAGAAGTAATTTAAATATCAATCTCGGCGAGTTTGGCATTGGATTGGATGAAAGATTTGCGCGGAGGGACTTCGGATCCCATTAGGATGTCGAAAATTTTATTCGCTTCTTCGGCGTCATCTATGTTTACCTTTTTTAATACGCGGTGCGCCGGATCCATCGTCGTCTCCCAGAGTTCTTCTGGATTCATTTCACCGAGACCTTTATAACGTTGGATGTGAATTTTTGCAGACTTTTCTTTCCCGACGCTCTCCTCTTCTCCTTCCTTTGCCTCGCCAGAGTCGTCCTCGACGTCGGCGGGTTGTATATCGCTTATGTCTGCGCCTTTACCAACAATCTTTATTCTTTCTTCATCTGTATAAGCATAGGAAATTTCCTTGCCCTTTTTTATTTTATAAAGCGGTGGTTGAGCGATGTAAATATATCCAGCATCAATAATTTGTCTAAAATATCTATAAAAAAGTGTCAGCAGAAGCGTACGAATATGTGAACCATCCACATCGGCATCGGTCGCAATGATTATCTTATGATAACGCATCTTTGCCAAATCAAATGTATCTCCGATAGAAGTGCCGAGCGCAATCACTAGAGATTTTATTTCTTTTGAAGCGAGCATCTTGTCTATACGCGCGCGTTCAACATTTAAAATTTTACCTTTCAGCGGCAAGATCGCTTGAGTGCGACGGTCTCTACCTTGCTTCGCGCTACCTCCCGCAGAATCTCCCTCGACTAAGAATAGTTCCGACTCCTCGGCATTTTTGCTCTGACAATCTGCCAATTTACCTGGAAGCGTCATTCCTTCGAGAGCGCCTTTTCGTAGAATGGAATCCTTCGCGGCTTTGGCAGCTTTGCGGGCCTTGAGAGCTAAAATAGACTTATTTATAATGACTTTTGCTTCATCGGGATTTTCTTCTAAGAAATTATTAAAAGCCTCACCGAAAACAGTCGCCACCGCTCCTTGGGCTTCCATACTTCCTAATTTTGCTTTGGTTTGACCTTCAAATTGAATCTCGCGCAGTTTTACAGAAATAGCCACAGTTAAACCTTCCAGCACATCTTCGCCAGTAAATCCTCCTTCGGACTCTTTCATCATTTCATTTTTCTTGCAGTAAGTATTGAGAGTCCTCGTGAGCGCGGTCTTGAAACCTGTCACATGCGTGCCACCTTCGGGAGTGTTGATATTGTTAGCAAAAGGCACGATGCGATCCACGATGTCATCCACATATTGGAGAGCTATTTCTACTCCCACGCCATCCAACTCTTTTTCAACATAAAAAATATTGCTCTGAATCGGTTTTTGAAATTTATTGTAATATTTTATGAGAGAAATTAGTCCGCCTTCAAAGTAAAAAGAGATAGATGGAAGCTCTAGGCCGAGATCTCGGAAATAAAAGACATCACTATCATCCATCCCCTTTTTATCATGTAGTTCTTTTGCGTCTCTCGCATCGATTATTAAGATCTTTAATCCTTTAACTAAATAAGCTTGCTGGCGAATATGGTTGACCACCGTATTCCAATCGAATTTAATATCTTTAAAGATTTCTACATCTGGTTCAAAAGTTACAATGGTTCCATGAAGTTTTGAGCTACCAACTTTTTTCACCGCGGACTTTTTCTTGCCTTGTGAATATTCTTGAACATATTTACCGCCATCTCTATGAACTTCTGCCTTACAAAAAATAGAAAGAGCATTGACCACAGAGGCCCCAACTCCATGTAGACCGCCGGAAACTTTGTAGCCTTCTCCGCCGAACTTTCCTCCGGCGTGCAGAGTCGTCATCACCGTCTCGAGCGCGGAAACTTTTGTTTTTTTATGAGTGTCTACTGGTATACCTCGGCCATTGTCTGCGACTCGTACGCGATTACCTGGGAGAAGCACCACTTCAATATCATTACAAAAACCGCCCATCGCTTCATCGCGCGAGTTGTCAAAAATCTCCCACACCAAATGATGAAGCCCTTCTGGTCCAGTGGTACCAATATACATCCCCGGACGACGTCTGACGGGCTCTAAACCCTCTAAAACCGATATATCTGAAGCGTCATAGTGGTGCCCATTACCCTTCTTTGTTACGTCTTCTTTTGCCATAAATATACCCTTATTATAGCAAAAAACACTATGAAATGCTAGACTAAACGCATGTCGAATTACAATGTAGAGACCCCTGAAGAAAAAGCTTTAAAAAAAGATCTGGAACCCAAGACTGATGCACATTCCATGCGGCTGAAACGTTATCTCAGTATGCCGGACCTTTCTCGCACTCCCGGCAGTCCATTAGAAGAAATAGTAAGAAAGGCAAAAGAAGTATCTTCTCTTAAAAATTTTGATGACATAAAAATACCAGAGATTGTGCCGACGAAGATTCTTTTTGATCTATTCAATATGCCCGAAGGCCATCCGGCGCGCAGTCCGTCAGACACTTATTATGTTGATGAAAATAATGTTCTGCGAACGCACGATACAGTGTTTTGGTATTATTATTTGAACCTTCCAGACATTAAAAAAAGAATTGCGAACAAGGAAACCCTCGGAGCCATTTGTTATGGCAAGGTATACCGTAAAGATGAAATTGACGCTCGTCACATGAATGTTTTCCATCAATTTGGGGGCTGGTTAATAACACCAGACGATAAAAAAACTATAACTCCACAAGATTTAAAAAACACTTTGACAGAAATCGCGACAAGCATTTTCGGAAAAATAAATTTTCGTTTTTATGATCACACCTTCCCTTATACTGATCCAAGCTTTGAGATGGAAGCAGAAATTAACGGAAAATGGATAGAAATGTTGGGCTCTGGAATGGTCAGAAAAACTGTATTGTCCAATCTAGGACTCGAGGGTTATCATGGATGGGCTTTCGGCTTCGGTTTGGAGCGTCTCGCTATCGCTAGTATGCAGCTACCAGATATAAGACTACTCTGGTCAGAAGATGAGAGAGTAAAAAAACAACTTAAACTTGGACAAAAATTCTCCGAGGTTAGTAAATACCCTCCAATTATTCGCGACATTTCTTTCGTAGTTAAAAATGATTTTATACCAAATGATTATTTCGACTTTGTCAGAGAAATCGCTCCAGGTATAGTGGAAGAAGTACAGCTGTTGGATAAATATGAAAACGCAGAAAAATTCGGCGCGGGAAAAATAAGCTATGCGTACCGCATCATTTATAGATCTTTAGAAAAAACACTTACGAGCGAAGAAATCGACTTAATACATAAAAAGCTGGAAAGTGAAACGATAAAAATCTTCGGTGGAGCTATACGCTAGACTTGTACAGGGCTAATCTTTCGCCCGTGCCGAGAGAGAACGCAACCACCAGGACAAAGTGTATTTCCTTCTGAATCGTCAATACACTTCTCGCAAACAATGAAGTGCCTGTGACAGACTGGGTTCGCGCAGTTTACATAATTTTCAGATTCGCCTTTGCAGCTATCGCACTTCCCTACTATTTTATGTTTGGTGTCGTCAGTATAGAATCCCATAGTCACTCTGCCATCAAAAACATACAGCTTGCCTTGAAAATCTTCATTAGGATATTTTTCCATATAGCTAACTATACCTCCATCGAGTTGATACACGTCCGTAAACCCTTGTGTGATCAAAAATCCCGAAGCTTTTTCACAACGCACACCGCCAGTGCACACTGTCAGCACTGTTTTATTTTTTAAATGAGAAATTTGTTCCACCACTTTTGGCAAATCTCTAAAATTTTCAATCGGTGGCAAAATAGAATTCTCAAAATGCCCGACTTTATGTTCATAAGCATTTCGCATATCAACGATATAAAATTCCTTCGGCTCGCCGAAGCCTTGCGCGGAGGCGGCTTGGTTTTCCAAAAGCCATTCATGCAACTCCTCTGGTTTAAGATGTATGCCAGTGATTTGATTCGGGTCTATATCGCAAGTTCCTAAATGTAGTGAGACTATTTCTTTGCGCACTTTGATAGAAAGTTTTGGGAAGGCACTGCCTGTGCCAGCGCTTAATTTAAAATGAATGTTTCTAAATCTTTCGTCTTTCTCTAATTGTTTAATATATTCTTTTATGTTTTCTTTCGTACCTTCAAAAGTAGCATTGATACCCTCAGTCGCAATAATACATCTGCCTTTGAGGCCTAGTCGTAAGCAGATTTCTTCCTGTATCCCTCGCACATGCTCGGGATCCGCTATGCGGACGTATTTATAAAAAAGAATAATTTGATGTTTCATTTGTTTAGAATTTATTTATAAATCTCTGCCATTTTACAATATTCGCACTCAGTATTTTTCCCATAAGAATTGTAATTACAAGGCCTATTTAGCCACTGCCCTTTTTTGATGAGATTATCATAATCCAGAATGTCTTTCACTAAAAGGCTAATTTCGCTGTCAGTTATCACTCTATCATAAATGGATTCCTTTTCATCTTTCGCTTCTATAAATTCAAGCCGACTTTCACGAACATTTATTTTGGAATTATTCTGCAGTAAATACGAATACATCGCGAGCTGGCGGAGATATGAGCTCAGCCTCCCTTCCTCATCTATCTTTTCTATATCCCCTTTTTTTCGCACACTTCCGGTCTTAAAATCTGTCACGCGTAATTCATCTTTTGAAAAATATTCTACTAAGTCTATTTTCCCATAAATATTTAAATGCGGGAATCTATGATCTTTGGTGGAAATACTTTTTTCATTCTCATATTTTTGCTCTATTTTAGACAACCGGCTCTTTACCCATCTTGAAACAATTTTTAAAACTCCTTTATCACCACTCGTTAGCTCTTCTAAGTCTTTTGAGTTCGGAGCTTTTTTAAGTTTGAGAATTTTATCAATCGCCGAATGCACCGCATTCCCATGTTCCAAACTCTCGCTTTTTGCTTCTGGCAACTGAAGTAAATTCCTAAAATACCATTTCCAAGGACATTCAAAAAAATTATTTAGAAGAGAAACAGACACTTTCCTGTCCTCATAGTCTTTAGCAACTAACTTTATTAATTCTGGGAGCCCAGTATTTTTTACATTTTTTTTAATATCAGAGGTTAAAACATAAGCTTTGGCACTAGTTTTCAAAATTATTTTCTCTGTTTCATCTGCGGTTTGTTTTTCAAAATGCTCCCCCAAATCTGCCACGATACTGGCAAGCTCCAAATCTCCGCCGGTATATGAATGCAAGGCATAAGAGAGCGTACAGAATCTTTTGGCTCGCGTGATCGCCACATAGAGCTGGCGTTTCAAGACCTCTGTATCTTTCTGCTCAACCTTTTCTGCCAACACTTCTGGAAGTGTAAAACCACCATGTCTGCCACTACCCAAAGACTTTTCATCCATATGCGCAATCCAGACATAATCAAACTCCAGTCCTTTGGAGCCGTGCAAAGTAAGGACTTTTACCCCCTCGTCTGCCGAGAATACTGCAAGCGGAATATGTTCGCCATAAGTTTCCAGACGATCTATAAATATTAAAAATTCTCTCAAGGCAATCTTCGGATTCTTTTCTATTTGCGAAAGCGCTAAATGTAAAAGTGTACGCACGACTTCTACTCGCACTACCAGATCCGCGTGATTACGCGCCGTATCCAGCAGTAATTCTGAACCAACATTTTGCAACAAAGAATATACATTCAAGTCAGCGGATTTTTGGATCCAGGATTTTAGTTTTTCTATCCAAATTTTTACGAGATTTTCATTTTTGAAAAGCGTTTGCTTATCTTCCTTGATATTGAGAATAGAAAACTCTCGCATATAATTTTCTTTTATAAATTTATGCGCTTCTAGGGGCGGAATACCGGAAAATTTATTAAAAAAAGATCCCGAAATAGCGACTCCATCTGCCGGATACGCGATGATCTTCAAAACTTGCAAAAAAGCTTGCGCTTCCGCCGAATCAAAAAAATTAATTTTGTCTCCTCCTGCTACTAGGATACCCATATCTCGTAAAATAGCGATCGCACTGCGCGCCTGTCTATTTTTAGGCACCAGTATCGCCATTTCATTCACATCTTCTTTATTCTTAATTTTCTCTCTTATCTCTAACGCGCAAGCGATGATCTCGTCTCGCGGATAACTCGCCTCTACTAGACGCAATGGAATATTCTCTTTGAGATTACTTTTTAATTTCCCTTCAGTGAGAGAACTCTGCAATAGACTATGGGAAAGATCGAGAATTCCCTTTGTCGAACGATAATTTTCTTCCAAAGAAATTAATTTTGCTTTGCCAAAAGCATTTTTAAAATTCTCAAAATAAGAAATTGACGCGCCACCAAAACCATAAATGAGCTGGCGGTCATCTCCGACCACGAAAATATTTGGCTTTTCCTCCCCTTGCCAAACTTTCTCCAAGAATTCATTTTGCACTCCAGATGAGTCTTGATGTTCGTCTATTAAAACATATTGATATTTTTCTTTTAAATCAAACGAAGCTTCTTCAGAAATTTCTATGATTTTTACTAAATTTTCCAAAACATCGTCATAATCAATAAAGTTTTTTTCTTTTTTCACTTCTTCATAAAATTCATAAAATTTAATGGCCTCCCGCGTGCGTTCTAATCCTTCTATCTTTTTTTGGATATCTTTCTTCAGCTCCCCCTTGGTAGCGCCACGAGAAGAAACATTTTCCGGATCAGATTCTAAATTCTTAATCTCTTTTTTACTTAAATCTTCAAAAGCCTCCGGGACTAGGCGCTCCCGTTTTAAAAGTGAAATCAAACCCTTTAAATCATTGAAGTATCTGGAAGTATCCGACTTTGGACGAATATATTCCCATTCGTTATCCTGCAAAATTGCATCACTAAGCGCTACCGCATCTGCCTCATCCATTAATTTTGGCATTTCAGGCAAATCTAAAACACGAAAATATTTTTCAAGAATATCCATCCCAAAACTATGGAAAGTAGAAATATGCACCTTGGAAGCTTCGATCCCAATGTAATCACGCAAACGCTCCCGCATCGCTTTTACACCAGAATTTGTAAAAGTAAGACAAAGAATACTGTCAGCTTTGTTATCTGTCTTGGTTAAAATATTTGCCACCCGAAGCGCTAGGATCTGCGTCTTGCCAGTGCCCGGACCGGCCACCACCATCACCGGACCATCAATCGTGTCCACTGCTTCTTTTTGAGCTTTATTTAGCTTTTCATATTCTTCTTTAAAAATTTTCTGCGGGCCTTTCATTGATTTTATTTTAGACTAATTTTCGATTGAGGTGTTTGTTTGATTTCCAAAAGAAAAAACCGATGATGAGAAAGGTAGCGAGCGGAGAAAGATATTCCGGTATGTGAAAACCAAAACTATGCAAGATCATGATAATTCCCAAGACCAAGATAGAATACATCGCGCCATTTTTCAGATAAACATATTTTTTAATCCGCTCGATATTTCTCAATGTTAATTCGCGCACCAAGAGAGCACCCAGTCCGTTGCCCAGTAAAATGAGGGGTACCGAAAGGGTGAACGCAAAAGCTCCTAAAACTCCGTCGATCGAAAAAGTCGTGTCGATAATTTCTAGAAAGAAAAGCTTGCTCAGATCAGAGTGCGCGTTGCCAAGCAATTTTTTCTCTTGCTCCTCGGCATTTTGTTTAAAGCCGTGAGTAATAAAAAACAGACTGGAACCCACGACCGCGCCAAAACCCATGAGGTTGCTTTCTTTGAGTGCAAACCAAGCAATGAGTGCCAGTAAGATGGAAACTGTAGCATAAAACCAAACCCCCTGCGACATGAAAAATTTCTCGGCTTTAGGCAACCCGAAATGTTTCTCTTCAAGAAAAAGCCAGTGCAAAAATAAAAAAAGAAGAAAAACCCCGCCAGCCACTAGCAAGATGGGGGCTGATTTTTCTATCGATTCTAAAACCAGGGGATCGCTAGACCAGGCGGCTGACAGGATCTGCATCGGATTGAGCGACGTATTGAAAGCCCAAATTATTATAAATGGCAGGAGTCCGCGAACCATAAAAACTGCAATGAACATCCCCCAGGTCAAAAACCATCGTCTAGCTTTGGCGCCCATGGTAGCCAACACTTCAGCATTTATGATAGCGTTATCCACAGACGAAACTGCCTCAAAAAGCGAAAGGCCTACGATTGTAATCAGCGCAGAAAGCATTTTTATATTCTACCCGGTAGTGAGCCCGCCAGCAAGTCGGATCTACTATCGGGTTCTACTCCGATTGCTCCCATTTGCCAATTTTTGTCCTTTTGATTGAAAAGGCTAGAGCGGGAATGTTGAGTTTTTGCCCAAGCGAGTGCGCTATCCCTCGCACATATGTGCCACTACTACATTTAATATTAAAATCAGCGATAAAAAACTTTCTCTCCAGCAAGGACTCCCCTTGCTGGGATTTCAACTTCTGGCGCCAGATTTTTAAGATTTCTTTTTGGCGAAAATCCCCTTTCACCTTTACAACTCTGCGCTCGATGTTTTCTAAAAACTTTCGGGCACTTATTTTCTTTATACAAAAAAACTTCAAACTCTTTACCTCCACTTCATGCTTCGGACTCTCTACAAATTTACCCGCTCTCGCGTAAGCAAAAAGCGGTTTGCCCTTTACAGTGCGAGAAGAATACATCGGATAACTTTGCATAAATTTGCCAGTGAAAAATTTTAGATTCTGTTTTATTTTTTTCTCTAATTCTTTCATTCCAATGTTCGTTAGAATGTTAGAATGTTGTATCTTGCCCAAGATATCATAAGTGTCGGTAGTAAAACCAAAAAGAACGCTAAATTTATATTCTTTGGAAAGTTTTAGATATTTTTCTTTTTCTTTTACAGCATCCCCTGCTAGCACTAACAAAAGCCCAGAGGCGAGCGGATCCAGCCGGCCGGCATAAGTCATCTTTGCATCTTTATATTTTTTATTTTTGGCGCGAAAAGCCTGAAGCGCCTCGAGCGGTGTCTCACCCTCTTTTTTATTCAGCAGTAAGATTTTTTTGAGAAATTTTTTCACGGAGAGAGAATGGCTCTAAATGCGCGGCGATCGCGATGGCTACAGCGATGATCAAAAGATTTTTTATAATATATTGCCCTTCGAGAGTAGGCACTAAAAATCCGCTCCAGGTCATTGCTGGCAAAAGGAACAATGGCATAAATGTCGTAGCCATGTGCGCAAAGAGCATCGGTATGACCACCCGCTCAAAACCACGAATGATAAAAAGAATCCCGATGACACATTCAAATATGCCAAATAGAACGATGAAAGTATCAAACGACATAAAACTGATCGTCCTTTCAAAAAGACTTTGTACCAAGGGACTAGCAGAAGATACGCCGATAACTTTCAAAATACCGAACCAGAAAAAAATCACAAACAAACTAAAACGAGCCATCGGCATCGACGCACGCCTGAAAAAATTAATAAGTTTTATATCTATATCTCGCAGTGAGTTTTCTTTCCACATGCTGAAAGTATATACCAAAATTTTAATTTATCAAAATAAATATAAAATAAAACAAAAGAACAAATTAATACAAACTTAACCTTGCATATTGAGCGATTATATGATATAATTGCCTTATGGCAATATTGATTATTGAAGACGAGAAAAAATTAGTGGATATCTTGAAGCGAGCTCTAAAAAGCGAGCGCTATTCCGTGGATGTAGCCTATGATGGCGAGACGGGCTTAGAGAAAGCGATGAAAAATAATTATTCTTTGATTCTACTAGACATCATGCTTCCAAAGAGAGACGGTTTCTCTGTCTGCAAAGAACTCCGAACGCACGCGATCCACACACCCATCATCATGCTCACCGCAAGAGGCAGTACCGAAGATCGAGTGACTGGCCTAGACGCCGGAGCGGATGACTATCTGATAAAACCTTTCAGCACCAGCGAACTGTTTGCGCGAATTCGCGCTGTCTTGCGTCGCCGCAAAACAACCGAATCAAATATTATTAAAATCGGAAATTTGGTGATGGATAAAAAGAAACACGAAGTCACCCGCGCCGGCATCACTATTCCACTGACTCCAAAAGAATACAAACTCTTAGATATGCTCCTTTCCAACAGTGGAGAAGCGATAAGCAGACAGAGGCTCATCGAACACGCTTGGGGGCCGACTTTTAAGGAGACAAATAATGAGCTAAATGTTCACATCAGATATTTGCGCAAAAAAATCGACGGGAAAAAAGACAAGCATCTAATCCACACCATCCGAGGCGTCGGTTTTGCGTTGAAGGAATAAAATAAAACCCGAAGAAGTGAAATTATATCTTTTGCGCAAAACCTTTTTGTGAGTTTTTCATAATTTTAGTCTAATATTACTTTAATGATTCCTAAAGCAGATGATTCAAATAAAGGATTAATATTTCCCAACACATAAATAATTTCATTCTTAAAAAAGGCAAAATAAAGTTTTCCATTTATTGTGTTTTTCAAAACAATAGTTCCATTTATTGTGATCTTTTCATAACCCGAAGAATCTGAGGATATCTTTTCAAAAGTATCTTGCGCCATACTCCGATTATTCATTTGCGCAAATGTACCACTGGCATTACTTTTCGATAGTGAGTTGCCACTATTAGGATTTTCCACGAACTGATTATAATTTTTAGCGGTTCCAAAAAAATTAATATCAATGTCAACTTGCGCGACCGCGCCCACTTCACTCTCTTTTCGCACAGTAGTGTCTCTGCCGACCCAGTAATAAGCACTGCTTCCGTTTTCCTGAAGTCGTTTGACTATCGCACATAGTTTTTGTCCACTTATTCCCGACTGGGTAGATTCAATACAGCTATCATGGTCGCGAGCAATAAAATCTGAGAAAATATTGCTATTTGCTTGATTCGTGTCTGGATTATTATTTACTGAACTAGATCCAGTGTTTGCTGTTTTAAAATAATATACTCCCCCGCCTATCGCTAAAATTGCGATGATTGCAATAATCAAGGGAACCACAAAACCTTTTTGTGAGTTTTTCATAACTTTTATTATATCATACTCTTTCTTATATGCCACCTTACAATCGAAGGGTTGGCGAAGCCCGACTTCGCTAAAGCTATGGCGGGCAAAGGCGGAGGGTGAGGGATTTGGTCAGGCATCTTTTTCTACTGAAAAAGTGCACGACCCTGCCTCGCGCCGTCGCGCTCCGGCTTTCTCATCCCCCGGAATCGCGCAATGATGAGATGTTCGAATGTCATTTAGACATTCTCACAAATCATTGCGGAACCGGAGGGATTCGAACCCTCGAGACCTTTCAGCCTACGCGCTTTCCAAGCGCGCGCACTCGACCACTATGCGACGGTTCCAGACTGGAATTAGTCTAGCATATTTAAAAATTCTGTCTCATTTATTACTTTGACTCCCAGTTTTTCCGCGGTTTTTAGCTTAGAGCCCGGATCCGCGCCAGCGACGACATAGGAAGTATTTTTTGATACAGAGCCTACTACTTTTCCGCCTAAAGCCAAGATTTTCTCTTTGGCTATCTCGCGAGACATGCCCGAGAGTGTGCCGGTCAAAACAAAACTCAGACCCTTTAGCTTGTAGCTAGTAGCTTTTAGCTTGTAGCTTTCTACGATTACGCCGTTTTTCTTCAATTTCTTTATAAAATTCAAATTATTTTCATGATCAAAAAAATCACTCACGCTTTTTAAAACTGCCGGACCTATGTTTTCGATACTAATACTTTGCGTTAGGTCTTGCCTAACGCAAAGTATTAGTTTTTCTAAAGTTCCAAAGTGAATTGCTAAATCTCGGGCTGTTTCTTCACCGACATGGAGGATGCCGAGCGCCCAGAGAAACTTTGGGAGCGGAATTTTCTTTTTGTTTTTTATCTCGTTAATTATATTCTCGGCTGATTTTTCTCCAAAGCGCTCTAAGGGCGCGATGTCTTCCTTTGTAAGCGTAAAAATATCCGCCGCATCGGTGATCAAACCTTCATCCTTGAAACGCCGCAAAATCTTTGGGCCCAATTCATATATCTCAAAGACAGAAACAAAATGTTCTAAATATCTTTCATTTTTCGCGGGACATTTTGGATTCGAACAATAGTAGGCGACGGAAAAGTCCTCCCCCGACTTCATTCCTATGTTTCTTTTCTCAATTTTTCCCCCACACGTCGGGCAATGGGTCGGCATTTTGAATTTTTTTTCCTTGCCGGTGCGCATCCGAGTCAAGACTTCGACTACTTTAGGAATTACATCGCCTGCTTTTTCTATCACAACAGTATCCCCGATCCGCAGACCCAAGCGCTCTATCTGATCCATGTTATGCAATGTCGCCTTAGACACTTGCGAGCCCGCGACTAAAGTCGGCTCAAAAACTGCGAGCGGCGTGAGCACCCCCGTGCGCCCAACATTCACTAAGATTTCTTTGACGATCGTCGTCGCTTTCTCAGCTGGATATTTGAATGCCACCATAAAACGCGGAGCTTTCCCGACTACGCCCAAAACAGCTTGTAATTTTAAGTCATCCACCGATACGACGACGCCATCGGTGCCATAAGGAAAGTCTGGCCTTACCTTTTCGAATTTTTTTATAAAAGCGATTGCTTCCTCCAAGTTTTCACACTTGGCTTCTAATTTTTCAACTTTGAAACCTAAATGACGAAGTATTTCATGTTTGGTGGAATGAAATTTGGGAGCCGAGCTCCCATTTGGGAGCTCGGCTCCCAAATTTAAATCATAAGCGACAAAATCCAAATTTCTTTCTTTGGCAAGCTGTGGATCTAGTTGCCGCAGACTCCCAGCCGCCGCATTTCGGGTATTGGCGAAAAGAGGTTTGCCTTCTTTTTGATTGATAAGGTTTAATTTTTCTAATGTTTTCTTGCTTAAGAGGGCTTCTCCACGAACTTCTAAATATTTGGGGATTTCTTCCTCTCTATCCACCTCACCCCTAGCCCCTCTCCTTGGTAAGGAGAGGGGGATTGAATTTATAGTCTTCAAATTCTCTGTTATATCCTCTCCGATAAATCCATCCCCGCGCGTGGCTCCTTGCACAAATTTACCATCTTCGTAAATTAAGGAAACTGCTAATCCGTCAAATTTAACTTCGCAAAAATAATTCACCTCACCCACCAATAATAATTTTTTAATTCTTTTCTCCCAATCATAAAGCTCCTCGTAAGAAAAGGCATCGTTCAGCGAAAGCATACGAACCCTGTGCTTTACTTTTACAAATTTTTCGAGCGGCTTGCCTGCCACTCTGTTTTCGGGAGCGTTTGGATCATCTACCTTATAATTTTGGGGATATTTTGCTAAAAGCATCCGAAGTTCGCGCGTCAAGGAATCATATACCTCGTCCGTCACCTCGGGCGCATTTTTTGTGTGATAAGCATCTCGCAATCGCGCGATTTCACTTCGCAATTTTATTATTCTATTTTTAACTTCAGATTTGTCCATACGGGAAACTGCCTGATAAATGGATTAATAATCTACATTAATTTCGCGCTCAATCAGGTTCGTGCTAGATGATTCACACGAGCCATCGCCGCCGAGATTATAGCCTTTAGAGATGATATGAGTCTCTTCTGGAGTAATTTTATCCACAGTCACAATAGCGCAACCTTGCTCTCCTCTGCCCAACCCTAGAACAGTAAAAGTCCAAAAATCTTCCGGATCCGCCTCCGGTGTCGGAATTTCAACATCAGCGCAAATCATAAACGCAGGTGGATTGTCCGAAAAAGCATTAGGGTAATTATTAGGAGGTCCGGGAGTTCGATCGTAATATTGAGCGCATTCGGCGCCAGTATCAGCCGCAAAAAAAGCATCATTGGTATCGCGAGCGCTGGTGCCAAACTTCACTTCTTTGAGCGCTATATTAGAAATACCCAGGGCGATTGCTAAAAAAATCGCGGAAAGCGTAACTGCAAAAAGTATCACGAATCCCGAACGAAAGCCTTTGGCTTCGTACGGGACAGGTCCTTTATTTTTTTTTATTATTATTTTTATCATATTACTTGTAGGGTAGTGAGCTTCGCTCTACTACCCTATTCTACCCAATTAAATAAACTTTCGGAAAAAATTACATGAAAAGTGCCCGAACCTTGAGTCCAAGAAACATCCGAAGAAATTTTTACTTCATCTGAATTGGTGACGGTTTTGCTTATTATACGAGAAAAGCTAGTACTGGTAGGAGGATCGAGAGGAGGGAGGGCATCATCTCTAAAACTGCTCCAACCAGCCTGAGCGCCATCTGCGTCATAGAGGACAGCAGTGTCGCGCAGATTTCTAACGTATTCGATCCCCTCTTGCGCCAAATATCCGGCTATTATTTTTTGTTTGCTGTAATTAGTATTAGAAATACCGGATGCCAAAACGGACATTATCCCTAAGAGCGACACGGTAAAAATAGACAGAGCCACCAGCGTCTCTACTAAAGTAAACCCGCCATTATTTTTTTTAAATAATTTAATCATATATCTGATATATCTAGAAGTCTTTGAGAGACTGAAGTTTGTAAAGAAAAAGGTGTGACAGGATCTTTAAGCATTATATGGCCGACTAATTTAATGGTAATAAAAGGTTGCTGTTCATCGCCTTCCGAATGGGGTTCGGCGCCCACGACTGTAAATCCAGAAGCTCCATCAATCACAACCTCGGGCGGATTTAATTGCACCCAAGTTCCTGCCTCTCCGCCTTTAGTAGATTTACTTATATTAAAAGTAAGACCGCCATCTGTTGATTCTATCTTGTACCCCCATTGATCATCTTCATCTGATGGATCCCCATGAGGAGCCTCTTCAAAAAAAATATTCCCGCCAAGCTCACAGCTCCGAGCGGTGTCTATATTGGAAAAATCGCCACAATGATACATATATCCCGTCCTTAGATTTCGAGACATATCTTCCATAATAAAACTCAAATTATCCATAATGGAGCGCATATCTTGCGACTTATTGTGGAGCAAATTAGCATTTAAAAGAGCGCCCATACCGGAGAGGACGATGACCACAAAAAGAGACACAGCGATCATCGTCTCGATTATGGTATATCCGCCTTTAGTTTTATAATTATTTTTTTGCATAATTAATTTACTTGAATTCTTCCTGATAGATATATTTTAATTTTAGCATTGGCTGATTTCGGCGAAGCAATACTGATTTGCACATAGGAAACAGCAGAAGAAAAAGAAGTGCTTGATTTTATTTCTGCGCTCGAGCTGGGTCTAGAAAAAGAAATAGTTAGATCGTCTAAGGACTCAGAACCGCCGGATTGATAAAAAACATCTAAACTGGAAATGTAATTCCCCCTGGTAATAGTAATCGGATCTATGCATTCCCCTGTGCAGTCCGAGCCATCAAACAAGCCATCTTCGTTGAGATCAGAAAAATAAATAAAACTTTCATCATCAGCTGCTTTATCTATGTGGACTCCATAGGCAGGTTTCCAGGTTGAATCTATCTGCAACTGCTGGGTCAAGGGCGGCAATTTGCCGGACAAAGATGACTTTTGCGCTTCCACAATCTTCAAAGCAATATCGCTGGCTAAATTTTTGATATCGACTTTCGCTTGAAATTCCCCGTAATTAAAAATGACAATAGAGGCCATGACAGAAAAAATACTCAACACAACAATGAGCTCTACATAGGTCATTCCTCTATTCAGCTTATTAGCTTGTAGCTTGTAGCTTGTAGTATTTGGTATTTTAAAATTAAAAATCATATATTAAAAAAATTTAATTCAAATATAAACGCCAGAAAGGTTCCCAAAACTAAAAACGGGGCAAAAGGAATTTCGCTTTTCATTCCCCGAAAAGAACTCAGAAGACGAATTTTTCCACTCTTGGAGAGTATAATCATGATTATACCAATAATTGCCCCAGACCAGAAAGCGATCGCCAGCGCAGAGAGAGCGAGAGAGATAGGGAGTAGCCAGCCGATACCGAGCGCTAATTTAGCGTCTCCCAAACCCATCCATCTGCCGCGAGATAAGAGCCAAAATAAAGCAAAAGGGAGAGCCGTGAATATTCCCGACAAGAGAGTAAACCAGCTACTTCTATCAAACAAAAACAAACCCGCAAATGCCAGAATCCCGAAAATAAGGGCGAGTATGTCCGGGATTATTTTATGCCTCCAATCATAGGCCACGATCACCAATAATAAAGAAAAGGTAATCGCGTAATAGACATAAGTAACAGCGAACAAAGGCGCAGAGGTAAATAAAACATCAGAGAATTTAAAAAACAAAAAAGCAAAAATCGTACCAGTCGCAAGCTCTACTAATGGATATTGGATTGATATTTTAGCTTTGCAAGTTTTACACCTGCCCTTTAATCCCAAAAAACTAAATAGCGGTATGAGCTCATACCAGGCAAGCTGACGACCGCAAGAGAGGCAAGCGCTCCGTCCGCTAAAAGACTCAAAAAAGGACTTTCGCGTACCCCACCGAAAAATGACGACATTCAAGAAACTGCCGATGATGAGACCGAGAAGAAAGAAAATAATTGTAAAAGTTAAAATCATGTACTAGCTAAAATTAAGCGCAAACAGTTCCGGCCCCGATACTGACAGCTTCTTGTTTAGACTTGCCCGTACTATCCACACACCATACTTGTCCCGCAGTCTTCAGCGGAACCTCAGCCGCCCAAGCATCCGGGCTGTCATTACAGGTCGCTACTGTTGTAGAAGCAGGAGGAACGTTATTGATGCCATAGCTCGAAAGACCACTGGCTTTTGCAGCCGCTAAAACAAACGAACCGACGCCATTAGCCCCATCAACCAAGCCGTCAGTGCAAGCATCCGTGTAGGTATTTTTATTGGCAGTTCTAGTGTTATATAATATCTCTCCTTGTGATATGGCATTTCTTAAATTTGTTTTCACCCCCGCATCTGCGCCTTTATTTTTAGCATTATTTAATGCCACAAGCACAACGGAAGCCAAGATGCCGATAATGGACACCACCACCAAGAGCTCGATCAATGTAAATCCAGATTTAAAATTTTTGTTTGAATTCATTTTTTATAAAAATCATTAATTATTATAATAAAAGCTTTTGGTATTATATCACATATCTAAACACAAAAACCACCCTGAGTTGCCTCGAAGGGTGGTTTTTGTTCTACTCTTCTTAAGAATTAATCAGAGAGCTATGCACAGACAGTCGCTGCACCAAGAGCATCGTCTTCTATCTTTGACTGACCTGTGGAATCTACACACCAATAGTCAGTAGCAGAAGTAGCGTCTATGACATTTGTTGATTTAACTTCAGCAGAAGCCGCCCATGCAGTAGCTGTATCATTGCAGACAAATGTACCTCCACCAGCCGTAGCTGCCGCCGCACCCGCTGCTGCAATAGTATCATCATCGCATACGCCAGTGTAAGCTTGCGGATCAGCATCATCATAGAAGATCTCTGCTTGAGGTCGGATATTCGCCAAGTTTGCCTTTACCGCCGCATCTGCGCCTTTAGAACGCGCTGTGTTGAGTGACGCCAACACAACCGAAGCCAAAATACCGATGATAGCCACGACCACCAAGAGCTCAATCAACGTAAAACCCAAATTCTTTCTTTTTAAATTCATTTTTTTCATACTAAATTCTATTATTAATAAACTTATAATTTTCCCGCCTATAGCGGAAATTTCGACTTATTTTTAATGGACTTATTATATCACGGACACAATAATGTATAGGCAAGAGAGTTATCCACAGGGATAGCTTATTAGGAATTAGCTGGTAGCTTGTAGAAAAAAGCTATCGCCTACAAGCTAATTAGCTACAAGCTGTTAACTTATCCCTCCAGCCAGATTGTAAATAGGCATAAGTACAGACACAAGCAATATTCCTACCCCCAATCCTAAAACCACGATCATGACCGGCTCGATCAAGCCTACTAATGTATCGATGGCGTCATCCACTTCACGCCGATAAAACTCACTGAGGGTTTTTAAAATTTCTCCCAAAGAACCTGTCTCTTCACCCACTTGCGTTATTTGCACGAAAATACCCGGTATTTCTTCTTTGTGTTTCGCAAAGGCCAGAGAAAGCGAAAGGCCGGATTTTACTCCGTCTGCCACTTCCCCTAGCAGCGCCTTATAGACGCGGCTGCCAACAACTTCGCCAGTGATATCGATAGCTCGCACGATGGGCACTCCAGAGGAGAGCATGGTGTGCAAGTTGTCTGTTATTCTAGAAAGATAAAGCTTCTTATACAAATTTCCTACCGCTGGCGCAGAAAGTTTTAATGAATCCAGATATTGTTTGCCTTTTTCGGTCGCTGACAATCTCCAAACCCAGATGGCAAGCAAAACCAAGAAAATCAGCATGAAAAAACCATATTGAGTGAAAATATTGGAAATCCCGATAACTATTTTTGTGTAAAAAGGAACTGTCTGCCCAGAGTCCAAAATAATAGAAGAAAGTTTTGGAATAACAACCACAAACATCAGGGTCATCACCACAAAAAATGTAACAACAACGAAAACCGGATAAATGAGCGCATTTCGAGTCTTCGAAGTCAGGGAATATTGGCGATCTAGGTAGTCCGCTAAGTGTAAAAATGTCTGGTTGAGCTTCCCCGTCTCTTCGCCTACCTTGACCATATTTACATAGAAATTTGAAAATACATCGGGATGCTTCGCGAGTGAGCCAGAAATAGAAACTCCGGCTTGGAGGTCATCGCTGATGGCATTGAGTTTCTTGGCTAGAAGTTTATTTTCGGTATTGCCTGCCAGCATCGTAAAAGATTTCAACGCCGAGACTTGAGCTTCAAAGAGCGTAGCGATCTGACGGGAAAGAATCACAATTTCCTTATTGGAAACTCGGTCAAAAAAAGAAGCTGAAAAAATAGATTTCTTATCGCCCTCTTCTTTTATCGAAATAATGACGAGTCCCCTCCTCTGGAGTCCGCTGATCGCCGCATCGCGAGTAGACGCGTCGATTTCTCCCTCTTTATTTGCGCCCTCCGCATCGATTGCTTTATATTTAAACAGCATAATTTTAAATTTTTAAATATTGAAATGTTTATATCATTCTTTCGAGGCCTTTCGGATTGAGCGAATACTGGTAAGCATTTTCGATCGTTATCTCGCCGGCGCGCACAAGCTCCATCAGGGAATGGTTCAAGTCTATCATCCCAGACTCTGACCCCGTCTCGATGACCACGTCTATTTCATGCGTGCGTTTTTCACGGATTAAATTTGAAACAGCGCTATTGTTTAAGAGAAGCTCATAAGCGGGAATCAGTCCGCCGGTAATTCTAGGAATTAATCTCTGGGAAAAAATACCGAGAAGCGAAGCCGCCAGCTGGGCGCGGATCTGGTCTTGCTGATCACCCGGAAAAGAATCGATGATTCTATCTATAGTCTGAGAAGCGTTGTTAGTATGCAAAGTCGAAAACACGAGATGTCCTGTCTCGGCCGCCGTGACTGCGGTAGCGATAGTCGCAGGCGTGCGCATTTCTCCTATCATTATTACATTTACATCTTCCCGAAAAACTGACTTGAGCGCTACATGAAAATCTTGAGTATCGATACCAATTTCACGCTGATTAATTATGGATTTATTAGGAACATAGACATGCTCGATCGGATCCTCGATCGTTATGATATTGCGCGCCTGTTCATTATTGATCAAATCCACCATGGCCGAAAGGGTGGTTGATTTGCCTTGTCCCACCGGACCCACAACCAAGAAAAATCCTTGTTTTTTTCGGGCCAGATCAGCAATGATCGGAGGTAAGTGCAATTCACCTATCGTCTTTACTTTCGGCACCAGACGAAAAACTAGGTTCATCAGGCCTTTTTGAAAAAAAGCATTGCCGCGCAATCGCGCTTCTCCTCGAAAATCATAAGAGAAATCCGCCTCTTGATTTTCTATAAATTTATCTATCTTCGCCTTGGGTAAGACTTCGCCTAAAATTCCGAGCGTGTCTTCAGCCGTCAAGACTGGATTTTTGACCAGAAAGATCAATTCTCCCGAGACCCGAATCACCGGCACTCGGCCGGTACCTAAATGCAGGTCTGATCCGCCTTCGCGGATGACAGTCAAAATAAGTTCTTCAAGTATCTTTTTGTAATCCATGATTATTTTTTAATTTGTCGCCTTTAGACCGGCGGGCACCGAAGATTTTTTAGACAAAATATTTATCACCTGACTGATCACTTCGACCGGAGTCGAATTCGCCTTGATAATATAACCCGCTACTCCCAGACTATTGCCTCGGTCGATGTCTGCCTGCTGGCTCTTGTTAGACAAAATGATTTTTACAGAATTCGGAGACAATTTCTCCGTATTTATTTTTTCCAACATTTCAAAACCATCCATCTCCGGCATGATGATGTCTATCAGCATCACGTCCGGAGACAATCCTCCTTTGATCTTCTCTATAGCTTGCACACCACTCCCCTCTGTATACACCTCAAAATTATTTTGGCTAAATTTGAGCGCATACATATCTAAAAGAAAACTGTCGTCGTCAATTATTAAAATTTTTTTCTTTTGTCCTTCCATGGTTTTTAATTATACTATAAAATAATTTGTCAAGCTACTCATTTTCATTGCTAAAGTTATATACCTCGGTAAAAGGAATAGTGCCCTCGATGGATTTGAGCATCGCGTCTTCTTTCATCATCAGCATTCCCTTGCGGCGGGCAACCTTATAAATTTCCCCATTGGTCGGGCTTTTTAATATTGTGTTCTGCATCTCCTTATCCACTTTAAACATTTCAAAAACAGCAATTCGACCCCTGGTGCCAGAAGGACATTCCGAAGACGGTACGGTGTCATACATCTGTCCGTCCCCTCGAATTTCCTTTTTAAATTCAGCCGGCAAGTCTTTCATTTGCTGTTCAATTTGCAGTTTAATGCTCTCATCCATCGGCACAAGTTTTCGAGAACTAGGACAAGTCATGCGCGCCAGACGTTGCGCCACAGACAGAATTAGGGTCGGCGCGATCAAATACGGATCAACGCCCATGTCCACCAAGCGAGGCACCGCGCCGATAGCATTATTCGTATGCAGAGTCGAGATCACGAGGTGTCCGGTCAAAGCCGCCTGGATAGCCAGCTGAGCTGTTTCTTTGTCGCGAATTTCTCCAACCATTATTATATCCGGATCTTGACGCAAAATGGAACGAAGTCCTGAAGCAAAAGTATATCCGATCTCCGGCATCATTTGCGACTGATTAATGTCCGGCATGTGGTATTCGACCGGATCCTCGAGCGAGACAATATTGCTTTTCTCTTTGTCGAGCTCATTCATCATCGAATAGAGAGTCGTGGATTTTCCAGATCCGGTCGGGCCAGTGATGAGGATGAGTCCATACGGCTTTGCGATCGCTTCCCGAACCAGCTCCAGATTGACTTTGGATAAACCGAGTTGGTCGAGCGGCTTGACTCCTTTTTCAGAATCTAAAATACGCATGACGATCTTCTCGCCGTAATAGGCAGGCATAGAGGAGACGCGGAAATCAATCTTGCGCCCGTCAATATTCGCGCTGAAACTCCCGTCTTGAGGCTTCCTTTTCTCATCTAACCGCAATTTGGCTAAAATTTTTATGCGCGCGATTATCCCGCCGTAAACATTTGGCGGCAAGACTATAGTGGTGTGCAGGATACCATCCACCCGAAAACGCACCTTGACTTTTTCTCCGGTAAACTCGATGTGGATATCGGAAGCTCCTCCCTCTAAAGCATTGCGCAAGATGACAGCCACAATTTTGATGACTGGCGCGTCTTCCACTATTTTTGCTTGTTCGCCTTCTTTGACATCTTTAATCTCTTTACTTAAATTCTCCTCGCCAATGATATTCTTGACCTCCAGCATGCTGTCTTGATCGAGCTCGTTCAGTGCTTGTTCCACCTGACTACCGATGCCTTTGTAAGTTTGCATGATACTTTCGTAATCACTCTTGGAAATGAGGTAGATCTTGAACGGAATACCCAGCTTGGTAGAAATAAATTGCAAGGCGCTCTGCGCTTCTATATCCTCCCCATTAATGACCCCCACTTCGAGCACTCCATCCAAAAGCTCAATCGGAACAAAATGATAATGCGCTGCTGAATCTTCTGAAATGTATTGCAAAGCCTTGAAAGTCGGTGCGGTCTTATTCAATTTTTTCACCGGCATATTTAAATACTTTCCTTTTGCTTCAAGAATTTTTTCTTCTGCCACTCCGGATTCGATCAAAGCCTGGTCGATGTCGCCTTGGTGTTTCGTCTCCGCCAGAGTTTTAATCTCGCCTATCTGGCTCTTTTTGATTATAGCTTCTTTGACTAGCTCTTCTAGAAAACTCATCCCGTTAGAAGCAGGTCGCGGTCAAAAAACCGTGACTAAGCTTAGTTATAGCTATTAAATTGCGACCGCGGCTTCTAACGGGACTCATAATTAATTTGAGAGCGGAGCAAATGGATTAATTCTGCCTTCCGTTCCGTCCTGGACAAGGGTAATGCTGGAATCATGCAGACTGGTAAACGCGATATCGGCAAAAATAGAATCATCTAGTTTTATACTTTTGACAGAAAGAAGCAGATTTAAGAAGTCCGCCGTCACAGCCTTGTCCACGCCATTTGCCGGAGTACTTTGACTTGTCGGAGTCGGAGCCCCCGCAGAAGAAACCGCAGACGAAACCAAGCCGGCCGGCTCAGGATCGGGTTTGATAAAAAATATATAGATCAGCACAAAGGCTGCTCCGATCGCTACAAATATGATGATGTTTTTTAATTTTGCCATTTTAATTTTTCAACCAATACGTCTTAATTTTAAAATCATATTTATAAGATTCGAGAGCGGTAGAACCGGCAGTCGCGCCGGAACCGCTCGGCGTGGCAGAAGAAAATTGAATGGAGGATATATCCACGATTCGCAGATTGCGCTCCAGGTCTCTCGTAAAATTAAGAAAATTATTATAAGTGCCGGTGGTGGAAAAAGACAAATCCCAGACTCCATAAACCTTGTTTGTAGCGGCAACAACCGGAGTGCCTCCTGCTGCCACTGCCGCGCCAGAGATAGTTTTAGGAGTGGTTTTAGGAGCTTCGGTGGCGTTATATTTGATATCTTTCAAGACCATACCATAAGGCAAAGCTATCTGTTCTATTTCTAGAATCAAACGTATGTTGTCAATATTTTCTGGCAGAAGTTTTTGGATTTTTTCCAAATCATCCTTGCTGATAGAATTATGTTTTAAAGTTAGTTTGTCTCGTTCATTTTCAAGCGCCTTGGAATTAGAGAGAGCTTCATTGTATGAAGCCACCTGCGCCTGCAGGACTCCAATATCCTTTAGAAAAGGATTAGCAAACATGAAAAAGACCGTCACGCTGATTCCTATTAAAATGACCGGCATAATAAATCGCATCATAAAAAATTAAACTGGGCTCTCTGTTAAAAGCGTCTGTTTATAATCCACAAAAGACGGATCGACCGAAAACTCTAAATCAAAAAGCACATTGCCTTTGTCATCCAGCGTCAGATTGGAAAAAACAGGATCAATAAAATTCTTGCCCTCTTCCTTGGTGGTAAAAAGATCGGCTTGCAGAGCGATCGAACGATACCCCACCGCCGCACCGCTCATCCTGATGATCACTTTGTTCGCATTTTTGGGATCTTTTTCATCGCCTAAACTATAACTAAACTTGGTATAACGGATTGTTTGCATGGTCACAGCCGAGAGCGCGTTGAAAACTGGGGTGATGGCTATGTGCTTAGATAATATTTCACTCGAGGCGCGCAACCGTTTGTCGAGCAATTGAAGCTCTGTTATTTTGGAAGGCTCGAAACGGTTCTTGGCCAGATTTAAATCATTCCCCATCTTTGTGATACTTCCCCCGACAACTCCTTTATAGAAAAAAAGTCCGCCGGTAACCAAAAGGACCGTGAATAAAATAAAGATAGAAACAATGGTGAGGATCCCGATGGAGCGCTTCGAAGATGTAGCGCGTTCTACCACCATCGGTTTCTTGGGTATGAATGATGTTTGAAAATTCGGCTCCATTGTACTCTATTATATTACAAAACAAAAGATAACAAAAGCGGAATGTGCATAACTTTCGTCCATGCTTAGCTAAATTTTACTGCAATTTTCTAAGCGCCAGTCCGAGCGCGACTGCAAATTCGGGGCCCATCGTTTCTAGGACTTTTCCTAGAAATTCTGGAGCATTCACCTTGGAGAATGGATGGCCGATTTCTATTTCCGCTCGAAAATTACTTGTCGCGACTTCTGGAATCCCTTTCATGAGAGAGCCGCCGCCGGTGAATATGACTTTGCTGATGGTTCGACTGTATCTCTTTTCATATTCCAATAACACATTGTTGGTTTCGGCAAAAATATAATCAACATGGATTTTAATGATATCAGCCAAGCTTTTCTCTAGCGGATTGCCAAAGAGGCCGAATTCTTTTTTCATCTTTTCCGCTTCGGAAAAAGGAATGCTCAAAGATTGCGAGATGGATTGGGTGATGTCCGCGCCTCCCCTGTCTATAGTGTGATAGCTTTTCACCATGCCGAATTCGACGATAGAGAGTTTGGTGCGAGATGCGCCGAAGTCCATCAGCAAGACCGGCGAGAGTTCGTGTTCGAAATTCGCCCGAATGGAAGAAAATATTTCAATCTCAAAAAAAGAAGCAGAGAGAGAACAAAGAGAAACGAGAGAGCGATACTTTGCAATGGCGTCATTTTGAGTGGCGACCACGAGCACATTTGTCTTGTCCGCGGGTTTTTGCGGAAGATCAGGACCGCTTGGAGTCAGGTTCATCTCCTCAAAAGTAGATTGTTTTTTAGGCAGTAAGAAATAATCCAGAGAGACTTCGGTGATCGGCACTGGGATATATTTGCGAGCCTCGGTGGGAATGATTGCTCCCATCTCGCCTTCTTTGATGGTGGGTGGTAATTCCAGAGTAAAAATCAGACTAGATTGTACAGGAATAGAAAAAGCCGCAGACGAAGCAGTCACCCCGGACTGTTTCAAGACTTCTCGGACAGCATCTGACAATTTCTCAACCGAGAGGTTCGTAACGCGCCCGATATCGAGAGTGTCATAAGGCCCCAGCGCGATCGCGCCATAAGTCTCCAGCATCACCTTGCCTCCTTTTCTTTTGATCTCAACCACCTTGATAGCCGAAGAACCGATGTCGATCCCGACAGCGCTATTTTCCCCACCTGCCCCAATGTTACCTATTTTGGAAATAATATTTTGTAATATATTACTCATTAATTTGTGGTAAAATACCCCTTGAGTATATCATATAAGTGTCCCGTTAGAAAATCAGCATGAGTTTTTTAAACACTATCTTGAATATAATTTTCCCTTTAAAATGCATAGTCTGCGGGGAAAATGGGAAAGATTTTTGCCTAGAGTGCCTTTCGGATGCTCCCCCAGCCCAACGTGAAAGCGAAAAGTGGATTTTCCCTATTTATGACTACCGACATCCGCCCATCAAAAAAGCATTGTGGCTGCTAAAATACAAAGGCAAAAAAAGACTGGCGAATATTTTTGCTGAAGTTCTTTATGAAAAAATCTTGGAAGAATTGGCGGATCTGTCAGTGATGGAAAACTTTAAAAATGCCCTTTTGATCCCCATTCCCCTATCGAAGAAGAGGCGTCGAGAGCGCGGATATAACCAGGCCGAATTAATTTGCAAAGAATTAATAAAGCTGAATCATCTACGCTATAGCGTAGATGGAAAATCAAACTTCAGTTTAGAAAATAATATTTTGATCAAACCAAGAGAGACAGAACACCAAGCGCGCATTCATAATAGAAAAGAGCGATTGAAAAATATTGTGGGTTCATTTTCCATAAAAAATGTAGAAACAAATGCGAACCTCCTGAAAAATAGAAATATAATTTTGATAGACGACATCACCACCACCGGCGCGACTTTAAATGAAGCCAGAAAAACTCTTAAAAATGCCGGCGCACGTAAAATCATCGCCTTCACCATCGCGCATTAGGATATGCTAATATTAATCAATGATCGAAATACTGCTGACATATAAATACGCGCTCATCATACCGCTCGCCATCATCGAAGGGCCGATCATTGCCGTGGTCTGCGGATTTTTGGTAACGCTGAAAGTTTTTAATATTTTTTTAGTTTATCTGGTCATAGTGCTGGGCGATATCGTCGGGGACGGAATATTTTATTACATCGGGCATTCTGGCAAAAGACTCTTGCGCTATTTTAAAGTAACTGAAGAAAAGATGGAAAAAATAAGAAATTATTTTCATCACAACCACATCAAGGCGATCGTCATGTCCAAGCTCGTGCATGGCGTCGGATTCACCGGCCTCATCACCGCGGGCGCATCGCACGTGCCGTATAGAAGATATCTAAAAACCTGCGTGATTATCTCTATCGTTCAATCAGCGCTGATGCTAGTGATCGGCATATTGTTTGGAAATACTTATGTGGTTATAGGAAAATATTTAAACTACTACGCCGCGGGGGCAAGTGTGATAGTCTTGTTGATTCTGTTAGTAGTCTTCATCCGGAAATACAAAGTAGGCACAAAAACTACTTTATAATACTTTTAATTATGCTTGCGCCAAAAAATAAATTGAATATCGCGATGGTCTGCGATCCGATCGGCAATAGCAAGGCTGGCGTAGTCGTCTCCACCCTGCGCTTTGGGAAATTATTGAAAGAGCGCGGACATCATGTCATCTTCATCGGCGCTCGATCTAAAGACCATAGAGAACACAGCGATTATAACGACATAAAAACTTATCGTTATCGCAGCATTCCCCTGCCGAAATCCGGCGGCTGGACTATGGCTTTCCCCAGAGTCAATGAAATAAAAAAAGTTTTGCAGGAAGAAAAAATCGATGTGGTTCATATAATTCTGCCGATGATGGGCGGGCTCGTCGCCATCCTCGCGGCGCGCTCGCTCGGCATTAAGATCGTGGCTCATTCTCACTCCCAACCAGAAAATATTTTCGCGGAGATGCCCGGATTCATTCGCCCCATGCTTTATGCTCTCTGGAATAAATATCTGGCTTGGATATACAACAAGGCAGAATATATTATTTATCCTTCGGAAATGGCGCGCAAATTGTTGGAGAAATTGAATAAAAAGGAAAAAAAGACAGCCGTCATCAGCAACGGAATAAATACAGCAGAATTCAAACCTAGCGCAATCGGTGATTTTTATAATCGATTCAAGATACCGGATAATTCGACCAAGTTATTATTTGTGGGACGACTGTTCCCAGAAAAATCCATCGACACTTTGATCAAAGCAATACCTTATATTAGACAAAAACACGTAGATACGCATGTGATGATAGTCGGCGCTGGCCATCTGCGAGCAAAGCTGGAAAAGTTGGCGCGGGAGCTGGAAGTCATCCAACATGTGACTTTTTTAGGCTTAGTCAGCGATGAAGATAAAGTCTTGGCCTACAACGCCTGCGACATATTCGTCTTGCCATCGATTGCCGAGCTAGAAGGCATGGTAGTCTTGGAGGCGATGGCCTGCGGCAAGCCGATCATTATAGCGGATGCGGAGATGAGCGCGTCTAGATATTTTGTAGATGGCAACGGGTTTTTGTTTAAAAAGTACAATTATAAAGATCTGGCGGAACAAGCGCTAAAATTGATCCTAGACGCTGATCTGCGCAAAAAGCTGGGTGAAGTTAGTCTAGCGAATAGTAAAAATTACGATATTCATCAAAGCGTGGCCAAACTGGAAGAAGTCTATTACTCCGCCCTAAAAAACGAAGTGAGCCCCTGATGAAAGAATATCTTCTGAAAAATGAAATATACTACAGGACGAACGAATTTACCCCGGGCAAACTGACCTTGGTATTCATCCACGGAGTTTCCGGCTCCTCCTCGGCTTGGTGGCCGTATGAGAAAATATTCGAGAATGAACATCAGAATAAATATAATATTTTGACTTATGATATTCGCGGACATGGAAAATCAAAGAAATTTTTTCATTATTCTGATTATCAAATAGAAAAATTCGCAGATGATCTCCATGATCTAGTGCTCCATCTAAACATTCCGAAATTTATTTTAATCAGCAATTCTTTTGGTGGGCTGATCCATCTAGAATATCTAAAACTCTGGAGAGAAACTGTCATGGCGAATGTTTTTACTTCGCCGGAGATATATTTATACGAAACCTTCGTTGCAAAAATCATCAGACCGGTCCTCAAAGGATTCACATGGATCCGAAGTCTTCTGCCTTTTAACCCCAAACCCCGCGGACATGTAGACTATAGCAAACATCTAAATTCGACCGACTGGGACATCAAGAGAAATTTGGCAGATATGATGAACACGACCCTGCTCGTGCATTTTTATACTCTTCGGCAATCTTTAATATTAAATCAAAAATACGAACTGGAAAAAATAAACGTTCCGACTCTGATCATCCATGGAGAAAAAGATTCAATGGTCCCCTTAAAAAAATCGATCAATATGTCGAAGGCAATAAAAGACTCCGAATTCATCAGCATCCAAAAGATTGATCATAACACCGCTCATAATGCTGTCAAAGAGATGTCAGAAGCGATAGAATCTTTTATTGAAAAGAATCGAAGTATGCTAAAATAGGCGTATGGAAACTTATAAAAATCTTTTGACCAATAAAAATTTTCTCATATGTTTCTGCGGTGGCGTGATCTTGTTTGTCACGAGCTTGGTGGTGCAATTTTTTGTCAGCGGTTATGTGAATAGCCTGCCCACCGTGCCTGTGACAGATCTGATATTGAGCAATATCAGAGTCCACGACGTGGGCGGGATTTTTGTTTATGGATCAGTCTTGCTGTTTTTCTACGGCTTTTTATTGGGATTTAGACATCTCCACTACATGCCATTTGCCTTGAAGAGCGTGGGCCTTTTTACTCTGATCCGATCTCTCTTTGTCATCCTCACCCATATCAGCGCTTTCCCGACTCGCATAGCCATCGAATCGCCTTTTTTTAACAATGCTCTTTTCAGCGGTATTTTCACCGGAAATGATCTCTTTTTCTCCGGACATACCGGACTGCCTTTTCTCTTGGCGCTAATGTTTTGGGAAAAGAAAAATATCAGAATAATTTTCCTCGGATTTTCTATTCTTTTTGCGATCGTCGTGCTCCTCGGGCATATCCATTATTCCATCGACGTCCTAGCGGCCTATTTCATCACCTACGGCATCTTTCAAATCTGTAAAGTTTTATTCAAGCAAGAATGGGCATTGTTCTTGAAGAAATAAATTTACTAGAAAAATTCAGACACCCTTTCTTGGCATACTTTTTATAAAGCAATCTATCTGGCACAGCTGTGCCAGCGAACTGCTCGTCGATCAAGAAAATAATAGAAAGAGTACTTTCTTTATTTTCTAATCTCCTGCGCAAGGCTTTCTAAAAAGTACGCCTGCGACGAGTAAGTCTGAATTTTTCTAGATTCTTTGGACTCTAGTGCAAGCAAAAGTGTTCTCTAAAATATCGTACGGAGAGGGGCGGGTCCGAAAGTCTTAGCAAATTTCAAGCCTAAAAATTATGCGGGTATTTTAGAGAATATTTTTGCTGGAACATTTTAAATTTCTGGAGCGGGTTCTGTGGATTCAGAGTCCTCAACTACATCAGCCTCTGGTGCAGATGCTTCTTCCGATTCGGGTTCAGGTTCGGGAGTTACTTCAGGAGTAGATTCAGATTCCTCCGTCTCAGACGGAGGCGTTACCTCTGCATCAGAAACTTCAGAAGTTTCATCAGCCGGCTCGTCCACCGTCTCTTCCGCTACAGGCATTTCTTCATTGCTTTCTTGCTCAGAAGCCTGCCCTGTACCAGAGCTCTGCTCTTGGTTCGGGGAATTTCCATCATTTCCTAACATAGCATCCAGCTGACTTCTAGTATAGCAAGAAGTGCCGTTTGCATCTTTCAAACAAACTTCATCTAGAGTGGCCTTTTCTGCAAAGATATTTGTAATCCCATTCCCCACATCCCCCATCCAAGCAGTGAGTTTGGCATAGACATTGTCAAAGAAAGCAGTGACGAAAGATTGGTTAGATGAGCCTTCGAGCGGAGTGATGGTGCCAGAGATGGCGTTTAGGTTTAGATTGAGTTCATCTAGTTTGGTATTCGTCGCTTGGAGACCTAGCACCATATAGCCCAGAGTGTTCACAGGGTTCACGATGGTGCCTTTGTAGTGCATGGCCCAGGGTGCTTCATCTGCCATGACACCGACATATTCTGTGATGGTGTCTCCGGTTCCCATGCCTGGTTTGTAATGGAATTTATATATTTTGGTATTGAGGATTTGAGTGAGAGCTTCATTTGGATCATCTACTGTGCTAATGACGTCCTTTAATTCACGGGAAGAGGCAGCCGATGCCCAGGAAGTGATGCCGTCTCCTCCTGCATCGGTGAGCTGTTGACCAGCAGAGCCTACTGCAGTGGGTAAGGTTAGAGTCCAGGTGCCAGCCGCTGCGGCTGTCTGCATTGTGACTACTCCAGATGTTCCTCCTGCTAAAGACATAGTACCTGCTCTGGAACCTGCTGTACCTAATGTAAGTAATGCGACCGGAGAATTATTTCCAATTCCGATTACTGCGTCTGTGTCTACAGTGGTGCCAGTGGCATTTACGTTTAGGCCAAAAATTGTGTTGCCGATGACGAGCTGGTTGGAAGTTGTAGCCGAGGGAGCGTCAACATCATAACCTATGATGAGATTATTAGAACCAGAAGTAATGGCATCACCTGCTCCTAAACCAATCGCAATATTATTATCCCCCGTCGTCACTGCCGTCAGAGCGTTGTATCCAAAAGCAGAGTTGTCATCTCCGCCGTTTGAGGTGTCAAGAGCGAGAGAACCGAAAGCGGAGTTGCGGGTGCCGGTTGTTTCTGTTGTCAGAACATTATAACCAAAAGCAGAGTTATTGTCGGCGGTGGTATTAGCGTCAAGCGCCAAAGCTCCAAAAGCTGCATTTTGAGTGCCGGTTGTGTTGACACCCAAAACGTTATAGCCAAAAGCGCTGTTGTTGTTGGCTGTAGTATTGGCACTAAGCGCAAAAGCTCCAACAGCTGTATTTTGAGTGCCAGTGGTGTTAGCATTAAGCGTAAATGATCCGAAGGCTGAATTATTGTTGGCGGTGGTATTAGCACTAAGCGCTAAGGATCCAAATGCGGAATTTCTAATTCCAGTAGTATTAGCGCCCAAAACATCGGGGCCAAAAGCTGCATTTTGAGTGCCAGTGGTGTTAGCGGTTAAAACATTATACCCAAAGGCAGAGTTTAAACTACCAGTGGTGTTGGCATCAAGTGCGAAAGATCCAAAGGCCGAGTTTGAACCACCGGTGGTGTTGGATATTAAAGCGTTATACCCGATCGCCACATTATCATCTCCCGTAGTGATAGCTGTGCCTGCATCAGCACCAACCGCCGTATTTCTTAATCCACTTGCAGCTGTAAGAGAATCAAGTGCGGTGCTTCCAAGAGCAGTGTTGCCATCGCCTGCAGAAGTTTGAGTAAAACCTGTAAGTGTTGCTCCATTCGGGATGGTGAGAGTTCCAGTGCTGGAGGTGATGGTGAGGCCGTTGATACTTGTAGCTGTGGCAACTCCAAGAACTGGAGTGACCAATGTCGGAGAAGTAGCTAAAACCAAAACCGTGCCACTGCCTGTGGTCGTCATTTCTCCGAGAACGCCAGCGTTGTTGTAGAGAACTCTGCCGGATGTACCGCTGGTAATGGAAGTGGTGCCTACTGTGAGTCCGGTACTTAACGTCGCCCAAGTGAGTACTCCACTCCCATCCGTCTGCAGGTATTGGCTAGCAGTACCGTCATCTGTGGGAAGAGTTAGAGTATATGTGCCAGCGATAGCAGCTGGTTGAATGATGATTTCACCAGAGGTACTGCCAGTGAGAGTGAGAAAATCTGTGGTGACTTCTGCTGCCATAGACTTGGCAAGACTTTGGACGTTGCTGTCGATTGAATTTAATGTTCCATTGAGTTGAGCGTCGAAGAAAGCTCGGGTGACGAATTGAGAGGGGTTTAGATTATCTGCCCCCCCCCCTCGGTCCTGCTGGACCTTGAATTCCCTGAGGGCCCATTGGTCCCTGGGGTCCTTGAGGTCCAGCGACGTAAACAACAGGCTTTGTTGTGTTAGAGGAAGTGGGAGGTGCAGGAGGCGTAAGAATAGCAGGTGTTGGGACTGTCTTTACATAATTCCTGAAGGCAGTGAGAAGCTCTGCGCTAGTAACAGCTTGTACTTTAACCGGAGAGAAGCTAAAAACAGAAAAAACCAAGATAAAAAATCCTAGTAATATCTTTACTGACAGAAATTTTTTCCTGAATTCTTTTTGAATCATTTTTTATTTCAAGTTTTTTTCTATAATATCTACCCTCGTTTTTAGTTTGTTATAGTCTTCATATTTGACTTTGTTTAAAGACATATCGTCAAGCCTTCTATTTATCCCTCCAATATGATAAATCAAATTATTTTCAACTCTGGCCATATTTCTACTTGCTTCTTCAAAACCATTGGCAACCATAATTGCTAATTTATCAACGGTCATTTTTTTATTTTTTACGTCCTTCTTCATACAGGCAATTATATCATGGAAGTGTCATGAAAAGTATAAAAATGTGGATAACCCACACACCTAGTTCCAGCAAAAATATTCTCTAAAATACCCGCATAATTTTTAGGCTTGAAATTTGCTAAGACTTTCGGACCCGCCCCTCTCCGTACGATATTTTATAGAACATTTTTGCTTGCACTAGTCTGCGACGAGTTTGTAATTTTACCCCCACAAGTCCCAAATCATTCCAGCAATATTTCTAGGCTTGCCTTCGAGAGCATAGTAATGCAGATCGATAAAAGGCAGGGTGTTGCATTCAATGATGCCCCATTTCTGAGAGGATTCTTCTTTGGTCGGATCAGGAATGATGCAATCAAATCCCACTACAGGCAGGCTCACTATTTTCTCCGCTTTTTCTAAAATAGGAATGAAGCTCGGGTGCAGATCATCTATCATCTCGACAGTTTTGCCCCCAAAAAGTCTGCCGATCCTGTGCGTCAAAGACAGAGATACCCCTTGCGGTAAAATATCATCAAGCTTAAATCCCGAGCGCAAAATATGATCGCATAATTCTTTTGAAATACGTATCGGTTCGACCCGGCTGTGACGATTTTTATCTTTTTCAATAATGAGCTCTCGGATTGTTTTCTTGCCATCCCCTACTAGAGTCGGAGCATGCCCTCGATAAAATCCAGCGAGAACTCCCCCCACAAAGGTCGCTCGACAGACACTGCCCTGCAAATGCTCTTCGACGATCAAACAAGGACAGATCGCTCCGGCTATCCGCAACCCTTCTTGAAACTGCTCTAAGGTATGAATATTAGTGACAGTATGTCTGCCCCGAGAGCCCACCCGCGGTTTGACGATTATGGGTTTTTGAAGCTTGGAAAATATTTCTCTGATAGTTTTACTTTTATTTTTCGGACTGAAAAAATTAAAATCAAAATAAGCTGGGATTGGGAGATTGTGCTTCTTAAATTCTCGCTTCATGATGACTTTATCATCCCAATTTACTCGCATCTCGGGAGATTCCGGCCTGGTCGGGATACTTTCAAAATAAATATTCCGGCCGTTTAATCTAGCGCGATAAAAATCTAAGGGTTTATTTAAAAATATCACTTGTTCCATCAGGATTCCCCTCTTTTTCGCTTCTTCCCAGATGATCCTAGAACGGAAACTGGCCGAACGCTCTATATCCGGAGAAAATTTAGCGAGTTTGAAAAAAGCGAAAGTTCTAAATAAAAATTTGGGAAAGGAATCGGCAAAATCTTTTACAAAAAATGGAACGTATTTTATAAACTTTTTCAAATAATTATCTAAGGTGACGGAAACCACGCTCTCCAAAGCAGAAAGAGCGTGGTTGATCGGAGCATCAGCGCAATACGAACAAGAGCCTTCTTTGATATGAGGTTCAGAGACTGACAACACTTTTTAATGATCTCCTTTAATCATAAAATTAAGTTCTAAAAAATTTCTAATAACCGACCAGAATATTATAACAATAAGCGAAGAGCATAAGCAAATTTATTTGCTTAATGTCTGAGTGCCATTGTTATATGGTAATCCATATACCACCTTTTTATTCGAAGCCAGTATTTCTGTGATCTGATCTATTATTTCATTGGGAGTAACAGTGGCTTTGATCATAAAACGCACCGCCCCGAGACTTTTCCCCTTTTCAATATCGCTTTCTTGCCCCAAGTTGGACAGCAAGATCACCGGTATGTGCTTGGTCTTTGGATCACTTTTGATTCTGCGCAAAATTTCAAAACCATCTATGCCGGAGAGAATGATATCGAGCATCACGATGTCCGGCATTTCTCTATTGATGATTTGTAAAGCCTCTTCACCTTCATTCGCATGAAAGAAAACGCATTTTGTGCTAGAGAGCTTGCGCGCAATTATATCATTCAAAAATTGATCGTCTTCTACCCAGACTATTTTTTTACCTTCCAGACTGACTGCATTCGACTTTTGGTTCATGACGCCCTCTAGGGAATTTTCTGGACTCCCAAGTTCCTCGCTTTTTCGAAATTGCGCCCTCACTTTGACCAAGACTTCTTCCGGGTCAAACTGAGCTTTGACGATATAGTCTTTTACTCCGAGGGCCAGCGCGCGGTTGATCTCGACCGGCTGTCCAGAATTAGAAACGATAATGACGGGGATGAGGGCCAGGGCAGAATCTTTTTGTTTTGCCTCGAGGATCTCGTAGCCATTCATATTTGGCAAGATAATATCGAGCAAAACCAAGTCCGGCTTGAAAGACCCCATCTGCTCAAAACCTTCTTGGCCGTCTCGCGCGAGCATAGTCTCAAATCCTTCACTGGTTAGTTTTTGGTTTAGAACATCTCCCAAAAAAACATCATCTTCAATTATTAAAATTTTTTTCATCTTTTATAATTCTTTACTTTAAAAACTTTATAACTATTTAGGATTATACGGGGACAGTGAAATAAAAAGTGCTCCCCTTGCCTTCGACACTCTCAAACCAAATCTTTCCGCCGTTTTTCTCAATGATAGTTTTGGCGATGTACAGACCAAGTCCTGAGCCATCGGTCTCTTGTTTTACCGCATTTCGAGCCCGGAAAAACTTTACAAAAACATCTTTCTCTTGATCTTTGGGTATGCCGATGCCACTATCGGAAATGGAAATAACCAAATGGTCCGTTTCCTTTTTCGCATCTATTTCAATTTTGCCTCCATCTATTGTATATTTAATCGCATTTTCCAGCAAGTTTTGCAGAACTGCGCGCATGGTCTCTGGGTCAGCATATACCTTTCCTAGATTTTCAAACTTGCTTTTGTATGCAATGGAAATCTTGCGCTTAGAAGCGGTCGGGCTGACTTCGAACAGAACATTGTCCATCAGATCAATAATATCAATATGTTTAAATCCATAATGAATTCGGCCAGACTGGATCCTGTCAGCGACCAACATGTCATTGACTAGGGTGATCATCCGGGTATTGCTCTCATAAGTTTTCATTAAAAAAGTTTTTTGCTCGTCATTCAGAGTCCCCAGATCGCCAGAGAGCAACATGGAGAGAGTCCATTTTATGCCAGAGAGAGGCGTTCGCAACTGGTGCGCGACGACAGATATGAAATCTGACTTTATTTTATCAAGCTCTTGGAGCTTTTCATTGGCTCTGGTTAACTCGAGATCCCTGCGGATGAGCAATCTGGCGCCTTTCTGCTGTTCAGTTAGAAGATTCTTCAGATCCTCCGTGCGTTCTTTGATTTTATTTTCAAGATCATTATTTAATTTTTGAAGCTCCTGCGTCTTTTGAAGCACCCGAGCCTCAAGTTCTTCTTTGGAAAGATACCCAATTCGATACCGCTCCAGATAGCCCTCGGGTATATAAGATATTATCGTTGGACCAACCAGAGCGACTGAATATAACTTTTCTAGTTCTGTATAGATAGCCTCTAAGCGATTCTCGGTAAAATCAAAACCGAAAGATTTAGAAAGAACATCAATAATTCTTTTAACTACATCTTTAAAAAGATCGGGAGCAAAAGATGCTGGAAAAACGCTCCCAGTTTTTTTCGCAAAGAATCCTTTTTTTTCTACTTGCAAAAATATTTCTTTGATCGGCCTGTCTCCGACAATTTCCTCTATTCGAGAGGCATCAAAAAGATCAGACAAACTGCGTATGAGAAGATTGGCAAATTTAAATATAATTTCTTGCTCTTTCTCAGTCATATTTCATATATTGTTATCTTGTCAATCAATTAGCAACCAGCCCGGAAAGTTTGCGAGTAGAAATAACAAAGAAAATCATACCGACACTCATCAACAAGTGATGAATGTCAAGGGTTGCACCAGCAACGATATACATGTGCCCATAAAATGTTGACCAGATAATAGCGACAACATTGGCAGCCATTCCTAAATTGAAAAATCTGATAGCCGAAGAAAGTTTACCACCAAGAGATTTATTAAGGCGAAGAAGAGAATAAATAGCTACAATTCCTACAAGGATAGCGATAGTATCTAATACAGTTTGAAACTGTAGCACACCGGAAGCGACAGGAACCATCTCATGAGTTGTTGGCATCATATAAATATAAATTAACTAATAATAATTTTCTTAATCCGCTAAAACACAGATAACCACGGTTTCATTATGAAAAGCTGAATTGCATTGCTCTATATTTTTGACCTCGCCTCCAAGTGGAGCTTGCTCGCCATAAGTATAAAAACCAATCAGAGGAACTTCTTTGCCGATCGCCTGCTGGATCGCATTTATTTCGTCTCCGGACTTTTCGCCAAAAAGTTTATTGCGGGCTATGCAGTTGAAGATGATGACTGCTTTTGGAGCACTGCCTTCTAATTGCGCGACTGCATTTTCGGCGGCAATTTTTGCCACTTTCACCGCTTCTTCGCGACTGCCCACCATCAAACGGACTTCTGAACCTTCTGGGATTTCCGCGGCGCAAGTGATCGATCCATGTTCATCCACCGTGATCGGGTCTCGAATCAATAATTCATCGCTGCCGGCTACCTTCATCCCGAGCGGATAGGTGATGGCCAGTTTTGCTAGCGCTTCGGTACGCATTATTTTTGCTTCTTCTCCAAAGTAATCCTCGTAGATCTTGACTGCTGGAGCGCCATTAATTTCATGAATAACCGCGCCCTCCGATTTAGTAACTTTCATGGACTCTCCGACCGGAATCCATCCATGCTTGACTCCGATACCGATCTTGAAATTGCCAACCAGCCCGAGCCCCACGACTGCGCCGGAATACACTTTGTCATTGACATACTGATATGTCTTCTTAAAAGCAAAATCGTCTCCCGAAGCTCCGCCCACGACCGGAAAATGAGCGCCGAGAGAATCTAACACCCCACGCACGATGTCCGCACCATTCCCGACCAGTACGTCAGGCATCATCATGAAAGCCTTGAGAGAATCACCAGCTTGCTCTTTTACTTTGTCAGCAGCCATCTTTCCAGCCAACCTCGGATTCGCTAAAATATTTTCTCCGACGCCGACAAAATATTTTATTTCCGGAGATTTTATCGCCATGATAGCGACAGAATGTTCTTTCATCGGGCCAGCAGTCGTGATCTCTCCGGAAGTCGAAGAGCCAACAAGTAGCGCCTCTTTTGCTACTGATCGCACGCCATCGATCACCTTCTGTTGATCATATTTAACCGAAGAAAAAACAATCAATAAATCTGGATTCTTGTCACCCAGCTGATCTATCGCATCTTGGCAGGCATTCACGCCGACTGCATAAGAATCGTCTCCGTATGCCATTCCCACACTCGCCTTCATTCCTTTTGTTTCCATCCCGTTAGAAATCATACCATCTGTACAAATATTGCTATGTATAAAGACAGTTAATTATTGTTAATTTTATAATATTATCCCGTTCTGTAAATTTCTAACGGGATCCATAAAAAAATTGATTATCTGATAACAGCATTTATTATACCAACTGATAGTAAATAGCGCTAGCGGATGAGGTGAGATTCGAACTCACGGTCCTTTTTAGGGGACGGCGGTTTAGTAAACCGCTACCTTAAGCCACTCGGTCACTCATCCTGAACACAGAAAAGTATAGCAATAAAAATTGGAAAATAGCAAAAATATGCAAAAATATGCTAGAGTAATTGAGTTTCAGGATATTTTAAAGGAGCCGTGTTGGAGTGGTCTATCAAGCATCTTTGCTAAAGATGTAGGGGCTTTAAAACCCCTCGAGGGTTCGAATCCCTCCGGCTCCGCCTTTTTAATTTTTACGATGTTTTTTCTTTCTCCTGAAAAGAAAATTAAAGATCACACTATGTCTGACCTCTTCCAGCATTTCTTTGGTAGTGTCTCCGATGCTGTCAATATCCTTTTCTACCTTGCGCATAATCTCAGATAAAACATTGGTGGCGCGAATAAGGTAAAACAAAAATATAAAGGCCATGATTCCCAAGACGACGAAGCCGACGGAAGAAATAAAAAAGAAAATTTGTGATTCTATAATTGCATCCATAATTCATATTGTATCATATTAGTTATATATAGGATACTATATATCAACGGCATTCGGATATTAAATAAGTAAACTTATTCATACTCCTCATTTGTTGCTATAATTCACAAATGGAACTGCACGACAAACTAGAGGTGAAATTCCGTCTAGATCCAATCCAAAGAAGAGCTCTCTCGAAGCTCAAGCTCTTTTCAGTTGCTGATTTGCTTTTTCACTTCCCTATTCGCTACAGCGACATCAGTGAGGTAAAAAAGATTACCGAACTAACCCCGGGAGACATGGCGACGGTATATGGAAAAGTCTCAAAATTAAAAACCAAAAAAAGTTTTCGCTCAAGAATTCCTATGGCTGAGGGCGAAATTGCGGACTTGTCCGGTAAAATAAAAATAATTTGGTTCAACCAAGCCTATTTAGCCAAGATGCTCCACGACGGAGATAATGTGAAATTAACGGGCAAAGTAACAGCAAGTAAGAATGGTGCCTATCTGGCCAATCCAGAATTTGAAAAGATGAAAAATATGCCGATAGATTCGCACGATAGTCTTTTTACACCCTCACCCCGGCCCTCTCCCGAAGGGAGAGGGAGTCGGGAGACGACTGGATTATCCTATCCTATCTACGCTGAAACTCGCGGAATAACTAGCAAGTGGTTTTATCATGCAATAGAAAAAATACTAAGAGAAAAAACTTTGGATAATATTACAGACTATATACCCGGCGATATTTTAAAAAAATACAGTTTACCAACTCTGAAAACCGCGCTGATCTGGATTCATAAGCCAAAAAATGCCAAGGACGCGCAGTCGGCGCGCAAAAGATTCGCCTTCGAAGAAGTTTTCTGCATTCAGCTCGAGCGCCAACATGACAAGTTTGAGTACAGAAAAAATAAATCTTTCCAAGTAAAAACTTCTGAGAAAAATGTGGCGGATTTTTTAAAACGCTTTCCCTTTGAACCCACAAATTCTCAGAAAAAATCGATTGAAATAATCTTGGGAGATATGGCAAAAACTTTCCCAATGTCTCGACTATTGGAGGGCGACGTCGGAAGTGGAAAAACTGCGGTGGCTGCCACCGCTAGTTATGTGACAGTGCAAGAACGTCCGAGTGGGCAAAATTTTGGCAATTTGCAAGTTGCCTATATGGCACCGACGGAAATTTTAGCAACTCAGCATTTTGAATCTTTTATCGAATATTTCAAACACTTACCGATAAATATCGGACTCATCACTGGGTCTGGTTGTAGAAAATTCCCCTCCAAAACTCAGGTGTACGGCCCCGCCGGAGGCGGGGTAAACTGGACGACAATCTCGCGAGCACAACTTTTGAAATGGGTAGCTAATGGAGAAATACCTATTCTCATAGGCACGCACGCACTGATTCAGAAAACGGTTAAATTTAAAAACTTGGCTCTGGTCGTGATAGATGAACAACACAGATTCGGCACAGCCCAAAGAAGAAAACTGGTTCGCAAAGACAACGTTGCTCCGCATTTGCTCTCGATGACGGCCACCCCTATCCCCCGCACGCTCGCACTCACTATTTATGGAGACCTCGACCTCTCACTCCTCGATGAAATGCCCGCCGGCAGAAAAGAAATAATTACAGAAATTATAACGCCAAATAAACGCGAAGAAACCTATGAAAAAATAAAAAAAGAATTAAAAGACGGCAGACAGCTCTATGTGATTTGCCCGAGAATTTTCGAGCCAAATCCAGAAAAAGAATTAGCGCTCAATGTAAAATCTGCAGTAGAAGAAGCTAAAAGATTAAAAAAAGGGGTTTTCAAAGAATATGAAATAGGCGTACTCCACAGCAAGATGAGCAAAGAGAAAAAAGAAGAAGTAATGGAAGATTTCGTTTCCGGTAAAATAAATATTTTGTGCGCGACATCAGTGGTGGAAGTAGGAGTAAATGTGCCAAACGCCACTGTAATAATAATAGAGGGCGCGGAGCGGTTCGGCTTGGCGCAACTCCACCAGCTTCGTGGACGCGTAATCAGAAGTACACATCAAGCTTACTGCTTTATTTTTGCAGACGCTAAAAGCGACAAGACCATAGCTAGATTGAAAGCCTTAAAAACTGCAAAAAATGGTTTTGAACTTGCAGAATTAGACCTGACTCTCCGCGGCGCGGGCGAACTCGGAGGAACCAAACAATGGGGCATCACCGACCTCGGAATGGAAGCGATAAAAAATATAAAAATGGTCGAAGCCGCCCGCACGGAAGCGATTCGCCTAATAGAAACCGACCCCGAACTTTCTAAGTATCCGTTATTAAAATCTAAGGTAAAAACTAAGGCAGGAGAATTCCACTTTGAGTAAAAAGCCGCCTGCCCGCAATGCTAAAGCATAGCTTTTGCAGGCGGGGGAATTCCATTTTGAATGATGTTATCACTTTGAGACAGCCGTCAATTTTGATAACATTAATATTTGTTAATAACAGGTGCAAGCGCTATTCCTCTATCAGCCCTAACTTTACAAGTCTAGAACGAATCCCGCCGACTTGGCGACCAGTCTGCACAGAAATATTTTTTAGGGACTTTCCACTTTTAAACGCTTGCGCGACTTCTGTTTCTTCGATCTGCGTCCATTTTTTATAAGCATTTTGATGCTTCTCGCGGATTTGTTCTAGCCGACCAATTGCTGGCGCTTCTTTGATTAAAGAACTTGTTTCAGGTTTCCATTTTCCACCCAAGGTGATGATAAAATTCTTTCGCATTTTTTCGTTATCTTCGGAGGAAATTCTCGCAAATACTTCGCAGGCTTGTTTCGACCCTTCTCGAAAAGCAACATCTTTTTCTAAAATCTGCGGATGAACTTTAAAAGCGCGCTCATTTATACCCAAAAGATAGAGACCCGACAAACGCCGCACCCGAGATAGCGCCACATATCCCTGCCCAAATTCAAACACTTCTGAAAGATCCATCACCGCGGCATCCATACTCATCCCCTGACTCTTGTGCACTGTGATGGCCCACGCCAGGCGCAATGGAACTTGGGTAATCTTCGCTTTGATTTTTCCATTTTCTTCAACACTCCAATCCATCGGCGCTACAGTTATATTTCTCCCATTTTTTGTTTTAATAATCGGGTATCCAGTAAATTGTTCAAACTCTATCACTGTCCCTAGTGTCCCATTCACAAATCTTTCTTTCGGGTTGTTTTTGGTGCACATCACCACGGCGCCCACTTTGAGTTCTAAATCCTCTGGAGAAAGACATCCCCTCTTGAGCGCCGAGATGATTGCTTCCCCACCGCTCGCAGTCATTAGAAAATGCTTTGATTCCATTTCTATTTTTCCGAGCATTCCCCCATTCACCTGATCCACATTAACATTATGCGAAAAAAGTTTCGGTATATTTTCGGGAAAATCCATAGAGACGCTCATGCGCGAATGTATCTGATCAAGATGCGGCTTCTCCATACTACCGCGACGAATAGCGGACAAAACTGAAAGAAAATCCGCATCATCCTGTCTATGTTGCTCGGTGAGATAGCAGACAACAGGCGAGAGCCTCCGCCAAACATCCGAATCAAAAGCAAAACGCGTTTTATCTCTTATTCCCTTTGTTTCTTGTTTGATTAAACTTTGTTGCGCGCTTTTTTCATATAATCTTTTTTCTATGGGCGGAAGCTGAAAAAAGTCTCCAACTAAAATAACCTGTAGGCCACCAAAAGGCAGGGCGCTCTGCTTGATCTCTCGGCAAACTGCATCAATCATCAATAGAGTTTCGGCTCGAAGCATTGACACCTCATCGATGATGAGGACGCGAGTTTTACCAATGCGTCTGTTGAGATATTCACTGCTCCCTATTTTATCTAAATCATATTTCGTCAGAGTTTCTTTTATGCCTATTCCGCTCCAAGAGTGTATGGTCATGCCACCGATATGAGTCGCCGCGATGCCAGTCGAAGCAGTGATAGCCGGCTCTATATCGCGAGCGCGCAAATATGAAACAAATTGATTGATAGTATAAGTCTTGCCAGCGCCCGGTTCACCCGTCAGGAAAACATTCGCCCCGGTTTTTAGTATAGCCAACGCTTCATTTTGAGTCATGATTTTTTCTTAAACTAGATAAATATTCTTTTATTCTTTCTCTATCTTCATTTTCTTTATCGCCCTTAAAGTATATTTCAATATACATAAATTCAAATCTATCATTGTGATAGGCGTAAATAATCCTAATATTTCTATTTCTCAAAGACTTACATAGTATACGCGCTTTTACTATCTTAACATTTTCATCACTATACATTGTTACAAAATTCTTGCCGAAACCTGTCGGATTTTCAAAAATAAAACGCTCAAATATTTTAATATCGTCATTTAAACTTCTAAATTTCTTAAGAAGCTGATCAAACTCTTTTTTAAACTCGGGCAAGTAGTTAGAGTGGTTCATATTCTCCCACAGAAGTTTCTTCTGGTCGATAAAAAGCAAACTCGTATTCCAATTGTTCTTTATCTTTTGCTATTTTCCAAGGAGTATCTATGTGCGATAATTCAGATATCTTTTTCGCTGTCATATCAGACAACCTATCAAGCTCCCAATCAATATGGGCAAGCTCCTGCGCTGACAAAGCTGAAAGATCAATACCAATATTGGGATTTATTAAATACTTCGTCTGGTCATATTGATAAAACTTACTTTTTATAGCTTCAACTTTACCATCATCCTCTAACTCTTTTATTATTTTAGAAAAAATCACTGGCGTAGGGCCATGAGTATTTTTGATATAACGTGCGCCTATTAACTGTTCATCAAATTTCTCATAATAATCAAAATCAATAAAATATAACAATTTATAAAGCACGGTCTGGCCAATGTTTGGCTTACCTCCTACTTTTGCAAGAATATATAAAAGCACTTGTTTAAATTTTTCTACTCTCTCTTGTGGAACTGAAATACGGTCTGCTACTTTAGGGTTGATTTTTTTTATCTTCTTATCTTTTTTGAAAATAACTTCAGGTGTAGAAACTTTGCCATTTTGAATATCTATAATAGAAATATCAAAAATACTACTCAACTCATCAGCTTCTTTCAAAGCAAGCTCTCTTTTCCCCTGTTCAAAGGCAATATATGAAGAACGGGAAATTCCCAACTTTTTTGCGATTTCCAACTGAGAAAAACCTCTCTCTATGCGAAGTGATTTAATAAATGCAAAATATTTATTAGACATACCTTAATGTTATTCTAACAATGTCAGAAAGTCAAGCTTGCATGTGTATAACTATTTGACATCTTAATTCCCCTACTCAAACAAAAAGTTAAATCAAAAGTTTCTGAATTCCACTTTGAATAAAAGCTGCCTGCCCGCAATGCTAAAGCATAGCTTTTGCAGGCGGGGAGAATTTCATTTTGAGTAATTGTAATGTTTTTACTACACTGACGGCCGTTAGTTTGGTAAACATTAATAATTAGCTTTGATATTTAGGTAGATTTTCTAAAACCATAACTACACGAGGTGTACCGTTACCAAAGTAGTTTTCCTTTCGCTCTGTAATTTTGAACCCAAAAGATTCATACAACTTAACCGCCGCTTTATTCTCCGGGTGGGTCACAAGCCAAATCTTTGAAGCATCCGAGACTTTAGAAAGGAACTGCTTCATGGCTTCCTTGCCTAAACCTTTGCCTTGAAAATCTGGATCAATACCCAGCACATTAAGATAAACCACATTGTCCTCCTGCTTTTCATACTGAATCTGCCCGACAATCTTATCCCCAATTTTTACCATATAAAAAAACTTGTTACCTCCGGAAATTTGTTCTTTGGTGGTTTCGGGCCAATAAGTCGATCCAGCGAGTTTTTGTTCTAAAGCAAAAAAGGTTTCAAGATCTGCTTCAGTACCCTCTACTAGAGTAATCGGTTCTAATTCCTGTGGATTGTTTTGCTTACTTAAATTTTCCATATATTTGGTGTCCGCCCTCTTGGACTCGAACCAAGGACAAGACGAGTATAAGTCGTCTGCTCTACCAACTGAGCTAAGGGCGGATATTATTACTAATTCGAGAAATATACTTAAGGCTCATCACTATATATTCCCACAAATCTCTATTATCAAACATAACACAGCAAGTCCCTTTTCCAAAGCCATTTTTATAAGTTATTGAGCTTAATTTAGTCCTTTTAATATATGACTTTCTAAACTGACTGACTGGTATTTTAAGCTCTTTTGACCAAAAACCAATACTCTTTTTGATATTCATATCAGAATATAAATGCAATTTTATTTTTAAATTTTTTCTTTTAACATTAAAAAGTTCTAACCATTTGATGAAAAATTTAAGCATCGATGGATTTGTATTTGTAAGAACCACCGAACCCTTCTGCATTTTAGTACCTTCTCCCCAATATAAAAAGAGTCCTAATAAGAATATCTCCCGCTCAGAGAAAACACCTATATCTTTAGAAACTTTTTGAAAAACTTTTTCCAAACGAGCTTCTCTTTTCGCTCGCATTGTATTCCTAAAACGCTCAATGCGAATAGGACTGTCTGCTTGCAATTCTCTAATTCTTTTTTCTGATAATGGCATATTGTAAAGCCACCCGCTTAAGGTGCTTTTGCTTATTCCAAGCTTATCTTTTATTTGGCTATAACTCATGCCTTTTCGGCGCATGATTAGAGCCTTTTGTTTGTCTAATTTCCTTGCCATAAAAATATGAACCTATGGGTGATAGGTACTGGTATAGTATACCATGGTTCGCATATTATAGTAAACATACTACACTCCCCTTTTAGTTCTTAAAGCTACAATCGCTTTTTTGATGGTATCATACATGACTGGAAGCTCTAAGTAGTCGATGACAATTGCAAACCAAGAAAGCCAAGCAGGTATCATGATCGCTGCGGTGCCCGTAAATTGCGCATAAATAATCTCATCGGTAATCCAAAACAAATGGAGCCACTGGGAGTTAATGAGGAAAAGAAAAAGTATACTGCGCCACTTTGCACTCTGGGCACCCTGGCCTAGAGTATATTGATGAATATAGAAAATAGAAGCTGAAATAATCGCCGGTATTTCTGTATAATCTATCAACGCAATGACAGTATTCCAAAATGCTCCCGGATTCCAAAAAGAATGATCAAATGCTCTCAAGAAAACTACATTCGTGGTCATCCAATATAGATGCACAATCTGCAACAGAAAAAGGATGGCCGTGATGGGCGCGATGACTTTATAATTTCTGTCGTACCATTGCCAAAATTTTTTCAGCATTAAATTGAAACTGGCGCGGGAGTGATGATTTCTTTTTTCTTTAGCACTATTCCATGGAGAGTCAATATCTTTTCATATTCCTCTTGTTCTAGAGTTTCCACTTCGATGAGCTGATGCGCTATGGCGTCAAAAGCTTTTCGATGCGCGGTCAAAACTTGTTCGGCAGATTTCAATCCATCGCTGATGATTCTAGAAACTTCCGCATCAACTTTAGTGGAAACGGATTCAGAATATTCTTTTTCTATCAACTCGCCATACTGTGACCTGCCACCACCGGAGACGAGCGCGATCGGACCGATAATATCCGACATCCCCCACCTGGTAACCATGGCCCGAGCCAGATTTGTCGCCACTTGCAAGTCAGAGGATGGACCAGTCGTTATGTCTCCGAAGATCATTTGTTCCGCCACATATCCACCGAGCGACATCGCGATGTCATCAATAAATTCTTTTTTAGATTGCAGACGTCGCTCTTCGAGCGGAAGTTTCAAGGTATACCCGCCGGCATTGCCCCTGGCGATAATAGACACTTTGTGCACTGGATCTGCATAAGGCAAAACCGAAGCCACCAGCGCATGACCGGCTTCATGATACGCAGTGATTTCTTTTTCTTTTTTAGAAAGCAAATGGCTTTTGCGCTCCGGCCCGAGCATAACTTTCTCGATCGCTCGAATGAGATCAAATTGAAAAACTTTCTTGCGATTCTCCCGAGCGGCCAGAATAGCGCCTTCGTTCATCAGCGAATACAGATCTGCGCCCGAAAATCCGGGAGTGCGTTCGGCAATTAATTTCAAATTGATATCTTCTGCCAGCGGTTTTTTTATCGCATGAATTTTCAATATTTCCTCGCGATCGGCGCGATCCGGCAAATCAAGCAATACTTTTCTGTCAAAACGACCGGGACGGATAAGCGCTGGATCGAGCACATCTGGACGATTGGTCGCCGCCATCACGATGACTTTATCATTCGGCTCAAAGCCGTCCATCTCCACCAATATTTGATTTAGGGTCTGCTCCCGCTCATCATTGCCTCCGCCAAATCCCCCTCCGCGGGTTCGTCCGATCGCGTCTATCTCATCCACGAAGATTATGGCTGGAGCCGCTTTTTTAGCCATTTTGAAAAGATCTCGCACTCGGGACGCTCCAACACCCACGAACATTTCCACAAACTCACTTCCAGATAAGTGAAAAAATGGCACTCCGGCTTCTCCGGCGACGGCTCGCGCCAGCAGTGTCTTGCCTGTTCCCGGAGCTCCGGTCAGAATAACACCTTTCGGAATTCTCGCTCCGATATCTAGAAACTTTTTAGGACTTTTCAAAAAATCCACAATTTCTTTTAGTTCCTCTTTCGCCTCTTTGCATCCGGCCACGTCTTTGAAAGTCACCCGGTTGTTCTTATCATTCGGATCAGTGATGCGCGCTTTGGACTGGCCGAAAGAAAGCGCCTGCATGCCAGCGCCCCGCACCTGCCGCGATAAATACCAAAAGAAAAGCAGAATAAAAACTATGGGCAATAGAAATGGAAGAAGATTTAAAAGCACAAACATAAATCCGCTTTCGTTTTTTATTTCTATTTCTGTTTTTGCCAACACTTCGCCCGTGACACCATAATTAAAAAGTGTCTGTGACAAAGATGAGCCGACTTCTTTCTTGGATGTTTTGACCTCGTCGTTTTGATAAGTGATCGTCAGTTTTTCTCCTTCAACTAAAATCTTTTTTACTTCTCCTATGGATACGCTTTTAGCCAAATCCGATATCGGAATCTCCGGAGCAACTTTGCCGGTATCAGACACAGCCAAATATATCGCCGTAATGAACATGAAGATAATAACCGTGCTGGCAATACTGCCCCCAAAGTTGCCCATTCCTTTCCCCTTTTTACCTTTATTTTGGCCCGTGTTCTGATTGGCTTTTTTATTTAGAAAATTAAAATCCATTTAAATATGGTAGCATAAAAAAATAAAAAAGTGAAATGTTTTTCAGTTGTAAATTTGTGGAGATGGGGGAAATTGAATCCCCGTGCAGAAGGTTTTTGTAAAGAAGTCTACATACGTAGCGCGCTTTTTGGTTTAAATTAAAAAATTAAGAAACGAGCCAAATATTTTTTAATCGAGTTCTAGATTTTCGTGAAATATTCGAACGGATATTTCCTTATCCCGATAATATTGTGCCCCGTCTTATATATCGGAAGTCTATAAGAGAGACATCAGTTACGCCGAAGCGGAAACTGAAGCGAAAGCAAAGTCATTCATACCGAAGTATGGAGAGACTGCCGCTTTCACTTTGGAAGCTAATTTTGCAATTAAGCTATTGGACGAAGTTTTACGAGATTAGCGTCCACACTCGGTATGCATCAATAACAAATGGCCTACTGTCTATGCCTTGCATCCCCATATTTTGCTTTCAAGGTTTTTATTCTTTACCTCTGATTTCGCGTCTGATCTCGCGATCCGTGTCCCGTTTTTTTAGCGTCTCTCGCTTATCAAATTTTTTCTTGCCCTTCACTAGAGCGATTTCTACTTTGATTTTTCTGCCTTTATTATACACTGAGATCGGCACGATTGTCAAACTTTTATTCTTCTCGCTTCCTGCCAACCCGGCCGATTCTTTTTTTGTTAGCAACAGTTTTCTATTTCGCAATGGGTCATAATCTTTCGGAGCATTTTTGGCCTGATATGGGGGAATATTTGCATTGATCAGATATACTTCTCCCCCGCGAACAATCACAAAAGCTCCCTCCAGCGACATTTGACCTCCTCGCACTGATTTCACTTCCGTACCCAAAAGCTCAATACCCGCCTCGTATTTTTCTAAAATTTCATAATTAAATCTCGCCTTTCTGTTTTCTGCGTAAGGAGACATAGTCATATATTATCACATTGTTGACTTTAAGCCCTAAGTACGCTATTATCCTGTAATCAAAGGTTTCAAAGAGACTTATTGAGGTATTTATAATATCCATTGCGTGAAAGAATAAACAACCAAATACGGGCGACGGAACTTCGGGTTTTGGACAGTGAAAATAAAAATCTCGGTGTTTTTCCAATAAAAGAAGCGCTGGAAATGGCCCAAAAGGCCAGCTTGGATTTGATTGAGATAGGGCCGAATGCGACTCCCCCATTAGCAAAATTAATGGATTTCGGTAAATACCAATATGAAGCAAGTAAGAAATTAAAGAAAGCCAAAGCTGGCGCAAACAGAACCGAGACTAAAGGAATCCAGATAAAGATAGGAACCGGAGATCATGATTTGGAATTAAAAGCGAAAACCGCTTCCAAATGGATAAAAGAAGGGCATCGAGTCAAAGTTGAACTTTTCCTAGCCGGACGCGCGAAGTATATGGATGAAAAATTTTTAAGAGAGCGTTTAGACAGAGTTCTGCATTTAATTACAGAGGAATACAAAGTGTCCGATAGCTATAAAAAGGGTCCGAAGGGTTTGACGACAACCATTGAGAAGAAATAAAAAAACGAAATAATAATATGAGTATGAAAACAAATAAATCATTTAGCAAAAGATTGAAAATCACGAAAAACGGAAAAATAATTTCCCGCAAGCCTGGTTTTAATCATTTCAATGCAAAACAATCCCGCACCAAACAGCTCGCTGGAAAGAAAGGTAAAAGTTTTATTATTAAAAATAAGCCAAAATCGCACTTATTACCATTCACATAACAGCTTTATAGCTTGTAGCTTTTTAGCTTCTTAGGAAAATTCCTACCGAGCTACAAGCTAATAAGCTAATAAGCTAATAAGCTATACAATGACCAGAGTAAAAAAAGGAGTACATGCATTAAAGAGACGCAGAAGCGTCCTGAAACAAACAAAGGGAATGCGCCATGGGCGCAGCACCAAAGAGCGCCAAGCAAAAGAAGCACTTTTGCATGCTGGAAATTATTCTTTCGCGCACCGAAAAGATAAAAAGTCTCACAATCGTAAACTCTGGAATATAAAAATAAATGCTGGCGCCCGCGAACTCGGCACGACTTATTCCAGACTGATTGACGGCCTAAATAAGAAAAAAATATTGCTTGATCGCAAAATCCTCGCGGATTTCGCCGAGCATCATCCAGCTACTTTTGCAAAAGTCGTGGAGAGTGTCAAATAGGGAAAACTCTTTCTTGGCATACTTTTTATATTTTATATCGACTAGTGAGGAGCGTGTGAATTTGTACTCATATTCACGACGTCCGAATGACGTCGCATTAAGGTTTTACTAAACCTTATATTCCACTACTTTGTCTTTTTTCACGAGAGCAATGATGTCTGCCACAAGTTTCTTTGGATCATTACCCGTGACAATTTTTGCGTTGGGACGATGACTTTTTTCGATGATTTCTGCCAATTCGGAACCCATTTCCCATGGTCCTTCAAAAACTCCGATGGGCTTCCCATCTTCAAAAGCAATAGTAAACTCATGAATCGTGCCAATACGCCCGCAACCGCAAACCACCGCATCCGCGCAGCGAGTAAGTAGTATATCGCGGCCAGCATATCCAAAGCCGGTATACATGATCAAGTCCATATAATCAATCGGAAGCTTGTAAACTTCTACATGTTCTTTTTCCGACGCGGCTGGAGAGACTCCAATTGAAATGCCGCCTACTTCTTTCAACCCCATAGCGACCCACAAGGGGAACCCCGTCGTCGCTCCTGTCACTAGCACTGCTCCCTGCCTGGCGATTTCCCGTCCTAGCTCTTTGGCTTTCTCTAAGGCATCCACTCCGCAATGACCCGTCTCCGCCGCGCCAGAAACGCATATTTTTATCTGGCTGTGTCCGTGTTTGACATTAAATAAGGGATCCATCCTTCCATTATATATGATTTAGCAAGATAATGAAACAGTACTGCCCTGCTCTGGAAGATAAGCTTCGAGACCCAAGTTATCTCTAAGTTTCTGCACTAAAAACATTGAGGACTTCGGCTCGCCCATCACAACAAAAACTTTTTTTAGGGTTTCTTGCGTATCTTCAACAAAAGTAAGCAGTCCATCTGAATCTTTGTGGCCTGAATATCCGGTGATCGTCACCACATGCGCCCGCACCACTACGTCTTCACCCGTGATGCGCACTGTCTTTATTCCTTCTTGGATCAAACGCCCCGGACTGCCCACCGTCTGATATCCGGTTAAGAGCAAGGTGTTGTTGGAGTCCGGCAAATAATGCCTCTCATGGTGCACCACACGTCCACCGGTAGACATCCCGCTCCCGGCGATAACTATTTTTGGATTAGGCACATTGCTGATCATTTTAGATTCCTCTGATTTTAGAGTGCTATGCAGCCCCGGAAAATCAAATAAATATTTATCGCTCTTCATCGCCTGCTGCGCATTTTCATTCAGGTAACTTTTAAATTTTTTGAAAACTTCGGTCAAACGGATAGCAAGAGGCGAATCGAGGAAAATGGGCATTACCGGTATGCGATTGTTTTCTACTAGGGCATTAAGCTCAAAGAGAAGTTCCTGAGAACGTTCAAGTGAAAAAGTCGGTATGATCAGTGTCCCCTTCCTATTGTAATTATCTTCAATTGTTTCCTCTAAAAATTTCCTGCGATCATCCCGAGACTCATGATTTCTATCGCCATAAACAGATTCCATGATCAAATAATCCACATCTGTGACTTTTTCTGTGTCGGGAAGTATCGGTGAAGGGCTGTTACCCAAGTCTCCCGTAAAAAGGATCTTCTTGCCATTATAAACAAATTTGATCATCGCTGAACCTAAGATATGCCCAGCATTCAAGAAGGACACTTCTAAGTTTTCAGTAATTTTTATCGCGTCATGATATTTAAATCCTTGCCATAGAGAAAACGTTAATTTTATATTTTCTAGAGAATATATTTTATCTAAACTTAAATCCGTATTTTTAGACAAGATCCCCGCCGTGTCTTCCAGCATCGGCAAAGCCAAGGCCTTGGTCGGCTCTGTGGAATAAATTTTCCCACGGAAACCTTCGCTGATGAGTTTCGGAACGAGCCCGACGTGGTCCACATGCGCATGAGTAATAAAAAGGATATCTATTTCTTTTGGATCATAGGGAAAGGGATCCCAATTTATATCGTCCGCCAATTTTGTGCCTTGAGTCAGTCCGCAATCAATCAAGATTTTCTGCCCATCCGCCTCTAAAAGAAAATTAGAGCCCGTTACCGAACCGGTCCCCCCGCAGAACGTTACTTTAGCTGTTTTTTCCATAGGTAAAGAATAGCATATAATCCGCCAGAGAGGTCAAGGATCAGATCCGCAAGTGTATCTAAATAATCGAAAGAATTTTGCGCCAAAACTTCATTAACCAATATTTCAAACACTTCCCAGCCGACACCGACCAATAGCACAAAAAATAATGTTCTCGAAATTAGTGCGCGAGAAATATTCTTAGGGGAAAAAAGGTAAAGGTAGAGGAGTCCAATCCAAAATCCGCCCAGAAAGTGCATCAACACATCCAGCCACCAGAGGGCAGAATACCAATAGAATTTATTAGCGAGAAAATTTACTGCAAGAATTAAGAGAATTAAGCATATCAGGGGTTTTACAAGCTTGGTGCGTTCCATATCAGAATTTTATCACAAAAAAATATTTTGAGTAAGAAAAAATCCGCCAGTGCGGAGTTCTTCTTAGGACTATTTCTGATGTATTACCGTAGCTCATAGCTAGGTGGGTGATAGATGTTTTAGACCAAGGTCTAACCCAATCGAATCTCCCATAAATTAGTGTTCTAGGTAATAACCGGAAATAACCCTACTAAAATTCTAACAAGACCAAAAATAAAAATCAACTAGACAGAGACAAATTTTTGTTTCTGAATTATGTTAGTTATAAAATTGCTATAAATAGAGCTATTTTTTATGTTCTGCATACACAAAATCAGTGTCAATTTTCTTGTATTCAAAGATTTCGTTTTTCTTGAAGAAACGCGCTACTTCAGTAACTCCCGCTTCGATTGTCTCTGATGCGTGCACAATATTGGATTGAGTAGATAAAGAAAAATCCCCACGAATCGTGCCCGCATTGGCTTCCCACGCTTTGGTCGGACCGACGATTAGTCTGATGGCCGAAATTGCATTGATACCCTCTACCGCCATCACGATCACTGGAGATGATTTCATAAAATCCCGAACCCCAGGATAAAATGGTTTGTCTTTTATGTGGGCATAGTGCTCATCTAATGTAGCCGTCTCAATATCCATCATCTTTATGCCTATAATTTTCAATCCCTTTCTTTCAAAACGACTTACGATCTCCCCTACTAGATTGCGTTGTATCGCATCCGGCTTCAAGATTATTAAAGATTTTTCATGATTTACTTTTGTCATATATAGTTATACTAGCACCCCGTAGTGGATTTTGGCAAGTTAAATTTTCTTATTTCTCCTTGGTTTCATTTAGATAATTTCTTAATTCATCTAAGAATTTTTTTGCTAGCTCATCAAAATTTAAACCACATTTCTCAAACACAGATTCATATTTTTTTAATTCAATATAAACATCGTCAACTGAATTAAATTTTCTTTCTATCCCCTGTAATTGTGTTGAAATAACATTTAGTAATGAATCCAAATCAATCCTTGCTTCAGCAGGCATAAAATGCCCAATACTTTCCGAAATTTTACCTAATAAGCTATCCACTAAGGCGTTTCGGAGTTCTTTTTCTCGAATAATATTTTCATCAAAAACAGTATCTAATAATTTTGCCAAATTTTCTGGATTAGAATTTTCTCCCAACACTGAGAGTGCTTCTTTTATTTTACCCTTAGAATCTATCGATTCTTGCTTTGTTACTTTATACTTATCGCCAATCATTTCCCTTCTTAACTCACCTTCTCTAGCTTGTCGTTCTTTGGCTTCAGAAGAGTCAGATCTAATTTTTTGAGGTTGAAAATCAGGTTTCATACAATTATTTTTTATTTAAAGATAGAAATATGAAAAAATTTAAAGATTTAAAGATGGAAAGATTTAATTTTCATAAAAACGCTTATAAACATCCGGGGCTTGGTGACGTAAAATTTCCCGCATTGGATCATCTTTTTCAAGTTTTTTGAACTGGGTGCCAGCGCTTGCGCCCTTTTTCACTTTTTCTGCAAAACTCTGAATTAAACGTGAACATTCGGATACTAGATTATTTAAATATTTAAATGTTTCAAGATTTAAATACCCTGTATCAAGTGCTACGTATAGCTGCGCACGCACTTCGCCCGCAGACCCTTTAGCAATATACAAAAAATTTAAAAATTCATTCTTGGTTCCTCGTTCAAACCCCTCTGCAATATTGCTTAAAACTGAAACACTTGCTCGGGTTATTTGATCTTTGAAACCGAAATCTTTGCAATCTTTAAATTCTTTATAAATAGATTTTGTTAAATCTCTTGCTTTACTAAAACAAATTAAATCTTCAAATTTTGAAATTGTAGCCATAAATTTTTATTTAAATACTTAAAAATGGAAAGATTTAATTTATTTGGTGAAGGTTTAAATTTTTAAATATTGAAATTTTTAAATTTCCTCGAATAAGCATTATTCGAGACTTTTATACCTTCCCATAATTTCCGCTTCCACTTCCGCTCGCTCGCGGCCGTATTTTACATAAGAAAGTTCTTTGAGAGAATCTACAATGTCTGGGTTACCTTTCTCTGGCGCGAGTGTTATTAAATTGAAAGGTTTAGTCGGTTGGCCATTCACCAGCATGTTCATGTAGGCATTGTAATTATCCAGCTTTGTGATGTCTTGTGCTGTAAATTGAGGCTTGAATTTTGGTTCTAAAAAAGTGGCATCTTCGGTGCCAACACGAAACACCGCCATCGAGCCAACGTTTCCAAAGACGGCATTTTTAATTTTTTCTTCTAATTGTGTGATATATTGATGCGCAATGTTTAATGAAAGTCTGTATTTTCTTGCTTCCGATAAAATAGACGCTATCGAGTCGGTAGTTACGTTTTGGAATTCATCAATATATAAATAAAAATCATTCATCGGCTTGCCAAACATGTCTACCCGGGAGAGCGCCGCCATTTGAATCTTGCCGACTAAAACCAGCCCAATCAAGTTCGCATTGATATCGCCCAGCCGGCCTTTAGAAAGATTCACCAGCAGAATTTTCTTCTCATCCATAATCTTTCTAAAATTAAAAACTGAATTCTGCTGAAGCACTACCGGACGCATGATGTCATTGCTGATAAAGTTATCAAACTTGGAAGAAATATAAGGCACAAAGTTTGCCAGAGACTGATCGCCGGTCGTCTGCTCGGCGGAAACCCAAAATTGTTTAATAATCGGATTCTTACATCTAGAGAGTTTCAAATCGCGAAATTCTTTATCCGCCAGAACTCTCGTGATCTCGAGCAGGGTCGAGCCGGATTCCGGATCTTCCATCACCAAAAAAGCGCTATTCCTAAAGTATTGTTCGAACATCGCCCCACCTCCCACCTTCATATCAAAAAGTTTATTAAAAATTCCCATCATTTCGTTCACCACAAAAGTTTTCTGCTCTGGATATTTTGGATCATACTCCAGCATATTGAGCCCCATCGGTCGCGCCGTATACGCCGGATCAAAATAAATAACATCATCAATTCTTTCTTTTGGAATACGAGACAAAATGGTTTGAATGTCGGTGCCGTGCGGATCAATATAACAGCAACCATCGCCATTTTTAATATCCTGTGTGATCATATTAAGCATGATGTTTGTCTTGCCTGTCCCTGTCTGACCAATCACATAGAAATGCCTCATCCTGTCTTCGCGCGCTAGATGAATTTCAGTATCTTTGCCTCGATAGCTGTTTACTCCTAAAATTATTCCTTCTTGTCCCATCTCCATCGGCGCAGGAGCAATACCCGCCTTGGCTTCTTTCAACTGTGGCTGACTGCCTATGCCAATCGGAAAATGAAAAACGGAAGCCAGCTCTTTTAAATTAAGTGGCAAAACATTATCGCCTGAAAAAGATCGATAGGAGAAATCGTGAAAAAGTTTCTTCAGCTCACTTCCGTGCGCTTCTTCAAAAATAAAAGAATTGCTGGCCGCCTCGGAAAACTGATTGAATGAAGATTTTATCTCCGTCAAAATAGCTTCGGCGCGCTCACGCGTCTCCCCCGAAGCGATGACGCGAATGTTTGCCTTCATGATCGTACTCTTGACCTTGTTCCCTATCTTCTCGACAGCGCCCTCGTCCACCGCGCGGCGGCCTTTCATATTTTTTTCTTTATTATTTTCCTCGGTTTTTGCTTTGTGCCCAAACAAAAGATCCTTGCCGGCTTTTAAAAATGCTTTATTGAACTTGTAAAAATTGTCCGCTGCATGTTTGACGGACGTGCCATCCTTGACTTCGTCCAAGATCATATGAAATTCATTTATGAATTTGTCGCCCGCCGGCGCCACCACTAGCTGAATCGCCGCACCTTCGCCCTGTTTTTTTAATTTAGAAAAGACATTCAAGATCGTATTCATGGGATCATGCTCGATGTTGTCATATGTCTTGATCGGCATCACCCCACGTTCCGATAAATGAGCATAAGCTCCAGCCGATCCGCCACCCTCATTGAAAATATTGTAGTCATCTTTGACTTCATGAATTTTTGCATTATGATAGAACGCCAAAATTTGTTTTTCAAATAGCGTTAGATATTTATTTGGAATACCCGCATAGACCACCACCTCATCACTCCCGCTATCGAGCGCTACTTCTAATGTGAAATAAATTTCTTTCGTATTCTTTGGATCAGCCGAGATAGACTGCATGCCAGCATAAAATTGCTCCATCGCGCCGATAAATTCCTTGAAACCTTTTGACTTGTCGGCTTCTTCCGTAGGCGGCGGAAGAGTGATCTCAAAGAGAGTCATGTTGAGAGACTTCGAGAGTGGCGTGCCTTCTTTTAAATCAGACACTGTCTGTCCGGTTTTTAAATATTGGACGAGAATCCGGTGAAAGTCATCTTCCACATGCGGATTCCCCATCGCCTCGGATACCGACAATGCGTTACGAATGCCCTTGGTGATGACAATACCCAAAAGCTCTTCCATCACAGAGTCATGAGTCTCAGGCTTGAGCGCCAGCACTATCCCCTGCGCCTCTTTTTCATTTATTATATTGCTACTATGCACCACCTCTTCGGCCGGCACGTCTTTGTATGCCCCGACCACATCGTGAACAGCATTTTCTTTCGCATTTTCAAAATGCCCGACATTGATCAGTTCCTCTTCCCGCTTCGCGACATGAGCGCGCAAATATTGCAGCTCCTCCTCTGGAGTCTTAAACTTGGGCATTTCCTTGAAAAAGGATGGCTCTTTCATTGATGTAATTATACAATTTTTATGCTAAAATACACAAATGGACACGAAAAATAATCTTGCCTTTATAGACGGGCAAAATTTATATATGAATACGGCAAAGAAAGAAATTGGCGCTTGGAAAATTGACCTCGTACGTTTTCGAGTTTACTTGGAGAAAAAATACAATGTTGATAAAGCATATTATTTTTTGGGTTATGTTCAGGAAAAAAATCAGGAATTGTATGAGGAAATTCAAAATGCTAATTTTGTACTTTTATTTCGCGAGCACAACCCGGCAATGATTGGAAAAAAGAAAGGAAATGTTGATTCTGATATTATCTTCTCGATAATGAAGAAATTATATAAAAAAGAAAATTTTGATAAAGTTGTTTTGGTTTCGGGAGATGGTGATTATAAGCCGTTGATTGATTTTTTAATTGAAGAAAATAAATTTGAGAAAATATTATTTCCAGACAAAAAATTTGCCTCGTCTTTATATAAAAAGCTTGGTTCTGAATATTTTGATTATCTAGAGAATAAAGATATAAAAGATAAAATTGAGCTGAAAAAGAAAAGGGCTCCTTAGGTAGTTAACCGTTTGGATCCCTTTTCGTCTGAATACCTATATATTAGCAGATATAGGTTGATAATGTCAATATGTCCAAAATATGTGTTTTAGCAAGGACTACCCTTGCTCATTTGTATAAAATTCGACTAGAAATGAAAAAGCTCCTAAGGCACTAGACCTTTCGGATCCTTCTTCGTATTAGTACAAGTCAATATTTCCGCTTCGCCATCAGTGATAAGAATTGTATGCTCAAAATGCGCGCTATTTTTGCCGTCGGCTGTGCGAAAAGTGTAACCATCGGCATCGATCGTCACATTTTTTGTGCCAGCATTTAACATCGGCTCCAGAGCTATAACCATACCCGAGACTAATTTTGCTCCAGTGCCAGCTTTGCCAAAATTCGGAATATATGGATCTTCGTGTATTGCCCGCCCCACGCCGTGCCCAGAGAGAACTTCGACAATGCCATACTGCATATTATTATTTTTGTTTTGAGAACGAACAAAGCTCGCCACGGCATGTCCGATATCTCCGACTGTACCTCCGGAGCGCGCCGCACTAATACCCACAGCAAGCGCTTGCTCTGTGATGTCCATAAGTTTCTTGTTTTCTTTACTCACCACACCGACCGGAACAGTCAGCGCCATATCTGTAAAAAGATTTTTATGTTTCAAACCTAAATCAAGCGAAACAATATCGCCTTCTTGTAATATTCTTTTCTGGCTCGGAATTCCATGGACTACCTCATCATTTACTGAAATACACAAGGAAGCGGGAAAAGGTTTGTTCGCTCCTTCTGGACGATAATTTAAAAATGCAGGAACGTCACCCATCTCACGAATCAATTTCTCTGCATGCAAATCTAAATCTTTAGTAGAAACACCCGGCTTCACCATATCTCTCAACTTGTAAAGCACCGTCGCTAAATGCTTGCCGCCTTCGCGCAGTATTTCTATCTCTTCTGGTGTTTTTATTATTATCATTTAATGATTGTTCCGAAAAATTTCTCCCCATTCAAGCACTTGGCTAGATTATCGATCGGTTTGCCGTTCATGATGATCACTTGAATTCCTTCTTTTTCGGCTATTTCAGAAGCTGTAGGGTCGAATGGAGAATTAAGACCGGAAATCCATTCTTTCGGAATGATTTTTCTGTATTCCGCCCAAGAAATTTGTTCAATTTTTTTAGCATTTGGGTTTTTCTTCGGATCAGAATCATATACATAATCGATATTAGATAGATTAATCAGCTTTTTTGCTCCAAGATTTTTAGCAGCTAAAATAGCGTCATAATCAGAGCTGTGGCCGGGCTCGTAAGCTGAACCTACTAATACGGGCTTGTTGAAAGAAAGCGAAATCGAGAAATTATCCACGACTTTAGGGTGTGCCTTCTCTCCAAAAATTACCCGAAGCAATTCCGCATTTAGTTTGAGAGATGCGATGCCAATCCAATCTAAATCTTCATCCGAAACTTTAGATAGCTGCTTAGCTACTTCCTGATACTTGCGAGCGATTTTACCGCCACCACACACGATAATAAATTTCTTCCCTTTTGCAACATGCGAAAGAATCAAATCCTTAAAAGATTTCAAAAATTCAGTATCTATTTGGTCTGGAATTATCAGCGAACCTCCGAGTGAAATTATTATTGTTTCCATGATTTTAGCTTTTTAACTTCTTAGCTAACTAGCTAATTAGCTACAAGCTATAGCCTAATTTATTTATAATATCTTTATGAACATTCTCAATACTCTGCTCGCCATTGATTGTAAATATCTGGTAATTATCTTTATTTTTAAAATAATTCATCGCAGGGATTACATTATTTTTATACTCTTCAAATCTTTTTGAGAGTCCCTCTCTTGTATCATCCTTTCGGCCACGTAAAAGATTTCTCTTCATCGCCTCCTCCTCACTCAATTCAATATAAATTATTTTTATATTTTCCCTTTTTATGGATTTCACCAAATCGGTAAATTTTTCTGATTGAAATACAGTTCTTGGATACCCATCGAAAATCATATGCTTATTTGGAGATAAATTGGATTCCACGGCCTCCGCAACAAGCTTGTTTGTCATTTCATCGGGTATTAGTCTTCCAGAATGCATCAACTCTTTCACAGCACGCGTATCAAAATTACTTTCTGAAGATTCTACTATTTTTCTGAAAATCTCCCCAGTGCCAATGTAAATAGTTTCTCGGCCATCCCTAGATTTTAGAAAATCGGTAAGGAGTTTGACCTGAGTCCCCTTGCCAGAACCCCCTACTCCAAAAAACACGAAAGTTTGGCTATTTTCATTTGGCATAAATTAAGAATACAAAATTTAGCTTTAATAATCAAGGTTATCTTTTTCCTAAAAAATATGTTTTAATTGTTAGTAATATGCAGAAAAAAGAAATCATAACAATCACCGGCACGATCGGTAGCGGCAAGAGTAGCGTAGCAGACAAAATTGCGGAAAAATTAGGATACCGCAGATTTTCTTCAGGCGATTTCATGCGAAAAATTGCCCTAGATATGGGCTTGACCTTAAACGAACTTAGCCTACAGGCACAGACGAGCAAAGGCATAGATTTAAAGATAGATGAAGAGGTGAAGAAAGCCGGCGAGCTCGATAAAATCGTGATTGATTCCCGACTGGCCTTTCACTGGATACCGAAATCCTTTAAGGTTTATCTGGATCTTCCTCCGGAAATCGCGAAAGAAAGGATTTTGAAAAATTTAAAAGAAAATAAACTGCGCCAAGAAAGTGAACATGCGACTACCCCCGAAGAAGTTTATGGCCAGATAAGAAGAAGAAGAAGAAGCGAAGAATACCGATATATGAAGCTATATGGCGTAAATCATACCGATCATAGCAATTTTGATCTCGTCATAGACACAAACAAAAACGACTTGAACCAAGTCGTCGACATCATCGTGAGAGAATATAAAAAGTGGAGAGAAAAGATAAAGTAAACGACTAGGCACTCATTTTGTAACTAGGAATTTTAAAATTCGGTATCGGTAAATTTTTCCTTAGACGAAGAATAATCCAGCCCTCCAATGCGGAAGTTAAGTTGGTTCGGCATTCTTCCAGAGTTTTTCCGACAGCCCAAACCCCGCGCAAATCTTTGATTTCCGCGTAAAACTTTTTGCCACCATCTATCATTTCGTATTTGGCTTTATTTAAATAAGTTGAAATATATGATTGAAGCATATAAGCCAATCATAACACAAAAGCACGCAAACTCCAAAAAACTAATACTCTCGCATGGAGATCTGCGCGTTTACTTTTTTTATTAGGTCTAGGACGACGGAGACAACGATGAGGACTGAGGTCCCGCCGAGGGCGAGAGCGGTCATGCCTGTCGCGTGTTGCATAATGAGTGGCAGAACGGCGATGAAACCCAGAAAAGTAGCGCCTAAGAGAGTAATCCGAGTCAAGACTTTTGAAATATATTGCGATGTCGATACACCCGGACGAATACCCGGAATGAAAGCGCCGTTTTTCTGCAAATTGGTGGAAAGCGCCTCGGGATCAAAAGTGACGGCAGTATAAAAATAAGTAAAAAGAAATACCAAAATAAAATAAAACACCGCGTAGAGCACCGAAGTCTGAGTGAAAGCAAGCAGTATCTGCGAAATTTTGGCGACGATCACATTGCTAAATCTCGCTAGAAAAGTGCCGATCATTTGCGGGAAAAGAAGAATCGATAGAGCGAAGATTATCGGGATCACTCCGGCTTGGTTGACTCGTAGTGGCAGATAAGTGGATCCTCCGCCATACATTTTCATGCCACGAACCCGTTTGGCATAGGTTACGGGAATCGGGCGTTCCGCTTCAGTGACCAAAACAATGCTCGCGATGACTAAAAGCCCGACCGCAAGAAATACTAGATAAAGAGGGATTTGAGATGTATCAAAAGTAAAGATGAGCTGGCTGACCTGTGAAGGCAGAGTAGCGACGATACCGGCAAATATTATCAAAGATACGCCATTGCCAATGCCGAATTCAGATACGAGCTCTCCGATCCACATCAGCAACATTGACCCCGCGACGACAATGATCAGATTCGTAACTCTGTCAAAAGCGGTCAGGTTCACTAAAATATTCTGGGATTCTAGAATAGCCAAAAGAGCAAAACCCTGGATGGCCGCCAAGGGAACCGTCAACAATCTGCCGTATTGAGTAAATCTTTTTCTGCCAGCCTCGCCTTCCTCATGATAAATCTTCTTCAAAGCGGGAATCATCATCGTCAAAAGCTGCATAATGATAGAACCAGTGATATAAGGGCCAACCCCGAGCATGATTATAGAAAGGGTAGAAAGTCCGCCTCCAGAAAATATATTCAAGATGCCAAAGAATTGGTTGTTGGAGAGGAAACGATTTAGCTCGAGAGTATCAACGCCCGGAATAGGAATAGCGGAAAGTAGCCTGAATAATATTAACGCAAAAAGGACAAACAAAACCCGCTTGCGCAAAGTAATATCTGTCCAGACCAATTTTATTTTATTAAAAAATTTTTGCATCTTACTTTATGAACTTTATAACCTTCTACTTTATAACTATCTTGTTCCCCTTGATTCCTAGGCGCTTTCTGATTTCTGAAAACTTTTCTCCCTTGAGAGCGGGCTTGTCCGAAGGAAGAATAAAATCGCTCTGAATGGATTTGAATTGGTACCCGCGATTCTTCGGCAACCTTTTAATGATATCACGGAGTTCTGGGCGACGCTTGTTTCCAGAACGGGCGGTCTGCCCCTTGCCTCCGCGGCCGGAAGTCTTGGCATGTTTACCTCCGCGGCCCACGATTCGATCTTTTTTATTCTTATGAATCCTTTTTAAATTATGTATCTGCATAAAATTTTACTTTGAATCTTCTATTTTAATCTTTTCGCTAAAAGTCGCCGGTATAGGCACTTCCGGAATTGACGCAGGGATGCTTTCCACTACCTTGTCTGAATGCTTGGATGAAATAGGCACGAGCGCGTAGATGACAGCTTTGGCATTGTTTAATTTATTTTTACTGTTAGACAAAATTTTCCCTGTAACGTCTTTCATGCCGGAGAGTTTGACTATGTCGCGAATGACTGAACCGGCGACGAGCCCGCGGCCCTTGTTTGGCTTCAACATTACATATGAGCTTGAGAATTTAGCGGAGAGCTCGTGAGGAATAGACATCGTCTTGGTCAGTTTTAGTCTGATCATATTTTTCTTGGCATTCCTGACTGCCTTGTTGATGGCGAGAGCAGTATCCCCGGCTTTCCCTAAGCCTAGTCCGACGGATCCTTTCTTATCCCCCGCTACCAAAGCGACAGAAAAAGAGAACCGACGTCCCCCAGCCACGACTCTGGTCACTCTGCGGATGTTTATGATCTTTTGATCAAATTCCGGCTTTGGTCGCGCGAAAGAAGACCCCCTGCGATTGCCGCCCTTTTTGTCTCTGCTATGATCTCTTTTTGTGTCTTGTGTTTTTTCTTTATCCATATTATTTTTACTTTATAACTTTATGAACTTTCCACTTTATAACTAAAACTCTAGACCGCCTGCCCTCGCCTCGTCTGCTACTAATTTGATTCTTCCAGTATATTTGAATCCATTCCGATCAAAAACGACTTTCTGGATCTTGCCCTTCATTGAAATCTCGGCGATCATCTTACCGACTTCTCTCGCTCGCTCAGTCTTGGTACCTTTAGTCATTTTTATATCGCTTGCTTGCGCGAGGGTTTTGCCTGTGGAATCATTTATCACCTGCGCGTAGATGAACTTGTTGGAACGAAAAACTGTCAGCCGAGGACGCTCTGCCGTGCCCTTTATTTTGGTTCTAATTTTTCTCTTTAATCTTATTCTTTTGTCTGTTTTATTTTGCATTTTTCTTTATAACTTTACGAACTTGCTAATTTTTTTCTTGCTTTTCACTACCTAGACTGTCTTCTTACCCTGTTTGCGCCTGATGACTTCGCCTTCATAACGCATTCCCTTGCCCTTGTAAGGCTCTCCTTTCTTTAAGGCGCGAATGGACGCAGTAAAACTTCCGACTAATTCTTTGTCAATTCCAGTAATGGTAATGTTATTTTTATCAGCCGTAGCAGTGATGCCTTCGGGAATGCCGACAATAACGGGATGAGAAAATCCTAGGGCAAAATTAAATTCTTTTCCTTTGACTTCAGACTTGAATCCCACACCTTCCAATATTAATTTCTTTTGATAAGGCGCTTGGACACCCGCAATCATATTTTTAATATGCGAAGCATAAGTGCCCCATAGAGATTTGGAAAATTTATCGTTTCTTTTTATATTTAAAGTCACATTTTTATCTGTGATAGCAATAGTGATGTCATCTCGAAAAGTTTTATTCAGAGTTCCTTTCGGACCGGCCACCGTCAAAACATTGCCCAAAGAAGAAGCACTTTGTGTGATTTTCACTCCCGCTGGTATAATTATTTCTTGTTTGCCTATTCTTGACATATATTTTTCTTTTTGAATTTTCTTTATAACTTTATGAACTTTCAACTTTATAACTACTTCTCTACCAAAGTCTGAACAGCGCTTCACCGCCGACTTGTTCACGTCTAGCTTCTTTGCCTGATAAAATCCCCTTCGGGGTTGAAAGCACAAGCAATCCCGACCCATTTCGCACTTTGTGGATATCTTTCATCCCGAAATAAACCCGCTTTGATTGTTTTGAAATTCTTTCCACTTCGGTGATTTTCGGCTTTTTATCCACATAGACTAAAGCCATCTCCAAGACGGGCTGATCATTTTTTGATTTCTTGGAAACATTTAAAACATACCCCTCTTTCTTTAAACACTCCGCAATAGCATTTTTAAGTTTAGAAAAAGGCATTGATACAGACTCTTTGCCTGCTAGACTGCCATTCTTCATTATTATTAACATGTTTGAAATTGAATCCATTTTTTTAAGCTTATTTGCTGATTACCTAATTAGCTAGTTAGCTACACGCTACCAGCTCGATTTGCGAACTCCCGGCAACATCCCCTCATTTGCTAATTCTCTAAAGCAGATGCGGCATATGCCGAAGTCTCTCATAAAAGCATTGCCTCGGCCACAACGAAAACATCGGTTCTTCTGCCGAGTTGAAAACTTCGGTTTCTTTAAAGCTCTAGCTTTTACTGACGTTTTTGCCATAGATAATTAAACGGGGTCGCTTTGTTAATATCTCACTCTTTTTCTTTAACCCTTTACAAATAAGACTATCTGAAAGAATTAAAGGAGAAAAGTGGATTAATAAAGTCATACTCCCTTGAGCTGATACTAGCAAATTATAAGCCTAGAGTCAACCCGCACAATTTTTATTTCTTTTTGCTGTCTTCTTCTTTTTTGAAAGGAACGCCCAAGAGCTCAAAAAAGGCTGTGCCTTCTTTTTTATTTTTTGCCGAAGAGACTAAGGTGATAGAAAGGCCGAAGACATCACGAATGTCTTCATCAGCCGTTTCTGGGAAAATGGTGTGTTCTTTTATGCCGATGGTGAGGTTGCCGATGCTGTCCACTGATTTGCGGGAAATTCCGCGGAAGTCTTTAGTTCGAGGTATCGCCACGTTGATAAGTTTTTCAAAAAAAGCATACATCCTTTTACCGCGCAAAGTCACAACGATGCCGATCGGATCGCCCTTTCTGGTTTTAAAAGATGCGATGGATTGCTTCGCGCCTCTGGTAGAGGGCTTTTGTCCAGTAATTTTAGCCAGGCGATCGGAGATCGTCTCATTTTTATTCTTGTCTTTCTTGATAGCAGTCCCGGTGCCCACATTCAGCACAATCTTTTGCATTTTAGGAACAGCCATGACATTCTTGTAACCAAAAGTACCCTTCATGGTTTGATATGCATTTACTTCTTTTTGTTTTATTGTTTTCATATAAAATATGTTATGTTTTCTTTACATTTGAAGCGTGGATCGGCATTTCGATATTTTTCATACTCCCCTTCTCGCCAGATTTCTTTGGACGCTGGTGCTTTTTCATCATATTCGCTCCTTCGACAATGACTTTATTTTCCCGCACTAAAACACTAACGATCTTGCCTTTTTTGCCTTTGTCTTTTCCGGTTATTACTATTACACTATCTCCTTTTTTTACTTGCATTTTATTTACTTTATGAACTTTATAAACTTTTTACTTTATAACTTATATGACCTCCTGCGCCAACGAAATAATTTTCTGATATCCTTTTTCCGCAAGCTCCCTCGGAATCGGACCGAAAACACGTCCAGCTTTCGGATCTTTTTTTCCTTTCTCAAGTATCACCACAGCATTGTCATCAAAACGAATATAAGAACCGTCTTTTCTTCTAAAAGCAGCTCGAGTGCGTACGACGACCGCTTGATGCACATCTTTCTTTTTAACTCCTTTGCGAGGAGTCGCTACTTTGATGGAAATAACCACTTCTTCACCGAGAGTTGCATATCTCTTTTTAGAAGAGCCTAAAACTTTAAATACAGCTCCGAGTGTGCCTCCGGCATTGTCTGCGATTTTTACTAATGTTCTTGGTTGAATCATAAATTTATTTTAAAACTCGAAAATGTTTATCTTTTGATATCGGTCTTGTTTCGGCTATTTCCACATTGTCCCCCACTTTGTATTTATTTTCTTCATCATGGGCTTTGTATTTTTTACTCACTTTATAAAATTTCCCATACAAAGGATGCTCGATAAACCTAGAGACAGCGACCACGACAGTCTTGTCCATTTTGTCTGAAACAACCACCCCCTTTAGAGTAGTGCCTTTGTTTGCCCCGCCTGCATCAGCTATGCTGGAAGCATTGCGGGCAGGTGTATTCTTTTCTGGTGCTTTTTTTGTCATATTATTTCTTATTCACTACCGTTAAAATCCGAGCGATATCTTTCCTTAAATTAAGAAGCTCTTTTACATTCTTTGACCTTGATCCTTCGGCCTTAAACCTTATCACTCTCGCATTTTCCTGTAAAATAGCAAGCTTTTTTAGGAGCTCGTCTTTTTTCATATCTTTGAAATTTTCTTTTTTTGTTTTCATTGTATTTTTTATATTCCTACAAGCTACAAGCTACGAACTACAAGCTATCCTTATTGCTTATGCGCCCTGGAAACAATTCTCACCGAAATCGGCAATTTACTACCGGCCTTACGCAAGGCTTCGGTTGCAATTTTTTCCTCTACTCCGTCCACTTCAAAAATGATTCGTCCGGGAAAAACATCAAAACAATATCCTTGCGGATCACCTTTACCTTTACCCATGCCCACTTCCGCAGCTTTAGCAGTATAAGGACGATCTGGAAAAATACGAATCCAATATTTTCCAGCCTTGGTGAGAGTGCGAGCTATCACTTTTCGAGCCGCCTCAATCTGAGGAGACCTCACACGCGCTTGCGAGAGAGATTTGAGCCCATAAGAGCCAAAAGAAAGCTTGGACCCGCGGGTATCCGGCGTAACCGCTTTTGGATTACTGCGCCCGGTTTGCCATTTTCTAAATTTTACTTTTTTCGGAGTTAACATAAGAGTATTATAAAAATTAATCAGACTTGGTCTTGTTTCCCCTGGTTCCTGTTGCTAATGATTCGTTATTTTTCGTATTTTTGTCGGCAAAAATCCTGCCACGATAAATCCAAACCTTAACACCGACAACACCATAAGACAAAGTGGCGCGTTCGCGTTTGAAATCTATGTCTGCGCGGAACGACTGGAGGGGGACAGAGCCACGTTTGAGCTCTTCGGTGCGGGCGATATCTGCTCCTCCTAATCTGCCGGAAAGAACAATTCTTGCACCTTCTACTCCACGAGCGGTCATGACTTTTTCAATCATTGTTTTGATAACTCGACGATAAGGCATCCTCTTCTCCAGACCTTCAGCGATCATGTACGCCACAATCGCGGCATCTGCTTCTGGATTGCTGACTTCAATAATTTCGAGCTTGAAATCTTCGGGCCTAGGTAGCTTCAGATGATCCATCTTCTTTAAGATATCTTCTTTTAATTTCGTCGCGCCCTCGCCATTTCTACCGATGATAAGTCCTGGGCGAGAAGTCTTGATGATAAATCTGGTAGCTTTCCGGCTTCTTTCAATTTCAATTGTCGAAACATACATCCCGCGCAATTTCTTTTCTAAATATTGGCGGACCAGGACATCGCCCTTGAGATAAGAAACATATTTTTTCGGATCGGCAAACCAGCGAGACTTCCAGTCTCTAAGTATGATCAATCTATGCGCATATGGATGAACTATTTTTGACATGAATTTTCTTTATAACTTACTAATTTCTTTTTCGCTTTCTACTTTATAACTGCCTTCTTCTTGGCCTTAGAATTCTTTACAGAAACGACTCTTTCTGCAAGAAGAAGGTTCAGGTGGCTAGTGCGCTTATTTATTCTGTGTCCGCTGCCCATCGCCGCCGGCATCATTCTTTTCATGGTGATGCCTTTGTCTACTCGCAATTCTTTTATAAATAAATTTTCCATCTCTATCCCCATCTGCTTTGCATTAGAAACGGCAGAGAGCAAAAGCTTTTTGATCGGCAATCCCGCTCGCTTCGCCAAAAAATCAAGCTCGGCAATAGCTTGAGGAACGCTTTTCCCTTTTACTAAAGAGGCAACTAAACGTACCTTTCTCGGAGCCTGTCTGTAATTTTTTAAAAATGCTTTCATTTGTTTTACTTTATAACTTTATGAACTTTATAACTTTTTACTACTTTTGGCATCAGCTGCGGCGGCTGTCGCGCCCTTGGCAGCCGCTATTTCAGCTTCTTGTTTCTTTTGTTCAAGTTCTTTCTGCATCTTTCCGCCATGTTTGGTGAATTTCTTGGTTGGAGAAAATTCTCCCAATCTGTGCCCCACCATGTCTTCCGTCACCAGCACATCTACATGGACTTTGCCATTGTAAACGCCAAAAGTGAAGCCCAGCATCTCTGGGGATATGACACTAGCTCTTTTCCAAGTCTTAATAGTCCCGGTAGAAAGCGGATTCTTGCCGACAATCTTTTTTAAGAGCCTTTCGTCGACATATATTCCTTTTTTGATTGATCGGGTCATATTTTGGACAAATAAAAAGCTCGAAGCGAGCTTGTTTTGATATTAGCAAATATGGATAAAATGTCAATAAAATAAAGTGGGGAGATCGCCTATGTACGGACGGCCTCCCCCAACACCCCACCTTATGCCTTACTACCTTCGTAACATTGCGCCAACTTTCTCAGCGCTTGTTTCTCTTTGTGCCGGCGATCCCTGTTCCGCAAGATCTTCTTAAAAAGATCACGCGTATAGAGGAAACGCTTCCTGCTAACTTTGTACATCTAACTCACCTCCCCTCGCTTGTGATGGTTAAACGATTCATTTATATTTATACAACCTATAAAAAATAGCGCAACAGAAAAAGTGGATAAGTTTATTTATTCTTTCCAGTCTTCCTGCGAGAAACGATGAATACATTAGAGTATCTCTTTGGACCACGGGTTTTTCGGCCGCCGGTAACTTTACCCCACATTGTCTTTGGACGTTTAGTGCCTCTGCCTTGTCTGCCTTCTCCACCTCCGTATGGATGATCTACTGGGTTCATTGCGGTACCACGAACGGTTGGTCTGATTCCCTTCCAGCGAGAGCGTCCTGCTTTACCATAATTTTCCAGATGATGTTCATCGTTACTAACCGTGCCGATAGAAGCCCAGCAGTTTTCATTTATTTTTCGGACCTCCGTCGAAGGCATTTTAAGGTTCGTATATCCGTCGGCATTCGCCACGACTTGCGCGAAAATTCCAGCAGAGCGGCCAATCTTTGCTCCGCCATTTGGTTGTATTTCAATATTATAAACAAAAGTTCCGACTGGAATATCTTTTAGCGGAAGTCTATTAGCGACTGTAAGGGGCGCCTTGCCTGATACTATGAAAGAGTCTCCCGGCTTGACGGATTTAGGCAAGATAACATATCTTTTTTCTCCATCTTTATAAACGGCCAGCCCGATAAAAGCTGAACGATTTGGATCATATTCGACAGACTTGATGACAGCTGGAATTTCTTTCTTGTTATATAAAAAGTCAACGTCTCGATATAAACGCTTGTGCCCTGCGCCTTTATGCCGCACAGTGATGCGTCCGGCACTGTTTCTGCCGACAGAACGACGAAAGCCGTAAGTCAGAGACTTAGTCGGTGGGGTGTGCGACAAAAGCTCCCTATATGGAATATGGCTCATTTGTCTCCTTGATTTACTTGTCGGTCTATATGTTTTCATGATTTTATAACTAAACGAATTCTATCTTATCACCGGATTTTAAATACACAAGGGCTTTTCTGCCTCCGCCTTTGACACCGGCTTTGCCTCTCGATATGATATTTTTCCTCGGCACTCGCAGTACATTTACCTTTATTGGTTTTACTTTGTAGAGCGCAAAAATTGCTTTCTTAATTTCTGTCTTGTTAGCGCTACTCCCAATATCAAAAGCGTAAACATTTTGCTCCTGCGCCAGGGACGCTTTTTCTGTGATTCTTGGATTTTTAATGATTGTTGTCATAAATTTATCGCTGAATTATCCTCTGGATTCCAAAAATTTTACGCTTTCGACCGGATTTTCTATTAAAAGATACTTGTAATTTAAAACATCAAATGGATTCAGATTTTTCAGGAAGACGATTTCAAGCGATGGTATATTTCTAAAACTTTTCTCTGTCTTTTCACTGCGTCCGAAAAGAGCGGTCAATACGCGAGGCTTCTTGGAAGCATCTACTGTCTTCCAGCCGGAAGTTTTCGCTAAACTCTGCACTACTTTCACAGCATCCTTGGTCTTTACTCCCGGCATCGCGAGCGTCTCCACAAAAAGTATCTCTCCATCTTTTAATTTTTTAGATAAAACAGAAAAGAGAGCTTGCGCGCGCATTGACTTCGAAATTTTTCTTTTATAATTTTTCTCCGCTAGCGGACCGTGAGTTACTCCTCCGCCCACCCAGATGGGACTGCGGGAAGATCCGTGACGAGCCTGTCCGGTGCCTTTTTGTTTCCATGGCTTCCTGCCTCCGCCGCGAACTTCTCCGCGATTTTTAGTATCGGCAGTACCGGCTCTTTTGTTGCTTCTCATGGATTGTACAACCTGGTGCACCAAATCGCTCCTCCAAGCGGCGCCAAAAACTCTCGCTGGAAGATTTATCTCTCCCGCCACTCCGCCCTTCTGATCATAAATTTTTGCTTGTAATTTTGCTTCCATTTTATTTTTAAATCTTTAAATATTTAAATTTATTGTCGGGAAATTATCTCGACAAGACTGCCACGCTTGCCGGCGATTGCACCCTTGATCAGCATAATATTATTTTCTGTATCGACAGAAACGACTTTCAGATTCTTCTGGGTAATGCGATCTCCTCCCATTCTGCCTGCCATTCTCATCCCCTTCGGGACATGGGTGCGAAGTCCGCCTCCGATACTTCCCGCTTCTCTTTCTGAATGCTTTTGACCGTGAGTGCGCGGACCGCCAGAGAAACCATGACGCTTGACGACACCCTGAAAGCCCTTGCCTTTAGAAACGCTTGAAATCTGCAGACTGTCCCCGGGAGCAAAAATCGAAACGTTGATCACATCGCCTTCTTTCGCGTCATTTTTGTCATTCGGTTTCAATCTAAATTCTTTCAGAGTTTTATAGAAAGCTCCTTTCATGGCTCCAGCCCGAGAACGGCTGATCCTTTCTTTTTTTTGAACTCCGAAACCCACCTGCACGGAATTGTAGCCATCTTTGGATTTCTCAAAGACCCGAGTCACTGTGATCGGCGGAGCGGAAAGTATCGTCACCGGGATAACCTCGCCCGCTTCGGTGAAATACTCGGTCATGTTTTCTTTTGTTGCTAAAATGAATTTCATTTGTTTACTTTATACACTTTCTACTTTATAACTTTATGAACTAATCTAGAGCATCTTCACATCAATATCCACTCCGGAAGGAAGCGACAAATTAGTCAGAGATTCAATCGTCTTCCCATTTGGATTTATGATATCGATCAGCCTTTTATGCACGCGAATTTCAAATTGCTCCCGCGTATTTTTGTAAATAAAAGGAGAACGATTGACAGTATATTTCTTGATCTCCGTCGGCAGTGGCACCGGTCCGACGATCACGGCATCATGACGGACCGCCGTATCCATAATTTGTTTGACTGAAGCGTCTAGGATCTTACTCTCGTAAGCGCGGACCCGAATACGCAGCACTACTCTGCCATCAGTGCCTTCGGCACTTTTATCTTTTTTCCCAACAACTTTAGAGACCTTAGGTTTAGAAACCTTAAGAGATTTGTCCCCGACCTTCTTTGTCGGGATTTTTTTTGTTTTTGTCTCTGTTGTTGTCATGGAACTTTTTTAACTTTATAACTTTAAGAACTTGATGAACTTTCTACTATCCAAGGATCTTTGTAACCACCCCTGCTCCCACCGTCTTGCCCCCTTCTCGGATAGCGAACCTCTGAGATTCTTCCAGAGCGACCGGAGTAACTAATTTAACTGTGATCTTGACTGTATCTCCCGGCATAACCATCTCCGTACCTTCGGCCAAAGTCACATCACCGGTAACATCCGTGGTGCGAATATAGAATTGAGGCTTGTAACCCTTGAAGAATGGAGTGTGACGTCCGCCTTCTTCTTTTTTTAAGACGTATATTTCAGCGGTAAAGTTATCATGAGGAGTAGTCGTACCCGGCTTGCAGAGAACTTGTCCGCGAGTAATATCTTCTTTCTTTAGACCGCGCAAAAGTATGCCGGCATTGTCTCCAGCCATACCTTCCTTTAGATTCTTATTGAACATTTCGATACCGGTAACGGTTGATTTCTGGGTAGGTTTGATTCCGACAATTTCTACGTCTTCATCAACCTTGATCACGCCTCTTTCGATCTTTCCAGTCACCACTGTGCCACGGCCTTCGATAGAGAAGATGTCTTCCACTGGCATAAGGAAAGCCTTTGCTAAATCTCGAACTGGAATTGGAATATAAGTATCGAGAGCGGCTGTAAGTTCGAGGACTTTCTTTGCCCACTCATCGTCCACAGACTTTGATTCTAGGGCCTTTAGAGCTGAACCGCGAATGACCGGAGCGCCTGCGCCATCAAAACCTTGCTTGGTTAGAAGTTCGCGAATTTCTTCTTCCACCAAGTCCACCATCTCTTTGTCATCCACCATGTCGCACTTGTTTAAAAAGACGATTATCTTTGGAACACCGACTTGCTTTGCCAAGAGAACGTGTTCGCGAGTCTGAGGCATCGCGCCATCAGTCGCCGCCACCACCAAAATCGCGCCGTCCATTTGCGCTGCCCCTGTGATCATGTTTTTGATATAGTCTGCGTGTCCTGGAGCATCGATGTGCGCGTAGTGGCGAGCATCGGTCGCATACTCGTTGTGAGAAATGTTAATAGTAATTCCACGAGCTTTTTCTTCTGGAGCATTGTCAATTTGATCAATACCTCGAAGTCGCACTTGCTTTCCAGCCATGTTTAAAACATGCAAGATTGCAGCGGTCAAAGTGGTCTTACCATGGTCGACGTGACCGATGGTACCTACGTTTACGTGTGGCTTGTCTCTTTTAAATTCTTCTGACATTTTTTTACTTGCCCCGAGCTACGTCGAGGGGTTGTGCTAATAATTAAAACTCAACATACAGGAGCCAGTTGCTGAGGCTTAACTACTAACGATATTACTTGCTAATAATTGATAAATTAAAACAAAAACTGCAAAAACGCAGTTGTTTAGATATTAGCAGATTTAAAAAGGTTGTCAACGGGCAAACACGCAAACCCAGTCTAGAAATTACGAAGCCTGGACGCATTGTCCAGGCTCTCGATATAAGAAAAGATTTCTTTTCGTGTTTCCACCTTGCCTACTACGGGGCGGTGCGAGGTTTGCTGGACCTCGCGACCGCTCTCCGTAAACATTGTCTTAAGCGGGAAAGAAAGGTAAAGGCTCTTGCCTCCTTTCCCATAGCTCTGGAAAGTAAACTGCTTCCCGAGCTTCGTCGCTTTCCTGCTTGTTTCGTGCCCAAATGATGCTGTACCCTATCCCCAATCTCTCTTCGAGTTCCCCCTCAAGGGGTGCGTAAGACTCGAAGTTGAAATCGATGACAAGCTCATCTTTGTCACCGATAGATATGGCATGAACGTAACCCCGCAGGGTTCCACGGCTGGTGCGAAGGATCAGATTCCGCCCACCCTCCTTGTTGCATTGAATCTGGCTTTGGAGCAAGGCAACCAGAGCCACTCGATCTATCAGCACTTTGCTTTCAATCTTCGGATGTCTTCCCGACATCTGAGAAAAAAGAAAGCCGCCAATTGTTAAGATGGTGTTGGGATCCCCCATCACCAAGTCAAAGCGAAGGGTATCGCTTAATGACTGACATGTTATTGTTTTCATTTATTTTTTTGTGTTGTTCTTCCGCTTTGAGCGGATTTTGTCTGTTTCAATCTAAGTACATCATAAAGCAGGCTTATTGTAAAGGAATTAAAAAGAAATGTTTACCAAACTGACGGTCGTTAGTATAGTAAACAAATCTTTATACTCTATATATCCTAATCTCCTCGCAAAGTTTTCTGGCCTCCTCTTTAGGATTATCGGAGAAAATTATAGAGCGGGAGGAATTGATGATGAGGCCCAGGCCATCCTTGTTTAGACCGGCTTTGAGCACAGATTTCAAATCCCCTCCTTGCGCGCCAATGCCCGGAACCAGTATTGTTATATCCCCTACCAGAGAACGGATTTTTTTCATTTCTTCTGGATACGTCGCGCCGACGACAAGCATGCAATTTTTATTTTTATTCCAAACTTGGGAAACCTTCTCGGCGACAATTTGCCAAAGTTTTTTTCCTCCAACTTCTAAATCCTGCAATTCACCTGCTCCCGAGTTCGAAGTTCGGCATAAAATTATGGAAACTTTATCTTTTCTATCTAAAAATGGCTGCAAAGCTTCTTGCCCTAGATATGGGTGCAAAGTAATAGCGTCAAAACCAAACCAATCGAACACAGAAGTCACATAACCATTATTTGTATTTCCGATATCCGCCCGCTTGGCGTCACAGATTGTAAAAATATCCGGATGATTTTCAATCAAATAATCCATGGTCATTTTTAGCTCAGCCATCCCCTTATCGCCGCGAGCTTCATAAAAAGCGCTGTTCGGTTTGTAGGCAGAAGTGTATTCGTGCGTTTCCCCGATGATCCATTTATTAAATTCAAACTGAGGAAATTTTTCTGATTTAAATTTCTCCGGCAATTTTGCAAAATCCGCATCCAGCCCGACACAAAGAAGCGAATTTATTTTCTTAGCCCTTTTATTATATTTATCCATGATTACTTTTTAGACTCCAAATATTTTTTCCCGTGTCCTAGGGTAATATTGATCGGCACGCCGCTTTTGCATAGCGGACAATCCTTTTCATCATAAACATTCATCCCCACAGTCGCTAAATAATCAAAGGGTACGCCGATAAAACTCGGATTTATATTGACTGAATCTTTGTTTACAATTGCGCAGGCGGAAATCACTCGGCCACCTTCATTTTGGACACTATTGATCACTTTTCGTAGCGAGCCGCCGGTGGTCACCACATCTTCGACCACTAAAACATTCCTGCCTCGGATATAAGTATCGTAGCCCCTGGTAAAAATCTGGTCTCCATCCTTTTGTTTTTCCGTATAGATGCTCAACACTTCCCTGCCCCGTAGCAGAGACAAATGATGCGCCACCCACTGGGAGAGAATAATGCCTCCGACAGAGGGCCCGACGACGACATCGATCGGGCTGCCTTTATATTTTTGCGCCATTATTTCCGCAATTCGAGAAACATAAGCGGTATGAGGATAGACATAATCTTTATTTACGTATTCGGCCGAATGCTTGCCGGAGACATAGACAAAATGGCTGTCGCTGACGATAGCATTGGTCTTTTTTAATATATCGATAACTTCTTGATTGGATACCTGCATATTTTTAATGATAACTCATTTCGTGTTATATTTAAAGTAATGAAAAAACTGATATACGGCATAGAGTTCGAGCCAGTTTGGGGAATGTCGGGATTGCTGAATTTCTACGGCGAAGGATGGCCTTATCATAAAATACTAAAAATCTTTGGCATCAATTTCAAATCAATAACATTTGTCTCCAAAACCACCACCCTCCTGCCAAATAAAGGCAACATGCCACTGAAGAAAAACCTAATGCCAGTAGAGCTCATACCAAAGAGTATTTATCTAAATTTTTTCCGCAAATATGCCTTGAACGCGGTGAGCTTGAGCGGACCCGGCGCAGAAGAAATCCTTTCGTCAAAAAAGTTACATCAAAGAACAAAACCTTTCCAGCTTTCTTTTATGTCCGTCGCACCCCTTGGCGAAGAAAGATTAAAAGAATTCGCTCAATTTATAAAAATACTTTTGCGCGAGTATCATAATTACAAAACCCAAATAGGTTTGCAGCTGAATGTGACGTGCCCGAACACCGAGCACGACAATCCTGAAATGAAAGAAATATTGACCATGTTGGATATGTGCGATCCTCTGGTAGGGAAAGGCATCGCTATTATTTTGAAGATAAGCGTGGAGATGCCCATCGCTAATGTTTTAACTTTTGGAGAGCATAGAAATTGCCACGCCATTTGCACTTCTAACACGGTGAATTTCGGAAATCTGCCAGAAAAAATTAATTGGAAGAAATTATTTCCAAATGGCTCTCCGCTTTTAAAAAGAAATCTCAATATTAAAAAGCCGGGCGGACTCTCTGGCGCGCCGCTTCTGCCTTTGGTTGTGGAGCAGATCAAACTCTTGCGCGAAGCTGGTTTTAAAAAACACATCAATGGGGGCGGAGGAATTATCTATAAAAAAGATATCAATAAACTCATGGAAGCTGGAGCGGATAGCATCTCCATCGGTTCTGTCGTATTTCTAAATCCACTTGCCGTTCCCGGCATCATAAAGTACGCGCATAAACTTTTTTGATCCTATTTATACTGAAGTATTTTTGCGCCGTTGCTGGAAGCAATTTTTACCATCTCGTCCAGATTGTAATATCGGCAGGCTTCTTGCATAATACGCAACTCTATCCACATGTCGCCGTTCACAAAGGGCTCATAAAAATCCGCAATATTGTCCACACCCAAGCCCACCAACACTCCTGCTTCCAGCATTTCTGGAACGTTTGCGATAGAGTTATGGACTGGAGCGAGGTATTGGTCTAGCTGCCGCATTGAAAGAGCGGCTGAAGGACACACAACGACAGCGATACCGAGCTCTGCGAGCTTTTTATAAATTTTCATACGGTCCTCTTTTTTCTGAGCAGAAGTGGAGATAGCATGGATGGCCACCGTCCGACCCTGGTAGCCGTGGCGTTTGACCGCGGCAATTAGTTTATCGGTATCCCTTTCGTTTGGATTATTTTCTTGGTCAATGTGCACATGCACCGGCTTATTTAATTTTTTAGCAATTTCAAAAAGATGATCCAAATGCTTTTCATCGTTCGGACGGTCTTTCGAAGGCAGTCCGCCGGCGATATCGGCCTTGGCAGTGATCGCTTCGTACAGAGCGCGAGCCTCGTCATCTATTAAGCCACCCAAGGGCTGAGTAACAATCAGTAAAGTGATTTTATCTTTGTATTCTTCTTTTACAGAGAGGGCCGCATCGATAGCTTTGTGTCCAACGGCGTCATAAGCATCGACAAAAGTGCAGGTGAGCTTGCATTCTTGCTCAACGAGAAAATCCAGCGCTCGCCTGATTCGCACCTTGATGTCTTCCACCGTGCTACTCCTCTTGATGCCGTCGCTCATGCGCCATTTTTCTTCCATGCTGACCATTGATTTATCCAAACCCTCGCGGGTGATGAAATAAGCTTTGTCAAAATGCGCGTGGCAATTCACAAATCCGCCCTTTTTGTTTATTTCCCGCAACATCAGTTTTTTTAAATTCCAAGGATTTATTAGATTAGACATATTTTTTACAAAAAATTTATAAGTATTTTTCTTTTATTTCCTGATAAGCTTCGCGAAAATTCTTCCCGCCCTTGACCAACTTCAAAGCTTCGTCAGTGGCATAAAGCTCCGGCGTGCAAGCATTCTCCAAATTCGCCTTTTTCGGTTCCAAATTCTTTATCACCAGAATCATAACTTCAACAGTATCAAAAGCAAGTTTCATGCCTTTGAGATATGGCTCTTTGGTCAGCTGAAAATCTCGATTGTATCCGGCCGGCAGGTTTTTGATCACATTTTCTATCTGATGTTGATAACCGTTAAAGATTCCAATGTTGCCTCGAACCAATTCCAAAATATCGTAATTCTTTTTTTGCGGCATGATACTAGAGCCTGTCCTAAACGAGTCCGGCAAAGTGAAGAAGTTAAATTCCTTAGTGGTAAACAACAATAAATCACTAGCGACTTTTCCTAGATCAAACATCACGCTCCCAATAGATTGTAAAATCATATTTTCAAATTTACCGCGCGACATGGCGCAATACATCGGATTTTCCTGCACTTTTTGAAAGCCTAAATCGGCAGTTGTGAACTCCCTATCCAGGCCTAAAGTATTTTCTCCATAACCGGCGGCCGAGCCGAGCGGATTTTGATCAATAATTTTTATCATCGCTATAATCAAAACCAAATCATCCTGCAGGCTAGCCTGATATGACCCCAGCCACATACCTACCGTGCTCGGCATCGCCCTCTGCATGTGAGTGTAGCCGGGCATTTTTATCTTGCCGTATTTTTTAGTCTGCATTTGTAGCGCTCCGATCAGAGCTTCAACTGCTTTTTTTATTCCCAAAAGTTTCTCCTTGCTGAAAAGCCGGGTCATGGTGAGTGACTGATCGTTTCTGGAGCGTCCGGTATGCACCTTCTTGCCGACATCGCCATAATTTTCTGTCAAAAATGCTTCGATCGCAGTGTGCCCGTCTTCTTGCGATTTATCAATCGTAAATTTCCCCGCTTTCCAGAGAGATAAAATTTTATTTAGTCCGCCCAAAAGCACACTCAATTCTTTTGCAGTCAGAATTTTTATTTTGTGCAACATCTTGGCATGCGCCATCGTACCCTGTATGTCGTATGGCAAAAGTTCTAAATCCAAAAGATAATCCACTCCGACAGTGTAATTTTCAACTATCTGACTTGTCTTGTCGCTTGCTCCTTTTGCCCCTCTTTTGTCCCAAAGTTTTTTCATATATAAAAAAATAACCCCGCTACGGGGTTTTGACTGGTGAAACAAGAAGAATAAGAAAAGAAATGTTAAAAAATTCTGCGTTTTTGCCCATATAAAACTTTTTAATCATGTCACACATTGTGTATGATGGTATCACTTTCAAAAAGCGACCGCAAGCCCCGCAAGAGCGGAACAAATGTGGATAACCTTTGGCGCTATTTATAGATGTCGTGACTACCAATAGAATGGAAAAATACATTACCGTCGTTAAAAAATTCAAAAACTACGCGATAACTAAAATCAACCGAAAAGGACCAGAAACCCTCTAATTCCCCTGACAATTTATGAGTCTTCAATGTTGAAGAAAAAGGATTTTTCCTGAAAACAACCTCTCGTGCTTCTACTTTTAATTTTATTTCTTTATTAAGCTTCTTGTATTCACGTTCAAATTTCTTCGTATAGAATATTTTCATACGAATTATCTAAGATCTTTAAGAGAACGCAATAATTTTACCTTGCCCGCTCGCGCTTCTATCTGACTTTCTTTCAATTCCCTAACTAATTGATTATTTTCCCAGACTCTTACTGCGTCACGAAAAAACTCACTTACGGAAGCATAGTTACCCTCTTTTACGGCCAAATCCACACTGCGCTTCAGTGAAGCTGGCATTGAAATGTTTAATGTTGTTCTCATAATCCAAGTGTAGCACAATGTGCTACAGGATGTCAAGAAAGTTATACACACCAATAGCAAGAACAGTCCTTGCTATTGTTCTTGCTATTTCCCAATTTGCATTTATTCAACTACAACACAATTGTTGTAAGTTACAATCCCGTTTTGTTTGATGAAAGCCTTATCGATATCTGTTTGGAAAAGAACAGTAGAATCTTGGTTGAGATATTGGTTGATACGACCCCCATTACTAACTTTAGAAAAAGAAAGGCGTTCCATTGACCCATTGCTAAATTTTAAATCTAAGCCTGTAATACTATTTGGTATATAGATTTCTCCAGGGCCTGGTGAATTAGATACCTGAAAATATTCCAGACTAAATTTCTTTCCGTCATCACATTGGAAATTTAATTTGCTTGAATTTTCTTCTGGAATCGACTCGTTAGTTTCTGTATAACTAGGTTCAGGCTGATTTGAAATATCATCACTTTTTGTAGATAAAAGGTACGCCCCAAAAGCTAGTACTATGGTTGTTATAAGGATCCCAGTTGATTTATTCATAATTTTTATTAATGATTATAATAAAGTATATTACTCCTAAACACGAAATACTACAACAAGACTTTTCAAAAAGGAGTCTTGTAACCTTATTTCCTCGCCGCGATAATGGTTTCCGCTACGTTATTGGGCACGATGTCGTATCTAAAGAATTCCATGGTGAAAGATGCTCGTCCTTCGGTCATCGAACGAAGTCCAGTCATATAGCCGAACATTTCGGAGAGAGGCACGATAGCTTTGATGACTTTATTCATTCCCCTGTCTTCCATGCCTTCGATTAGTGCGCGCTTAGAAGAAAGATTGCCTGTGACATCACCCATGAATTTGTCTGGAGTAACAACTTCCACTTTCATCATCGGTTCGAGGATGACAGGGTTAGCTCTTTTGCACGCGTCTTGCACTGCCATAGATGAGGCAATCTTGAAAGCCATTTCATTTGAGTCAACTTCGTGGAAACTTCCGTCCCAGAGCTCCACCGAAACATTGACCATTTTAAATCCAGCCAAAACTCCGCGATCCAAGCCCTCCTTGAATCCCTTTTCACAAGGAGCGATGTATTCCTGCGGGATGACTCCTCCCTTAATTGTGTTTACAAATTCAAAACCCGGAGAACGCTTGGTATTTTTCGGCAGATCTTCTAATTCTTCCTTGGTCAGAACTTCCATCGGCTTCACTCTGATCTTCACATGTCCATAGTTTCCGCGTCCGCCGGATTGCTTGATATATTTTCCTTCAGCTTCCGCCTTGCCGTTGATCGTCTCACGATATGCGACTTGTGGTTTGCCGACATTTGCCTCTACCGTAAACTCGCGCTTCATTCGGTCCACAATAATTTCCAAATGGAGTTCGCCCATGCCGGCTATGATCGTCTCGCCTGTCTCTTGATCGGTGCTGACTTTGAATGTCGGATCTTCTTGAGCCAGCCTGTTTAGCGCCATACCCATTTTTTCTTGATCTGCCTTTGTCTTAGGCTCGATTCTAAGAGATATCACTGGTTCTGGAAATACAATCCTGTCCAAAATGATTGGCTTCTCTTCATCGCAAATAGTGTCGGAAGTTATCGTGTCTTTGAGCCCAACAGCCGCGGCAATTTCTCCAGCAAAAACTTGTTTTACTTCTTCGCGATCGTTCGCATGCATTCGGAGAATTCGGCCGATGCGCTCCTTGTTGCGAGTGCGCGGATTGTAAATATAACTGCCGGCCGCGAGCGTACCAGAATAAACACGGAAGAAAATAATCTGACCGACGAACGGATCCGTCGCCACTTTAAAAGCAAGTGCAGAAAAAGGCTCCGCGTCCGAAGCGCTTCTGGTTAAAACCGCATCATCATTATTTGGATCAATACCGGAAATAGGAGGAATATCTGTCGGCGACGGCAAATAATCTATCACCGCATCGAGCACCAATTGCACGCCTTTATTCTTCAATGCGCTGCCCGCAAAAACTGGGAAAATCTCATTTGCGATCACAGCTTTACGCAAAGTTTTCTTTAATACATCCATACCCGGGATCATTCCTTCTAAATACTCCGTCATCATCTTGTCATCTGTTTCCACTATTTTCTCCACTAACATAGAATGATATTTTTCCGCCTCGGCTTTCATATTTTCCGGAATGTCTTTTTCAATAATCTTGTTGCCCATTTCTCCTTCAAAGTAAAAAGCCTTCATGCGTAGCAGGTCAATCACACCTTCAAATTTATCTTCGAGGCCGATCGGTATCTGCACTCGCACTGCTTTTTTACTTAGTCTGTCTAAAATAGTTGCGTAAGAATGTTCAAAAGAAGCGCCGGTTCTGTCTAATTTATTTATAAAACAAATACGAGGAACTTTCGCCTCATCCGCATAGCGCCAGTTCGTCTCTGACTGCGGCTCCACTCCAGCCACGCCGTCAAAAACCACGACCGCGCCGTCGAGAACGCGGAGAGACCTCTTCACCTCCACCGTAAAATCAATGTGCCCCGGAGTATCGATAATATTAAAACGATGCTTTTTGGTTTTATCAGCAGGAGCATAGGTCGGCGTCCAAAAACATGTCACCGCGGCGGCCGTAATCGTGATCCCGCGCTCGCGTTCTTGTTCCATCCAGTCGGTCGTCGTCTCGCCTTCGTGCACTTCGCCGATCTTATGCTTCACGCCAGTATAAAAAAGCACGCGTTCAGTCGTGGTCGTTTTTCCCGCATCAATGTGCGCGATAATTCCAAAATTTCTAACTTTTTCTAGAGGATAGTCTCTTTCCATGTTTCAAATTAAAATCTTATATCTAAAATCTAATAATTATTTTTGTAAACTCTTCTTCATTGTAATGACACTTGCGCCAAGAATTTTGGAAATTTCTATCGTTTCATCAATTATGGATTCGACACCAACTGGGAACCTATCTAAAGTATCTTTTAATAAATTAAGCCATAATTTTGTTTCGTTTGCTGATTTCAATGCGTGTAAATAAAAATTAATATAATCTTTTTTAGAACTGGCAGCTTGGGCCTCTGTTATATTCGCCGTAACTGAAGTTCCGCTTCTCAAAAGTTGCCTTGCTAAAATTTGTGTATTTGGATCATTTGGTAATTTTTTTGTAAAATTAATTATATTAACTGCGTAATCATACACCCTCTTGCTAAAATTGTCTTTAAAATTGGAACTCATGGAAGATTTTAGATCTCAAATTTCATCTTTAAGTTTGAAATCTACCAAGCAAAGTGGGCAAAAGCTTTGTTGGCTTCGGCCATTTTGTGCGTGTCTTCTTTCTTTTTAATCGCCGAGCCTTCGTTCTTGGAAGCGGCGATCAATTCATCTGCGAGTTTGATATGCATTGGTTTGCCTTTGCCACCGCGAGCCGCATCGCGAATCCAGCGCATCGCGAGAGCGAGTTTTCTTTCAGCGCGGACCTCGATCGGTATCTGATAGTTTGCGCCTCCAATGCGCTTCGAACGCACTTCGGTCGAAGGGCCGGCGTTCTTCATCGCTAGATCAAAAATCTCCAGCGGATTTGGATTGCCTGTTTTTTCTTTGATCACATCAAAAGTCGAATACATGACTTTGCGCGCAGTCTCTTTTTTCCCAGACCACATGATGTAATTGATAAACTTCTCTAGTTTTGTAGAGTTGTAAACAAAGTCTGGAGCAACGATATTTCTATTTTTTACTTTTCTTCGCATATTTTTTACTTTATAACTTTCTACTACTTAGCCTTCGCTTCTTTGGGTTTCTTGTTTCCATAAAGCGACCTGCCTTGTCGGCGTTTTTCCACTCCCTGCGTATCCAAAACTCCGCGCACTATGTGATATCGCACTCCGATCAAGTCTTTCACGCGTCCTCCGCGCAACATGACGACAGAGTGCTCTTGCAGATTGTGCCCTTCGCCCGGAATATAAGCAGTCACTTCCATGCCGTTCGTCAGTCGCACTCTCGCAATCTTGCGTAGAGCTGAGTTTGGCTTCTTTGGAGTCGTGGTGGAAACTTTGACGCAAACACCACGCTTGAAAGGGCTAGAAAAAAACACTGGCCTATTTTTTAAGACGTTAAATCCGCGCGTCAAAGCCACCGTCTTGTCTTTCGGATGAGCTTTCACTCTCGGCTTTTTGATTAATTGGTTGATTGTTGGCATAATTTAACACAGGCTTTAGGCGCTAGGCTCTAGCTAAAATAAAAAAGCCCGAAAAGACTCAGCTCGTAATTTACTATAAACTACCCTAAAACGCAAGACCTGTGAGAAAATGGAATAGAAAGATCAAGATCGGAGCCAAATAGTCCGCAAAAAATATAATAAAAATCAGTAACAAAATTAAAGAATACTGCTCAAGCTTGAAAAGAGTTGAGGCAAAAGACTCAGGTAAAAAAGAAAAAAGTATTTTGGATCCATCAAGCGGCGGAATCGGAACCAAGTTAAATATTCCCAAGGCTAAATTTATCACCACAATAATAGAGGTTATAAAATAAAATCCGTCTGGCAAGGCTAGGCCAGTCGTCAGGCGAATGATAATGCCGAAGATAATAGCGATAGAAAAGTTGGAAAGAACGCCGGCGGCCGCTACCCAAAATGTCCCCCATTTTTTATCTCTCAAATTTTCCGGATTATAAGGCACTGGCTTCGCCCAGCCGAACAAAAAAGGAGAATGAGATAAGACCAAAAATACTGGCAGAAGCACGGAACCAAAAAGATCTAAATGCACCAGCGGGTTGAGAGTCAGGCGACCAGCGTGCCGGGCAGTCTTGTCGCCGAAATATTCCGCCATAAAGCCATGCGCGACTTCGTGAATCACTATCGACATCACCAGTATGATTATATAAAACACCGCATCGGTTGCTTGCATAATGATAACTTTAATGATAGCATGAAAAAACCATAAAGAAAATCAGATGAAAATATGCGTTATAACAAAAAAGAGTTCAATTCTCGGAGGCGGATACTCCAACAGGACCCGTGCGACCAAATTCAACCCTACCGGCACAGTACGAAAACATATAAATCTTCAAAAGAAAAGAATTTTTGTGCCTGAAATCAATAAATTCATAAACATAGAAATCTCTACTAAAGGCATGCGCACCATGAAGAAAAACGGTGCTTACGCCACTCTCCTCAAAGCTGGATTAGTAAAATAAAAACCACTACGCTGGCACGAAAGTCAGCGCAGTTCCCTTTTTGCCCGAGCGGCCGGTCCGGCCGATGCGATGCACATAGGTATCATAGGTTTGCGGCACATCGTAGTTGATGACATGGGTAACATCTGGAATGTCCAGTCCCCTCGCGGCCACATCGGTCGCGATCAATATATTTATTTTGTCATGTTTGAATGAATCTAAAATTCGAATTCGCTCTCGGCTCCTCTTATCGCCATGAATCCCGCCTACTTTGAATCCGAAGGTGTGCAATTCTTTCGCTAGAGAATCCACGCTATGTTTCATCTCGCGGAAAATCAAAACTTTATCTGAACCGTCCTTTTTCAAGACTTCGTGCAATTTTTCTAATTTTTCTTCTTTGGTTTTAAAACGAACCACATCTTGATCAATATTTTTCGCTGTTTCGCCGGAAATTACCGAAATAAAAGCGGGATCTTTTAAATATTGTTCTGTCATTTTTCTAATTTCTGGAGAAAGAGTCGCAGAGAAAAATAGAGTCTGGCGTTCTTTGGCAGTTTTCCCAATTATAAACACCATATCGTCGCGGAATCCCATATCGAGCATTCTGTCAGCCTCGTCGAGCACCACAGAATGACAAGTGGATAGATCTAAAACTTTTTTCTCGATCAAGTCTCGCAGACGTCCGGGTGTGCCGATGACAAACGAAACTCCCAGCTTTATTTCTCTTATTTGCTTCATGATCGGCAGCCCACCCACGCAAGCCACCGAAAACATTCCAAACCCAAAAGCGAGCGTCTTAAAATCACTTTCTATTTGTAGCGCCAGTTCGCGAGTCGGTGCCATGATCAGGACCATCTCTCTTTTGGATAGCCCTTTAGTTTTAGAAATTTTCTCAATCAGCGGCAGGAGAAAAGCCGCTGTCTTGCCGGTGCCGGTATTGGCCATGCCGAAAACATCCGCACCTTTTAGGACTGTCGGAATAGCTTGGTCTTGGATCGGTCGAGGATGGATGAATCCAGCCCCTTTAATATTTTTATGAAGTTGCGGATTGAAAGGAAAATCTGCAAAGGTATGTTTAGAGACATAAGGCTTTTCCTCCAGATGAATCGCTTTTTTGATGAAACGAGAAAAATCTATCCGTTCGCCACGAGATCTGCTATTATTCTTTTTTTGGAAACGCGGTCTTCCCTTGAAGGAAGACGGGCGACGTCCGAATTTCTTCGGAGCAGCCGAATGAGGTTTATACATATTGTTTATCTTGGGTCACTCCCAAGATGCAAAACTGCAAGAGATGAGAATGATGTATCAAGTATAGCACTTTGCCCTGAAGTTGTCAACACTTTTTAAAATTTTACTTAAAAGCTATAATCAAACTATGCAAAGCAAACTAACAGGCAAACACGTAGACGAATCATATTTAGACCTCTTGGAACATATCTTGAAAAATGGCGCGACCAAGACTGACCGCACGGGCACTGGCACAAAAAGCCTGCTCGGATATCAAATGCGTTTTGATCTATCTGATGGCTTTCCCCTTCTGACTACAAAGAAAGTGCCGATCAAATCCATCATTCACGAATTGCTATGGTTCATGCGCGGAGACACAAATTTAAAATATTTGGCGGATAATAACGTACACATCTGGGACGAATGGCCATACAAAGCTTATCTGATTAAAAATAAAATGAATGTGCCAAAGACTGGTAGTGAAGAATGGAACACCGGCCTAAAAGAATTTATCGAAAAAATAAAGACAGATGAAAAATTCTCCAAAGAATATGGAAACCTCGGGCCCATTTACGGATATCAATGGAGAAGCTGGCCCGCCTACGCCGAGGCTTCGGCGGGTAAACCCGCTCACAAATATCACATTGATCAATTGAAAAATGTAATAGAAGACATCAAGAAAACCCCAGACTCGCGTCGGCTTATTGTATCCGCTTGGAACGTGGCCGACATAGATGAGATGGCAAAGGCCGGACTCCCCCCCTGCCATTGTTTTTTTCAATTTTATGTAGTCGATGGCAAACTCTCTTGCCAGCTTTATCAGCGTTCATGCGACACATTTCTCGGCGTTCCATTCAACATCGCTTCCTACGCTTTATTCACGATGATCATCGCGCAGATTTGCGGACTAAAGCCTGGAGAATTTGTCTGGACTGGAGGCGATGTGCATCTATATTCCAATCATTTAGAACAAGCAAAACTTCAGATCTCTCGCAGGAGTGACATCCGCCCTATGCCAAAGATGAAAATAAATCCAAATAAAAATAAAATAGAAGATTTCGTTATAGAAGATTTTGAATTGGTTGATTATAATCCTCACGATAGTATCAAGGCGCCTATCGCCGTATAGAAATACCTGTCCCGTACTAAATTTTTTAGAAAAAACAAATGGTCAATATTAATAACAATTTAAAATTTTAGTACCGGGATGATTTCACTTATCGCAGCCATTGGTAAAAATAATGAACTCGGCAAAGGCAACACCCTGCTCTGGCACATGCCTGCGGATATGAAACATTTCCGAGATACTACCGCCTTGCACGCAGTTGTTATGGGAAGAAAAACTTTTGAATCGATCGGAAAGCCTTTGCCGAACAGAAGAAATGTAATGATTACCCGAGATGTAAATTACAAGCAGAAAGGAGTTGAAATTGTCCATTCGTTGGCTGCGGCCTTGGATTTATTTCCCGATCAAAATGAGGAAATTTTTATCATCGGCGGAGCGGAAATCTATAAGCAAACTATGCCGATTGCCGACAGACTTTATATCACACACATAGAAGCCGAAGATAAAACCGCTGATACTTTTTTCCCTGAAATTATTCCAGTGGTTTGGAACGAGGTATCACACGAAGAACACGGGTCTGACGAAAAAAATCCTTTTGCTTATACTTTTTCAGTATACGAGAAAATTTAAGGATCCTCCGGAGTTTTGATGCGAATGAAAATATCTTTGCCTTCGGGAGTTTTTTCTTTTTTATATTTGCGGTTTCTGTTAATTTCAATCTTGCGAACGAGCTCTTTTTCAAGATCAAAACCCATTTTCTCGCACATCCCCAACATGAATATAGCCACATCGGCAAATTCCTCAGCTACCCCGGGCTCATTTTTATTGAATTTAGAAAAGGCTTCCGAAAGCTCTTCGTGCGCGCGGCAAAAATCGATCGCGACATCATTCGTAAATCCTTTTTCCATCTTATTTCGCATCACTTCTTTCTGCAATTTTTTAAGGTCTACGGACATAATTATTGGTCTTTGTAAGATTCAACTTTTTTATTTATAATTTCCAGTTTTACCCCGGCTTTTTTAAAAATTTTTTTACTTTTAGCACTTGCATGATAGTCTTGCAACACAACATTGCGTTTAATTCCTGCATTTATAATTGTTTTTGCGCAAGTATAGCAAGGAGTCATTTTACAATACAGAGTTGCACCTTCAATTGCTACACCAAAACGGGCAGCATTTGCAATAACATTTAATTCTGCATGAGATGTCCTAAGACAATGTCGAGATACTGTCCCGTCATCTGCCGTGACAGTATGCATATCATGTCCAACTTCATCACAATGAGGAAGCCCCATAGGTGACCCGACATATCCAGTAGCAAGAATTCTCTTATCTTTAACTAAGATCGCACCCGAACGTCCACGATCACAAGTGCCGCGCGAACCAACCACGTCAACCATACGAAGAAAATATTCATCCCAAGACAGTCTTATATATTTGACAGGTTTTGTTCTCATTTCTTTAGTATACTCCTAAAAAAAGAGAAGTGAAGAACTACTTCACTTCGATACCTCGATGCCCATTGAGCGAGCGCTTCCGGCGATGATGTTGATGGCGCCTTCGTCATCTTTCGCATTCAAATCTGCTCTTTTTTTATTTGCTATTTCCAGCGCTTGAGCCCTGGTTATTTTACCAGCCTTGGTTTTAACATTGGTGCCAGAACCTTTCTCTACTCCGGCCGCTTTTAAAATAAGACCGGTGGCTGGTGGGGTTTTTACCACGAAATCATAACTGCGGTCTTCATAAACAGTAATCGAAACTCCAACTTTATCCCCCGCCATGTCTTTCGTCGCGGCATTGAATTTAGTCACGAAGTCCCCTATATTTATGCCCGCTTGTCCGAGCGCTGGCCCAAGTGGCGGCGCTGGGGTAGCCTTGGCGGCTTGAATCTGAAGTTTTATTTTTTTGGTGATTTTTTTTGCCATATACGGGTAGATTATATTATATTTTCTTAACTTGCAAGAAATCTAATTCCACTGGAGTTTCGCGGCCGAACATCGAGACTAGCACTTTGACTTTCCCGCGCTCCTCGTCCACTGAATTAACTTTACCTTCCAGATCTTTAAACGGGCCGTCAGTGATCAAAATGCTCTCGCCGATCGCCATGTCAATATTATGTTTCGCCGTACCGGCGTCCATCTTCTTGAAAAGATAATCCACTTCTTCTTTTTTTAGAGGCACCGGATTCACTCCGGCACCCACGAAGCCAGTGACCCTAGGAGTATTCCTCACCACATACCAAGAATCATCCGTCACGATCATGTCCACCAAGACATAGCCCGGATAAATCTTTTCTTCCACTTCCACTCTCTTGCCCGCCTTTATTTTTATTTTCTTTTCAATCGGAACAATAACATTAAAAATTTTATCGTTCATACCGAGCGAATCGATACGCTGACGCAAGTTGCGCAAAACAACATTCTCATACCCGGCATAAGTATGGATGGCATACCAATTTCTAACTCCTTGTTCTTCTTGTTTCATGAATTGAATTTTTAAACTTACGAAATTTATAACTTTTAACTGCCGATAACTTTTTCTAAGCCCTTAGAAAAAATGAAGTCAAAAATACCTAAATAATACGCAACTAGAACAGACAAAACTATCACAACCAAGGTGTAGAAAAGAGTCTGACGTTTGCTAGGCCAAATCACATGTTTTAATTCTGTCTTTGTTTCTTTCAAATATTCAGTAATTTTTGACATAGATGCCTTTGGGGCAAAATTCTTTATAAAAAAGCCCCTCGCAGGGCTCTTTTAATACTACTCTTTTTGGTTAAAATAGTCAAATTAAATTGCAATTCCTGCGTTTAACGTATCTCGTAAGTTATCGTGACGTCCGAGCTGATGGTGTTCTCGCCTTTTGGAAGCACGGCCGGAGTAGATGTTCCTCCCGTACTGTCCTTCATCATAACCTCAGCATAATAGATAGGGCCGCCGCCGCTCTCATAGAAACTTGTAATTTTGACCAGTCTCACGCCTAAATCTTTTGCTAAAATTTCCGCTTTTTGTTTGGCGTCATCAATCGCCTTTTTTCGAGCTTGCGCTTGAAGTGCATCCATGTCATCAATTTCATAATTCGGACCGTTTAAATCAGACACACCTACTTCTCCTAGACCTTGTATGATCACGCCAGCATCATCAACATTGCGGATTTTTACGATAATATTTTCACTCGCGGTATAATCGGTTAGTACGCGCCTGCTACCCGGACAAGAAGGATAGGATGGGCTCACTGTCCCGGCAGTACCCTCACCCATAGGGACTGGCATAGGACATACTGCCTGCTTGTATTCATAGTTAGGATATAAAGACACATTATTAGTTTTGATATCTTTTTCGGCCACACCTTTTGATTTCAAAAAGTCCAAAGCTTGTTTCTCAACCACCGCGACAGCGGCTTGGGCTGCTTCGCCTGTTTTACTGTCTTTACTGATCGTGAAATAAATACTAGCAATGTCTGGCACCCCCGTCACCTCTCCGTGACCTGAAAATGAAATGGTCGCCGGAGTAGCGCTTTCTCCGAGCAAACTGGTTTGCTTTACTTCTGAAAATATTTTAACTGCAAAATAAACTGACCCAATAATCGCCAAAACTAAAAGCGCTTTCATTAAATTTGATTTTTCTTTTGTTAAGTTTTCCATAGATTCATTATACACCCAAAAAAACTCAAATCAAGTTGACTTCTGGGATAAGTTTAAGGTCAAATTTATTTTTTACATCAGCGATGATCATCTGCGCTAAATTTTTTATCTCCTCGCCCTCTGCTCCGCCGTAATTTACCAAGACTAGGGCTTGCTTATCGTGCACGCCGACGTTGCCGAGTCTTTTGCCCTTCCATCCACACTGCTCGATCAGCCAGCCAGCCGGAATTTTGACCGCTCCGCCCTTGCCCGCCAAAGCAGGAGCGTCGGAGGGCTCATCGAAATACGGCATGTCGGGATACGTTTCCTGCAACTTCTTCAATTCCGTCGGAGATACGAAAACATTCTTGAAAAAACTTCCGGCATTTGGGATTACGGCCGGATCCGGCAGTTTGGTTCGGCGGATATGCGAAACCGCATCGCTGATATCCTTGGAATTTTTTATTTCAATTTTATTCCCGCCTGCAACGCTATGCCTGCCCGAATCGCTACGCGAATCGTTGCGGACGGGCGTAGCATTGCGGGCAGGTTTTTCTAAATATTCAGCAAGAATTTTATAAGAGAGATTTGGTTTTGGAATTTTGCTTAATTTGAGAGTGATCGCAGTAATAAAATATTTATCTTTTAATTTATTTTTAAAAACGCTTTCTCGATAGCCAAATCCGCATTCTTCTTTGCTAAAAATTCTCTTCTTATTCTCTTTACCCGTGTCGACATCAAAAGCTTCGACATTGACGAGCACCTGCTCTAACTCCGCGCCATATGCCCCAATATTCTGCATCGGCGCAGCGCCGACAGTGCCGGGGATAAGCGCTAAATTCTCGATGCCCCAGAGTCCGCGCCCGACCGCGAAGGTCACGAGGTCGTGCCAGATCTCTCCGCCCATCGCGCGAATATAAACAAAATCTTTCCCGACGCTTTCGGTCGGGACCCCGACCCTTTGGGGCGTCGGGGCTTTTAAAATCTCGATCCCTTTCAATTTATTTAAAATCACCAAACCATCAAAATCTTTGGTAAACAAAACATTACTCCCTCCACCCAGAAAAAGTTTTTTGTTATTTTTGAATTCCGAAGCATCAAAAATCTCTCTCAAATCATTTTCCGTGTGAATTTCTACAAAAAATTTTGCCGTGGCAGAGATGCCAAAGGTATTTAGTTTAGATAAATTATAGTTTTGCTGTATGTTCATCTATATTTTTATACTAGCATAAACGAAAAAGCCTGTGTACCACTTTAGTGGAGACACTGGACTTTTTTAGGGTTTAATAACAACAACCCAAAAGTTTCAATATTAATCCCCAGGACCTGCATCAGGTGCTGGTGGCTGATAGTAAGGCAAAAACTCACCGCTTTCTTGTTGCCTTAGGTTAGAAGGGTCCTCTTTTTGGAAGAACCGGCAAACTTCTCCGAGCAAAGTCCACATTTTTATTCTTTCTTCTCTGTCTTTTCTTTTTCTTTGGAAGTAATAAGATGTGAACTCTATAGTGAGACACTGAAAGCCAGATGGAGGTTCAAGCAAGACCCACTTTGAGATTGGTTTAAAGTCTTTATCTACTCCGAATCGTCGTTCGCACAGCCAATCGAAATAAACCAATACTTTTCTTTGGCCCATATCAGGTATAGACCATTTTTGTATTTGACCTCGAAAGACCAAGCCTTCCTTCGTCTCCATCAGAAATTGCCCGCCGGCAAATTTTTTCAGTTCTTTCTCCAAACTAACTCTACTCCAATAGTAACCATGCATTTTTACCTCCTTTCTTTTATTTTGTTTTTACTGGAACTATTTGGGTTTATTATACCATTATCTAAATATCTCCATTGAACCGTCTGTATGCAGTCTGACAACTTTTGACGCTTGGCCTCGGATTTCTCCGCCATCCACATATAGGTTCACCTGATCGCCAAAATATTTTTTCGCCTCAATAATATTTTTTGCCGGAGGCTGGCCTTCGATGTTTGCCGAAGGCGCGATCAGCGGCCCCGTCTCTTTCAATAAATTCCGTAGATCTTCTCGAGCAGGCAAACGAAATGCTAAGGTTTTCGTACTCCGATGTAAATATGCAAATCGTTCGCCCTCTATATCAACAACAAAACTCACTGGTCCTTGAAACTTTCCAATTTCATTTTTTTGCTCTTCTGTTAGAAATATTCCAAACTTTTGCACGTCCTCAAGCCCGCCGATCAAAATGATACAGGGTTTGTTTGAATCCCGTTTTCTTATTTCATAAACACGATTCGTGGCAGACACATCGAGAGCACTCGCCACAATACCATATATTGTATCGGTGGGCATCACAACCACCCCGCCTGCTTTGAGGATTTTTACAAGTTCCTTATTCTTTTCATTATCCCACATACACGTATTTAAAAAATTTCTTTTTCTAATCTTCTCTCTATGTCTTCCTCGCTGAATGGACGAAGCATTTCCTTCAATTCCGGATCTTGCGACATATCTATCCCCTCTTTCTCCATCAGCAGAGATATCATTTTCATAAGTTTCGTAACTTCTTTTTCGGAAATGAGATTAAGCTGCAGATGAGTCTCTTCCCGTAAGTCATCTACTTTCGAACTGCGATTTTGAGATATGAGCACAAAAATCGCGAGAAAAATCGCTTCCAGGGAAACAAAGGTAGTCAGTAAGTTAAATGGAAAAGGATCGAAAGGAGGAATGAGTCTGATCTGGCCAGTATTGATCAGTATCCACAGAGTAAAAAAAATAACGTTGGTCAACAAGAAAGGCATACTGCCAATGCGTGAAGTTATCCAGTCCGCCATGCGCTCCGCTCCAGTCCTCTTAAAGTTCGCCTCAGCCTTGATACTCTGAAACATTCTGCCTCTTTGATTTTTCTGCGAATTTTTTAACATATTTTTTTATCTGCAAAATTGGGTGCCTATTCGGTTACGCTCCGAATCTAAAAGCTCCACAAGCTTTTGTGCTCCTATTACACCATAGGCACCATGTATAGCTATTTAATCATAGTCAAGACAAAAATCAAAGCCGAGATGAGAGCCGAGACGATACACCAAGAGCACCCTTTTTTTAAAATAAAAATCTGCACTAAAATTAAATATACGGAGAAAAGAAAAGCTGTCAAAGAAATCAAAGCCAGAATACCACCTAGATCGATCTGCATATTGTTCGGTATGTTTGGCACCAAAATAAAAAGCAAATAAGAAAGAGAGATCAAGGCATAATAGATCATACCGAAAATTTCCACCGGCATGCCAAAAAATCTGGAGTAATCGCTGTGCACCACGGTATGGCAATCGAATCCCACCATGCAAACCAGAGGCGTATTCTTTGTCTTATGATCGCGAATATGTTTGGCCACCCAAAAACCGCACACTCCTAAAACAAAAATCGCTATTTGAACTAAAATTTCGTTTGAAAATTGCATTGGCATTCTTTTAGAATTTTAAAGTCCCTGATTTTTAGATTGGCGAGCGCGCTGAATTAGCTCATCTCGAAGTTTTTCCGCGACTTCTCTAGAAGTGCCAGGCAACCTGCCTTCAGCACCGGCACCACCCACTCCATAACGGCTAACTGTAGCACTAAATCCAGCTGTTTGAATATTTAGATCAGACAATCCAAGTAGGCGCGCTATGATACCCCTATGAATATCTACATTCTGAATACGATCATAAGGGATAGTCACATACTTCTTATAGATCACGCCCGACTCCTTTCTAAAACCCGAATCAATAAGTTCGTAGCGATAAAAACGGTAAGTGAGCTTCGCCCAAATAAAACACAATATAAGATAGGCGGGAATAACAACCCAAAACGAATTCAGAAAGCCAAACGAAACCTCATTGCCATTATTTAGACTTTCATCAAAACCACCTAAAAATAATGCTGAACCCCAAATACTTAAAAATATCATCGGTACTAACGACCGCAGAACAAAATTAAAAAAGAATAACCAGACGGATTTTGGATCAAGTTGTTGCATAAATTATGTCTTTAAGAGTTTAATAGAAAAGTTGACCGACTTTCCTTGTGGATATAATAACACACATTTCTCTCTAGTGCCTGGGAGAGGACTTGAACCTCCACGGTCTTGCGACCACAGCCACCTCAAGGCTGCGCGGGTACCAGTTGCGCCACCCAGGCAATATTATAAGTATAACAAAAATATTGAGATTATTCCGCTACTTTAGTTTCTTCAACTGGAGAATTTTCCTCCACTACTTCCTCTTGATTAGTCACAGAACGCATTTTACTGCGAACGTCTTTGACTGCCTTTGTGCGGATATAATAAAGTTTTGAACGACGAGCGCGGGATTTTTTAGTAATTTCAATTTTATCTATCATTGGAGAATAAAGCGGGAAAATTCTTTCAACTCCGACACCGGAAGCGATTTTTCTCACAGTGAAAGTAGCACCCATTTCTGTGCCATGTTTCCTTGCAAGCACGATACCCTCAAAAGCCTGCAATCTGAATTTAGCTGCTTCACCCTTTTTGTCGTCTTTTTTCTTTTTATCGCCCTTTTTTTCAGTTTTTTCTTCCAAAATCTTAGACAAGACATTCACTGTATCGCCAGCTTTAAACTGCATCGCCTTGCGAGCTTCCATATCTACGGGGCTGAATTTTATGTTAGTTATTTTGCCGTTCATATTGATGAAAACACTTTAGCATAAAAAAATTTATAAATCAAACTTTTTTATTTTAACATTTTTTCAAATTCTTTCGGCAATGGCGATTCCACTTTTATAATCTTATCTTTTAGATTTTTGAATTCTATGGACTTTGCATGGAGAGCCATGCGAGATATACCTTTCGGACAGGGACTGTCAGGATTGTAAAGTGAATCGCAGACAACGGGATGATTTAAATATTTCATATGAACGCGAATCTGATGTGTCCTGCCTGTTTTTGGTCGCACTTCTAAATAAGTGAAATTTTTTATTCTCTTGATTACTCTATATTCCGTTATCGCTTCCCTCATTTCTCCCCTAGCTCCCCGGCCAGACAAATATCGGCGGAAATCCCTCGGACTGCGACCAATTGGTTTATTTATTACTCCTCGATCATTTCTCACAGATCCAGAGACAATCGCCACATAAATTTTCTTCACTTCCCTATCCGCAAATTGCTTCTTTAAAAATTCGTGCGCTTTTTTATTTTTCGCTAAAAGCATCACCCCCGATGTCTCGAAGTCTAATCGATGCACTATTTCTAGTTTAGGATATTTTTTAAAAAACAAATCCAGAATGGTTTTTTCCCCGCCTGCAACGCTATGCGTAGCATTGCGGGCAGGTTTAATTCCTTCTCTGGGGTGCACTAAAATACCCGAAGGTTTATTTATCGCTAAAATATTAGAATCCTCGTATAAAACTTTTATTTTCATTACATTTACAAGATATCATATCTTCTCACTAATAGTTAATTCCTTTATTCTTTCAATCCAACCCTTTATTGTTAGAAAAAGTTTTGTATCACTAATATTAATACTGAATGTACCAAATGGTAATGTAAATCTTTTTTGCAAACTTGCACTACTAGGTTTTATATAAGTTTTCTGAAATTGATTTCTGGATATTCCTGCAATTTTAGACCAATATTTTTCAGTCTTTTCTACATCAGCATGAGCAAATGTATGAATATTACCACGAAATTTTTCTTCTGGAACTTTACATATTTCTCTAAAAAATCTCATCATCATTTTTATTACAATGGGGTCACTATTAGATAATCTTGCTGTGCCTCTTTCTGTCTTTCCACCTTCACCTAAATATAAAATAATACCAATCAATTTTAAATGTTCTAAAGAAATATAATTGAAGTCTTTTTTTGCCGCGTCTATTATAATTTGCCTTTTCGCCTGTTCATTAGAAAGACGAATTAATCGTCTCTTTTCTATAGACTCTACGCTCCTGCCTCTTTCAGAAAGGCCTTTTTTTTGCTCTTTTGTAAGTATAATATCTCGGACCCATAAACTTACACTTGATTTTGTGAGACCCGCCTCTTTAACAATTTGATTAATAGAATATCCTTTTTTGCGAAGAACGCGCGCTTTTTCTTTCTCAATAAGTTTCATAAGTAGAGTATATCATTTCTGACCTATTGCTTACTAGTCTATTTATCCACATCTTGAAATATATCGTCTTTTATTATATAAATAAAGTATGCGGGATTAGCTCAGTTGGTAGAGCGATCGCTTTACACGCGAAAGGTCGCAGGTTCAAGCCCTGCATCCCGCACCAGCTCTCGTAGTTCAATGGATAGAACAGAAGGTTTCTAACCTTCTAATGTAGGTTCGATTCCTACCGGGAGCACCAAATTAGAAAAAACAAACTGCTTTGTTTTTTCTAATTTGGTGCTGACCGCAGCGATGTTTTGCAAGCATGCAAAACCGCGAGGGGCGGGCTGCGAAAATTTCGAGCGGCGGCGAGAAATTATTTGTAGCCACCACAAAATTTTACAGTGACGGGTCAATGACCGGCGCGGGAGAATTTATTATTTGATTTGATTTTTGTGCTCTGAGAGAAAAATATAGGAGCACCTTATCGATCCTCTCTTTTTTGACCTTCTCGACTTGGGGGTTGGTGCCCTCTCCCGACAAGACAACTTCTTCGTTGACTTTCATAAAGAGAAAGTATCCAAGAAATAAAGATGAAATAGCAGCCACAAACACGAAAATCACAGCCCATTTCCAATAAAAATTTACGTGCAGCCATAAACTTTCTTCCCCTTTTTTGAAATTCTTTTCTTTTTTAAAAAATTTTATTTGCATGAGTGTTTTTACTTGGTGTTAATTGCTAAAGCTTAAAAGCTTTATCTTGAAAACCGCGCTCCATTTGGACCCCGAAGTACCTTGAGCACCCTCAAATGTCACCTCTTTGCGCATATCTACTCCGGCAAATTCAAGCGCGTAGGGAGAATTCTCTAGCAGGGTTAAAAATTTATAAAGGCTGCTAAAAGTTCCGGACGCTTGCATGTCCACCGAGAGCGCTGTCTTGTCTTCTAAAATTTTTACAGAAGTCACCTCTGCTTTGGCGCCCACCTTGGTGGCCAATCCTTCAATCGTATTTAAAAAAGGGACAACATCGGAACTCTGCGCAAAATGCGTTTCTAGCAGAGCTCTCTCTGGGGAAATTATTTTGATCGAATTATCGAGCGTCTCTATTTCCTCTCGTCTATTCGCTTCAGTCTGCCACTCCGCTTCTTTTGATCGCGACTCTTCATCATTACTATTTATCGCTTTATAAAAAAAGAAGAGAAGGAAGCAGGAAAAAGCAAATAATATGAGAGAGAGCAGGATTGGCATTTTAGAAAAGCTGTTTTTCATATTATGAGGGAATTAAAGTTAGATAAAATTGGATATTGGATCCTTTGACGAAATTTGAAATCGGCAAGTCCACACTTTGAAAATTGCTGTCATCCTCGAGCGCCCTGCGGAACAAGAGCAAGGCTTCGCGAGAAGGCGCACTGCCCTGGATACTTATTTTTTTGCCGGTTTTATTGCCCTCCAGAGTTTTGAGCGGATCATTTTCGTAAGCAATACTAGTAATTTTGATACTGGGACTCTTTTTTAAAATGATAGCATTGATCACCCTCTCCGAAATAAAAAATTTATTGCTTTCATTTTTTTCAATCAACGTCAATTTGTCGCTTAGGTCTTTGATCGCCGCGAGAGTCGCCTGGTCCGGCACTGGCACAGGTTCCGCTTTTTGCGCTTCCAGCTTCTCACTCGTAATGGTCTTTTTAGCGGAAGAAAGAAAATAAGATGGCAAGATCGCGACAAAAGCAACCAGCAAAGATGTACTCAACATCGCTAAAAACAAAACTGCGAGTCGAAAGTAAAAGCCTTTAGCCAGTGCGTCTTTTTCTTCTTTTGGAATTAAATTAATCATATTAATTTTCTTCAAAATCGCGCAAGGCGAGCCCGAGCGCCGCCGCGAAGGAAAGCGCTTGTTTAAAATCTATATCTGGGACATATTTTTCCTTGTCTACTATATTGACCCAGACATTGGCCATCTCCACCGGACTCTTCATGCTGATAGAAAAATATTCCGCCAGTCCTATCAGATTAGAATCCCCGCCGCAGAGAATTATCTTCTCGATGGGCAGATTGTTCTGCCCTTCTTCATCCTTGTGAGTATGCCAGTATAGAAAATGCTTGACGAGCTCGTCGCGCAGAATAGAAACACTGTTTAAAAGAACCGAAAATAATTCCTTGTTTGGAGTATTGCGCTCCAGGCCGTATTTTATTTTCATTTGTTCTGCTTCCTCAAAACTTAATTTGAAATTTTTTGCAATCATGTCGGTCAGCATCTTTCCGCCCACATCGAGCGTAGAAGTAAACATCACCAGACCACGAGATACGATAAAAATGCCTGTGAGTTTTTCTCCAAAATCAACAATCATATAAGTGCCGCGATCGCCGGCTTTCACAACCGCTCGGCAAATCGCCTGAGCTTCGAGTTCGAACGACTGGACTTTGATCTGCGCATTCTTGAATATAGAAAGATAATTTTCAATCACATTCTTTGGTACGGTGGCGACTTGGAGCTCCAAGTGCTGTTTATCTTGACTAATCAATTCATAGTCAAAAATAGCATCTTCGGCTTTGAGCGGTATATGCTCTTCGAGGGAGAGTTCGATGCTTTCTCTGATATTAACTAATCCTGTTTTTTCTAATCGAAGTTTGAAAAGATAGACCTGTTCTTCGAGCAGAGAAACACGTACCGATTTTATTCCAACCTCGGTTTTTAATCTTTTTAGAATTTCCTCGATTTGCTTTGGATTTTTGATCTTGCCCGACTCGATGATCCCGGGCGGAATAGGGCGCTCTCCATGCCGGCCGACCCGGATGCCATTTTTTGTATTTATCAGCTCTAAAAATTTCAATGATTCATCCCCGATATCTATACCGAAGGATGCAATGGACAAAAAAGAAGGAACTGGAAAAAGTCGGTTGAAAAATTTATTTAACGCATTCGAAGACATAGTAATATTGTAACATATTCATGTTTGATTTTCTAAAATAGAAAAGGAAGTACGCTTTTAAAATACTTCCTTTTATAGATCTCCACGAGCTACCGTTCCCGGTACACCCACGATCTTGAACTCTGAAGGATCACAGTCAAATGTTGCCTTTTGATCGCCTAGAAAAATTACGGCAAACCAGTTGTCTTTGACATTCACGTAAAAGACCAACCCGATTTCGCCACAACGTTCCCCTGCGATCTTCTTGACCCAAGTGACCCTCGGAATCAACCTTTGTACTATGACCATATCAAGCCTTTCTTTATGCTAATTATATGGATATAGAAAGAAGATAGCAAGGAACTGTATAAATCACATTTCATCAAACGAAACAGTGATGTATTCTGGTTTTTCAATACCCAACTCTTTTTCAACGAATTCTTTGCTTGGATTTTCTCCGGTTACGATGATGAAATTTCCAACATCGTCGATAAGATTAAAAATTATTTGATAATTTTGGAATTGAAAAAATTTCCTGCTTCCCTTCATTATTCTTTTTATGCCGTATTGAGCAACTAGTTCTTTTTTTAGTTTTTCTATATTATCTATTCGCTCATCTTTTACGACTTGAAATTTACCATGAGCGGCTTGGAAGATATTGATGAACGCCCCCTTCTTCTTTTCTACTATTTTTAAGACTTTCCCTTCTGGTTGATGAAAATATGTATCAATGAAATATGTTTGATCAGTAATTTTCGCTCCATTCTTCAATAACCTTTGTTCAACTTCTTGAACATTATAAATTCGCGCTTTAATTTCTTGAATCATAAGAGAAGTATAGCAGAAATTAAGTTTGCATTTATAATATTCCTGAATTTAAATAATATGTTATACTGGCTCATATTCGAAAGGAAGAAAGAATAATAAATTATATGCAGGATTTAAATGAAAAATGTGGAGTGTTTGGTATTTACAGTAAAGATCGCGACGTTTCACGTATATCTTTTTTTGGTCTTTTTGCGCTTCAGCATCGCGGACAGGAAGCCTCAGGCATTGCAGCTACGGATGGCACACAGCTTCGTTCATTTCGCAATAGAGGCTTGATCTCAAATGTATTTACTGAAGAAAAAATTAAAAAACTCAAAGGATTTGCCGCCATTGGACACAACCGCTATTCAACTTCTAAAGGCAATCATGTCAGCCACGCGCAACCCGTGATAATTGATCCTGTTATTGATACTTCTTATAAAGGCGGAGGCATAAGAGCAAATGACGGACTTTTGGCTCTAGCGCATAATGGCAATTTGCCTAGCACTACTGCCCTAGTTTCTTTTTTGAAAAGTAAAAATATACCAACGATGGATGATCAATCAGATTCTGAACTTATGGCGATTGTTATTGGAGTCTATTTGCGTGAAGGAAAAACATTACCGGAAGCAGTGCGCTTATGTTATCCGCTTTTTACTGGAACATTTTCCCTACTAGTGCTGACTAAAAATACACTTGTTGCTGTTCGAGACCATTGCGGTGTCCGCCCACTTTCGCTTGGGAAACTTGACGGTGGATATGTAATTTCCTCTGAAACTTGTTCTTTTAAAACTATCGGCGCGGAATTTTTACGAGATGTACTTCCTGGAGAGATGATAATAATTGATGAAAATGGTCTCGAGTCTATGCAAATCGCTCCAGCTAACCAAAAATTCGATCTTTTTGAATTTGTTTATTTTGCTCGACCTGACAGTAATTTATTAGGAAAATTAGTCTACGAAGTTCGTAAAAAATGTGGAGAACAGCTTGCCAAGGAACATCCAGTTAAGGCAGATATTGTCGTCCCAGTCCCAGAAACTGCCATTGCAGCGGCTATTGGTTATTCTAATGCTACTGGTATTCCCGTTGAAATGGCTTTAATGAAAAATCGCTATATTCATCGTACATTTATTGAACCTGAACAACACACTCGCGAGGCGGTGGTAAAATTGAAATTAAATCCGTTGCCTGAAATGCTTGTTGGTAAGCGAGTTGTGATTATTGATGATTCAATAGTCCGCGGAACTACTAGTCGTCAAATTGTAAGAGAATTATTCAACGCTGGCGCCAAAGAAGTTCACTTTTTAGTGAGTTCACCCCCTGTAAAATTTCCCGATTTCTATGGAATTGACACTCCTAAACAAGAAAACTTAATCGGTGCCAATAAGACAATAGAAGAAATAAAAGAGTTTTTAGGGGTAACCTCACTTCATTATCTCTCTCTAGAGGGATTAATCGCCTCAACTGGTTTACCAGAAAAAGATTTTTGTACATCGTGCTTTACGGGCGAATATCCAATCGATATTTTAGAACGCAAAAAAGAAGTATACACCCCAAAAACATAATTGCTTAAATATTCGTTGATTTATTTCTACTTACCCAAATTCTATGTAAATGTCTTTGAATATCATGCGTTCCTAAATTTTTATGTTCTAATAATCCACGACCGTGGATTAGCCGCAAATTATCAAAAACAATAGCACTATTTTTCTTCCATGTGTGTGGAATAATTTTCAAATTTTTTTCTGCTATTTCTCCAAGTAAGTCATAAAATTTATCTGCATCTTCCTGAGTTTTACTACTTCCGGGTAAAGGTCTTAGACAACATTTAGGACTTGCAACCGCAATGTTCATTATGAGTTCATCGTTTTGATAACGCTTTTCTAAGAGTGGTCTTACAAACTCAAGTCCTTCTTTTTTTCTAAAAAGAAATTCATATTCTTTTGCCTCTTCTAATTGACTAGTGTTTCGTAAGATATCAATAATGTCTTTTGTGTCCCCAAAAACTGTTGGAATATCACTCGTGCCTGCATCCACACAGTGAAGAACAACTATTTCGGGAACTTTAGTTAAATATTGCCCATCTGTGTGTAGCCCAAAGTAACGACTTGATCTTGAATAGTCAGATGCGCCTGCCTCTGGACTTTCTTTAACGTGGGAGATAATACCATCGCTACTTGCGATTGGTGTTAATATTTCACTTTCAGACAGTAATTTAATGAAGGATTCCGCATCTAAATCAACATCAAATATTTTCAAGCGTGGTCCTTCTTTACTAAAATCAATTTTAATTAATTCTTCGTAGAACTTTTTGGTTGACATAGATTCACTTTGATTGTTGAAAGATTCTTTGGGCATAAAAATATAATTTTCATTATATCATAGATGATTGATTCCTATAATGTAATATTAGATTGACAAAATTCAAGTTTGTTCTTAACATAAAAGAGATATGGATACGACACCTGAAATTTCTCTTGAATCCAAAAAAACAATTTTTGAGAGAGTAAAAAAACTAAATTTCCCTATAGGTAAATATGTTGTAGTAGGCGGTGTAATGGAAGCGCATGGTATTAGGAAAGCAGTAGATGTTGATTTTATTGTCACTAAAGAATTATTTGATGATTTATTGAAACAGGGATGGGTGCCTAAGCCCTGTCGGCCTGGCGATATAGGTAAGGAAGGAGAAAAAAGAAAATTAAGAAAAGATGATATTTCGATTATTTCTGAATATTCTTGGTTGGATAAGTATTTTGCAAAAACAGAAGATTTGATAGCCAACGCAGACATCATCGATGGTATACCTTTTATATCATTGAGCGAATTATTAAAATGGAAAAAAGCATGTGGTAGAGAAAAAGATTTGATAGATATCGAACTAATTGAGAATTATCTGAAAAAGAAAGGGAATTAAATTTGTAATACTAAGATTCCTGAATTTAAGCAATATGTTATACTATCCCTATGCCCGAAGGAGATAAAAGGACATCTTATGATTCCAGAATTTCCACAATTTAAAAATTTAGAACTTACCGACAAAATAGACGTCGAAAAATTTACTTCAAAATTTCCACCATATTCCGATTTTAATTTTGTATCCATGTGGTCTTGGGACATAAAGGGAGAAATGCGGATGAGGGGTTTCTCTAAAAAATTAAACTGGTATTAAAAATAAAAAAACCCGCGTGTCACAAAGTGACAAAACGGGATTTTTTGAGGGTTTAGATAACAAGCAACCCACAAGTTGTAGTTTTTCAAACAATCAATTCCTTTTCAATGAACTGTACGATATTTTGTGTTGCGTAATCACACCATACAGGCGGAGTTGTGTGTTCCTCTTTAGTATGGAGATCCACCCAACCGGACTCCCTAAGTCCGTTACCAACGAGTACAGTAACAAACCCCACTTCTTTAGCCATCTGCAAGCTCGAAGGAATGTCGTCGAACATGCAGATTTCTTGGGCCTTTATGCCAAGTTCTTGAACAGTGGCAAGGTATACTTCTCGGTTGGGTTTACGGATGAAGTTGTTACTCTCGATCGTAAACACTTTGGTGATGTAATCTCGAAGTCCAAGATGTTCAAGTCCACGAAGGACAAACGAACGGTTGGAGTTGGAAAAGATATGAAGTGGTGCTCTTTGGGAGAGACGTTTTAATGCTTCCCCTAGCCCTGGCTTAGGAAACATCGCGCTGATGTCAAGACCAGAATATAGTTCCTCGTAGAATTCAAAGGGATCAATTCCATGATGCTCCTTTAAACCGAGGACACTTGAACGATATTCTTGTCGGTACTGAGTGAGGAGTCTACGAACCTCCTTTTCTGGGATGTTTAACCTTTTTTGTGCACAAATCCGAAACCGGTGCATAATCTGGTCTTCGATACCGGCAGTAGAAGGGTATAGTGTTCCATCGAAATCAAACACAAATACTTTGATGTTTTTCATAGTTTAAGAAGATGTTGATGTAGTTCTGAAGGACTCTCGAAGCGTTTCATTGGATCAGTCGAAAGACTTTTTCGCAAGATCGCTTCAAGTTCTGGGAACGGATCCGCCCCAACTTCTTTAAACGTGAGAATGCGATTGCCAATAGCGCATTTGAGTTTCTGCTCCATGGAAACTTCTTTCAATTTTTCTTTGGAAGCTCCAAAGTCAATTGCCAGACTTCCCGTGTAGAACATAAACAATGTTGCGCCAAGAGCGTACACTTCCGCATGTGTGGTGTAGTCAATTATAGAGTCTCCTGATTTCATACTGCGAGCAATCTCAGGAGCCACGAAGTAGATGAATCCTCCCTTATACAACGGATTTGATTCGTTGATTTTTCGAGCCATACCCCAGTCAATGACTGTGATTTGGTCTCTCTCCAGGAAGGTGTGCGCTGGTTGAACGTCTCCATGGAGATACCCTCCTTGGTAGAGCAAATCATAGAACCCAGACACTTTGCGAAGCAGATCAATCTCATTTTTCCCTTCAATGTGATTGACTTCAATTTCTCGGATCAATAGCCAGTTCACCCCTTGACTTGTCCCATGAGCTACATAGAGCTGATTTGTCAGATGCGGAACCGTTGAAAGAATCTCCGCTTCTTGGATTAAAAGTTGCCCTTTATCCACTGAGCTTTTGTCATGGAACTTGAGAACCATTTTTTTCCCGCTTCGAAGAACACGCAACACAAGCGTGTCTCTCCTGTCAGCTATTGTTTCGACATAAGTGAGGCCAATCGCTTCAAGGAATTCTTCAATTTTTTGCATTGTTTTCATTTTGTTTGTGTTTAGCTAGTTCTTGCTTTGATAGCTCTTTAGCTTTGGCATAAAAGTTACTCTGAGTTAGAGCGCCACTGATGCCGTCAAAGCTGGAACTCGTCGGCTCGGCGCAGAAAGCTCCAAGTGTGTCTTGATAAACAATCAGGTCGTTAAAGACATTTTGATTGACATCATTGGCTGATTCAAGAGAGGGTAGAAGCCATTCCGCCTTCTCAAAGAATTTGGGATCCCTGGCACGAACATTCTCTCGTATCGAGAAAAGATTGCACGGAGGGATAGGAAGGTCGCGTCCATTCTTTCCTTGTTCTACCGCGCCTTTCCAAAACTTTCCGAAAAGCACACCCACTTGGGTATACCTGCACTTCAAAACCCAATGAGGCCAAGCAAGTATTTCCTTGCTTAATGCATCATCTATGCGCGGGAACAGAAAGATTACGTTCTCGCACAAAAGAGGAGGTCTTTGTTTCAAGTTGGCTATCCTCCTTTGATGCCGGAGCAACTCGCTCATGATGTATCCGCTCGTAAAGACAATTCTTTCTGCGAGCAACTTGTCTTCAGTGTCTGAACTGACCACTGTGTAAGCCATCTCTTCTTTCAACATTGATGGATCGATGTAGGGACAAAAGCGTGAAGAAACTTCTGCTATGTATTTCCTGAATCCCGAAACATTCGGGATATTTTTGCTTCTAAATTCTAAAACGTTCATATTTCCTTTGTGAAAAATCACGGGCAGAGTTTAGACCCTGCCCGTTTTGTTTGTTGAATGATTACCTGTCAATCAAAAGGATCGCAATCCCAGCTGGCATGAAAGACGCCGGTTTGGAGATACTTCAGACGGCTTTGTTGATTGAGAATCCTGTTGGTGTCTTGGAACCAGACCTCGGGCAGTTTCCCGAAAAGTTTTTCATAAGTCTTCGTCCAATCGATTTTACCTTCACCTTTCACGGGTCGGTGGCCGACTTCGTGTCCAACAGCACTGCGACAGAATCCCTTGTACCTTTTTGGGTTCTTAAGACGCCGATGCCATTCGGTATCCACAGGACAAGCAGGCATGAATGTCCGTCTGCCAGTTTCTCGGTGGATTTGAGCCACCTGAAAGAAACGTTGCAACTCCCTCCCAAGGGAGACTTGCTTGATTTTTGTACTCATAATTAGGAACTAATTTACTTTTGTTGTGTTAGATAACGCTCCAACGGTTGCGACTTATTTCATAGACTAGCTATCTCTATGAACCAAGCTCTTTAATCCCTAATTTATAAGGTTCAAAAAGCTTGATTCATATAAGGAGCCAAAAACTTTATCAAAGAACTTGTTACTTTCTTATCGTAACCTTTGCTGACAGAAAGTCAAGGATGTGTTGTAATGATAATATTTTTAAATTTAATAAATATGTTATACTAATCCCATGCCCGAGGGAGATAAAAAAGTTGACTGGTTTCTATGGCTAATCGGCATTAGTTGTTTAACTGCAATTAATATAGCAAGGACTTTCCTTGCTATTCCTGTGTAGATATTCATGCGAAGTATATACAAAACTTATAAAACTGGAATTATTAAACTAGGTAAAGATGAGTTGTTCTATAAAATTCTTAATGAAAAAGATTTCAATTCAGAAGTTGTAGGTTATAAGGCTTTATTGAATCACTACCCAGTACCTAAACTTTTGAGCTACATTAAAATTAATAAAGATTCATACTGCATGCTCTTTAAAAGAGAGATTTCTGTGGGCGTAGAAAAAGGTTTGCTTGTCGATTTATTTGCAAGCAAAAAGAAGCTAGAGAAAGATTTTTTAAAAATAATTAAACTTTATCGAGAAGTGTTTTTGAAAACTCTCAATCAAACTAAGTACATATCATGTAATATTTTCTTTTCTGATAGAGTTAACGGTCGGTTACCAAAATACTACAATAAAGTTTTTCTAAATAAAAAATTTAGTTTTTCCTTGAATGGAAAAGGTGTAAATATAAAACTAGAAGATTCTATAAAAGAAATCCAAAAATATTTTAAAAGGAAAATATTTTTTTGGTCGGTTATATCTCAGTGTGATCCAAGCGATTTAAATATAGCCATCAAACCTATTGTTTTTGATTATACTGCTGGAGGGAATGTACCAATCATGGCTGAATTTGCTACATTTTTTTGGTGTCAGCTTTTTCACGGAAACTATTTAGCGCTTAAGTATAACCCTAAGTCATTTACGAATCATCGAGCAATATACAAAAAGATTGATAAAGTTATAATGAAAAAAGATAAAATTATTCATACACCCATGAAGCTCAGAAAAGAGTTTTTAGAAATGTATATTAAAGAAGTAATCAATCCTTGTTTTTATAAAATAGGTAATAATTACCCAGATTGGTTTACTGATTTTAAAAATTTTCTCGCAATGAGAATCATTGGCGTTTACAATATTTCAAAAATGGATAAAAAAGATATGCTTTTATCCCTGGGATACCTTTCTATTTTTTATAATGCAAAAGATATAAAAAAGCCAGAGGATTTATTAGAATTAATTGATTAAGTATGTTACATGAAATAACTAAGGAAAATTATACTAATACCGAGAATAATTTTTTTGCTTCAATTTTAAAATTTTTCGGTGAAGATTTGCTTTTATATTGTGTTACCGGAAGTCTCTCGAGAAATGAAGTAATACCTAGATGGAGTGATATTGATGTGTTGATGGTTATGAAAGAATGTAATCTAGTGACACTTTCTAAAATTGAGAACACACTTAAACAAACACAAACTAACATTAAAATTGGCGTTACTTTCTATTCACTTTCGGAATTTAATAATTTATTTTTTAAGGATTCAAAAACATATCTATCTATTAGATATATAAGTGAAAAATATTATATTCCACGCATACTAAGTTCAGAGATAAAAATCCAGCTTCTACCTGAAGAAATGTTTAGACATAATGATGCATTCGAGTTTGCGCGATTCGTTCATGATTTAAAACGAGAATTATTAATAAAAGATATCCGCAATGAACGAAAAGTATATAAACTTTCTATAACTTTACTTAAAATTGCTCTTAGACAAAGAGGTGTTGTTGCACTTGGATATAAAGAAACAATTGAAAAGGCAGAGAAAAATTTACCAAATTTTTCTGAAATACATATTATGGAACCGGAAGAAGTTATGGCTAAGCCAGAAAAAATTGTAGAAAGATATGAAACTTATGGGAGAATTATTGAATGGGTAACAAAAAATACTGATACAGTATTTGTTAAAAAACCAATCTAAAAAAAATAAGCGTCACTATCACTAGCGACGCTTACTGAATTAACGATCGAATCATCAACGGATGATATCCCGCACTTTGTGCGGTTGGACATCCTTTTGTGCCAACTCATCAAGCGGTATCCACTGTAGCCCATAGGTGCCAGCTTGCGCTGGATCTCTACTGAATTCTGGACCTGTGCCTGTTCCAAGCGTGCCACTGATGATCTTACAGGTATAGAAGAACTCATGTTGATCCTTGAATGTGTCCTCTGAAAAGAGTCCCTCAACTTCAACCCCCACACCAAGCTCCTCTCGACATTCCCTCTTGAGTCCATCTTCAAGAGAAGTGTCTGATTCCTCTAGTCCTCCACCGGGGAACACCCAATACTCCCTCTCGCCCTTTACCCGATGGACTAAGAGTAGTTTTCGTTCCTGAATAATGATTGCGCGAACTCTTTTTTTCATAGTGTTGTTTACTTGTTGTTACACAGTTTGAACGAATCGACTGAAACTTTTTTCAAAGTCCTCGTCGCCGTTATTGAAAATGGTGTCAGCAATATTTTTCACTTTGTCGGCACCACGAGAGATTTTCACCTCGTCTTTTTCTTCTACCGAAGCTTTTGCCTCACATTCGCTTACTCCAAGAGCTTTCGCTGTTCGGAGTATGCGTGACTCCTTCGGAGTATCGAGATACACAATGTTCATCCGATCACCAAAGAGTAGCTTAAGGTAAGCTGGTAGGCTCACCCCGTGTAGACTCTCCAGGCTTGCTTTTGTAATGTGTTGATGAGATTGTAAAAAATTTAGAATCTCACGTCCAACATCACTTTGACTTGGTTCCGCACATCGTAATCTCGTTACCTCGTTGAAGTATTTTAGCTTTAATCTGACATATCCGCAATCAGAGCTAAGTTTCTGCGCAAAGCTACTCTTGCCACACTCGCTCAGTCCGCCAAACGCGACCACTTTCTGCAGATTCCCGCAGAGGTGAGGAATTTGGCTTGATAAGATCGAGCTAACTAATGTGCGTAGCCTGTTTTGCACATCAAGAATGCAAGCATCAACGCTGACCACTCTTTCCGGATGCATGTTCTGGAAAAAATGGTTTACGAGATTTACAAGATAAACTTGGTATTCTTCGTAAATGCGATTCTGCCAAGGCAGATAACTTGTCGCACGGTTTTCAACTACCTCCGAGAGAATTCCAATCTTGTTCCTATATTCCTTGTTTGGAACAAACAAAAGATCCTGTTCGATTGGTTCAAACTCTAGTTCCCTTTTGAATACGCCCTCGACAACGTCGATAGCTTTTTCAGTGTCCATTTGTTCACGAGCGATGAGCGTTGCTACGCACACTGCCTTAAACATTTTGACACCACGGTCATGGACATTAACCTTGTCGGGCTTGCATGCCTTGTAACGAGAATTGAGCGCTCCAATGATAATCGAAACCAACTCTAGGGAGCGAACTTCTTTGAACCACCAGTTGAATTCCTTCACAGGGTCAACCTTTGGCCATCTGTCGGTGTAGTCAACCAGTCTTCCAGTAAAATGAAAGCGGTCGTCTTGGCCAGACTTCAATAAACGGATTTGTTCGGTTTTTCCGATTCCGTCACTTCCACTAATTGCGATTTCTTTCATTTGATACTCCTTGAGGTTATTGTTTATTTCAAAGGACCGCTTGTTATAAATTTCTATTAAAATAACACATTTGCAATGAAAAGTAAAGGGCAATTGTAATGATAATATCCTTGAATTTAATGAGTATGTTATACTATTCATATGCCTGAAGGAGATAAAAAAGTTGACTGGTTTCTATGGCTAAAATGTAAAATATGGAAAATAGTCTACTCATAGCAATATTAGCTGGACTTGGTGGAATGCTCGGTTGGGGTCTGGCTGATTTTTTTGCAAAGAAAACAATAGATGAAATAGGAGATATTGCTAGTCTAGCTTGGGCTCATATTTTTGGAACTCTGGCTTTGTTCTTGGTTGTCGCGCATAATATTATTTTCTTTGAACGAAAAATCGTGATGCCGAGTGATACATATACTTGGATTATTTTGATATTCTTTGGCGTGTTGCAAGCGGCAGTTTATTTCTTTCTTTATAGAGGATTTGGCAAGGGCCAGGTTTCCTTATTGAGTCCAATCTTTGCTTCGTTTGCAGGAATAACTGCCATTATGTCAATAGTATTTTTTGGAGAAGCTGTAAACATGTTTTTGATTTTTGCTCTAATTGTCATATTTTGCGGTAACTTACTCATTAATATTGATCCGCAAATTTTTAAAACAAAACGTTTTGCTTTCACCAAAATTACTGGGTTCAAAGAAATAGCGTTAGCGACATTGCTCGCTGCTTTGTGGACGTTACTTTGGGGAAAATTTGTCAACAGCCAGGACTGGCTTTTATACGCGTTATTCATGTATGGATTCATGACACTTGCGATATTGATGTTGGTAAAATTGCAAAAAATTAATTTATCTATTAGTATTAGTAAATCCAGTATTTGGAAGTTCCTTGTTTTCATCGGTCTGTTTGAGGTGATGGCTTATCTAGCCGTAAGTTTTGGATACAGCGCCACATCGCGTATAAGTGTCATTGCCCTCTTAAGCGGAGCATTTTCTTTACCTCTTATAATACTCGCCCGAATTTTTTTGAAAGAAAAAGTTTTGCCAATTCAAAGAATGGGAAGCATCGTCATTATTTTAGGAATTATGCTTTTAGCTTTATTAAAATAGAAATATGAAGAATGTAAAAAAAGATAGGTTTGACAGAGATTTTTTAAAAACACTTAAATACCAGTCACCTTTTTTTCTTTTCTCTAAGGAGAAGATTAGAAACAATTTTTTAAATTTCAAAAAAAACTTTCCGGGATCTTCAATTTACTATGCCATGAAAGCCAATTCAGAACCGGAATTGTTGAAAATTTTGTCAGATGCTGGAGCCGGTTTTGAAGTTGCTTCTCTGTATGAGTTGGATATTTTAAAAAAAATAGAAGTTCCGGCGGAGAAAATAATTTACGGCACTGCAGTAAAACCTGTAAGTCATATAAAAGAATTTTATGATTACGGGGTTGATAAGTTCGCTTTTGATTCAATTAGCGAACTGGAAAAAATCGCCAGTTTTGCGCCTCACGCAAAAGTATACTGTAGAGTCATCGTTAACGATACAGGCAGTATTTATAGGTTTTCAGAAAAGTTTGGAACTGATAAAGAAAATGTTGTGGCTTTTCTCGAGTGCGCTAAATCGCTCGGCTTACATCCATATGGTATTAGTTTTCACGTAGGTTCTCAAGCAAATAATAAAAATGCTTGGTCAAATGCTTTATCAGTATTGCAAGATATTCTTATAAATTTAAAAAATGTAGGCATAAAACTTGACATGATCAACATTGGTGGTGGTTATCCATGTACCAAATATGTTTCTTTTGAAGAAACTTTCACTTTTGAAGAAATTACCAAACATATCAATGAAAAACACAAAAAATTGCCTTATGAAACAAAGTTAATCCTGGAACCGGGTAGAATTATTGTGGCCGATACTGGAATCCTTGTTGCTAGTGTGATTGGAAAAGTTGAACGCAGAGAAAATACGTGGCTTTTTCTGGATGCCGGAGTATACAACGCCTTGTTTGAGTCATTGGCTCACCAGGGATCAATCAAATATCACGTTTCTAGCATTAAACCTGTCGGAAATGCCGGGGAGATGATTTTTGCTTTAGCCGGTCCTACTGGTGATAGTTGGGATGTTATTACAAGAGAGGCATTTTTACCGAAAAACCTAGACATTGGGGATAAACTTGTTTTTCATGATGTAGGGGCTTATAATACAGTATGTATGAATAGGTTCAACGGTTTCCCTGCAACAAGATGTTATTTTATTTAATACAATGTCTAATAAATTAAAATACAATATTTGGCAAAAAATTTCTCTCGGTTTTTTTATTTTTTTAGTAGTTTTCTGGTTAATTCTTTTTTTTAGTGGAACAAAGGATGGTTTTTATAACTATCTTTACTCTTTTCTTTTTGGACTGATTCCGCTTTTTGCAGGAATAATAGCCATGATTAGAGCTAAAATTTGGGGTAGGTTAAAAAGCGCAGTTGGAAAGGCTGTATTTTTTATAGGACTCGGTATCTTTTTGTGGGGATGTGGAGAAACAATTTGGTCTTATTATAATTTCTTTTTAGGTGAGCCGGCACCGTATCCTTCCTGGGCAGATTTAGGATTTGCCCCAAGCATATTCTTTTACGGCCTGGGTGCATTTTATCTCTCAAAAGCAACCGGGGCAAAGTTTGGCTTGAGGAATAAATCTGCAAAGTTTTTTGTGACTTTGGCTCCTATTCTTATTCTTATACTTTCTTATTATCTTTTAGTGGTAGTTGCAAGAGGTGGAACATTAATTCCTGAAGGCGAGACACCACTCAAAACTTTACTTGATATAGTTTATCCACTTGGTGACTTTATTGCCCTAACTATTGCAATAATAATTTCTGGACTTTCCTTCCAATATTTGGGTGGTAGATATAAATTTGATATTTATTCCATACTACTCGGTCTTGGAGTAATGTTCATAGGCGATACTATTTTTTCTTACACAACCACCGTAGGCACATATTACAATGCAAATTTCGGAGACTTAATGCTAACAACCGGATTATTTCTGCTTAGTTTCGGTGTTTTAGGTTTTTTTAAATTTAAAGAAGATTAATTTATGAATTCTGCAATTCAATTACCACAAATAGCTATACGCATCATCAGAGAGCAGGAGCTCATTATTGGTCCTTTGGCTTGGGACGAGGCGCGTAAAGTTCAGGGGCTTCAGATTGTTGACGAAAAAAGAGGTGAAGTGAGCTTGCAAAACGGTGATCCAAAAAATGTCATTGATAAACTCGTTGCTCAATATGAAAGAATCTTCGGCCGAGCTTCGCACGCAGTCTGTCACGATGCTGTTCAAGATTTAATCGCCACAATGTCGCCAGAAGAGATTCCGTCTAGTTTGAAATAATAATCTCTTATGGCTACTAACGATGAAAACAAAGCGATTGCTCCAGAAGAGTATAAGAAAATTACGGAGGCAATGTACAAGCAAAATCTTGAACTGGCGAGATTGTACAAGCAGGTTGATGCTCTAAACCATGAGCTTGGAATAGCCAACGAAAAACTAAAAGCCTTTGATATCTTAAAATCAAAATTCTTGTCCTTGGCTTCGCATCAATTGAGAAATCCTATTTCCGCGATTATCTCTTGCACCTCGATGTTCCTAGACGGTTCGTTTGGCAAAATAGATGAAATGCAGCAAAAAATGATTGGCCAAATGTATGACCGGGCAAAAGATATGAATGATGATGTGGAGAAATATTTAACCGTGGCCAAAATAGACCAAGGTGGATTGCAATATAATTTAGAAAAGCTGGATTTGGAAGATCTGGGTAAGAACATCACTGAACAGCAGAAGCTCGTCGCCAAGAAAAAAAATCTGGTTCTCTCTTTTGAAACAGATGAAAAGTCTCAGTACTTTATTAGTGGCGACAAAGTGCAGTTAAAGCAAGTGCTTCAAAATCTGATTGATAATGCCACGAAGTTTACCAAAGAAGGATGGATAAAAGTTAGACTTTCAAAAGATGAAAATGCTAAAAAAATAAAAGTAGCTATTTCTGATTCAGGAATAGGTATCAAACCCGAGATTATGCCGACCTTATTCAAAGAATTTTCTCGCGGAGAAGGCGCAAAAGTGGATGTGGGCGGTTCCGGCATTGGCATATATCTAGCTAAAGAAATAATTGAAAAGGGACATCAAGGTAAAGTGTGGGCAGAGTCCGAAGGCACCGGTAAAGGATCTACCTTCACTGTTGAATTGCCTGCTTATTCGGAAAACAGGGGGTCTTAAAATCCACCTATCACATACATATTGACATCTTTTTTGGACCTGCTATACTGTATAGATATTAGATATATAAAAGATATATGACTACACAAGTAATTTTTAGAATTGATAAAAAGATCAAAGAAAAAGCCCAGAAAAAAGCTAAGGGCAGTGGTTTAACATTCTCCGATATTTTACAAATGGCGACTTACGCTTATGTGAAAAATGATTTCGAACCAGTTCTAATGCGAAAAGAAGAAAGGCTGAATATGAAGACACGTCGCGAACTTATGAAAATTTCTAGAGATATCAAAGAGGGTAAAAATCTTTTCGGTCCTTTTGACTCCGCTGAAAAAATGGATAAATTTCTTAATTCAATAAAATAGCATGCGCGTTGAACTGCATAGAAATTTTTTGAAGGGTTATATCAAACTTCCTAAAAGGATACAGGAAAAATTTAAGAAGAGGAGAAATTTATTTATTGAAGATATGTTTCATCCACTGCTAGATAACCATTCAGTCGAACCAACTTATCCAAACTGCAGAAGTATAAATATAACCGGAGACTATCGCGCGCTTTTTGAGATAAAAGAGAAAGATCTAGTTGTGTTCATTAAAATCGGCACACATTCGGAATTGTATTAAAATCATAATTTAAGAGCTAGAGATTATTTTCTGATTCTTTTTATCTAAATATCTCTGTAAAATAAGTGCGGCAGCAGAGGCATCTATTCGACCAGACTTTATTTGTTTCACTTTGCTGTGCGCTTGAGAAGGACTCAGTTCCGCCTTGCCACCCGCTCCTCGCCGAGCTTCCACTGAAGTCAAAAATTCTTTTTGTTTGTGAATCGGCAGGCTAAACTTCTCCTGCAACTCCAAGATAAAAACTTCAATCCTCGCCGAGAGCGCGTTTAATTTACCAGAAAAATCCACCGACTCCCCTATTACAATTTCTCTAATATTTTCTTTTTCTATAATCTCCCCGAGCCGTTTAAAAGTATTTGCATCATTCGGCACAATTTCTTTTGGGAAAGCGAGAGTGGCATTGTCGTCGCTAATTGCAACACCAATCCTTTTCGTACCATAATCAATGCCGAGGAATTTCATAAACTATATATTAACATAAAATTCAAAAAGGTGTATAATGGAGGTATGCCTAAGTCGTATATTGGAAAAAGAGTAAAATTCTTAAATAAGATAGAACAAAAAGAATTCATGAAACTGGCTGAAGAAATAATTGGGGCTGGCACTAAAGGAATAGCCTTAATAAGTAAGGTAGGTATAAGACAAATATCAGACTGGAAAAATGCAAAAAGTACATTATCATTCTATGCTTTTGAAAAGTTGTTGATTGCAACTAAAATTCCTCGCCCGAATTCAATAAGGATTATAGACCAATATGCTCACTCAAGATCTGCCGGCAAAAAAGGACTTGTCGCCGTACTTAAAAAGTATGGAAAATTTCCAAAAAACGAAAAAATTAGGCGAGCAAATTGGGAAAAATGGTGGAAAACTGTTGGGATATATCAAGAAAGAGAAATATTTAAAAGAAAATCAATCAAAATACCAAAGAAGAGCATAGAACTTGCAGAATTATGTGGGATTCTAATTGGTGACGGAGGGATAACAAAAAGGCAAGTAAGAATTACTCTGAATTGTGAAACTGATAAAATATATTCAAAATATGTAGTAAAACTTTTCCAAAAACTTTTTGGTACAAAACCAAAAGTGTATAAAATTAAAGATTCCAGAGCGTTAAATATTTGTATTTCTAGGAGTGATTTAGTGGATTTTCTTTTTAAACATGGTTTAAAAGTAGGAAATAAATTAAAACAAAATCTTTCAATTCCTGAATGGATTATAAAGTCTGAAAAATATACAACCTCTTGCATAAGAGGAATGGTTGATACTGATGGTTCAGTTGTTATTGAAACTCATCTCATTAAAAATAAAAAATACACATATCCTCGCCTTAATTTTACAAGCGCTTCACCTATCCTTGTAGAACAAACGGTTCAAGCATTACAAAAATTTGGTTTTCATCCAAAAATAAGAAGGGGCGGAAGATCAGTTCAACTTGAAAATATAAAAGAAATATGGGAGTATTTCAAAAGGGTTGGAACAAGTAACCCAAAACATATAAATAGATTAGGGAGGAGTGGCTCGAGAGGTTTAAGGCACCGCTCTTGAAAAGCGGAAACCGGGTAACTGGTTCGTGAGTTCGAATCTCACCTCCTCCGCAAAGATATATTTTGTTATACTGGCGGTATACATTTATGTTAGTTTCTTTAACTCAATTTAATATCAAGAGACCGGAAAGATTAAACTATGATTTTCTTCTGCCTAATCCTGATAATTTGATAAAAAATATTAAAAGTAAAAGTCTAAGGTCTTTTTTAATTGAATCTGATGAAATATTAGCAAAGAATAATATTAATTATAAATATGAAGATTTAACAGAGGAAAAATTTATTGCATGGCTGCCATATTATAAAGAAAAAATGGAAGAACATAACTATGATGTTCGCGCAAAAAAAAATTGGTATCAAGAACAAATAAATAAGGGTTTTATTATGAAAGCTATATTTATGTACCAGAATAAAAAACTCGTAGGAAGTGGTATCTTTGATTTTCATAATCACATTGCCGATTTTGCATACAAGGCAAGTGACCGAATAACCATCTCGTCTAAAAAAGCAGCAAGTTTGGGGTCTATCATTGAATTTTTGTTCCTGAAAAAATCTGCAGAAAGTGGCAGCTATAAAATTGCGACTAATAGATCAAGAAACGCTTTTGGTTTCTTTAATACACTCGGATATTTAGATCTTAAATTACGATTCGGCTATAAACCTAGACCCAGTAAAGATGCACCTTTATTAGAAGAAGTGCCAGTTAATGAAAAAGGGTTCGTGATTTTCTATGGATTACAGGATGACCAATTTATTTTATTTAGCTTACAGCCAGAATCTACAAAAGGACAAAGGTTTTTTGATAAGACACCTTTTATTGACCAAGAAATTCCCTTTAAAGAGATTTACTATTAACAATATGTTACAATTAAACTTATGGAAAAACTCGAATGGTCCGCTTTGGAATATGAAGAGAAGGAAAGAAGCCGAGATTGGTTTTGGGCGCTTGGGATTATTGTGGCGACGAGCTCCATTGCTGCGATGATTTTCGGAAATTATTTTTTTGCAGTCCTACTAATTCTCAGCGGAGTCTTATTGGGATTCTTTGCAATTAAAAAACCAGAAATGGTGCATTACGAATTAAATAATCAGGGACTGAAAATCCGAACCCATCTCTATCCTTATGAAAGAATCAAATCTTTTTGGGTACAAATAGATAAAAGCGGAGAGAGGAAAGTCAAACCGACACTTTTTATAAAATCAGAGAGAGCGTTTATGCCTGTTATCGAAATGCCTATAGAATACATCATGGCTGACGACATTCACGCCATTATGCTTTCAAAAAATATTGCGGAAGAGGAAATGAAAGAGCACACATCTCTTAAAATAATGGAGTCTTTGGGCTTTTAGCTTGTTTTATTTGGCTTTTATTTTTTCTGGAAACCTGCTAATCTAAATAAACCAACGTCCCCGTAGTTCAACGGATAGAATTCAAGCTTGCGGAGTTTGAGATCGTGGTTCGATTCCACGCGGGGACACAAATCATAGAGAATTTTATGCTATTTACGTTATTTTTAAACACAACCCCACTGGGGGTATTCTATAAATTTTTATTTTGTGTTTTAATGCGAAAAATTGCAGTTATCCACTTTACACTTGGGCACTATTTTCGTGTATAATGATTGAACGGCTAAAAAAACCTAAAGATAAAAAATATTTAAAATGACACTGACAATTACAAAAAGAGACGGAACAAAAGCGCCTTTCAACGCCGACCGAATCAATAAATCCATCGAGAGAGCATGCTACGGACTCGCTGACCCGATCAGCAAGGTCATTCAGATCGCGACCGAGACGCAACTCACTCTCTATGACGGCATCACGACCGAAGAGATGGATGCGGCGACCATCAATGCCGCCCTGCAGAATGCTCAATACGGCATGGATTTCGACAAGATCGCCACGCGCCTCTTGTTGAAGACGATTTACAAGAAAGTCATCGGTGATTATGACAATGATGAGTCTAAAGTCGTGACTCACGAGGAATTCACGAAGCTTCATAGCTCTCATTTCAAAGAATACATCTTGAATGCGGTGGAAAAGAAACTTTTGGACGACAGAATGGCGACGACTTTTGACTTGGAAGATTTGGCCGCGAGCTTGAAAATAGAAAACGACGAACTCTATAAATATTCCGGACTCTCCACAATGCAAAATCGTTACTTGATGAAGAACGAAAAACAATCCCCGCTCGAAACTCCGCAATATTTCTGGATGCGAGTCGCGATGGGCATGTCTCTAAAAGAAAAAGATCCGACGCAGTGGGCCAAAAGATTTTATGACAAGATGTCCAAGCTGGAATATCTCTCGGCTGGAAGCTCAAACATCGGCGCCGGCACTCCCCGCCCGAAACTTTCAAATTGCTACTTGATGGAAATCCATGACGACATGGAACACATAGGCAAAACTGTTTCGGACGTCTTACTTTTATCCAAGGCAACTGGCGGCATCGGACTTTCAGTGACCAAGCTTCGCGCCGAAGGATCAGTGCTAAAATCAAACAACACTATTTCCTCCGGCCCGGTGCCATTCATGCATATTATCGATTCCGCAGTGCGCGCTGTGCAGAGAGGCGGTAAGAAAAAGGGCGCTTTGTGTTTCTACATGGAAAACTGGCATCTAAATTTCCAAGATTTTCTGGATTTGAAGCAGAATAGCGGCGATGATTATCGAAGGACTCGCACTGCCAATACCGCTGTCTTCATCTCAGATGAATTTATGAAAAGAGTCTTAGACGGCGCGGATTGGTACCTCTTTGATCCAAAAGAAGTAAAAGACCTAAACGAGCTCTATGGGGAGGAGTTTTCTAAAAGATACAATGAATATGTAGAAATGGCTAAAAAAGGAAAACTGAAAATGTATAATGTCCTGCCGGCTAGAGAGCAATACAAAAACATTTTAGTTTCTTTGGAAACCACCTCTCACCCTTGGTTGACTTGGAAAGATTCCATCAATGTCCGAGCATTGAACAACAACACCGGCACTATCCACTGTTCAAATCTCTGCACCGAAGTCACTTTGCCTACCGATCGAGAAAATATTGCTGTCTGCAATTTGGTTTCCATCAACCTTGCAAGACATATCATCAATGGACAGGTTGATTGGCATCGATTAGAAGAGTCCGTCAGGCTGGCTACCCGCCAACTTGATAATCTGGTTGATATCAACGAACTACCTGTGCCAGAAGCTATCCGCGCGGACAATGAGAACAGAGCAGTGGGACTCGGGCTCATGGGCTTTGCCGACTCTATCGAACAGCTCGGATATTCGTATGAAGACAAAGAGACTTATGATTTCGCGGACCAAGTTTTTGAATTTATTTCCTACATGTCGACCGATGAATCCGCAAATTTGGCAGAAGAACGAGGATCTTACAAAAATTTCAAAGGCTCCGGCTGGTCCAAGGGATTGGTGCCGATCGATACTCTGAAAAAATTGGAAGAAGATCGAAAACGTGAACTAACCGTGAAAAAGGAATCCGCAAAATTGCTTCCTCCGCTCGATTGGGAAACTTTGCGCGCTAAAGTCAAAAAAGGAATCCGCAATGCGACGCTTCTCGCCATCGCGCCAAATGCAAACATTGGGCTCGTAGCTGGAACCTCGCCGGGGATTGATCCGAGGTTTACCCAGATGTTCTCCAGAAATAAAATATCCGGCAAATATCTCGAAGTAAATCCGAACATGATGCGAGCTCTGCAAGCCGAGAATCTATGGGAGAAAACACGCGAAGCGATACTAGAACATCATGGCGACATCGAATCCATCGCTGAAATTCCAGACTCACTAAAAAGAATCTATAAAACTTCCTTCTCTGTCTCCCCTTACGCATATATCGAAGTAGCGGCTCGCGCTCAAAAGTGGGTGGACATGGGCATCTCACGCAACATGTACTTGGATATCCGAGACATCAATGAAATTATGAACATCTACACCACTGCTTGGGACAAGGGCTTGAAAACGACTTATTATCTGCATATGAAGCCCCGTCATTCAGCCGAACAATCCACCACTACCGTAAATAAGGCTCAAGTATTGGGCAAGAGAGGTTTTGCCGTCTTGCGCGACAAAGAGAAAATTGTTCAAAAAGAAGTAGAGGCAGAATCAGAAGTAACCATCCCGGAACCGCCTGCGATCCAAATGAAAGAACCAGTGCCGGTGCTAAAAGTTCCAGACGTGAATGTTACCGAAGACCCCCAAGAAAAATTCTTGTGCGAAAGCTGCCAATAGAAACAGCTTGTAGCTGGTTAGCTTGTAGCTAATTAGCTTTAAGAAATTATTAATAATAAGCTAAAAAGCTATCACTATGATTCTAGGAAAAGCATCCCCGACAGACATGAATCTGCATCCCATGCACTATAAATGGGCTTACGACCTCTATAATCAGGCGGTCAGAAACAGTTGGTTCCCCCACGAGATACCGCTCGGTGAAGATTTGGCTGACTGGAAAAAGATGACCGAAGACGAGAAACACGCGGTAGAATTTCTGATGGCGTTTTTCAATCCGGCGGAGCTGATAGTCAACAGATCGCTCGCTCTCGGCGTCTACCCATATTTAAAATCTCCCGAATGTCATTTGTATCTCGCCAAACAAATGTTTGAAGAAGCAAACCACTGCGTTTCGTTTGAATATGTACTCGAAACATTTCCGCTCGATCGCACACGCGTTTACGAACAGCACCTCGAGATGGAGTCAATGAAGAATAAAGAAAATTTCATCAACAAATACCTCATCCGCATGACCGAAGACTCTCTAGACATCGAGACAGCTGAAGGCAAAAAGGACTTTTTACGCAATTTGGTCGCGACCAATATCGTCATGGAAGGAACTTGGTTTTATTCCGGATTTATGGTGGCGTTGTCTTTCCGCCAGAGAAATCAGCTCCGCAATTTGGGCTCGATGATCACCTGGGTCCTGCGCGACGAGTCTTTGCATTTAAAATTCGGCATCCAGCTCATTCATGCGGTATTAGAAGAAAATTCTGAGCTTCTAACAGCAGAATTCGCAGAAGAAATTAGAAAAATAATAATCGATGGAGTGGAGCTGGAAGTTAATTATAATAAAGATATGTTTCCAAAAGGCATCCTCGGACTCAATGCGAACTATGTGAATCAATATGTGCAATATGTGGCAGACCGCAGACTCGAAGAGCTGGGCTTGGCCCCCCATTTCAACGTCACCAACCCCGCCAAATGGATGTCGACCGCGACTGATGTCTTTGAATTAGTGAATTTCTTCGAACAGCAAAATACTTCTTACGAAGTTGACGCTCATGGGCACAATTCTGATACAGACAAAGACCACAAAAAACATCCGTAATAAAAATTGTAAATATTTGAGTCAGTCTGGACGCCTATTGACAATAAGATTATGGCATGATATACTCCTCATGCATGAAAAAAACATATCATAAAGTGGTAATTTTAGGTTTGGGGATATTAGCTATTCTCGCTTTGGCAGCTTTACTCATGCCTGAAAAAACCAGTGCCCAATATTACTATGGTGGCGGATACCATGGTGGAACTGGTTACAATTCCTACAATTATTCGGATTACCAAAACTCTTCTTATAATTCTTACCCAACCTATTACCAACCACCCGCAAGCGGCAGTAGCGCAAACAACAATACGAATAACAATACAAACAACAATACTATAAATATTAATATACCGGGAAATTCTCGGTCGGGATCTGATTTTTCTGATGATCCGACGGTCTCTCTGCGAGCCGATGATACAGACATAAATTATGGAGAAAACACCATTTTACGCTGGTCCTCGACTGATGCGGATTCTTGCAGGGCAAGTGGCGGCGACAACAGATGGTCAGGCAGCATAGACACTTCCGGTTCTTTCAATACCAGAAGTTTGACAGATACGACTACCTATCGCATCACCTGTACCAACGATGAGGGATCGGACAGCGATTCAATCACAATCGAGGTAGGCGACCGCCGACAAATCTCAGGTCAGTCCCAACCGACAGTGTCGCTTGTCGCAGATAGTACAAACCTAGCTTACAACGGAGCGACTTTTCTTCGTTGGTTTGCCGGAAACGCGACTGCTTGTTATGGTAGCGGCGGATCTGGTGATTGGGTAGGAATAAAGAATACTGGAGCAGGATCTTTCTACACCGGGTCACTGACCGCAAGCAGAAACTATGTACTCACTTGTAGTAATAATATTGGGACATCTGCCGATTCAGTCACCATCACTGTGCGCGAACCGGGAATTACTACATTCACCCCTAGATCCGCCGGTACTTCACTCGTCCTCTTGAACTCTTCAGTAGATCGCAATCAGCCAATCGTGCCCACGCTGGATAATACCAAGCCGCGTCCGGGGGATGAGATCAATTACACTGTAAATTATCAAAATATCGGCACCGCCGCGATCACTGGCCTTTCTCTGCGAATAGATCTTCCTTTCGAAGTGGATTATATGTTCTCAAATCCGGGTAACCCGACTATATCGGGTCAAACTTTGATCTTCAATTTGGGGACGCTCCGAGCAAATGGAGCTGGAACAGTTACAGTCAGGGCGCGAGTACGAGAAAATATCCCTGACGGAGTGAATTTAAACTTCCCTGCGACCTTGAATTATATCGATCCTGCTGGCTTCCCGCAGACGGTAACTGCGAATGTTTCTGCAGAGGTCTTACCAAATGAAAACAACGGACTCGGAGCAAATGTGTTCGGCGCAGGATTCCTGCCTGTTAATTTATTCGGATGGCTGTTCCTACTCATCCTCATACTTGCACTAATACTTATAGCTAGATATTTTTTAATCCAAGTCAGCCAGCCTTTCCGCAAACAAACTGTGACCACCCTCGATCAGCCTCTAGGTAAAAAGACTACCACTACTACAATAGTGCATTAAAATAAAAACTGTGGACAAACAAACAAGGGAATCTTTCCCAATGCGGATAAATAAATATCTGGCTCTTAAAAAAATCTCGACGAGGCGGGGAGCAGATGAGTTGGTAAAAGAAAAAAAAGTTTTTATAAATGGGAAACTCGCAGTGCTTGGTAGTAAAGTAAATGAAACTGATAAAGTAGAAGTAAAAGGCGCGAAAACAAAAGAATATGTATATTTTGCGTATAACAAACCAATTGGAATCGAAACTAGCTCTCCCAGAGAAGATCTCTTCCCTTTGGGCAGACTCGACAAGGCTTCGCATGGACTCCTGATACTCACAAACGATGGACGCATCACCGATCAACTTCTAAATCCAAAATATTTTCACGAAAAAGAATATGTGGTGAAAACTCTAAACAAACTTCGCTCTAGTTTCAAAAAAAATATGGAAACGGGGGTAAAAATAGAAGGAGAAAAAGATTATGTTACCAAAAAATGTAAAGTGAAAATTTTAAATGAAAATACTTTCAGAATTATTTTGACTGAGGGAAAGAAACACCAAATCCGCAGAATGTGTTCCGCCCTATTCCAAGAAGTCGCTGATCTAAAACGCGAGAGAATTATGAACATCAAGCTCGGCAACCTAAAACCCGGCGCCCTGCGAGAAATAAAAGACGAAGAATTGACTACTTTTCTAGATCAAGTACTTCATCAATCCTGATTTGTTTAACAAATTCGGGCACATGGGAGACGAGGATCATTGCGCCGGCGTATTTGTCGAGAGCTTCGGCGATGATGGGCAAATGACGGAAATTTATGTGGTTAGTGGGCTCATCTAGGATGAGAAGTCCAGGCTTTTGGAGAACAAGTCTCGCAAAAGCTACCAGCCCCTTCTGTCCTTCTGATAAATCGCCTATTTTGGTGCGAATAAATTCTCCGGTGATCAAAAATCCAGCGGCCACAGAACGCATCCGCTCTTCGTCCAGCTTTTCTCCGCCTGCCAGCATCGCACTAGATAAAGATTGATAGACAGTATCTTCAAAATTGAGCGTGGAAAAATCTTGACGATAATACCCGATACGAATTCCCTCTTTTACCTTTTCACCTTCGGCATGACCGCTCGCCAATCTCTCTAAAAGGGTTGTTTTACCTATACCATTTGGCCCTTGTAAAAGTAAGTGCACATTTTTATTCAAAGATATTTTCACTTTATGTTTTACAATCTTGCCATTTTTCATTGTGGTAAAAGAAGAAATATTTAAAATCTCTCCGATCAAGTCCGGCTGGCTTGGAATATTAAAAGGTCTGATGGAACGGTCTTCTTTTCGCACATCCACTATTTCTTCTTCTAGTTCTTCGGCTTTCTCGCGCATTCTTTTGGCGACCAGACGCAAGCGTCCACCTTTATAGGCAAACACATTCGCTTGATCTTTTTTTGCTTGAATTTCTTTTTGCAGCTGGGCATTTTTCATATTCTCTTTTTCTACTCGGGCTGTGATATCTTTGACCACATTAAAATAGTTACCGACATATTGTTCAATCTTTTTAGTATAGACATCAAGGTAAAGCACGCCCTGTGTGAAAGCATTCAAAAATTCAGCGTCGTGAGAAATTACCAGAACTGTCTTTTTATAATCAACTAAAAATTCTGTTAGATGCGCAATCCCTGCTTTGTCTAAATTATTCGTCGGCTCATCGAGCAATAGTAGGTCGGGGTCTTGGATGAGCGCCGAAGCCAGAAGTAAACGCGCCTGTTGTCCACCAGAGAAAGTATTTATTTTTTTATCATGCACTTTGGTGTGTCCTTTTAGATTTACTACCTCTAAGACATCATCAATCCGAGGATCTATGTCATAAATTTTCACCCTCACCCCACCCCTCTCCCGAAGGGCGAGGGAGTTCTCAAAAAACTCCCGCACCGTCAGATCCATCTCTCCTTTGGGAATCACTTGCCGTGAAGTTGCAATGCTCACCCCTTTGACAACATTTATTATTCCAGATTCGGGAACATGCAAACCAGAAATCAATCCAAAAATAGTGCTCTTGCCGGCACCATTTTGCCCCATCAGAGTGAACTTCATTCCTCGTCTGATAGTAAAACTCACCCCATCTAAAATGGGTTTATTGACGCCCCATTCAAATGAGACATCGTCAAATCTAACTATAGTTTCTTGGGTTTTTTGAGATTTTTGATTTTCCTGCTCCTTTTTAGACATTCGTATAGATTAGCTTATTTTTGACTAAATAGAAAGGCGTGATAAAAAATTTGACAAAATGGGTGCTTTTATGCTATACTCAAAAGACAAAGTAGGTGCAAGAAGAGTATGTTAGAGTCGATTTCTTAAGTAATATCTATTTGTATTTAATAGTTTAATCAAAAAAATCAATGACTGGTACAATAAAAAGACTCACTGATAAAGGTTTCGGCTTCATCACAGCAGAAGGGCTACAGAAGGATTTATTCTTCCATAGCAATTCTCTTGTTGGCGTAACTTTTGACGAATTGAAAGAAGGCGATACGCTTTCTTTTGAAACAGAGGAATCACCAAAAGGATTGAATGCTACGAACGTACAACGCGCGTAATATTCACTCAATTAAAAAAGCCCCAGTTGGGGCTTTTTTAATTTGTGATAAAAAAAGTAGAAATTGTCTTTTAGAAAGCCTTGCGCAGGAGATTAGAAAATAATAAGAGGCAGTTAAACTATTTGCCTCTTATTATTTTCTTGATCGACGAGCAGTTCGCTGGCAAAGCTTTGCCAGATAGATTGCTTTATAAAAGATAATTTATACTTTTTTCTTTACTGACTAAAGGGCTCGCCTTTTGCCCATTTTTTTAGCGTCTCATAACTCTCTTCTCCGCAGATCCACTTGCTTGTTTTAGTATTATAGAAGAAAGGCACGCCTCCGCAGAAATCTTTGTCTAATTCTAGCAAGCGCCTTTCATTTTCTTTATTGTGCCAGACTTCCAAACTTTCTACTTTTATCCCCTCTTCTTTTTCCAAACGCTCCACCAACTCATGCATAGTGATGCAATGCGGGCATTCGGTTCCATAAAACTCCACGAGATGGTTCATGTTATTTAACGAGTCGAGACAAACGAGATTTTTTATTGGCCGCGTTATTTTTCTTGATAACTTTTTTCTGTGCTGCTTTGTCTATGATTTTAAATGCAGCTGGAAGTAATTTCATCGCTCCCGCTTTGTCTGTTTTAGAAAGTTTCTCAATTTTCTTGATTATCTCCTTCATCGCACGCTTGCGGGCATCATTAAAAGCCTTCTTGCGCAAGGATCCCCGAACCGCTTTTTTCGCTGATTGTGTAATTGGCATAGGACTAATCTAACAGAAAAAGCAAAATAAATCAACCTTTTAAGACTTTAATGAGTTTATTGGCATTCCCATGCTTTAGCATTCCTAAATAAGATTGCACCGTCTCCTGTTTTAAATTATCTTTCAGATTTCTAAGCATCTTTCTTTTCGTCGCTGTCCGTAAAACTCTATGCTTTGGAAAATGCACCCAGCCGAGAAAATCCACACCGGAAGCGATGGTTTTCATGAAAACTTTGCCTAGGTGCAGTGAGAGCTTTAGACTCTCACTGAGAAAGTGAGAAATTTTTGGAAGCAAATCTTCAAGATAATTTCTACTGTCGTTCAATATAACAAAATCATCTGCATAGCGGATATAGTATTTCACTTTCAATTCCCTTTTCATAAACTGATCAAATTCATTCATATAGACATTTACCAAAAGCTGAGAAGTTAGATTCCCGAGTGGTAAGCCTTTATCCATCTCAGCTATAGCGTAGATTGGATTTACATAGGAATTTCCTATGAGGTTGGAAGAAAAGCTATCTATCACTTGTGAAAGTAGCCAAAGCGTATCCGTGTCAAAGGCCGCCTTTGACAGTATGTGTTTCAAGATTTCATGATCAATGCTCGCAAAGAATTTCCGAATGTCGCATTTTAAAACCCAGCACGTTTTTGTATTATTTTTTGAAACTTTGCGAGAAAAATCACGAAAACTATTTATAGCCTGCGGAGAAGGGCCTATTAATTCATAAGCCTCTTTCTGCTATGGCGAAACTCGCCCCGCTAAAACGGGGTAAACAAGCATTTTTAAAGAACATTATACACCCGTATTATATACCTTTTTAGGTAAAAAGTCAAGAGGGTTAAAGGAGAATTTAATTGGTAAGATTAGTAAATGATCGGTAGTATCAGAGGAAAAATAATACTAAAAAGAGAAAAGGGGCTGATAGTGGAGGCGGGTGGAGTTGGATATAAAATAAGTGTCTCCCCTGACACCTTGTCTAAGGTAAAAAAAACTGGAGAAGAAACTTTCCTCTACATCCACACCCATGTGCGTGAGGACATTTTAGACTTATACGGATTTCTCGACTATCCCGAATTAGAGTTTTTCGAGATGTTGATCAGCGTCTCCGGCATCGGGCCCAAAGGAGCGCTCGCTATCTTGGGAGTTACTTCGATTGAGACTCTGCATAAAGCCATCGGCACGGGCGACGTTTCATATCTGACAAAAATATCCGGCATTGGTAAAAAAACTGCTGAAAAGATTGTTCTAGAACTCCGAGATAAAATCGCCGATAGGATGAAAGATGAAAAAGGAGGAAGCTCTCTGCAGGGAGAACTGGATTCTCTAGAAGCGCTTAAATCCTTGGGCTATTCCCAACATCAAGCGCGTGAAGCGTTGAAAAAAGTCTCTGCTGACTTAGACACAAATGCGAAGATCCGCGAAGCTCTTAAAATACTAGCAAGATAGCAAGATGATACGAATATACTAATGTATGCCTGAATTACCCGAAGTCGAGACAACAACCAAAGGATTGAGAGGCACCATCGTCGGACTCACGATAAAAGATGTATGGACGGACTTGGCTACTAAAGACAAACGCCAAAAGGAGGCAATCGCCAACCCGCGATATTTCAGAGTTTTTAAAAAAGAAATTTTAAATAAAAAGGTTCTATCAGTCGAAAGACGCGCAAAGAATATTTTGATAAATATTTCTAATGATAAAACAATTTTAGTGCACATGAAAATGACTGGGCACTTGCTTTATGGTGATTATAAGAAAGATCCAATAAATCGTTTCATTCACTTTACGATTAGTTTTAATAATGGAGAGAAATTATACTTTTCCGACGCCCGAAAATTTGGGAAAATTACTTTACTTGATACAAAAACAGCCCACGGCACAAAACACTTGAATAACATCGGTCCTGAACCATTGGATAAGCAATTTAAGCTGAAAAATTTAATACAGAGGTTAAACCTATGTATTAATAAAAAGATCAAGACAGTTTTGATGGATCAGAGCATTGTCGCCGGCATAGGAAATATTTATTCCGACGAAATTCTCTGGTGGGCAGGGGTGCACCCGGAGAGAAAAGTTTCAAAGTTAAAAGTAGATGAACTAAAATCAATATTCAGAGCAATCAAAACAATTCTTTCCAAAGGTATCGATTTTGGCGGAGACTCGATGTCAGACTATAGGAACATTCATGGTCTGCCCGGTAAATTCCAGCTACACCACGAAGCATACAGACGTACCGGCGAAAAATGCCATAAAAAAGGTTGTAAAGGCATAATAAAAAGAAAAATAATAAACACCCGCAGCGCGCACTTTTGTTCCGTGCATCAGAAATAACTATAAATTTTGATATTTATATATTTAATATTCTAAACAACGCCACCCCTAGCGCCACCGAGACATTCAACGACTCTTTTTTGCCTCGCATTGGAATTTCGGCAATGATGTCACATTTTTGTAAAACACTTTTGGGTATGCCTGTCACTTCTGCACCGACAATAAATGCATTTTTAGATTTTATTTTCACGTCCTTATAATCGACAGAATTTTCATCTTGTTCTATGGCAACAATTTTGAATCCTAAAGTTTTTAGATTTGATATCAAAGATATAATATTCTTCCTCTGTTCCCACGGCACAAATTCCTCTGCACCCAGAGCAGACTTTGCTAAATCTTTTCTTTTTCTTCCAAATCTATCAAGTGGCGCCGGTGTATAGCCGGTCAAATAAATTTTATTTATGCCCGCCGCATCCGCCGTGCGAAACATCGCGCCGACATTGGACACACTACGAATATTATGTAATATTAAAATATTCATATACTTAAAAAATTTTTATTACGCATTTTTTTATGATAAGAAATAGCAAACCTATGCGCTTCGCTATTTGCCAGCAAGATTTCTCTTTTATATTTTACCGCAATTTTTTCATCTCCCATTATGGCTTTTGGTTTATGTCGTTCATCTTTTACGACCGAAACTACAGAAATACATAGGTTTAACCTATGTATTATTTTTAGCGCAGTATTCATTTGCGCTATTCCCCCGTCGATAACCACCAAATCCGGATAAATCCATTCAGAGTGCGCCAGTCTTCGTTCTAGAATTTCCTTCAACGCACCGGTATCGTTTGCATTATCTTGAGTCCGAATCCTGAATTTCCTATACTCATTTTTATTTGCTTCACCATCCTCTATCACCGTCATCACGCCAACCATATTTTTCCCTCCCATGTGCGCAATGTCGTAGGCTTCGATTCTAAAATTAGCTTGTAGGTTGTAGCTTGTAGGTTGTAGTGAACTCTGAATCAGAGCAATATCGTTTATGTGCTGAAGTGCAAATATTTGGCGTTTCACTTCCCCCGCCTTCTCAAATTCTCGAAGTTTAGAGTAAGCATTCATTTCTTTTTTTAGATTTCTGAGAATCTGCTTCTTTTTTCCCTCGAAAAATAATTTTATATTCTTGATGTTCTGCAGATAAAGCTGGCGGTCATTCAGATCCGGAACTAAATTTATCTGTTTATAAAACTCCATATAATTTTTACTTTTTTCATCCAAAAATGGAAAAATTCTGCGAATTATTTTGATCGCTTCCCGAAGTTGGGGCCCGCTTGTGTATGGACCAAAAAAGGACGAAAAATTGGAAGAAGCTAGGCTCTGGAGTTCTTTACCCCTAACAATTAAAACTTTTGGAAGTTTTTCCTTTGTTATAACTACATAATTAAAACTTTTATCAGATTTTTCTTTGGTATTATATTTCGGCTGATGTTTTTTTATTAGATTGGCTTCAAGTATGATGGCTTCAAGTACACTATCGGTAACTTGATAGTCTATTTTGTCCGCATAAAAAAGCATATCCGCCAGTATTGGCCCGCGAGTATCCATTAAATCTTTACTAAAATAACTTTTGGTTCTGTCTCGCAGAGAAGTTGCTTTGCCGATATATAAAATATCTCGGGATTTTTTGCCTCCTTCGCTACGCTTCGGCGGGCCAAGGAAAAAATAAACGCCGGGCTTGTCTGGTAATTTTATTTTATTTATTTTTTTCATTTTCTTAATACTTTTTTCAAATACTTTCCAGTAAAACTCTTTGCATTATTCGCCACTTCTTCCGGCGTGCCTTTGGCTACCAGATTACCGCCATTTACTCCTCCTTCTGGACCAATATCTATAATGTAATCCGAGCTTTTCACGATATCAAGATTGTGTTCAATCAGGACAACAGTGTTGCCCTTTGAGACAAGTTTATTTAAAACCTCTAAAAGTTTCTGCACATCATCATAATGCAGTCCGACCGTCGGCTCATCTAAAAGATAGATTGTTTTCTCTGTATGCCGACGATAGAGTTCGCTAGATATTTTTACCCGCTGGGCTTCCCCGCCGGAGAGCGTCGTGGCTGATTGGCCAAGTTCTAAATATCCCAGCCCCACATCCATGAGCGTTTGGAGTCTGTCCGCAACTTCAGGAATATCTTTAAAAAACACTAGGCCATTTTCCACGGTCAGATGAAGGACTTCATAAATATTTTTCTTTTTGTATTTTACCGTGAGCGTCTCTTTATCAAAACGTTTGCCATTGCAAACATCACAAGTCACATAAACAGTAGGCAAAAAGTGCATCTCCACAGCTATCTCGCCATTGCCTTCACAAGCTTCACAACGCCCACCCTTCACATTAAAAGAAAATCTGTTAGCCTTCCAGCCGCGCAAACGCGCTTCTTCAGTCGTGGCAAAAAGATCTCGGATATGAGTAAAGGCGCCCGTATAAGTGGCCAGATTTGAGCGTGGAGTCCGGCCGATCGGAGATTGATCGATCAAAATAGCCCGAGAAAGATATTCCGTGCCAGAAAAAGACGAACAATTAAAAACTTCGGCAGTGCGATATTTTCGCTCGAGACGAGCTTGAAGATTTTTGTAAAGAATCTCATACATTAGAGAACTTTTGCCTGAACCGGACACTCCAGTGATTGAAGTCATCACAGCCAGAGGAATCTCAACATTTAAATTATTTATATTAAAAATTTTCCCGCCAGTAATTCTGAGCGCGCCTTTACCTTCTCGTCGCTTTTTAGGAATTTCTATTTTTGTTTCATCGCGTAAATAAGAAAGGGTGCGAGAATTATTAGTATTCCGCTTTGCAGTCAAAAGTTCATCTAAAAATCCAGAAGCAACCACTTCTCCGCCATGCACTCCAGCTTTGTGTCCGATATCTACGATATAATCTGAAGCATAAATAGTGTCTTCATCGTGTTCAACAATTAAAATCGTATTGCCTAAATCACGCAGATTTTGCAGGGTTTTTATCAAGCGATCATTGTCGCGCTGATGGAGCCCAATCGTCGGCTCGTCTAAAACATATAATGCTCCCACCAAACGCGACCCTAGCTGGGAAGCCAGACGAATCCTCTGCGCTTCCCCGCCGGAGAGAGTGTTAGCCTTGCGAGAAAGTTGTAAATAATTTAGCCCGACATCCAACATAAATTGCAGGCGCGCCTCGATCTCCCGCACCACTGGCACGGATATTTCTTTCTCCTGCTCGGAGAGCTTAAGATTTTTGAAAAATTCATGCGCATCTTCGATCGACAGAGATGAAAGATCCAGAATATTTACTTTTTTACTCCCATTAGTCAAAAAAACATTCAAGGCTTCCGGACGCAAACGCGCGCCACCGCAAGCATCGCAAGGTTCATCCCCCATGAAATATTTTGAACCGAGGCCGTTGCAGGCCGGGCAGGCGCCATAAGGAGAATTGAAAGAGAATAATCTCGGTTCAACTTCCGGAAAAGAAAAACCGTCATTCTTGCAAGCAAACTTGGCGGACATGATAAACTCCTCACTTTGATTTTCATTTGCTATTTTAATTGTTACTAATCCATCTGATTCGATCAATGCTCGCTCGAGGGCCTCTGAGAGGCGCATACGACTGCCCTCTTTATTATCCTTGAACTCATGCACCGCAAAATGATCTACTAAAATATCAATATTATGGGCCTTGTTTTTTGAAAGAGTGATCGATTCACGCAGTTTCTTCATCGCACCATCCAGACGAATTTCAGAAAAACCTTTACCAAGTAAATCATATAATAATTGATAATATTCCCCTTTTCTGCCACGCACGATCGGAGAAAAAATATTTATTTCAGTCTCATTCCACTCGACGCCCATTACTTTCTTATTATCTTTACTATTCTTACTAAGAATGTTTATTTTTTCTAAAACAAAATTTAAAATTTCTTCGTTAGAAAGTTTTTTTATTTCTTCTCCACATTGCGGGCAATGCGGGTGCCCGATACGCGCATACATCACGCGCAGGTAATCATATATCTCTGTAATCGTCGCCACCGTCGAACGCGGATTGTTTGATCGTGATTTTTGATCAATAGAAATTGCTGGAGAAAGACCCGTGATCTCATCAACATCCGGCTTGGGCATTTGATTCAAAAATTGCCGCGCGTAAGAAGACAGCGACTCGACATATCGTCTCTGCCCTTCGGCAAAAATTGTATCAAAAGCGAGAGACGATTTTCCCGAGCCCGAAACACCCGTAATCACTACCATTTTGTTCCGTGGCATTTCCACGCTAATATTCTTCAGATTGTGCGTGCGAGCACCTTTGACTATTATTTTATCTTGAAAATCTTTTTTCATAAACTTAAAATCACCCCCAGTTGTTGGTAGGGGGTGTATACTACTTTATAACTTATCACACTCTCACTTCTTCTCCAAACGTATTTTTAGTACTCCAATTTCATCTCGCAATATCGCCGCTGTTTCGAAATCTAATTCTTTGACAGCTTTGTTCATTTCTTTTTCTTTTATTTTTATTATTTTTTCATAAACTACTCTGTTGCGTTCTTCATCAGATAAATTTTTGTCATACTTTTTACCACCTACGTCAAGACTACGGCGGGCCGCAGTAAACAATTCAACATCAAGCGCTAATTCTGCGTTGACTGTCTTTGCATGTTCGCTCTCCACCTCTTGCGTAATATCTTCTATCTTTTTCATTATCGTCTTTGGGGTAATACCATGCTTTTTGTTGTAAGCAATCTGTATATTTCGCCGACGGGCAGTTTCTCCTAAGGCTTTTTCCATAGCATCCGTCATAATATCAGCATAGAGAATCACTTTGCCCTCGCTATTTCGCGCCGCGCGACCAATAGTCTGAATCAGTGATGTTTCGGAGCGTAAAAATCCGGCTTTGTCTGCATCTAGAATTCCAATCAAGGCCACTTCTGGTAAATCGAGCCCTTCACGCAAGAGGTTCACCCCCACCAAGACATCAAAGTCTCCTTTGCGAAACTGTGTAAGGATTTTAATTCGCTCCATTGTTTTAATATCGCTATGTAAATATTCTGCTTTGATTTTTTTGTCCTTTAGATAAACAGAGAGGTCTTCCGCCATTTTCTTAGTCAACGTCGTAGCAAGCACGCGAAAACCTTTGGCAATTGTTTTTTCTGTTTCTTTTATAAAATCCTGAATCTGACCGGGATATTTATTTTCATTCGGCAAATGACCAGTCTTTTGTTCAGGTCCTCGGTTCTCCGGGGCCCCTCCCCCCGGCCAGACCGTTCCAAAAGTCTGTTCACTTGCCGAACTAGCACTGACCGGCCGTACAATTGTCTCTGGGTCCACCAGCCCCGTCGGACGGATAATTTGCTCCACAATCTGCTCACTTTGGCTGCGCTCTTGTTCGCTCGGAGTAGCACTCGTATAAACCACTTGCCCAATACGCTCCTCGAATTCCTCATACTTGAGGGGCCTATTGTCTTTGGCTGATGGCAAACGAAAGCCATATTCTACAAGGGTGTTTTTACGTGAAGCATCTCCTGCATACATACCCTGAAGTTGAGGTAGAGTAACATGTGATTCATCGATAATGGTCAAAAAACCTGGGCCTCCTTCGCTCCTGCTTCGGCGGGCCGAAGGAAAATAAGATAATAACGTCTCTGGCGGCTCACCTTCGCTTTTACCAGATAAATGTCGTGAATAATTTTCAATGCCATTACAATAGCCGACCTCGCGGATCATCGCTAGATCATAATTAGTGCGTCGCTTGATACGCTCAGCTTCTAAAAGTTTTCCCTCTTTGTTAAATTTTTTTAGCTGGGCTTCCAGTTCTTTTTTAATATTCACTAACGCTCTTTTCTTTTTTACATCCTCGGTAATAAAATGTTTTGCCGGAAAAATAAAAATGCCTGCCCGTCCTTTGGCGGGTTTTACTTCTTTAATAATTTTAGAAGAAATGGGATCAACTTTTATTATTTTTGCTATTTTTCCATCCGAGAATTCTATCTGATACATAATAGATTCAGACACTGGCATAAATTCCACTCGCGAGCCGAGAGATCGGAAACTGCCGGGGGTTAAGTCTGCATTAGTACGCTCAAAATGAATTGCAATAAGAGATTTCATTAAAGTCATGCGGTCCATCCTCTCCCCGACTTCCAACTTTAGATTAACTTTCTCATATTCTTCCGGAGAACCTAATCCATAAATACAAGACACAGAAGCGACGATGATAACGTCCGGCCTAGTGAGTAGGGCTTGCGTGGAAGCATGACGAAGCATGTCTATTTCTTTATTTATAGAAGCGTCTTTTTCAATATAAGTATCTGAGGCGGGCATATATGCCTCTGGCTGGTAATAATCATAATAAGAAACAAAATAATGTACCGCGGAGTCTGGAAAAAACAATCTGAACTCTTGAGCCAGTTGCGCGGCAAGAGTTTTGTTGTGCGCGATGACGAGTGTCGGCTTGTTGTACTGGGCAATTACATTCGCCATCGTAAAAGTCTTGCCCGTGCCGGTGGCGCCGAGTAATGTCTGTTTTTTCATACCGCTCGTGAGACCCTCCACCAATTTTGAAATAGCTATCGGCTGATCTCCGGCTGGCTGAAATGGATTGTGTAGCTTAAAGATAGCTTTCATTTATTTCACAGAAGCGTCATAAGTCAGCCCATCAGCAACATCAAAAGTGTCATAAGCTTTGACCACAAGATGATAAGAGATCGCGGAAGTTATTATCGTAAAAATTAGAAAATATACTAAAGTTAAATTGATTCGATGCATGTTAAATATCATAACATTTTCTTGATTTTTAGCACTATTTCCTATATATTTGAATGGTTACGCGCCCGTAGCTCAGTCGGTAGAGCAGATCCCTTTTAAGGATAAGGTCGTTGGTTCGATCCCAACCGGGCGCACAAAGTATGGGATACTTTGTGCGAGCCGCAGGCACCAAGGTGCCGAGGCGGGGTCGCGCAAAAATTCAGCAGAATTTTATGTGTGACCACAAAATGATGTTATAATATATCTCTATCTTCCGTGAAAAAAGATATGACTAAATTTTTTAGAGAACAAATTGAAAAAATAAATTTGATTTATGGCGTGAAGCTTGTCGTGCTTTTTTTAATATATTTCGCTACGGCCAAATTAGGTCTCCAATTCGACGCCGTGAGCGGTTTTGCGACACTGGTCTGGCCGCCGACTGGTATTGCCATTGCGGGAATTTTAATTTTTGGATATAGATATTGGCCAGCGATATTCTTGGGCGCTTTTCTGGTTAATTTCAGCACTGGCGCTCCGGCCCTCGTAGCGCTTGGAATAGGTTTAGGCAACATGCTAGAAGCGGTTATCGGAGTTTTTTTAGCAAGAAGATTCGGCTTTATGAGAGAAAAAGGGGAGCTAAAAAATATTTTGCTTTTTATCTTCTTCTGCGTCTTGGGAAGCACTGCGCTGGCAGCTACAATCGGAGTGACTAGCTTGTGGCTGGGTGGCATAGTATCTCTCGCAACATATAAAGCGACCTGGATCGCCTGGTGGGTAGGAGACGCGCTGGGAGCATTGATCGTTGGGAATTTAATAATAAATTTTCGGGAGAGATTGTCTCTGAAAAACTTTAAATTAAAAAAAGCAGCCGAGGGAATTTTATTCTTTCTTATTCTGATTGTTTGTAATTTGTTCGTTTTTACAAATTTCTTCACAACGAAAACGATCGAAACAAACAATCCAATAATTGTTTATACGATTTTCCCTCTTTTGATCTGGGCCTCGCTTCGCTTCGGAAAATCTGGCGCAGTCTTAGCCGTATTTGTCACCTCGGTCATTTCCATTTGGGGGACAGTGTTGAAGCAAGGTCCGTTTGGAGTGGGAGAATTGAGCGATAATCTTCTCTTGCTGCAAGGGTATATCGGGGTAATTGCCGGCACAAGCATGATACTTTCGGCGGTGATCGAAGAACGTTTAAAAACAGAGAGAGAATTGACCAATGAGCGAAATAAAGATGAGGCAATTTTAGAGAGTATCGGAGAGGGAGTCATCATCACGGATACAAATGGTGTCATCCTTATGATCAACCGTTCGGCGCAGATCATGCTTGGGCTCGAGCCGGCTCGCGCAATCGGAAGTTATTATGAAAAAGTGATCCATATCGAAGACAAGAGAGAAACGCCCTTAGTGATAGCAAACTGCCCGTTTACATTGGTATTGTCTTCAAATAAAGTCATAACTGATAACTATTATTTTCGTCCTCGCAATAATAAAAAGTTTGCCGTAAATATGACCACCTCTCCAATCGTTTTTGAACAAAAAGTTGTCGGAGTGATCGACGTTTTTCGTGACATTACCCATGAAATAGAAATTGACAAGGCAAAATCTGAATTCGTTTCCCTAGCCTCGCATCAGTTGCGCACACCGCTGACTACTATGAAATGGTATTCGCGCGCGCTCATGAAAGAAGAAAGCGAGAAACTTTCTCCTAAACAGCTGGAATATGTGAAAGAGATGTATCACAACAATGAACGCATGATTGAATTGATAAATTCACTGCTCAACGTTTCCCGCATTGAGCTTGGCAGATTTATCATCAAACCGGTAGAAATAAACATACGTGAAATTGCCAATGAAGTCATCCACGACATCACCCCTTATACAGACGGCAAAAAGATAGTAATCAAAAAACATTACGATGAAAAAATCCCGCTTGCTATGATCGACCCCAATTTATTAAAAATTATTTTGCAAAACTTGCTCGCTAACAGCATCAAATATTCCAAGAAACACGCCACTGTTAATTTTTATATTGAAAATAAAGAAAAGGAAATTTTGTTTATTATTGCCGATAAAGGATGCGGTATTGCGAAAAACCAGCAAGAAAAAATCTTCACGAAAATGTTTCGCACTGACAATGCCAGAATGATAGATCCGGAAGGCAGTGGCCTCGGACTTTATATTGTAAAATCAATTATCGAGCAATCAGGCGGTCGCATTTGGTTTAGTTCAGCGATAAATGAAGGCAGCACCTTTTACGTTGCCCTGCCCCTTTTAGGCACAATAAAAAGAGAGCCGGGTTCTAGACTTATTTATTCATAAGTAATACAATTATAGGCAGATGGAAACAGAAGAAAAAAAGAAAATATTGATTGTGGAGGATGAATCATCAATGTTGAAAATTTTGGTTGATAGTTTCGAAAAGGAAAATTTTTCAACGCTGGAAGCGCGAGATGGCGAAATCGCATTCAGAAAAGCGCTCGAGGAAAGACCGGATATAATTCTCCTAGACATTTTGTTGCCGAAAATAGACGGCCTGACGGTGCTCAAGAAATTAAGAAAAGAAAACGAATACGGGAAAAAAGTTCCAGTGATTCTCCTGACCAACTTGAATCCAGATCGAGAAGAAATAAATAAAGTAATAGCCGAAAATAATCCGGCTTATTATTTGGTAAAAACAAACTGGAACATAGAAGATGTCGTGGAAAAAGTAAAAGAGCGTTTATCTCGCTCTGATTAGAAAGCTTCCAATAGAAACTGTTCAAAAGCTGATTCGGTATCACGCCCTTCTTTGCGCGCTTGCGGCAAGAGATAGGCCAAGCGCGAAGCCGAGTTTTTGAGTTCAATTTCAGAAAATTTATTAAAATCTTTTTTAATTGTCATATCTTTTATCTTCCAGAAAAGGACCCCAATAATTTCCTCCATCCCCACCCCCTTGTCCATCGCCTGGCGAAAATAGATCCACATATTCAACTTATCTTTTTTCCCGAAAGCATTGGCTACTAGAAAATTGTCAAATTTTTCTTTCTTCTCTTTTGGTAATTCAAATATATTAAGCTGAAGAATTTTTGGCTCGGCTTTTTTAAAATCATCTAGGATGGATTTACTCAGCTTCCCTTCCAGAAATACAAAGGAGTTGGGGGACTTTTCCATCAGTTTCAATTTATCCAAGATAAAATCTCTAGCTTCTTCGTGGTCAAGAATATTTTGAAAAATCACCGCTGATAAAGGAGAAAAAAGGCTCGCGCCGGAATAAAAGCTTTCTATCTGAATAGGATTAAAATCATTTCGGTTAATAAAAAAGGTCTCTACACCTTTTGGTAGGGATTTTATGAATTTTTCATAACTCGCAAGCTTGTTTTTCGCATCGTCGCCAGAGAAAAGATAGATCATAAGTTAAAGTTTAACTGATTTTTTATATTCCAGATACGGAGCGCCATATTTTTCCGCAAGCACCGCATCTTGTTTCTTTAAGAAAAAAAACTTAGAGATAAAGAGAGAGATAATGGTAGACAAAACCACGAAAAACGCGTTGGCAATAATGCCAAATCCCAACACCAAGGAAAAAAGTCCCCAATGCGTGGGATGCCGACTGTAACAATAGGGCCCCTTGCAAAAAGTCTCTTTACTGAGATTCTCTATGTTGAAATTTCGGGATGTTTTCTGAGCCCAGAGAATCAAAAAACTGGCAAATACTAGAAAGATAATACCAATTACCGAAAAAATAGGATTGGTAAAGATTTTAATTTGAAAAATAAAATCAAGAGTTACGCCAATTAAAAATAAAATGAAGTACATCGTGTACGAATGCGCCAAAATCTTGTGTACCCGATATTGCCTAGGACTTTTTTGATTAATAACCTGCATTTGCCTATTATACTACAAAAAATTTATTTCACCTCTCCAAAATTATCGCCACAGCCGGAGTGGACTTCGAGTGGAATATCGGTTTTGTAATGCAAATACGACCTTTCGAGGACGCTCGCCATAGCCTGTTTTATTATTTCATCAGCCCTTTCCAAGACGCTTTCGTCCACTTCGTATACTAGCTCATCGTGAATTTGCAGCACGAGATGAACCTGATCGAAAAGTCCGGCGCTCTTTAGATCCTCGTCCGCGTACCTGATAGCGAGCTTGATGATGTCTGCGGCGGTGCCTTGCACTGGCGCGTTGGTCGCCGTCCGTTCGGCCATATTTTTCAAGAACGGGATTTTGGAATTTATATTCGGGAAAAATCTCCGCCTGCCAAACAAAGTCTCGGTAAAAGAATTTTTCAGAGCAAACTTTTTTACCTCTTCTAGATAATCCCGCACTCCCGAAAATTGATTAAAATAATTATCATAAAACTTCTGCGCTTCTTCGCGGGTGCCACCGAGATTTTTGCGCAAAGCCGAGACTCCCATGCCGTAAATAATTCCAAAATTTATCACTTTCGCCTGGCGTCGCATTTCACTATCCACTTTTTCTATCGGGACACCGAAAACAAAGGAGGCTACGCCGGCGTGAATGTCTTTTTGATCTCTGAATATCTGGGTCATCTTTTTATCGCCGGAGAGCATAGCGGCCACACGCAGCTCGATCTGGCTATAATCAAAAGCGCAAAGTTTGGAGCCTTTAGGCGCGATAAATCCGTTGCGGATCCTTTTTCCCAGAGCTGTCTTGATGGGTAAGTTTTGCAAATTTGGATCCTGTGAAGAAAATCTGCCCGTGGTGCTACCATTTTGTAAAAATTTTGCGTGCAACCGGCTATCTGCGCCCGCCATCTTGGGAATTACGTCAATGTAAGTGGAAAGTAATTTCTGCAATTCTCGATAAGCTAAAATTTCTTTTATTATTGGGTTGGCTTCTTCTAATTCTTCCAAAACGGAAACTTTAGTAGAAAAAGATCCTGTCGCGTTTGCTTTTTTACTAGACTTCATACCCATTTTGCCAAAAAGCACCTCCCCCATTTGTTTTGGTGAATTGATATTAAACTCTGTGCCCGCCAGTTCATATATTTTTGCCGTTAACTTGTCTAGCTTTTTATGGTATTCCACTGACAAATTTTCAAAATATTTTTTATCAATAAGGATTCCATGTTCTTCCATTTGTTTTACGATATGGATTATCGGACGCTCAATTTCTTCGTAAACTTTCTCCAGCTTGTCCTCTTTTAATTGCTTAAATACATAATCGTAAGCAGCATCGAATGAATCAGCGCCCGCAAACATCAAAATGTCATCCAACTGCGGATTGGGTATGTCGGAATTGATGAGCCAGAGGGCAATGCTAGCTTCTTGTAATTTTACTGTATCAACTTTAGTGTTTGTTTTTTCTTCTTTTTTAGAATTACCATTAAAAAAATTCTTGAGACGTCCAAACAAACTTCTAAATTCAAATTTAGTAAAAACTGCTTCTACCTTTTTTAAATCAGCATTTTCCCAAAAGGTCTTTTCTGGTAATCTAAAATCTAGTGGCGCATCAGTCCGAATTTTTGCTAAAGTTTTTGAAAATAAAGCTTCTTCCTCATTATTTTTAATTAATTCTATGATTCTAGGACTTATTCCAGCTTTTTTAAAAATGGCTTCACCTTTCTTGATTTTCTCATAAATTTCTTCTATCGTGCCGAAATTTGTAATCAGAGTAGTAGCCGTTTTCTCTCCGATGCCTTTGATACCGATAATATTATCCGAGGCATCTCCGCGGAGTCCCTTGTAGTCCGGCAAAAGCGCCGGCTTGAAGCCAAAACGCGCTACAACTGCGTCTTCATCGTATAAAATAGTTTCGTTGATACCTTTCTTTAGAGTATAGACTTGCACTTTTTTATCGTCCACCAACTGCATCGTATCCATGTCACCGGAGGCAATGATGATATTTATCCCGTTAGAGGCAGAGGGTCGCTGCGAGCCCTCGCGGCCTCTAACGGGATTTATTTGCTTAACGATCGTCCCCAGCACATCGTCTGCTTCGAAACCTGGAGCATCATATATAGGCACATTAAAAGCTTCGAAAATGGCTCGGGAATTTTTTAGCTGCATTATCAAGGCATCGTCCGCTTTGACTCGGCCGGCCTTGTATTGATCATAGGCTTCATGCCTAAATGTCTTCCCGGGCAGATCATAACAAGCCACAATATAATCCGGTTTTAGATCCGTAACGATTTTCATCAGCATCGAAGCGAGTCCATAGAGCGCTCCTGTCGGCTCGCCCTTGGACGACAAAAACTCGGGCAAGGCATGATAAGCGCGATGAATGATGGCGTGAGCATCCAATAAAACTATGGTCTTTTTAGGCTGATTATCTCCTTTAGGCATTATGTAAATAATATCATTTAATATACAATATATACATAATGGCTTTATTTGACGAAGAAAAACAAAATAAACAGCTGGACGAATTGCATAAAGAAGAAGAGGAACAATTAGTGGCGACGCTCGCAGAATCTAAGTACCATCTCCCCTATGTAAACCTATATCGCCTAGGCATAGACAACGAAGCGCTCCGGGCGATATCTGAGAAAGATGCGATAGAGATGAAAGTCGCGCCTTTCAAGCTTTTCGGAAAAAATATTTTCATCGCCGTCCGCTCTCCATCAGGTGACCTTTTTAAAACATTAAAAGAGGAAGTGGAGAGGCATAACTTGATACCTACTTTTTATATGGCATCGAACGCCAGCCTGAGTAAAGTATGGGACAGATATAAAGAAATTTCTCTGGCTGAAAACTCCAAGGTCGGAGGATTAGATATCTCGCCTGAGATTTTAAGAGACACAGCCAAGAATATTTCGCACATGCAAGATATCGAGAAGCTGGTCATCGAAGCCCTGGAAGGAAATAAAATTCATAAAATTTCGCGCTTGCTGGAGATAATCCTGGCTGGCGCAATCGCCATCAAAGCTTCAGACATCCACATAGAACCGGAACAAAGCAGAGGCAGACTCCGCTTGCGTCTCGACGGCGTGCTCCAAGATATAAATTTCTTCGGACTAGATATCTATCGCTTGCTCAATTCACGCATCAAACTCCTCTCCGGCATGAAACTAACTTCTAAGATCGCGCAAGACGGACGTTTTAGCATTATGGAAGACAAGGACGAAATAAATATCCGTACTTCTCTGATTCCCGGAGCTTATGGCGAATCGATAGTCATGCGTATCTTGGACCCAAAATCCATCCAGGTAAAACTGGAGGAATTGGGGATAGAGCCCTATCTGTTTTCGGTGATCGAACAAGAAATCGCCAAGCCAAATGGTTTGATCCTGGTCACCGGTCCGACTGGAAGCGGAAAAACGACTACCCTTTACGCTTTTCTCCGAAAAATATATTCTCCGGACATAAAAATAATAACTATTGAAGATCCGATCGAATATCATTTGCCCGGCATTACCCAAACTCAGACAAACGATCAGAGAGGCTATACATTCGTAGAAGGATTACGTTCCGCCCTGCGCCAAGATCCAGATGTAGTGATGGTCGGAGAAATTCGCGACAATGAAACTGCTGAAACAGCCGTGCAATCCGCCCTCACTGGCCACATCGTTTTTTCCACCCTGCATACCAATAATGCCGCCGGCGTCATCCCTAGATTGATTGATCTCGGAGTAAATCCAAAAATTCTGGTCTCTGCCCTCTCTCTTTCCATCGCCCAGCGTCTGGTCCGCGTGCTCTGCCAATCCTGCAAAAAAGAAAACGATCCGACCGCTGAAGAAGCGAAAATTATAAAATTAGTGCTAGATAGCATGAAAGCAGAAGAAAAAGATGCTTCAAAATACAATATTAAAAATGAAGCATCTTTTAAGATTTTCTCCCCAGTCGGCTGTGATAAATGCAACCAGATCGGCTACAAAGGGCGAATCGGCATTTTCGAAGCGATAAAAACCGACGAATCCATAGAGAAAATAATCCCAACAAACCCAAGCGAACATGAAATCAAAAAAACAGCGCGCGCCCAGGGCATACTCTCAATGCGACAAGACGGTATGGTAAAAATATTAAACGGCATCACCTCGATCACCGAAGTGCAAAGCGTGGTGGATTTGAACGAGGAGTAATTTTATTTTATCTTATTTTGTCTTATTTATCTCCCCCTTAAATACAAACTCTGCCGGGCCACGGAGGATTATTTCGCCTTCTTTGTTTTCGGACAGATATAAATTCCCACCCGGGAATTCTAATGTTATTTCTTGCGTTAGGTCTTGCACTGGGTTTTGTTTAAGGCAAGCATATACAGCGCAAGCGCCGGTGCCACAGGCTAGTGTCGCCCCGCTTCCGCGTTCCCAGACTTTCACTTTAAAATGATTGTCTTTGATTTTTTCTACTAATTCCACATTTATTTTATTTGGAAAATGAGAATCATTCTCTATAATGGGTCCAATCTGTGATATGTCAATCAGAGAAATATCTTTTACCATTCCCACGGCATGCGGATTGCCCATCGAGACAAATTTAAAAGCAATATTTTCTAAAGTAAGTGAATCTTTAGGAAAATCATTGTGAACAAATACTGGAACCCCCATATTTACGGAAAAACTTCCGTCTTCATTTATGACTATCCTTTTTATTCCAGCTCTCGTATCAATAGATACCTCTTTTATTTTATTTTCTTTGAGTTTGATGTGTTCTAAGAAAAATTTAGCGACGCACCGCACCCCGTTGCCACACATTTCCGCAATCGTTCCATCAGCATTGTAATAATTCATAAAACAATCCGCTTGTGGTGAGCCCGCCCTATCCACCTTGTCCGAAGATTCGACAAGTATCAGACCATCCGCGCCTATACCAAAATGGCGATCGCATAAAAGTTTGATATTTTTTGTAGCTTGAACGGGAAAATTTTTAGCGCGATTGTCTATCAAAATAAAATCATTCCCAGCGCCGTGATATTTATAGAATTTGGTCATCATAGTCAATATTTGAATATTACTTTATATACCCCTTTTTTACCAATAATTCAGCCGTAAGAACACTGCCTCCAGCTGCGCCCCGAACAGTGTTGTGCGATAGGGCAACGCACTTCCAGCCTAAAACAGAATCCTCTCTAAGACGGCCGATGCTGATAGCCATACCGTTGCCCAAGCCGCGATCTAAACGTGTTTGCGGCCTATTTTCCTCTTCAAAATATTTCAAAAATGGTTTTGGAGCGGAAGGCAAACCTAATTCATCTAAAGGATTCTTAAAATTTTTCAAGGCTTTGATTAACTTCTCTTTAGTTACTTTTTTGCCAAACTGTATGTTAATTGTGGCTAGATGACCGTCAGAAACAGGCACTCGCACACAATTGGCTGAAATTTTTATTTTATTTTCTAAAACAAATCCTCCTTTTCCCCCAATATTTAGCCTGCCCAAAATTTTCTTGGGTTCCTTTTCGGATTTCTCCTCTTCACCTCCCCCGATATAAGGTATGACGTTGTCGATCATCTCCGGCCAAGTTTTAAAAGTTTTACCCGCGCCGGAAATAGCCTGATAAGTCGAGACAATTACTTTTTGGGGATTAAAGTTTTTCCAAGCGTGGAGCAATAGAACGTAAGATTGAATCGAGCAGTTAGGCTTCGTAACAATAAATCCAGTCTCCCAACCGCGATTTTTTCTTTGGACGGGAATAATATCTAAATGCTCCGGATTAATCTCCGGAATAATCATCGGAATATCGGCTGTCCATCGGTGCGCAGAATTATTAGAAACCACGGGCAAACCTCTCTCCGCATAAGATTCCTCAATTTTTTTTATAAGCTCTTTATCGGCATCGATCGCGCAAAAAACAAAATCGCATTTTTTAGAAATGATATCTATGTCGTCTAGAACGGAATATATTGTGAGAGAGCCCAACTTTTTCCCCGCCGATCTGGGGGAGGCAGCAACAACGGTGACTTCAAACCAAGGATGCTTTTTTAATAGAGATATTAAACGTTGTCCAACCATTCCAGTCGCCCCAAGTATGCCAACTTTTATTTTTTTATTTTTCTTTTTTACCATTGCTTATTTTAGTGCCACTTCCCATCGGATTAAAAGTATTTTTGACGTATATCGGTATATTTTTTAATACCGCAGGTCGGATGGTTTTAGGATGAATGACCTTTGCGCCATTATAGGCCATCTCTTCCGCTTTTTCGTAAGTTATTTCAGGGATGAGAAGCGCGTCTTTCATTTTTTTGGGGTCTTCCGTCATAATACCATCTACGTCAGTCCATATCTCGATCACCGATGCATCAAGAGCCGCGCCGACTAGAGAAGCAGTATAGTCCGAACCGCCTCGTCCCAGAGTCGTTGTTATCCCATTTTTTGTCGATGCCATAAATCCTCCCATAATGGAGAGAGGTTTCTCTTTCAGACAATCTGACATAAGTTTGTAGGATTTTTCCAAATCCACACTGGCGCTACCGAAATTATCATCTGTTTTAATAATGTCTCTAGAATCTACAAATTCACACGGAACCCCTCGGCTTTTTATACCCTCACTTATTATAAAAGAAGACAGTTGCTCTCCGAAACTCATCACTGCATCGAGGACAGACAGTGAAAATTCTTTTGCTGAAAAAATATTTTTCACTATTTCTTCTAATTCACCATATTTTTTATTTATTTCCTGTAAGACTTGTTTTTGATCTTTTGGGTCAATCAATTCTTTAATGGCTTGATCGTGTCTGCCACAGATAGCCTTAAAAATTATTTCATATTTAGCATCCTTTTGGGAGGCAAGATTGGCAAGTGTGATAAGGTCGTCGGTAATACCGCCTAGAGCAGACACCACCACCACTATATGATTCTCTTGCTTCTTCGCCTCTAAAATAATGTCGATAACTTTATTAATATTGGAGGCATCTGCTACTGATGTACCGCCGAATTTCATAATTTTCATAATTTTTACCGGATGAGTCATAATTTTAAATTGTCTTCGATACTTTTCATCGCTTTTTTTATATCTTTCTTGTCCCCGAAAGCGCTGAAACGAATATATCCTTCCCCCTGTCGGCCAAATCCAGAACCCGGAGTCGCAACGACGTGCGCCTCGACCAATAATTTGTCAAAAAATTCCCAAGAGCTCATGTCAGAGGGAATCTTGGCCCAAATATAAGGAGCATGCTCTCCGCCAAAAACCTCAAAACCGATTTTGGAAAGACTTTTTTTTATTAGGGCCGCATTATCCATGTAATATGCAATCAATTTTTTGCTCTCGATCTGCCCAGCGGCTGACAGAGCGGAGAACGCGCCCGCTTGAGAAATATTGGACGCCCCATTAAACATGGTACTTTGACGCCTATACCACAGACTATTGATCTGCCCTCTTTGCGTGCCTTCGGCAACCAGATCCATCGGCACCACCGTCCAGCCGAGGCGAACACCCGTAAACCCCGACCATTTAGAAAAACTATTTATCTCGATAGCGCATTTTTTAGCTCCTTCTATTTCATAAATACTTTTAGGTAAAGATGGATCTCTAATATATTCCGTGTAAGCCGCATCAAAAATGATGATCGCTTTGTTTTGGAGAGCATACTCGACAAAATCTTTGAGTTGTTTTTTGGTGGCAACAGAGCCGGTCGGATTGTTCGGACTGCAGAGATAAATCAGGTCCGTTTTTTGTTTGGGAGGAGTGGGCACAAACCCATTTGCTTCATCGCAGGCCATGTATATCAGACCTTCGTATCTTCCATCTTTAAATTCTCCCGTCCGGCCAGCAATAACACTGCTATCCACATACACCGGATAAACAGGGTCGGCAACCGCAATAATATTATCTGATCCAAAAATGGATTGTATATTGGCTGAATCTGATTTCGCGCCATCACTGATAAAAATCTCCTGCGGATCTAAAGTAATATTTCTTTTTTGATAAAAGTCCACGAGTGCAGAGCGGAGAGCGAGGTCGCCCTGCGCACTGCCATAGCCTGTATATGTTTTTTTATTGCCAAGCTTTTTGACTCCCTCTTCTAAGCCTTTAAGAACCGTTTTAGTTAAAGGCAGAGTCGTATCGCCGATGCCAAGCCTCATCAGTTTTACTCCTGAATTTTTCTCTATAAAATTTTTCGTGCGTTTCGCTATCTCTGCAAACAAATATGCGCCCTGCAATTTGTCGTAATTTTTATTAATCGTAGCCATCTTTACTTAAATTAAATTTAGTTCTTTCAAAACTTTTTCCATCAAAGGCTTGTTTTTGTCTTCCAAATTCGTTAATGGCAATCTTAAGTTTTCTTCTATTAATCCCATCATAGACAGAGCTGTTTTGACTGGGATCGGATTCGACTCAATGAAATTTATATTCATTAGATCAAGCATCTGGTAGTGCAATTTTTTGGCTTCTCTCATTCCTTTTGATTTTCCATCGAGGGCAAGATGAATCATATTGGAAAATAATTTTGGAACTTCGTTACAAACAACAGAAATACAGCCCTTGCCACCGACAACGATGAGCGGTAAAGCTAAAGCATCGTCGCCAGCCAAAACAATAAAATCTTTTGGGCCATTTTTTTCGACTTCATTTATTATTTCCATCATTTGATTGATAGACCCAGAAGCTTCTTTGACTGCCACCACCGCCGGCACTTCTCTCGCAATTCGCAATATAGTTTGGGGTGAAACATTTGAGCCAGTTCGGCCTGGGACATTGTAAAGAATAATCGGCAAGTCCACGGCTTTGGCAATTTCTTTGTAGTGGAGCACCAATCCGTTTGGAGTGGGCTTATTATAAAAAGGAGTCACATGAAGCAAGCCGTCTGCTCCGGCAGATTTAGCTAATTTTGAAAAATGAATTGCTTTCTTGGTATCGTTTGAGCCCGCTCCGGCAATCACTGGAACTTTTTTCGCCACTTTTTTAACAACTGTTTTTATGATGGTCGCGTATTCTTCATCATTTAAAGTTGCCGCTTCTCCAGTCGAACCGGCAACAACGATGCCATCTACCCCACCCTCTAATTGATACGCTACTAATTTTTCTAGCGCGGGCAAATCCAGCTGACTCTCTTTGCCATTTTTCTTAAATGGCGTAACAATTGCTGGAATGGAGCCAAAAAAATTTATTTTTTTCATAAAACAGCATCAAAGGTATACACACCTTTTTTATTTTTAATAAATTCGGCTGCGACCAGCGCCCCTTGGGCAAACCCCACCCTGTTATACGCTTGATGAGACAAAGTAATGCCGTCTGCGAGACTATCAAAAGTTACTTCATGGAAACCCGGATTTCTGCCGGCTCGGATAGAAGTAAAATTAAGCCCTTTGACTTTTTCTGAAATTTTTAGAGCCGTGCCCGAAGGGCTGTCTAACTTTGCCTTATGATGAATCTCCAATCCGTAGACTTCATATTCCGGGAATTTGCTGAAAAGTTTCGAAGAAAAATCTACCATCTTCAAAAAAATATTAGCTCCGATTGAAAAATTTGGAGCGTATAGCAAACCAATTTTATATTTAGCCGTAATTTTTTTTGCTGCATCCAGCTCGTCATACCAACCAGTAGTGCCAACAATTAAATTTTTACCAAGCTTGGCGACTGCTTCGATATTTTTCAACACCACATCTTTGGATGTAAAATCAATCGCCACATCTGCTTTCGCAATACCTTTTATATCCAAGCTGTCGGTCATCTTTTTAAAACTAATTGAAACAACTTCAAAACCAGAAGAATAAGCGGAATCTCGGCACAAGCTGTCAATTTCCTTGCCCATTTTTCCATACCCGATCAAGGCTATTTTTGTTTTATTTTTATGACTTTGCATCGCAATCTTATTATATTAGAGAGTAGCAAAAGCAATCACATTTATCAACACAGAATCAACCAAAGAAAAAAGCATTAATCTCTAAACAATCCTTTTGAAGCTAGGCTCCAAGAGTAACAAATTATTAGAGGATGGCACCAGTAAAAATAAATTTCTACCAGAACGTCCTATGCAAACTCGTATAACCGATGGCTGATTGCTTAGAGATTAATGCCTTCTTGCCTCGCCCCATGGCGGTGGCTTTGCAAATACCTCTAAAACTATTTTACTACAAAGAAAACTCAAAAGTTTCTATGAAATGCTATAATGTGTATAGCTATGTTGATACTGTGTTGATAAACCTACTACTTGACCAGTATAGCATATCTTTAAACTAATGTCAACTCCTAAGATAAACAAAAAGGATGATCAGAAGGCAGAAGATGTCGTTCTCGATATGACTCTGCGTCCTACCCGCTGGGATGAATACATCGGCCAAAAACACATAAAAGACAACGTTAAAATACTGTTGCAAGCAGCCGAGGAGCGCGGACACATTCCCGAGCACATTCTCTTTTACGGACCACCAGGATTGGGTAAAACCACCCTCGCGCACCTTATCGCCAAAGAAACAGGTAGGCAGATGAAGATAACTTCCGGACCAGCCATCGAAAAAGTGGGCGATTTAGCCTCTATTTTGACAAATCTAGCACCGGGCGACATTCTTTTCATAGACGAAATTCATAGACTTAATAAAATGGTGGAAGAAATACTCTACCCGGCGATGGAATCCGGCGTTTTAGACATCATCATCGGCAAGGGCCCATCCGCTCGAACGATACAGTTAGACCTCCCCCCATTTACGCTTATCGCCGCTACCACTCGGGTCGCCCTGATCTCCTCTCCATTGCGCTCGCGCTTTTCCGGCGGAACTTTCAGATTGGAATTTTACTCAAACGAAGAAATTGCAAAAATAATAGAAAGATCAAGCAAACTTTTAAATGTTTTGCTGGAAAAAGACGCTTTGGAAGAAATCGCCAAAAGAAGCCGGTTCACTCCTCGCACAGCAAATTACTTTTTAAAAAGAGCGCGCGACTTTGCTCAAGTCAGTAAAAAAATTGATAAAAAAAGCTTGGACAAAAAAATAGTAAAAGAGGCGCTTAATATGCTAGCCGTCGATGATATTGGTTTGAATTCTTCCGATAGAAAATTTTTGGAAATATTAATCGAGAAATTCAAAGGCGGGCCAGTGGGATTAAAAACTATGGCGGCCGCGATGTCAGAAGAAGAAGCGACGGTGGAAGAAGTGATCGAGCCATACTTGATCCAGCTCGGCCTCCTCGAACGCACCGCTCGCGGCCGCGTCGCTACAAAAAAAGCATATGAGCATTTGGAATTTGATTTAAAGAAAGGTCAAGAAAAACTCTTATGAGAATTTTGGGAATAGATCCGGGGTTTGAAAGATTGGGGATTGCTGTATTAGAAAAAGCCGCCTCCGCCAAAGGCTACGGCGCGCCGAAGAAAGAACAAGTAATTTTTTCTGAATGTTTCAAGACTTCGGCTAAATTAGATTTTGCTCAACGATTAAATTTAATCGGAGAGGAGATAAAAAAAATAATAAAAGAATACCAGCCGGAAGTTTTGGCGATTGAGACTTTATTTTTGAACACCAATCAAAAGACGGTCATGCGCGTAGCCGAAGCGCGCGGAGTAGCGGTTTATGAAGCCTCTCGAGCAGGACTTAAAATTTTTGAGGCTTCTCCACCCCAGATAAAAGTCGCCACGACTGGCTATGGTAGAGCAAATAAAGAACAAATGATAAAAATGATTAAGATATTAGTGGAAATAGAAAAAAATAAGACTTCTGATGACGAATTAGACGCTATCGCTATCGCTCTGACAGCCTTTGCGCACATGCGTACTTAGGCTTATCCTGGGTTATCCACACATTCTATTGCCAACTCTTTTAGATTTTGTTACAAAGTAATAAATTAAGCTGTAATTTATTTTAGGGTCGCTTAAAAAATTAAAAAATAATTTTATTTATATGAGTTACAATGAAGATGAAGAAATAGAAACTGGTTTCAAAATGGGCGCTGCTGATGAAGATGAGCTGGGCGAACCGCTAGATATCCCAGAAGGAATAACTGACTTTGGACTAGACGAAGAAGATCCTGATAAGGACAGATAAAATAAATTCAAAATAAAATACATAGGTTTAACCTATGTATTTTATTTGAGTGTAATTTTCACAAACCTTTTCTTGCCTATTTTGAGCGTCAAATTTTCTGTAACTTTCATATTTTGATCTATGACATTGTCATTTTTTTCTAGATCATGCACCCCTCGCCCCAATACAAGTCGGCGCCATTTGCTTTTCGAAGCAATAATTTTATTTTTTACTAAAACTTCACTTAAAAGTTCCCCTGCCCCACATTTTATTTCCTCCATTACTTCTGGAATTTCTTTTTTTTGGAAAGTACTCACAAAATTCTTTTCAGCTTTATCAGCTTCTTTGGAAGAGTGATATAGAGAAATAATTGTTTTTGCTAATTTTTTCTTCAGATTCATCGGGTTTTCTCCTTTTTTTAAAGAATCTTCAATTTTACTTATCTCATCTAAACTGAGTTCAGTGGTGAGTAAAAAATATTTTATAATAAGTTCATCTTTTAGAGCCATTATCTTCCCAAACATCTCATCTGGAGCATCAACGACTGAAATAATATTCCCCCAAGAGGAGGACATCTTTCGTCCATCTGTGCCTTCGAGCATTGAAAGCACCATAATATCCTGTTCAGGTTGGCCATATCTTTTTTGCACGGTCCTGCCAGCTTTTAAATTAAAAAGCTGATCAAATCCTCCAATCTCAACATCTGACTTAACAGCCACACTGTCGTATCCTTGCAAAGCAGGATATAAAAGCTCAACCACAAAAACATCTTGACCTGTGTTCATTCTGTCTTTGAAGTTTCTTCTTTTAATCATTTGTTGAACACTAAAACATTCTAGAAGCTGGCCAAGTTCGACGAAATTCATTTTATCGAACCATTCGGCATTATGCCTGACTTCAGTTTTTTTTATATCTATGACGAGAGCAATTTGCTCTAAGTAGTTTGCCAAATTGCTTTTTATCTGTTGCTCGGTCAACATCGGTCTTTTATCAAGCTTATCTGAAGGGTCGCCAATTCTTGCGGTATAATCTCCGATAATAAGAACAATCTGGTGTCCTAAATCTTGAAAAGCTTTTAGTTTTCTGAGAGTAATTGCGCGTCCAAGGTGTATAAAAGGACTTGTTGGATCAATACCAAGTTTGATTCTCAGTTGCTCACCTGACAAAAGTCTCTCCCTTAAGTGCTCTTTGATGAAGATATCCTCGACTCCACGTGTCAATAATTCATCTATTTTCTTTTCATCGGTTATCACTTTCATGCTCGAATTCTAACACATTTTCTGATACAATTCTATCGATGGAGAAAATACTGAAAATGATAAAAAATAACAAGTTTTTCAAAAAAATAACGGCCTTGGGGGCTGATATTTTTGTTTCTTTGAAGAAAATCTACAGAAAGAAAAGATTTTTAAAGAACATGGCGCTTCTATGTGTCAGTATTTTTATATTGCTTACTGGGATGATGCTTATGTGGCTTTCATCTATCAGAATTCCTGATTTTCATTATTTTGAAAACAGAAGAGTTGAAAATTCAACAAAAATATACGACCGAACCGGAGAAATCCTGCTTTACGATATACATCAGGACACAAAGCGGACGGATATACCGGGTGATGCGATGGGAATAAATATAAAAAATGCTACCGTAGCGATCGAAGACTCTGAATTTTACAATCATGGCGGAATAAGGATCACTGCTATCTTTCGCGCCATCTTGGCGAATTTCTTTGGCACCGGCCGAACGCAGGGCGGATCGACCATTACCCAGCAATTGGTAAAAAATACTCTCCTGACTTCTGAAAAATCTTACACTCGAAAAATAAAAGAGTGGGTCTTGGCAATCAAGATAGACAACTCTATACCAAAAGAAAAAATTCTAGAATATTATTTGAATGAAGCTCCCTATGGAGGAACTGTTTATGGCATACAAGAAGCAAGTAAAACTTATTTCAACAAAAATGCAGCTGACCTGACGCTGGCCGAAGCTGCCTACCTAGCTTCGATCCCGCAATCCCCGACCACCCTTTCGCCTTATGGTAAAAATAAAGACAAACTGGAGGCGAGGAAAAATCTAGTGCTTTCGAGGATGTTGGAGCTTAATTTCATAACAAAAGAAGATTACGACAAAGCCAAAAATGAAGTTGTTATTTTTATGCCCCAAGAGAAGATCGGGATCAAGGCGGCGCATTTCGTCTTTTTTATAAAAGATTACATTGAAAAGAAATATGGAAGTGAGATTCTCGAAAAAGGCGGACTCAAAGTCACAACAACGCTGGATTATGATTTGCAAGAAAAAGGAGAAGCGATCGTCAAAGATGGCGCCTTAAAAAATGAAAAAGATTGGGATGGAAAAAATGCCAGTCTGGTGGCGATAGATCCAAAGACAGGACAGATTTTGACCATGATCGGCTCCAGAGACTATTTTGATAAAGAAATAGATGGAAACTTCAACGTGGCGACTGCCTCCAGGCAACCAGGCTCATCTTTTAAGCCATTCATATACGCTACGGCTTTCAATAAGGGCTTTACCCCACAGACAGTGCTCTTTGACCTGCCGACAGAATTCCAAACGACCTGTGATGCTCTGGGCAAAGCGCTCCCTGGCCGTAATCAAAAAGATTGTTATATGCCCGATAACTATGATGGAAAATTCCGCGGACCAATGAGTCTGCGAGATGCGCTGGCGCAGTCGATCAACTTGGTAGCCATAAAACTCTTCTACTTGGCCGGGCTTCCTAGTTCCTTGAAAACGGCTGAAGAGATGGGCATCAGCACTTTGACTGATATCGGACGATACGGACTGACGTTGGTTATCGGAGGCGGAGAAGTATCACTCCTCGACATAACATCCGCTTACGGAGTTTTTGCAAACGACGGCATGAGAAATCCATACATTGGAATTTTGAAAATTGAGGATGCGAACGGAAAAATTTTAGAAGAATTCAAGCCAAAAACTCAAGAGGTTCTGCCTAAAAATACTGCGTTAACTATTTCGAGTGTCTTGTCAGATGAAAAAGCTCGTATCCCGACTTTTGGAGCGCATTCTAGCCTCTTTGTGCCCGGAAAAGAGGTGGCGGTAAAAACCGGAACGACAAACAATAACAAAGATGCATGGACGATCGGCTATACTCCGTCACTAGTGGTGGGTGTCTGGGCGGGCAATAATGACAATGTTCCGATGAAAAAGGGTGGCGCAGCGGTGGCTGGTCCGATTTGGAATAAATTTATAACTGAAGCCCTGAAAAAAAACTCTTCTGAAAATTTTGAAAAGCCTAATTTAGAAACTGATCCCAGTATGGTAAAGCCAGTGCTGAGAGGGTTTTGGCAAGGAAATGAAAACTTTTTTATAGATAAAATTTCCGGGAAATTAGCAGGCCCAAATACGCCCAAGGAAACTATCGAAGAAAGAGTGATAACAAATGTGCATTCAATTCTTTATTGGATAGACAAAAAAGACATTTTAGGTGCGCCGCCAGAAAATCCTAATCAAGACCCACAATTCAGCCGCTGGGAAATACCGATTGCTAATTGGTGGGCGCAAAACAAAGGGAAATATAGAACAATAACCATAAATGAAAAACCGACGATGACAGACGATGTGCATACTGATTCAGCCAAGCCGATAGTTTCGATCATCGAGCCAAACACATACACAAATTATTCACTCAATCAAAAAATAAATCTGAAAATTTCTAGTTTGGGTCGTTACCCGCTAAAAAAAATAGATATATTCATAAATGATTCATATTTGGGAACATACGACTTCCCAACCCAATTTTCTTTTATCCCTAAAGACCTAGAAGATTTGCAGGCAGAAAATGAACTGAAAATAATCGTTTATGATATTTTTTATAATAAAAGCGAAACAAATATAATGTTTAGGGTGAATCAATAAGATTATCTATTCATCGGCATGATGAGATAAAGGAAAGATGAATCAGAAACAGGAGAGACAACGAGCGGGCTCGACGCCCCAGAGAATTTTATGGAAGCGCTGTCAGTCGTAATTGATTGAAAACAGTCTAAAAAATATTTATAGTTAAAACCTAGCTCAATATTTTCTCCGGTTATCGCGGCATCCAGATAGGTTTTGTTTTCTCCGATGTCATTGTTTGCGGATGAGAGCTCAAAAATTTTCTCTTCTGGAGAGATTTTAAGATTGACTTGGTTAAATTTATCTGAAAAAATATTTGAAATTTTAAGCGCGTTCAATAAATCTTGTTTTAGCACCACTGCATTGGTCGTCGAACTCTTTGGAATAATCTGGCGATAGTCTGGAAAAACTCCATCAATCACTCGGGAAGTCAGATAAACATCGTCGGATGAAAAAGATATCTGATTTTTATTGAAACAAACTTTTATTAGAGAATTAGACTCGCCAAAAACTCTCAAAATTTCCGAAATATTTTTATAAGGAATAAGAATGCCTCCTATTTCTGGAAGCCCCTTTACTTTAATCTTTTTCTCAGCCAATCTAAAGGAATCAGTGGAAACAAATACTAGATTATCTTCATTGGTGTGAATAAAAACACTTGAAATCTCAGGTTTAACATCAGACACCGAAGAGCTATAATAGACTGATTTTATGCCGTCTATTAGCTTCTTTGACTCTATTTCAAAGCTTGTTCCCACCACTCTCGGTATAGTCGGAAAATCTTCGTGCGTTTGGCCTTTTAATTTTATTTTGCTTTTTTTTGTCCGGATAGATAGATTTCCATCTATGCTCTCTAGAAAAACGTTTTCATTTTGAAAAACATTGGAAAAAATACCTTGGAGGATGCTTCCAGATACAGCCACTAAACCCTCTTTTTCTATCTTGGCAGGAATTTCAACCTCAATACCGAGGCTTAGGTTTGTTGACCTAAGCTTTAAATATTTTCCGGAGGCAATTAAAAGAATGGAATTTAAAATCGGCAAAGTTAAGTTTTTCCCGGTAATTCTCTCCACTTGAGAAATCTTATTTTTTATTTCTTCAATTTTACATTCTAGTTTCATATGTTTATTGTGTTTATAATTTTTTATATTTAATTTATTAATACTATTAAATGTGTTGATAAGTGGATAACTTTTTTTATTTATATTTTATAAAGTTATATTTTATTTTTTATTTTTTACCAAGGTCTAATAACTTTTAATAACTTCCTCTTATTTGAACATAATTCGCAGTTGTTCTAATTCTTGTAAAAGTTGTGGGTCGTTTTTCAGATCGTTTTTAATTTTTAAACATGAGTGGATGACTGTAGTGTGATCTTTTCCACCCAATTTTTGCCCAATTAAAGGAAAGGACACATTAAAGTCTTCCCGGAGCAAGTACATCACTATTTGCCTAGCTTTGACTATCTCCTTTTTTCTGGTTTTCTCGTAAACTGAATCTTCTTCTAATTTATAATACTCGCTGACTATCTTTACAACATCTTTTATCGCCATATTTTTCTTAGGCTTCATGTTGTTTTTTAGGAGATTTTTTACCTCGGCGAGAGTTAAAGATCTGTTTTTTAGGCGGTATTGGACAACTATAAGGTTCAAGCTTCCTTCTAACTCTCGGATATTGCCATCGACGGAAGAAGCTATATATTCCAATATTTCTTGATCTAAATCAATATTAAGCTCTCGTAATTTTACCTTTAAGATTGCCAAACGAGATTCATATTCTGGCGCAGATATGTCTACGATCATGCCGGCGGCAAAACGAGATTTTAATCGGTCTGCCAATTCGGGGATGTAGTTCGGATGTTTGTCGGAGGAGAAAATTATCTGCTTGTTGCTCTCGTAATAGGTGTTAAAGGTGTGGAAAAGCTGTTCCTGGGTCGTCTCCATTTTCCCGATGAATTGGATATCGTCTATGATCAAGAGATCATATTTTCTATATTTTTCTTTAAATGAATTTGCTTTGTTGTTTTGGAAAGAATTTACCAAGTCGGTGGCGAATTTCTCTAAAGTTATGTAATGCACCTTTTTCTCCGGGTATTTCTCTTTGATCATATTCCCTACTCCTTGAATCAAATGAGTTTTCCCGAGCCCAGTGCTCCCGTATATGAAAAATGGATTATATAACGTCCCAGGACTTTTTATTATTGCTTGAGCGGCCGCATAGGCGAGCTCATTAAAAGATCCCACAATGAAGGAATTAAAGTGGTAGCGCGGGTTTAAATTGTCTTCCGGGCTGATATAAAGATCTCGTAGCGGCAGTTCTTTGTTCACTGAGTTCACTGAGCTTTCATTTTCCACTACCGGGGCCAATTCTTCCTTTACTACTTCTGTTTTGGTAATAGTGTATTCAACCGCGCGCATATTCTCATAAGCGTCGGCAATCGTTTTGGTGATGAGCTTGTGATATTTGTTTATAAGCCAATCGCGAACGAATTCATTTGGCACACCAATATAAATAATACCTGTATCCTCCCTTATGATAGATGTGTTCTTGAACCAAGTGCTAAAATTTGCCCTTGAGATGCTTGTTTCGATTTCAGCCAAGCAGTTTTTCCAGAGCTGTTTTGTATTCATATTCATTGGTTCCATCTTATACTATTTACAAAATGTTTGATACTTGCCAAAAGTTATTAAACTTGTTGATAAACTGTGGATAAAATTTTTTCTTGATTTATTGCTTAAAATATTATACACTCCATTTACATATGTCATTCACGTATAAACCAAAAAAGAGAAAAAGAGCTCGAAGTCATGGATTTCTGGTTCGATCTAGGATCAAAACTGGTAAAAAAGTTCTAAAACGAAGACGCCAAAAGGGTAGAAAAAAGCTCAGTGTTTAATCATGTTACCTAAAAAGAATAGAGTCAGCACGAATGAAGTCGATAAAATCTTTAAAGAAGGAAAATTTTTAAATTCTCCCAATTTAACTTTTAAATACATTAGAAATCAGAGAAATCAGGATAAAGAAATAAAAATTTCCTTTATTGCGCCGAAAAGCGTTGCGAAATTGGCAGTCACGAGAAATTTATTGAGAAGACGCGGATATTCTGCTCTGGGAGAATACTTGAGAGAATATATTTCTGAATTCCCCAGTGGTCTCCGGGGTCTCCGGGGGGTTTTTGTTTTCAAAAAATACCAGGATGATATTACAACAATCAATAATGAAATTAAAAATATTCTCGATAAAATTAATTAATTTATACCAGAAGTATCTGTCGCCGCTTTTAAAACCGCGTTGCGTTTTTTATCCCTCTTGTTCAGAATACACCAAACAAGCCATCGCCAAATATGGCGCGCTAAAAGGTTTTTATTTTGGATTTTTGAGAATCCTGCGCTGCCACCCGTGGCAAAAGAATCATATCGACCCACTCCTTTGATTTTTAGGTTTTTTCGGGTAGAATGAAAGAATGATTCACGATATTTGGAATGCCCTTTTATACAAGCCATTAATTAACGCTTTGGCTTTTTTAGTTTCTATTATTCCTGGCGGGGATGTCGGTTTAGCGGTTATTCTTCTGACTATTTTTGTTAAAATAGTGCTCTTCCCTTTTTCTCAAAAAGCCATTAAAAATCAAGCCGCAATGAGCATGATGGCTCCCGAGCTCGATAAAATTAAAAAAAGCGGGGTGAGCAAAGAAGAGCAGGCGAAATTAACCTTTGAGCTTTATAAAAAACACAAAACCAATCCATTTTCCGGATGTCTTTTAGTTTTGATTCAGATTCCCATTATTTTTGCTCTTTATTATGTCTTCTTTAAAGGTATAAATTTTGAAAGCGGCTTGCTTTATTCCTTTGTTCAAGTTCCGGAGAAAATGAATATGATTTTCCTAGGATTGATTGATCTTAGCCAGAAAAGTGTAATTTTGGCAATTTTGGCGGGAGTCTCACAATATCTTCAGGCGCACTTTATGCCCAAACCGCGAACTGCTCCCGGCGCCGCGCCAAATTCCTTTGCAGAAAATTTAGGCAGAAGCATGCAAACACAAATGAAATATGTTTTCCCTTTTTTGGTTGCCTGGATCGCTTACAGCATCTCCGGCGCAGTCGCTTTGTACTGGATTGTCAGCAACATTTTTGCCGTAGGTCAGCAGATTTATGTGAATAAAACAGAAAAGAAAGTATTAGATGAAGAAGTAAAAATTTTAATTACTGAAAAGTAAATGCAAAAGAAATGAAAGCAGAAGAAATTCAAAATTTAATAAAACAATTGATTGAAAAAACTGGAGTTACGCTCAAAGAAATTTCTGTAACTCTAGATGGACCCAAAAATATGTGGGTGACAGTCATAGTCGCCGAGCCTCACTTTTATCTTTCGTCTGAGGGCGAAGGATTGCATGCTCTGAATCACCTAGTACACAGGATTATTGAAAATAAAATGATTTCTGAATCTGCGTCTCTGCCGGCAGGAGAAAAATCTGGTCTGGGTATCATTATTGATATAAATGGTTTTCAGAAAAAGAGGGTGGAGGCTGTCCGCGCGATAGCGCATATGATGGGAGAGCGCGCCAGGTATTTTAAATCCAACATCGAAGTCGATCCAATGCCGGCTTTTGAGCGCAGAATTGTTCATGAATTTTTATCCGAAGCAACTGACCTCAAAACTGAATCTACCGGCATGGGGCATACTCGCCGAGTGGTGATCAAGTACGTTGGTGATTTATAAATCACCAACAAGATTTAAACCTTTAAATATTTAAATATCCTCAAATAAAAATCTGTGATTTTTATTTGAGATCCAGTTTCCAAAGCAAAGAATCTTTTTTGTTTACAAAAAATAAGTAATTTTCATCCCCTTCTAGCGCTAGTTTTATGCCGTCAATTTCTTCTCCGGTGATGACTGGATCTGAGATTATCGTTCCATTTCCTGTTTTAATGTCTATCTTCCAAAGCTGGTCAGAGAAAGATATTTCCCCCCGATACCAAGCGTCTGGATATTCATTCGGGCTAATTGATTTTGGCACTGCGCAGTAGATACTATCACTTCCCTTCCCCCAGACACATTTCTCTGGCAGAGTTTTGAATCCTAGTACATCAGAATTTCTCGTATCGGTGTGATAAACGCTCAATGACAAATTATTATCGCTATAAAGAATTAATTTTCCGTTCGGACTTCCCAAGGTGATCAATCCATTTACTTCGCCTAATACTTTCGTTAGATTTTTACCAGCTCCGTCCATGCTGTACATATACCCTCCGACATTCGCCGATGGTTTGGTCGTGAGAGTGATGGTATTGCTCGCTCCCCAGAATGAGAGCCATTCTGTAAAAGGAGAATCAAATATTTGGATTTTTTTATTATTCAAAAAGCTTAAAGTTGTTCCAAACATATTGTCCCCGCTGGTGAACAAATAGAACATTTTTGAAGTATCGGGTGAGATGCTGATATCTGTTACATTGTTAGGCAAAAAAGATCCCTTTATTTCGTTATCTCCGGTTGTATCTCCTCCTAGCAATTCTTTTGGAAGAACACCGACAAAAGTCTCGATCGTTCTCTCGTCGGGTTTTAAATAACGCATGACTATAGCTTGACCGCGATTGCCAAAATAGGCATCATATACCTTCGGTATAATTGTTCCGGAGAATTGTCTCTCTTCTATCTTGTCCGCGAACGTTTGATAAATATTTCCAGTTGCCCTGTCTACGTACCGGAGAGCGGGTGCAAATTCAGTCGGAGGTGGAGTCGGCTTTTTTGTTCCGACGCTTGCAGTTGTCTCTCCCGAGGTCCCCGCCTCTATAGGTGTCGGAGTCGGCAGATCCTTTAATCTTTCCTTGCTAAAGACAGTGAACCCGGCTACGGGCATGCTGGAAACCTGCACTAATTTATTTACAGGTGTTTCCGCGGGAGCAGGGGTAAATTCGGATGTATTATCTTCTGGCGTGGTTGTGGGAGGGGTTGTTTTATTGCTTCCAAATGGGTTGAATTGCGAGATGAAATTTGTACCTGTTCCTTCATCTGTCGGCGCAGTTGTTCCGGAACGGAAATATAAAAATCCAAAAACCGAAATTACTGCCAGACTCAAGATGATTATTAAAAGTATGAGATTTCTTTTTGACATAAAATAAATTTATTATGGGCTAGGACTTGGTGTTGTTGCTGGTGCGGGAGCAGTTGCCGGTATAGTTGCATCACTTTTCAGCAGGTCTGGATTTATGGTGAAGAGCAGCGCGTAGGCGCCAAGGGCTATGACTAGACCGATGAGCGCATTTACAATCCTATCTTTGCCCGCTTCTTTGCTTGAGATCAATTCACTAGTCATATATTCGAGTCCCCCCATAACAATCATAACCACCGACAAGACTGCGCAGATGCCGATAAATATTTTTATCATCAGATTCAAATAAGATCCTAATCCACTTGCGGTGTTAATCGCGGTTAATTTGCCATTCTCACAACCTGGATCCTTGCCTGTCTCACAAGGCAGTGGTGTCAAAAGTTGATAGGACGTATTTGTTTTAGCTGGTGGATTCGTTCCTGCACCTGTGCTTGTACTCGTGGCTGGGGCCAATGTTGCCCCCCCACCGCTATATCCGGAAGCGCCCGGAGCCACCTGTCTCTTATCGTTGCAAGGTGGATTTGTAGCAACTCCATTTCTGTAAATACAATCTGGTGAGCTGGGGGTGGCACCCTTTGTACTAAAATCCGCGACACAGGGTGAATTTGTCGGTACGCCATATCTATAGACGCAAGGTTCATTCGGGTTTGCTGGGGATGCAGTCACTTCCATTGTCGGACTAAAAATTCCGACCAAGGCAATTATTATTAAAATATATTTTATGTGTTTCATTTAAAATTCTACCTCTATTTCTTTGGTGGCTGTTTGGAAAATTTTGTCCCTGTTTTTTATTTCTAATTTCAATTTCGATGTTCCATGTGTTCTCTCGGGTGCTGATATTGGCATCAGATTTTTCTTGAAACTGGTTAAATTTACCAAAGCATCATTGATGAACCAGCTCCAGATCAATGCCGGGTTTTGTAATTCTTTTGGGGAAATAAAATAAGGGGCGGCTTCCACTATTTCTGGCCCTTGTATTTTATAAGTGTCGGGCAGTATTCTATCCCAGAGAGTTCCGAGGATGCTGTCGTTTTTGTAAAATAATATTTTAGGCTCTGCCATTGCTATGTCTATACCTGCCTCGGAGGAATATTTCTGGTCTACAGTTGAGGCTGTCACCGATATATTGTTTGCATCTTCTAAATAATCATTAGTGAAAAGAAAAGAATTTTTACCATAGCCTGAACCATCTACACTATTTGTATAATCTTTTTTCCAATAGTAGGTCATATTTTTAGGAGAAACATTCCCGGAACTGGTCCTGATCTCAGGTATCGCTACCACCTTCACCTCGCTATCAGGAGAGGGTAAAGCTTTGCCACGGTAAAAAGGCGGAACATATGAATCGTTTGCTTGCCAAAGCAAGACCATCACAGAAGGCTTGATCAGTATGGTGGTGTCCGTCGTTCCCTCCGGCAGATATACGAGGGCTACAACTTTTGTCTCCCCTCCCGCTCCCGGCGCAGTAGCAGAAAAGGATTTTTTTCCTATTCCTTCCGAAACAGTTTTACCGTTCACGGACCAAGAGATGAGGACGCTGTCTAAATTGTCGACAAAACTGCTCAAAGTAATAGCTACATTTTCATAGGGAGCTGGATTAGGAGGTGCTATGTTTACTGAGATGTTAGTAGACGGAATAGCATTCGCTGTTGTTCCACACAGCAGGAATGTCGCAATCAATAATGAAAGTTTTAATTTCATACTTAAATTATAGCACTTATTTTTACTTTATGAACTTTATAACTTTTTACTCCCAGATAGCGCCTAAAGCGCTATCTGGGAGCTGTCTGGGCCGCTTCCTGCTCTTCCTTGGCTTTTTTGTTAGAAAGTATTTGGGAAGGGTCAGAGGTGATGATCTGATCTTCGGTATAAGAAGCGATGATTTTTATCGCAACGTGCTTCAAGCCTGCGAAGAATATGCCTTCTCCGACCGAGGATTCCAAGAGAAGATATTTTTCCTCGTCTGTCAGATTAAAGGTTTTCTGTAAGATGTCGATAGTGGTCGGAGATTGTTTCAAGAGAAGCTGAATGGAAGAGTTGGTGATGATCGGCACTCCATATGGTGACTTCATAAAGTCTGCCGCATCTTGGGTGATGGTGGAAAGTCCCAAGTAATATTTTCGGCCTCTTTTGGCGATAGAGTACAAAAATGAGGCTGTATCTTCGGATTTCATCATCCACCAAGCCTCATCGACTACTAGCAGGCGCTTTTTCAAGTTCTTGCGTATCGCATTCCAGATGTAATGCATGATGATATACATCGCAACCGGTTTCAATTCATCTTCCATGTCGCGCACAGAAAAGACTACAAACTTTTTATTGATATCCACATTACTTGGACGGTTTAAAAAAGTTTCCCAAGAACCTTTGGTGTATTTTGCCAAGCGAGCGACGACGGAGTCGCTCCCATCCATTCCAGAAAGCACCATTTCAAAATCCGAAAGGAGCGGAGGCTCGATATTTGAGAAATCCGATTCCGGAGTGATGTCTTTGATGGCGTAGGTTTCAGAAATAGCGCGGTCTACCATGGAATCTTCTTCCGGAGTGAGTCCTCCCAGCATCAGTCTAAAAAGTCCGACTAGATTAATTGTGTTTGATCGTAAAACATCTTCGGCTGTCTCGTCTTCTCTGGGTATTGGCAGATCAAAAGGGTTCATATGGTGGTCTGAAGAAAGAGAAATGCTAAAATATCTTCCACCCACAGCTTCCGCTAGGAATTCATATTCCCTCTCCGGGTCGATGACGATCACATCCACATCAAACATCAGAGATCGGAGGATTTCCAATTTTGTCGCATAAGATTTTCCCGAGCCTGATTTTGCGAAAGTTACCGAATTATAATTTTCCAGAGAAAATCGGTCGAAAATAACTAAACTGGAATTATGTCTATTGATGCCATAAAGGATGCCTTTATCCGAAGTGAGGTCAAAAGATATAAATGGAAAGACACTAGAGAGCGGCTCGGAATTTAATTTTTGGTGGATATTTAAGAGGTCAGTATTTATCGGAATGACACTCTTGAAACCGTCTTCTTGTTGGAAGAGCGCTGGTTTGATGTATATTAGTTTTGATTCCAGCATTGATTTTATTTCATTTTCAATTTTGAAAAGCTCCAATTCGTTGTCTGCATAGATGGTGATATAAATCCCCACATCAAACATTTTTTCCTGCGCTTGGATCAAGTTGTCGCGCAGTCCCTCGAGGTCTTGATAAGAGGTGTCCAGCATCGGATCGCGGACCATACCCTTGCTCTCACGCACGTTTATCTGGCTTTGCACTTCCGCCACCTTTTTTTGGAATTGTCTCAGCATCAGGGAAGTGTCTATCGGGTGGATAAAAATCGAAATATCAAAAACCTTGTCCAAATTAATGATCGGCGAGAACCAATTGTCAGTCAAAAATCTCGGATAAGAGATGATAAAAAATGTACGCGCGATTTTATCGCCCAAATTTATGGATTTTGGTTCAATTTTGAGCGCGGAAGGCGCTATGATATCTTGCAGTTCCAGACTGGCGGATTCATAGATCGCTTCTGGTAATACGGGAGAAATGGAGGCCTCCGCTTCAGGGGCGTAGGTGTTTCCCCTACTTACCTTTGGTATATTATTTTTTTTAAATTTATCAAAAATACTCATATATATGTTTATTTATTCCAGCTTAATTTTCCCTTCCACTTCTCCCGGATTGAAAACTTTATAAAATACTTCCACGACTTCTTCTGTGCCCAGCTGAGCGGATTTTATACCACAACGGCTGAGTCCTTGCTCTATCACGCTCACCCTTTCTTCCAATTGAGACCTCTTTTCCTCGAAATCTTCTTGTTTTGCGATATTTAACTCCTCTTTGCTTTTTCGGCCGAAGAATTTTTTTAGGATTCCAGAATCTGGCCGCAGCGCGCTGTGGGTATATGGCACCACCACAAAAAAGCTTTTGGTCATTATACTTACCGATTCGGTAAAATTCCTAATAAACTCTATGTATTCTTTTGTTTGCAACTTGAGCAGGGGTTCGCTTTGCACTTTCATTCTGTTTTCTAAAAGCAAAAGGTAAGGCCGGATATCTAGCCTTCGGCTTTGGACCGATATTTGAACGGCAAAATCCAAAGTATTTAGAAAACTTTGGAATTGGAATATCGTCGCTTTTTGCTCGTCGCTTGATTTCAGAGATAAATTGACCGAATTGGCGAGGATGACCGCTCGCAGACCGCCGTCTTTTAGCACGATGATTCCGTCGCGGACTTGCTTGATCGGTACAAAATCTTGAGTTGCTTTTGCTTTTAATGGCATATATTTAATTTTCTTTGTGTTTACTCAAATCTAAAACATCCAGGCTCCAAGCTAAATCTCGTAATTTGTTTCCGCCCAGCCGGACTGTTTCTCTATTCATAATATTTTTTTCGTTTGTCTCTTTTTCTGGTTCCTTCTGGCTCTTTTTTTCTCTGCTTTTTTTCCAAATATAAAGCTTGCTCTGAGTCAGATAATTAAACCCCGCCTCGATCATATTGATGAATGGCTTGTTGTTTGGCCGATAGCGAGCCAGCGCTATGGACAGCCCCGCAACAGCTAAGATAGGTATCGCGCCCCATACGAGTCCGAGCAGTTTGTAAATTATAAAACAAAGACCTGCGCCACCCACTAAATAAACAAACTCTTTAAAAGTGAATGGGCCAAAGATCTTGTCTTCTATATCTAAAAATTGTGGAACTTTGAATTGCATAAATAGCTTTTTAGCTGCTTAGCTTTTTAGCTTGTAGCTTATTAAGCATGGCATTCAACATTTTCATAACTTCTTCTAATAAAGAATCTATCTTATTATAATCTAATTTTATAGTTTTAGGTAATTTTCTGGCTATTATCAGTTGGGTCTCCAGTTCAGCGCCAGATCCGTAAGACATTCTTAAAAAGTGCAGATAATCAGCCCTAGTTCCTCTACGCCTACCTTCTGCGATGTTAGATGGTATAGAGACCACAGATCTTCTAATTTGCGATGTTAATCCATAAATTTCCTCTCTTGGAAATTTTTCTGTCAGTTCATACACGCATATTACTAACTCAATTGATTTTTGCCAAACAATTAAATCTTTATATGAATGTATTATCTCGTTCATTTTATAAGCTAATTAGCTACCAGCTACAAGCTAATAAGCTATTCAGGTATTTCTCTGTATGGGTCTACTTTTGGCTTTTGGGGTATGGGCAGACTTGCTTCGTTTGCTGGCCTTGTCAGATTTTCCAATGAGTGTTCAGTTTTGGTTACGCCTGTCTGCACAGAGCCAGATAATTTTTCTACTAAGATCGGATGAACTGCTTCCGGTTTTTCTATTTTGTTTAATATATCTTCCCTATTCTCTGGTATCTTTCCCGCTTCCAGCTCTAATTGTTGTAATCTTTGGGGGATGATCTCAATGCCGGCCGTATTTAATACTTTGGTGTCGCTATTCCCCTCTTGAGGGGTGCTCCGACCAAAGTCGGAGTGGGGTGGATAAGTTTGTCCACCTCCCCCTGAAGGGTACTCCTCAAGAGGAGAATTCCCTCTCGGAGTATTCATCAGCTTTAATAATTCACGAATCTTCAAAAATATTTTTTCGTTTATGTCTTTGACTAATTTTCCAACTGTTTCTGATGGCACTTTCAGATCACTCTTTAAATAATTTTCAAATTCATCTGGATGAGTCTTGCCGATTATTAGATCAGTAATTGCTTTTTCCAGAATATCCATCTGAGCGACAGTTAAGTTATATCCCTTGGCGATATCGTAAAGTATTGCCTGATAATTTGATTTTTTGACAATATCTTCAATTCCTTTTGGAAATTTTTCGAAACTCCCATTCAATTTTTGTTCAATCTCTGGCACTTGCTCTATCTCTCCTTTTTTATTTGCTTCAAATGCTTCAACTAGTTGAGGGCGAATGGTTTTTATAATGGACTCCTCTATTTCCATGAGCATTTTATCTGTAGAATCTACTGACAATTTCAACTCATTAGTTATATTTTCTTCGTATTCAACTAAATGAATAATACCTAGAAGGACCAAGGTTGTTTCTGTGCCGAGCGTTTCTATTTGCTCATCGTTTAGATTATATTTCTGGCTGATTGTTTTTAAGGTTTCCAGCCAACCCATACTCGAAAACATTTCTTGCACTTTTTGTGGAAGTTTTGAATAATATAAAGCTATTTTTTCTTGTAATTCTTTTTGGTCCATAAATTATATTCTAATGATGTCCTCCGCCACTGGTACCATGATCTACTTTTGCTTCTGCGTGACTACTACCTCCTCCACTACCTGCACTTACATTTATTTTAACATTTTTTAATGCACCACCTATTGTGTCCTTGAGATCTTTTATAAAATCTCCTTGCGGGGTACCATGCTGTACGCCCCCCTGTTTCAGTCCTGCTCTTATTCCCAATGCTACAGCAGTGATAAGTCCAACAGTAGCCTTGGTACTCAACCCCTCTCTCTTGTCTGCTTTTATATTAGCTAGATTTCTTGCGTCATAAGTGCCACTGGTTGATCTAGCCATCACCCTTGTTCCCATTCCTACTTTTTCTTGGGCTTCATGTTGCAGTTCACTATATTTTGCTTCTCCGAGCACCTTTGCTAACTCTCTTAGGCGCTCATTAAACTCTGTATTTAACCTATCTTCAACCTTCTTTTGTCCTTGGTCATTAAGATTACCTGCACCGTCTATAGAATTAGGATCAGCAATTTTTACTTCACTTATGATATCCTGACGTCTTTTGGCCTTGTAATCATTTTCACCGGTTGCATTAATAGTATTTCCATTTATATCTCTTTCAATAACTACAGGTTTTCCTTTGGCGTCATATCCTTTTCTTATTTCAGACTCAATCTCAGATCTCTTATCTTTAGTATAAGCGGTCTTCATCCTTTCTTTATCTACACCGGAAAGATACTTATCATCCAATCCCTCCACTCCAATTTTTTTCTTAATTTCATCCATCTCATGTCTAGCATGCGCCACATCACCTGACTTCCATTGATTCTCATTTATCTTTGAACCCAGTTGGCCCATAAGACTAGTTGGTTTTGGAGGAACAATTGGTGGTGCTCCCACTCTACCTCCGTGCTCCCATTTTTTGTATTCAAAAGTAGCTTTTCCATGAGCCATGGCATCTGGTCGCGTTGAAGCTTTAGCCGCAGTTCTGGCAATCAGGGTTCTACCAACTACAGCTCCACCCAAAGCAGCACCACCGACAGCTAGACCAGCGACTAATTTTGCTCCACCTAACACCATTTCCCCAAACTGTCCTCCTCCTTTCTTGGCGAAATGAGTTGCTTTCAGAAGCATCGCCATGATTACTAATGCTGGTATTAATATACCCAAAATGATTCCCAACGTTGTTAATACCGGTTTCCCATCTGCTCCCAAAACCCCCTTATTAAATTTACCTATATGAGGCAAAAGCATAAATATTAAATACATAAAGAACATAAAGATTGGCGCCATAAATGAGGTGGAAATCAAACGTTTCAACCAAGCATCCCATCCTAGATATTCAATACCTGCGAACTTTGGAATAGTCCAAGACATAAAAGCAAACGGAGAGAAAATAATTAATATCCATAATTCAATTAATCTTCCTATAAACATGATCCCAGCGATAAAAAATGCATAAGCTGCCCAAAGCATGATTGATCCGGAGATGACTATCATTCCTATCGTAAAACTAAATGGCAGGTATTTTTCGTTTGTTGGTACCATTTTTCCGTCGACGAGCACGGGTTGATTTTTCAATGCTTCGATGGTTTCTCCATTTATTAATCTAGTGGCATCAAAAGTTTTCCACATCTCGCCAGCTATATCTTTTTCTTCTTTAGGCCTCGATGGATCAGTTGGTGTTATTGGATTAACTTTCAGCTTATTATAAAACACTAAAGCCAAAATATTTGAAGAATCAATCACTACCTTTGTAAAAAACATAGAAAAGTTTATCAATAGCGCCATGATTACGACATGCACTATCATTTTTTTCACTTCATGTCCTCCCAGATTCAAGATTGTTTTAATGGCAATATAAAGGAGTACGAGAATGAAGAAAATATTTGAAATATCTCGGACGACTGCCCAGGCAGCGGGAATAAAACCAGAAGCACGCGTCAAAGCGCTGTCTATTCCCAGATTTATCATTGCATTAAAAAACCACGCCGCGACCCAAAGAATCATGGCAGGAAGTTGAAAATAGGTCCAGTAAAATATTAGCGCTATACACATCCCCCAACTTCCAGCTCTCCAAATACTGCAAGTGTTTAGTTCTTGTTCAAACGCTGTGTCTGTTGATAATCCTTCTGCCGCTCTTGCTGTTGCATCCGCTTTTTCTGCTGCTTTTACTAATTCTTTTGCAGCCTCGTCTGCTTTTTCTTGGGGTGTTTTTTCTGGCGGCGTAGCTGGTTGCGTTGGTGGTGGCGGTGGAACTGTCTGCGCGTTCACTTTCGCCGCCGGGCTAAAAAATCCGACTAGGATAAAGAATATTAGGATATATGGTAAGAATTTTCTCATCTATTGACTCTAATATTAACTCTCACGGTTTGAGGGTTGGTCGTGGATGAATCTTTGATCGTGAGATACGTCGCGCCGTCGTTCGTGCCGGCAGTGACCCTTAAAGTATTTCCAGATATTTGCGCAGTGGCTCTGCCAGATCTAGGCTGGGTCACGATAGTGTAAGGCGCCGTCGCTCCAGAGATGCTAGCAGTGGCCGTCTGGCCGTAACTCACGGAAATATTTGGCGGGCTGATCGTCAAGAATTCCTGATTGCTTACCACAATGTTGACGCTCGCTATCTTGATCGGCGTGGATGAATCTTTTATTACAATTACTATTTGTCCATCTCCGACTCCAGTGACTGCGAGGTTACTGCCTGAAATTTGGACAACTGCCACAGTCGGATCAACCGAAGTTTCTATAATATAGGGCGCGGTTCCGCCGGATATGATCGTGTTTGTAGTGCTTCCCACACTAGCGGAAACTCTTGGTTCGATGACTAGAGCTTCTGGGCCACTGATCGTGATAGGCACGATGACGATCTTTGGCGGCGTGGAAGAATCTCTGATCGCGAGCGCTGTCTGGCCCACTGCTACGCCCATCACAACCAAGCTAGTATCGGCGAAGACGGCTACCGCTTTCGATTCGTCCGGGCCGGCTTGCATAAAGTAAGGTTCTTGGCCGCCAGAAATGGATGCGTTTATTGAATTGTTGACAGCAATTGAAATACTGCGAGGATTTACCACCAAAGCCCCGATCGAATTTACTGTGATATCGATGGAGACATTCTTTGAAGGCGTGGATGAATCTCTAACCACCACGAAAGTCTGACCCGGAGCGATACCTTTGATTGTGAGAATTGGGTTTCCAGGACCGGCATAAGAGATCTGGGCCATGGCGACAGCAGTATTGGGCTGTGTCGTTATGACGTAAGGTGCCGCCCCGCCTAAAATAGGAGTGCCAGTTATTTCGCCGACAGTGACGGAAACATTTTGCGGTATGTTTAGATTTGTTGTTCCGCTGATTGGTGCAGTCCCGCCACCGAGAGTGTTGCCATCATAACTCCAATTGTCTCCCCCGGATGCTCGGCTCACAGTACTGGAAAGCGCGTTCAGGCCTTTGTCCAAGAAGTGATTTAAGAGCGCATCAAAAATAGCCGACAAACTATTACCCATTGCCGCCGCGAGCTCTGTCTGCCTAAAACTTGACCCCATGGCCATCATTATTTGATTTGCCGCTACCGAACCCGGAGTGGTATTGACCAATCCGCCCGGACAAGTGTTTGACTCTGCCCACCTTCTTTTTTCCATCGCCACTGCTGTATTATAGTTTGCATTATATTCATCTATTTCCGCTTGGGATGTCGCAGTATATTCTGGAGCAACATATTCTATCGAAGGTTTAAAACTAGGTCTACGAAATTCATTTACGCCGTTGTTATAAAGTGAATTGGTTGGACAAGTTTGCGGAGACAAAAATCCGCTTCCTTGCTGTAGAAGGCTTTGGATTCTCTGGGCTGGCGCTTGGATTGTTCCCTCCAATCTGCTTGCTAGATTTTGCTGGATCAACATGTCAAATCCCAGATAATTATTTTGCGGATACTGGGTGTTTATTAGAAATGCGTTCCATCCCCCGACGTTGAAATCATTCCTGTATTGGACCAAGAGGTCTGGATCATTGATCACTTTCGAGAGGGTGTATTGCGCATTGTTTGCCAGAGTGTTTTTGAAGTTGGAGATCACATTGAGCGCGCTTTGCTGGCCGAAAGGGTACCTCAAACTGTCATAGCCGATCATGTCTACCAGATTCCTGACTTCGGATTTGGCTATGTCTTTGAAAAAAGATTCGGGATTTTCCAAGAAAAGCGGCGCCCCGTGAAAATCAGAGTTTATCCAATTTATGGTGGCTTGAGTTATTCTAGCCAAGACTTGTTTTGCCACTCGCATCAGGATTTCGCGAAGCAAAAACTGCGCAAAGTCTTTGATATGCAGGCCTGTATCTTGTACCGTGGAACCCGAGGTTATCACGTGAAGTGCTTGAGACAGCCAGCCAGCGGTCTCAGCAGGTATATCCGCGACGGGAACCGATGTCGCTGCGGTACTTCCCGCCGCCACCGCCGATGCTTTCTGAGGGATAGACAATAAAACGCTCGGCAATAATATTGAAACAATCAAGAGAGCAGGAATGAATTGCTTTGTTTTTTCTTTGGTTTTATTTTTAGCCGTCATTTTGTTATTTATTATATGATTTTTCCTTTAATTACTCAATTTTTGGTTGATGGCGTTTGCCAAATTGTTCAGATCTGTCTCCAGCTGGTCGGCACTTGCTTGATATCTGCTTATACCACCTAGCGCCATGATAGCGTCGGTGTCGTAAAGTTTTATATCGCTTATATTTTCCGCCAATCTTTCAAGCGAATTTATGACATTCAGATGCAAGGTCGAAATAGCTTGGGGCACGCTCATCTTCATCATTCCTTCTATTATTTTATTTGTTTGGGATATGATCGGATCAAGTTTCAGGAGCACGCTCGTATCCACACTGTTTTCATCAACCATAAATTTCTGCAATACATCCAATATTGTATAGTTTACCCCCGGATATTTTTTATAAAGGCTGGTCAAGGCATTGTTATAATTTCTGAAAGCTGAAACACTATTGTCATTTATTATTTTTATGTCAAAAATTGAATATATCTTTCTCGGTACAGAATTTTGTATCTGCTCTGAAAGGGAATTGCCCAGTGCGTCTATAGTCGCTTGGTCTAAAGTTCCATTTTGGCTGGTGGCCGCGATAGTCGCAAAAAGTTCCCTGGAGAATTTATCTGTTTGGGTTAGCTTTACATCGCCCAATTCTTGTTTCTCGACCGAGGCGGATCCGCCTTGAGCGGATAATTTGCTGATGGCTACGCTGTCCGGCACTCCCGGAGTTGTTTCTTTTTTATTCGGATCAGTTCCCCATAGTCCCTCTTCCCAATCCAGTATGCCATCGTCATCAGTATCCTTGTTTACTAAATTTTCTATAGTTACATCGCCATAAATCAAACTATTTTCTCCCCCGTTCTGCGCGAGCTTGGAACCATTTTCAAATGTAGTTTTATTTTTTAAGAAAAAAAGAACAACAACAAAAATAATCGCCAAAACGATCCAAAGCGTCTTTTTGTATTTTGCTAAAATCTTTTTAATTATGGTCTAATTGTACCATAGGTAAATAAATTTGCTTGTTTATTATCCCCATTTTTTGTTATACTTAATTCCGATGAAAAGATTGCTATATTTGTTTATTTTTTCTACCCTTTTATTTTATTCGAATGCTGTTTTCTCAGCGGACTGCGAGCTGGTTAGCCTTTTAAAAGTAGGTTCTAAAGGTTCGGAAGTTCAATGCTTGCAAGGAAAAGTAGGCGCCGCAATGGATGGGAGCTTTGGTCCTTTGACTCGGGCGGCGGTTGTGGCTTTTCAATCCAGTCATGGATTAGTGCCGGATGGCATAGTCGGACCGTTGTCCCGTTCGGCACTCAACAATATTACGCTTAGTGGTAGTAGCGGCGGTGTTTCCGCTATAAATCCTCTCGAAGGTTGTATCTCAACCTTAGAATACAGCCCAAAAACTGGCATCAAATGCGATAGTCTAATAAATCCAACGCCGGCAGGTCCCTCTACTAGCACAACTCCACCTCCAGGCAGTACAAATAGTACGACGACCAATACAGCAAAAGTAAGCGCAAATCTTGTGAATTTAGATCAATTTATTGCGAAGGTTGTCGAAGTGAATAGAAAAAGTGGCATGAGCGAGTCGGATATTGAACGGATGGTTGAAGTGCTAAAAAATGAAGCTATCAACAGCAATATTGATCTTAATAAAACATTCAAAGAACTGCTTATTAGTGAAAGTCAGCTAAGTCTAGATTCTGACGCCAAGCCCTCATCGAATTTTTTTGATAAAATTATTGCTGAGACTCTTTCTTTTTTAGGCATTAAACCTTCTACAGCCCATGCCACTAGCGGTATACCCTTTGGCGGCGCTTTGATTTATTCTTTTTTCTGCGCATATAACGGCAGCTGGATGTTGGGCATAGAGCCTTTTCCGCCGAGTTTTGCGGTACTTCTCACTTATTATCCCGGCACCCAAGGATTTGCCAGCTACAATATACCTTTCACTACTTGGTTGCTTGGAGAATATGTGACGCCCGGCGTCTGCATGATACCTGGTACTCCTGTTTATAGTATACCCACTGAAGGCACGATCACTCCATTGGTCGGTTCATCTCCTTCGTAAGCGCAATCCAATCTGCGAGTGCCAAATCCTCCGCTCTTTTATTTCCTAATGATGTCAGGGATGCCCCTTGACAGACGTCTTTTAGGTTGCTAGAGAGCTTTTTTCTCTTATGCGCAAAGCCTTTTTTGACTATTTCCCAGAATTTTTCTTCGAATGCCTGATTGTCCAAGATTTTATCTTGGACAATCGCTTTGCCTCCCTCTCCTTCATCAGGAGAGGGTTGGGGTGAGGTGAATAGCTTGCGTGAAATATTTTTTATGGAAATTATTGCAGAATTTACTTTAGGCGCAGGTGAAAAATATCTTTTATCCACTTTCATAATCATTTTCGGTTCGCCATAGGCTTTGACAGAGATAGAAAGGATGCTCTCTTTCTTGCCCGCCTTAGCTTTAGCGGCGGAGGGGCTATTACCGATTATTCTTTGGGCCACTTCGTGCTGGACCATCAGCACCATCAAGCTTGGCTGGTTTTCGGCTGTTAGAAACTTTTTCAAAATCGCGCCGGTGATATTGTAAGGGATGTTGGCGATTAGCTTGTAGGTTGTAGCTTGTAGGTTGTAGCTTTTCAAATCAAATTCTAATATGTCACCTTGTATTAATTTCAGTTGACCAGACGAGATCTCTTTTTGGAATTTAATTTGTAGTAGTTCACATAAATCTTTGTCTTTCTCTACAGCTACAAGCTGACAGCTACAAGCTAAAAGCTGTTTAGTCAGCGCTCCCCTGCCCGGACCGATTTCTAAAATCACATCATCCGATTTTATTTCTCCCGCTTCAATAATCTTTCGCAGAGCTATCTCTGATTTTAAAAAATTTTGCCCTAATGATTTCTTTGCCTGGTGCATTTTGTATTTTCTTTATAACTTTATGAACTTTATAACTTTTAACTACTCAAGGTAAATTGTTTTAATGCCACCCTTTTCTCCTTCTTTTTCCAATAAATCTGCCGGAATGTCCGAAATAAATTCCGATGGTGCATTTATTTGGCGCGATCCGAAAATTGTGCGGAAATTTGCAAATGATAAAAATAATTTACTTCGAGCGCGCGTGACGGCCACATAGAAAAGTCTGCGTTCCTCTTCGCTGTCAAAACCATCTGCCTCATCATGTCTTTTGTGCGGGAAAAGCCCGTCTTCCAGTCCGGTGATAAAAACGTTATTAAATTCAAGCCCTTTCGAAGCATGCACCGTCATTAACTTCACGGCGTCTATTTTTTCTTTTTTATTTTCTGTGACAATTAGCGAATCTTGGTCCGAAGCCAGCGACGCATCTTCTAAAAGCTTTTCTATGCCGGCGCCGTTCTCTAAATTGTCATATTTCAGGGCCAAAGTTGCGAGCTCTTTTATGTTTTCCAATCTTTCGATGTCTTCTTCACCGCCACTTGCTAGTTCTGCTTCGATGCCGGAAGTTTTTACCACAAATTTTATTATGTCAGATGTTTTTGAATTATGGATTTTTTCTTTTATTTCTTCCAGCGTCTGATAAAAATTATTTATCTTAATTCTCATTTTTACCGGCAGACTCTCTATCTCATTGGCGAAAATTTTCACTAAAGTCACCTTTCCGATGCCCCGCGCAGGAAAATTTATTATCCTTTTTATATCCGACAGACTTTCTGGATTTAGTGCGGCGCGCAGATACGCCAAAGTATCTTTGATTTCTTTTCTTTCAAAAAATTTTACTCCTAAAACTTGGTATGGAATATTATAGCGTAGCATTGCCTCTTCCAGCGCTCGCGATTGAAAATTCGCGCGGTAAAGAATTGAAATTTCCGACAACGGAGCGGGTGTGCCGGGACGGGGTGTCTCGCAGACCGACGGGTCGAGAGGCAGCGCTCCGCGAGCACGCGGAGACAGCGACCCCGCAACGGCAGCACCCGCTCCGTTGTCTATAATCTCCAGAATTTTAGTCGCCACGAAGTCGGCTTCGTCATTTTCATCGAGTGCCTCGTACAGTCCGATTTTTTCTCCGGTATTTTTTCTGGTAAATAAATTTTTGTCCGGCCTATATTTATTTTTTTTGATTATCGTATTGGCCGCTTCCAGAATATTTTTGGTTGATCGGTAATTTTCCTCCAACAAAACTATCTTTGCATTTGGGTAATCTTTTTCAAAACTTAAAATATTTTTCAAGTTTGCTCCGCGCCACGAATATATATTTTGGTCCGCATCTCCCACGACACAAATGTTTTGATTATTTTCTGAGAGTAATTTTGACATTAAATATTGCACTTCGTTGGTGTCTTGGTATTCATCGATATGGATATATTCCCATTTTTCCTGATAAATTTTTCTGATTTCAGCGTTATCTTTCAATAGTTTTGTCGCTTTTAGGAGCAGATCGTCAAAATCCAACGAATTTTCTTTCATTTTTTTCTTTTCATATAAATTCCAAACTTGCGCCACCATCACACCGTACGTACCCTTTTCTCTCTCCGCATAATCTGCCAAATGCGTGAATTTCCCCTTTTCTCGCGAAATTATATTTTTTATTTTCTTCGGATCGTATTGTTTTGGATCTATTCCGATCTCTTTCAGTATTTCTTTTATTATTGAATTTGCGTCTCCCTCATCTAGAATTGTGAAATACTTCGTCAAGCCCAAAAGTCTGGCATTTTCTTTTATGATATAAACTCCGAGAGAGTGAAAAGTGCTCACAAATGGAATCTTCTCTTGACCTGTTGTGTTTTTTTGAATTTCTAAGATAATTCTCTCCCGCATTTCCTTTGCCGCCTTATTTGTAAAAGTAACAGCCAAAATACGCTCTGGAGATATCCCCTCTTTTATTAAATTCACAATTCTATGAGTGATCGTTTTGGTTTTACCCGCGCCCGCTCCGGCAATGATCAGAAGCGGACCACCTGTGTGGATGGCCGCTTCTCTTTGTTCTTTATTTAATTCCGATAGATGATTTGTGTCTGTATTCACACTATTATAGTTTTACTTCATCCAGTTTTCCTTGTGATGCCGCAGATTGCAGAGCGCGTTCGACATATTCCCAGATTTTTTCTTCTTCTATTATTTGTGGAAGAAGACCAGTCACTTCGTTGAGTTTTTTCAGATACTCCTTCAAGAGTTTATACTCTTTCAGAGTCTTGTCTTCACTCATGAATTCGTAGGCATTTTTGTTCTGTACTTTTCTCCGATGTTTTAATGTATCTTTCGGAAATACTTTTACTAGATTTTCTTCCTCTAAAGCATCCACCTTTTCCAACATTTTCTCCGTTAGACCAAAAGGATTCTTGACGCTTTCAGGATTTTCTTTTTGGATTCTTTGATTCTGCGCAATTCCATAAGCAGGCGCCGGTGTTCCCCCACCATAATAAGATGGCGTTCCGCCGCCATAAATAGGTGTTCCGCCTTGGTATGGTGTTTGGGTATAGAAAAACTTAACCTCTTCTTTTGGCGCTTGGGGAGCTATCGGCGTCCCGCCATGATATTCCTTTTCTCTTCTAGGCGCGGGCGCTCGTGGGGCAACAGGCGTGGGCTTCACCGCCTCGATTACCGCTAATTTTTTCTTGTATTCTTCGTCTCTCTTTGCCGATTCTTCATCAAATTTTGCCTGCATTTCCGCTTTTATTTTTGCTGCCATTGTGTCAGCTTCTGCTTTTGTTTTTGCCAATTTTGCATTCTCTTCGGCTTGTCTTGCCGCCACCAATCTTGCTTCTACTGCTTCAAGTTCGGATTTTCTTGCTGCTATTTCCTTATCTGTCAATGTAATACCTGGGTTTTCTTTTTTAGGTTCCACTTTCTGTGTAATTCCTAATGGAGAACGACTTCCGGACCATTCTCCCGCGTATTCCCCAGCCTTTTTTGCGCCATAGCCGCCGACACTTAGTCCAGCTACTATTGCTGCTATTTTAGCCGTTTTTCCGGCATAAAAAGGTGTTTTCTCCCCTTCAGCCGCAGCCAAATCTTCGCGTGCTTGTACGTTTGCTGCTCTATCTCGTTTCAAATTTTCTCTGACACTCAAAAGTTCTTTTTCTAGTTCGATCTTTTCACTTTTAATTGGCGGTGTTTCCATAAATTTTTATTTATTTTGACTTTTAAATGACTCAATTTGTTCTGCTTGATATTCCTGCGCTTGTTCTCGTAATAATTTTACGCCGTCTGTATAATTTGTTAAAGCTCCACCCAAAAAATATCCTCCTTTTGGAGTAACTAGTTTATATTTTGCTTCGGGTTTGTATATGCCTATTACTTGCCTACCATTTTCTTCTGTCGTTATTTCACCCTTGTTCTGTAATTGTAAAAGAAATCCATTGGATGACATAAATGCGATATTCCTTCTTGCATCTGTCACAAAATCCACTACGGAAAATTGTACATCTATCCCAGACTCTCCACAAAGATAATTAATATCTTCTAAAGTGATTTTCTCCCTTGGTTTCTCATACAAGCATTCAAAAACACGGTCATCTATTTTTTTAATTAAGAAATATTTAAAGGGATTTTCTATTTCATCTTTTTCTAATGTCCCTTCTTCACTTAATTCCTCTATTTTTTTTATTAATTTTAAACGTTTTAGGAATTTTATTTTTGGAGTTTTTTCCAGTTCGGCTTTTAAGTCAGATAAATTATATTTTTTTTCCTCTCTATTTATTTTTTCTCTTTTTTCTTGTTCTTTTCTTTCTTTTTTCTCTAGTTTTTCCCTCATTTTCACATTTTCCTTTACTTTCTTGTCATTTTCCTTTTCTACTTTCTTATTATCCTTCGCCATTTTATCGCTGTCCTTTTCTATGATCTTGGTCACTTCTCTCATTTCCTTCACCTCCTGCGCTTCAATTTCTGCCAATCTTTTCAGAATGGCCTTTTCTCTTTTCTCATTTTCTCTTATTCTTATTTCTGTAATTTTTATTTTTTCTTTGAGTTTTACTATTTTTTCCGTCCTATTTTCTGTTTTCTCTTCCGCTTTTTTGATTTCTGCAGGCTTTGGAACATCAATTGGCGTATCAATTTTCGCAGTAGGAGGATTCGTGGGTTCTTGTGGCGGCTTTGTCGGCAAAACTATCCTTATTTTCTCCCTTTTTGGGCTAGGGGCAGCTGGCACATTCGGTGGCACAGGCGGCAATTTTTCCGTTATTTTTTTTGGGTCTGATGGTTTTGGCGGATTTTGTGGCAACTTTGGTTTTTCTGCAGGAGGAGTCTCGGCTGTGATTGCTTTTAGATATCCATGCTTTATGAGTGCATCCTGTAAAGCTTCATAGTATTCTGGATTTACATCTATAGATCTTGTGGCCTCCCTCATTATCCCTTTTACATACCTTGCTTTATTTTGCTGAGTGAGACCTTTTTCCAAGTTCTGTATATGATTCTTTACATTGTTTTCTATACCAACTTTATCAAGTTTGATTTTTTCAAGACCCTCAAGACCCTGTATTCCATTAAATGGTTCCTCTGGCATGTTGTGCGTATTATACTCGCTAGTAAAGCTTTTATCAAAGTCACATTAGGGGTTATCCACACCTCTTTGACTTTTTCCTCCTTTTGCGCTATCCTAGGGGGATAGTCCTGAAGAGGGGTACGGCGCTAAATGACCGAATGCTAGAGAAGACAGTAACCATCGTGAGAACCTTTGTTTGCAGTACAATTTTGGTCGTCCTGTGATTCTACCCTTATTTTTAGGGCTGAAAAGGAATTCTCTCGGTATTTAGTTTGTTTTATAAAAAAACTATTTAAAATATTCAGATCTGTCTTGCTTTTTTCCTTATGTTTAAGGGTGATTTTTGTACTTTCCTTTATGTCTGCTCCGGTACAAGTCCAAGCTAGCTTTTTCTCTGCAATTTTAGGCGGTGAAGCTCATGCAGAGACAGAAGTAGTGGACCCAACCCAACTCAATCAAAATATCCAGAAGAATTCACAGACTATGGGCCTCTTACAGGCAAATGTTTCCCCTTCTTCAGTGATTCAAGAGAAACAAGAGAAAAAAGGCAAGAAAAGCAGCGAGATAGGGGGCACGATTGGCGGAGATGTGGACATGAATATTGTTTCCGATAATGCTCTCCTGCCTGCTACCGGTCCGATGGGCGTTTCCGACGGTAAAGATGGTATAGATGCTTTGAAAGAGACTAGCGTGTATGTCGTGAGAAAGGGAGACTCCATCTCAGGTATTGCGGAAATGTTTGGTGTTTCGATCAATACTATTTTACTGGCAAATGATATAAAAAGGGGCGATAAACTCTCCGAAGGAGATGTTCTTTTCATTTTCCCTTTTTCTAGCAAGGAACATACTATTAGCAAGGGGCAGACCCTAAAAAGCATCGCAAAACTTTATAAAGTCGATATAATTGATATCACTCTTTACAACGATATTGCGCAAGACAGTGATTTAAAGATCGGCGACAAGATTTTGATTCCTGGAGCTGACAGTATGGATAATGAAGGAGGCGATAAGCCTGCGTCAAACTTGGGCTCGGCTCTAGCCAGAGACAAGAATTATTACGCAACTCATCCAATCCAAAATCTTGTGGGATATTTCATAAACCCAGTGCCCACGGGCCACAAAACGCAGGGCTTGCATGGTCCGGGACATAGAGGCATCGATATCGGAGATAAAACAGGCGCAAATATATATGCATCTGCACCGGGAGTGGTTTCAATAGTAAAAACAGGATGTAAGCTTGGTCAAACACGTTGTGCTGGAGGTTATGGCAATATGGTTGTTATTGCACATCCAAATGGCACGAAAACTCTTTACGCGCATCAAAGCAAGGTCTTAACGCATACGGGTGCCAAGGTGGAAAGAGGAGAAGTGATCGGTTATGTCGGTTCTACCGGGCGTTCTACCGGACCACATATCCACTTTGAAGTATTAGGCGCAAAAAATCCCGGCTCTGACTGGAGTTGGTCAAACTAACTAGAAGAATCCCTAAAATATAAACTTTTCTCCGGTACGGATTTTTTGAAGCTTAAAAAATCCTGAAGTTCTCGCACCGTCGCGCTCGAAACCCCTGCGAAAAGTTATATTTCAGGGATTCTTTACTCTAGGAAAGTCAAAGCGACCATGGCTAAAATCCCAACTATAACCGCCATTATCTGTAAAATAGAATGTTTTATTTCTTTTGTTTTTTGAAGTTCAGGAATTAAATCAGCGACTGCGATATAAATAAATCCGCCAGCCGCAATGGGCAAGAACCAGAAGCTTATGGTTTGCGCAATTTGACTTAGGATTAGCACAAAGAAGAGTCCAAGAAGTGCTACTATGGCCGAAAGAAAATTAAGCCACAATGCGCGCGCCTTCGTATAGCCAGAGTGGATCAATACCGCAAAATCCCCTATTTCTTGGGGTATTTCATGTAGTATCACAGCTATTGTCGTAGCGATGCCGAGAGGGATGCTCGCCATAAAGCTTGCTCCGATGATTATTCCGTCGATAAAATTGTGCACTCCATCTGAAATAAGGACTAACTTTCCAACCGGATGAATATGTGAGTCCGCCTTGTCTTCCCCGTGGTGATGCCAATGAAGAAACTTTTCCAGAATAAAGAAAATCAGAATGCCGATGATGATCAGTATGCTGGTCAAGGTTGAATTGCTGGAAACTTCGAGAACTTCAGGTATGAGATGAATAAAAGCATCTCCTAAAAGCGCTCCGACCGCTAGTGAAATGAAAATAAATATATATTTTCTTAAAATTTCTTCCCTTAATGAAAGGGTGAAAACTCCGGCCAGTGAAACCAGGCTGACAATAATAACGCTGATAAATGCATAAATGTATGATGTTGCCATGTGCGGGATAGGCGAATCGAACGCCTGCCTACAGTTTGGAAAACTGCAGTTCTACCACTAAACTAATCCCGCCTCCGCTCTCGCTTCGGCGAGGCAAGCCCGCCTAAGTAATTTATTTATACCCCAAAAATGTATTAAAAACAATCTTTAAATCGTTTTTCTATTTCGCCACGATTTTATTTTATCGCCAATGGAAGCCGGCAAAGAATCTATAAAAAGAGCAACAATTGCGCCCAAAAGTCCGATGTCTCTGATCGTCACATCATTGATTCCGCTTGTTATCAGAACAATGATCAAATGTAATGTTCCGAGCAAGGCGGCAATCCATACGAAAGAATTAAATAAAAGAAAAATTCCAATCGCCATATCTAAAAGCGCCGTTCCGATCATCGCTTCCCTGATAGGTATAGGAATTAATTCAAGAGCCCATGGACTTATATACCCTCCCCAAGCTTCTGGATTTCTAAAAATCAAAATGCCAATCCATATGAAGGTTATAGCGAGTCCAGTTCTTAAAATATGTAATGAAATTTTGTTCATAAAATGTCGGGCCGCTGGGAATTGAACCCAGTCTAAATGCTCCCAAAGCACTTGTACTACCGGTATACTACGGCCCGAATAAAAATGAGTATATCACAAAATAATATCACTTACTACTTTTACCTTTGCAGTTCTGTCCTTTAGATTTAAAAACACAACCAACAAATCTACTTGCCATTCTTTTTCATCCAGATTTTTAGATAAAAGATAAGTTTGAATTACGCGCGCGAGTCTTTTTAGTTTCCAGGGGTGCATATTATCCTCTGGTCTGGAATTATAGTCTGTTACATATGAAACACTCTTTACTTCGATAAAATATAATTTGCCTCCTTTCTCAGCAACAATGTCTATCTCACCCCATTTTTTAGTATAATTTCGCTCTAATATCAAAAAGCTATGTTTCATGAGAAACTTTACAGCTACATTTTCCCCAGTCTCCCCTATTTTTTGTCTTTCTGATGTGAATACCTTAGGCATTTTATTGTTTCATATGTAACACGTTTCATGTGAAACTTATGTCCAAATTTGTGTCTTTTATTAAAATATCTTTATTTTATAAGGCATTTTTGGAAAAAATGGTCTTAAAAGACAATTATTTGCTATGTCCTTTATAAACATTACCAACATATTTATCCACAGTTCCCACAAATCCTTATTTTACAAGAAAAACTAAAGGACAAGAAATTTTGTGCACCCAGAGGGATTCGAACCCCCAACGACAGTTCCGAAGACTGTTGTGATATCCATTTCACTATGGGTGCATTATTAATAATTATACATCATTTATTAAATAATCATAATACTATTGTTTTACAAGCTTAAATTATTAAATTGCAATATGTTTAATATAATATATAATTTAATGATTAAAAAATAATTTTGCGGTCATGGTTTAGTGGTAGAACACGTCCTTGCCAAGGATGAGACGAGAGTTCGATTCTCTCTGGCCGCACATAAAATAGTGGACTCAAAAAATAAAAATCTAGACAAAAGTTTATTGTCTAAAATACCCACGGAAGTTTCATATGTAACAGACACTCTTGAAAGTGCTGGTTTTGAGGCGTATTTGGTGGGTGGCTGTGTTCGAGATCTAATAATCGACAAAAAACCTAAGGACTGGGATGTGACAACAAATGCAAAACCAGCCCAAATTATAAGCCTTTTTGAGAAAACAGTATATGAAAATGACTTTGGAACCGTCGGGGTATATATCCCAAGCGAGAATTCAGTAGAGGGTGAGGTTATTCATGAAACAAATAGTAGTGATGTTATTCGTGAAACATCCAAATATAAGGTTATTGAGGTTACACCATATAGGCTGGAGGCTAAATATAGTGATTTTAGGCATCCAGACGAGGTTAAATTCAGTGACAAGCTAGAAGATGATCTTAAAAGACGTGACTTTACCATAAACGCCATGGCTTTAAGTTATAAAGGACATCTAACAGACATGTTCAATGGTCTAAAGGACATAAAGGACAAGACGTTGAGAGCAGTTGGAAATCCTGATGATCGATTCAAAGAAGATGCGTTACGAATGTTGCGCGCGATTCGTTTCGCTTGCCAACTCGGATTTTCTGTGTCATATGAAACTTCGGAAAGTATTTTAAAAAATGCAGATTTAATAAAAAAAATATCGGGAGAACGCATACGCGATGAATTTGTAAAAATAATAATGTCAGAAAATCCAAGCAGGGGAATTGTCATGTTGCAGAAATTTGGATTGCTAAAAAATATTATTCCAGAGCTCGAAGAGGGGATAGGTTGCGAGCAATTAGGAGAACATATTTACGATGTTTGGGACCATCTACTGCATGCTCTTGCTCATGCGGCGGACAAGAATTGGCCTTTAGAAATAAGGCTGGCTGCGCTTTTTCATGATATTGGTAAGCCGAAAACTAGGAGATTGGCGGAGTCTTTCCCGACGAAAAATTCCCCCACCTTCGCCCCCCTAGACAAGAGGACAGGGGACCCACGGCTCCTAAAATTTTTGTCGGGAAAAACTCCTGCCGCAAAGAAACAATACACTTTTTACGGCCATGAAGTTGTCGGCGCGAGGATGGCGAAAAAAATAATGGAGAGATTAAAATTTTCGAAAAAAGAAATTGAATTGGTGGAAAAACTTGTCCGCAATCATATGTTTTTTTCTGATACGGAGTTGATCACACTTTCTGCTGTGCGTAGAATCATTGCAAAAGTCGGTGTGGACAATATTTGGCTTTTGATGAACATCCGCGAGTGCGATAGGGTAGGCATGAAGAAAAAAGAGGCGCCATATCGCCTGCGAAAATATTTTGCCATGATCGAAGAAGCTTTGCGAGATCCAATATCAGTCGGCCAGCTCAAAATTAATGGAGAATTTATGATTAAAGAGCTTGATATCAAGCCAGGGCCGAGAATGGGGTGGATATTGCACGCCTTGCTCGAAGAAGTGCTGGAAGATCCAAAGAAAAATACAGTCGAAAATCTGTCAGAGATAGTGAGAACTCTGGATAAACTTGACAATAAAGAGCTCAAAGCGCTTGGCGATAAAGGGAAAGAAAAAAAAGAGGAGCTAGAAGAAAAGGAAGTCGAAAAATTACACGCTAAACATGGGGTGAGATTGGGTAAGGGACCCAATCGCAAGGCCGGAGCCTGACGAGGCGAGGAGGGCTCGCGAGATTTTTCAGCAGAAAAATACTTGTGTAAGATTGGGTAAGGGACCCAATCGCAGTGATACAATAGTAGTATGAGTGATGTTAAGATAAAAAACTTTTTCTTTATAATTTTTCTGCTGTTTCTTTTTGGATTTAGCCGCGGAGCGAGTGCCGCTGCGCTGGCTGTAAAACAAGGAGAGGTGCTTTTGTATCCGATATATTTTCCGGCAACAACTTCGGTATTATTTGGTGGCGTAAAAATGCCGGTTTTTGATTATAACGGCCAAAAGTACGCCCTTGTTGCGGCTGATGTGAATAAAAAACCGGGAAACTACAATCTACGAGTCAAGGAAGGTGAACAAGAATTAGCCAAGAGGGTTATTCAAATAAAAACTGGTACACAACCAAAAGTTATGATGAAAAGAGCCTATAAGTTTACGACACTTCCGAAAGAAAAACAGGCGGAAGTACTAGAAGACAAAGCCCCGCTTGTGGCTCTCCTTTCCAAAGCGACGGCAGAAGCAAAACCCAAGCTTTGGCAATCGATATTCAGAAACCCGCTTGATACTATGACAACCACGAGTCCGTACGGATACACAAGAATATACACAAATCATTCGACTACACATCACGGGGAGGATTTGCGCGCAAAAATTGGCACGCCGGTCTATGCAATTTCTGACGGTATTGTTCTCTGGGGTGAAGGCAAGCCGCTGTATTTAGAAGGACCAACAGTCGTCATAGATCATGGCGATGGTATCATTTCAAAATATCTGCATCTTTCAAGGGTCTTGGCGCAAGCTGAATCAAAGGTAAAAGCAGGGGACATTATCGGTTATTCGGGCGATCAGGGAGCGGATGTGCAGGGCGCGCATCTCCATTTTGCCATCAAAGTTGGCAATGTCTCTGTCAGCCCGCTTCAGTTCATTAAAGAATTTCAGAAACTTAAATAAGAAGGCATTAACTAAGAAACTTCTTGCTGATAGCAAGTTTCGCAGTAAACTATCTCGGGGCGATCAGGGGAGTAGGAAGTTTCAAATTCATTTTCACACTTTTCTGCGCCATGAACATGGCTTTTCAGCCCACACATGCAAGAACGGTGCCAGAGTTTGCGGGGATTGCGTTTTGACATTCGGTCTTTATGTCGGCATTCAAAATCTTTGTGCGGCAAAGGCAAATTCATCCTTTTATAAAAATCCAATTCTCCTTTTGTGATACGGAAATTCTTTTTGCAATCTTTGCAAACCAAAATTTCTTGCAAAATGCCATCCGTAACCGCTGTAATAGTTTGCGGTACGTCTTTTTCTTTAATTGTTTCTTTACCGTATGTGCCAGTGGTTTGTTCTTGCCAATTAAAGCTCTTTTCCTCGGCTTCTGTTTTAGTTAGGGGGTAATAATCCTGACCTAGGGTTTCATTAAAGCCGAAGGGCGCGAGTTTCGGCGGGAAAAATTGTCCATACGTGCCATCTTTCTTCATTTGTTCGTCTATTTGTTCTTTGATTTTATAATAATCTTCTTTACTGTATTCTTTATTTAGAATCATATATTGTCCCTTGCGTATGGCATTGCACCCGATGGCGCTGGTGAGGTTGTGGCAATTTTCCGAATACTCCACTTCGTTAGAATAAAAAATAAAAGCACCATTTTTACATTTACTGCTTTGGAGGACACCCATCATGTTGTAACAAAGCTCATTTTTGTAATAAAAATTATTACAATCCATGCTATCTATCACTTCTTCCGCATCGGCTAAGTATGAACAATTTTTAGTGCCCGTAGAGTCAAAAACCCTTACGCCATCGTGACAATTGTGCATATAATCACCAGTGACATTGTGGCATTTTGTCGCTGATGCGTATTTCACCATTGTTTTGCTTTTTAAATCCGCGAATTCTTTCTTGGCTTGCTCGATAGTTTCATAACTAGAGAAAATTTCTGCTTTTTTCTTTTCGTATTCTTCTTGAGAATATTTTACATTCAATATTGCATTAGAAATATTTCTGCCATTTGTGCAAAAAATACAATTATTTGAATTGCGCATGTTATAGCAGAAGATTAGATCAGTGGATGATTGGCATTGTTCGCAGTACATGCATTTAAAGCACTCGCGTACATCTATGCATTCGTAACAGAGTTCGCAGATATGAACGAAAGCGCAATCAACGCTTCCTTTGCATTTTTGTATCAGTCGGCTGTACATACAATCTTCGTTGTATTCTCCGGCGAAAATTAAGTAACAATCTTTATTGTCCGATGTTCCGTTCGCATAGTCAGTTCTGACTGCATTTAGGTTCATTAGAGATAGTCTCGGCACTTTCTTTTGAAGTTCTCTGTATTGTTCAAAAAAGTTTTTGTTTGGATCGAAATCTTGGGCGAAACTTTTCGGATCCCATTTATCGCTCCACCAGCATTCGTTGCAGTAAACAGTGTAAGGAGAATTGGCGGTGTATAAAGAAATCATATCCTTTTTGCAAAGATCACAGGATCTTTTATAAAAAGTTCGTTCATTTCTAAAAGCCAAACGCCTCATCGCGCGGCAATCAGGACAGTGGAGCGGGGGCACAGTTTTTACTTGTTCGTAAAAATTTACATCTTCGTCTCGTATCTCAAAATCTTTGTTACATGTTTGGCAAACTTTTTGCATAAATTTATTGTATTTAATTATAACATTTCTAAAAATTCAGCCCTATACGATTTTACTCATACAGGGCTGGAGTGAATTTTCATGACACCTGTTCTTTAAGCGCATTCTTGATCACTTGCTCCAAGTCTAATGTGGCGAGAATTAAAGGACTTACTCCAATAACACGCGCTATGATGAAAAACTTCTCGATAGGTATTGTTTTACCATCAAGATACTTACTCATTTGCGCTCGGTCTATTGAAATTATTTCGGCAAGATTTTTGATAGTTTCAATTCCTCGGACTAGCATAAGAATTTTTATATTTTGTATAATAATTCTTCTGCTTTTTTCTTCAGTAAGCCTCTTTTCTAGATCAGGTATTTTTTGCTCAAAGAGCTTGTTTGCTCGTTCACTGAACATGAGTTCAAATAACGCTTCGTCACTAATTTGGGTTGTGTCCATGATTTCTGGTCTTTCTTTTGTTGAGTGTGCAGATTCATTGAGCAACATAACATTATTAGAGATATTGTCAATTAATATCGTCAGTAAAATATATTATATATCTATATTTATCAATATATCTAGCGTTATCAACATATTTTTGTGGAAAAAGATTGACACAGAATATATTATGGACTAAAATAGATGTATGAAAGACGCAAATGCAGAACTTAAATTAAATCTCCAATCTTTTGGATTTAGCGAAAAAGAAGCGGTTGTGTATGTCGCTCTTTTAGAATTAGGGAAGGGGACGGTTAGGCAAATCAGTAGTAAGGCCGGCATAAACAGAACAACGAGCTATGACATTCTTGGTTCACTCTCGAATAAAGGATTAGTTTCTGTTTCTGGGAAGGAACCAAAATCTGAATATGTAGTGGAAGCGCCGGAAGCCATCACAGCATATTTGAAAAGATTGGCCGAGCAAACGGCAGAGCATATAAAAAAATCCGAAGCAATTATTCCGGAACTAGAGCTTCTACACGCAAAACAAAACCGTCCGAAGATTAGATTTTATGAAGGCAAAGAAGGCCTCGAACATGTATATGAAGACACCCTCACGAGTTCTGAGCCGATTCGTGCCTATGCGACGATAGATGACATGCACAATGCACTACCGAATTATTTTCCGGAATATTACAAGCGCCGAGCGGCGAAAAATATCTCAATCAGGGCGATAGTTCCAGAAACATCGATGGGCCGGGAGCGTAGGACGCATGACGAAGCAGAAAAAAGGCAGATCGCATTTGTCCCGCCCGATAAATATTATTTTTCTCCAGAAATAAATATTTATGACAACAAGGTAATGATAGCTTCTTGGCGTGAGAAACTTGGAATTATTATAGAGTCTCATGAAATTGCTGATGCAATGAAAAAAATATATGAACTCGCTTGGGCAGAGGCAAAAAGATTAGATAAAGAATCTACTGAATAATCTTACCTAGGAAACTATATCTACGCTATAGCGTAGATTAGGAATTTAGCAATAAGTAGCGGTCGCGTACTAATGCTAAATTAATTTTTTTCTGCTTTGGTTAAAAACTTTTCAAAAAATCGAGTGCCGTAAGAGGAGAGATTGAAAATTACAGCAAACGTAAATAAAGTCAGTGAAAGTTTTATGCTGACAAAACAGAGCGGGATGGCTATCAGCGCGAATATGACGGGGACAAGAGTGCGAATAGTGCTACCACGGATTTCATGTTGACTTATTTCTGGATTTTTTATATGTGGCGAGAACAATACATATCTGCGCATCCAGTATAGGCAGAGGCCTATCAGGATGATATGGATACCGAAGATTATGACTGATAGTTCGTTTTTGCTAAATTGCCCAAGGATGCTGGCGGAGAAGGGGACTAAACTTATAAGCATGAAAAATAGAGCATTGATATTGATGAGCATAGAATCTACATTTTTAGCGTAAATAGAAACAAAAAAATGATGCGCTCGCCAATAGGTGAAGAGTAAGGCAAAAGACAAAATATAGGTCAAAAATACTGGGAGCAATTTTATAATTTCCCGCCAGAGACTCTGATTATCTATCGGACCCCAAATTGCCGGTATGTGAATTTGAAAGACGAGAATCGTCATTACGATGGCAAAAATTCCGTCTGAAAGCTGGTCTAGTCTTGCGTGGTTCATGTGGAAAATTATATCACAAAACTTTTTTCTGGGCATACTTTTGCTGATAGCAAGTTTTCCGTCCAAGGCGAGCTAGCCTCGGGCTGGCGCAGTTACTAGATGGCAACTTTTAATTTTTTAAAAAATATTGTAAGATTATAAGTATGAAAGAAGATCCTTTACTGAATGAAGAAAAACCGGAAATTTACTTGAGGCTCGAGCATTATAGCGATATCTTTTCGGACTTCGATATCCGGCCATATAGCGAGCGAGCGCTTTCGATTGATTTTATTGACGAGATCAAAAGGGCGGCGAGCGATAAAGACGGCGGGGGCATAGAGCTGATGCTCCACATCCCAGAAAAACAGAGAGATGAAGCTGAAGAGGAAATCATCAAAGAGCGTCTGGTGGCGCATTTCAAGAGGCATTATCATCTGCTCGCAAAAGAAAAACAGCGCGTCATGAAGCTCGGCAGAAGCATGGTGATCATGGGCATCGTTTTTATGGTGATTGCGACATTTGTCGTATTCAAAGATCCTTCCGAGAGTCTGTTCTTGTCATTTTTGGTTGTCTTTCTCGAACCGGCGGCTTGGTTCCTACTATGGGAAGGTATGGACCAAATTATATTCAATTCGAAAAATATGAATCCTGATCTGAATTTCTATCGCAAGATGTCTGATACTCACAAACACATCTATTTCAAATCTTATTAGATTTCTATTGAAATAGGGCAGTGGTCCGAGCCTAAAATTTCTGGCAGAATCTTTGAGCTTTTTACTTTTTTCGCTAGTTTGGCGCTGACAAAAATATAATCAATCCTCCAGCCGACATTTCGCGCTCGGGCGTTGGCGAAGTGGCTCCACCAAGTGTAGTGTCCATTGCCTTTTGTAAATATTCGAAAGGTGTCCACAAAGCCAGCATTAATTATTTTTTGCATTCCTTCGCGTTCTTCGGCTGTGAAACCTTTTAATCCTTCGTTTTCTTTTGGTCGAGCGAGGTCGTCCGGTGTGTGCGCGACATTCAAGTCTCCGCAGAAGATCACGGACTTGCCCCGCTCTTCTAGATTTTTTATATATGCTAAAAATGCCGGATCCCACTGTTTATGACGAAGGGGAATACGAGAAAGGTCGTCCTTGGCATTTGGTGTGTAGACGGTAACTACATAAAAATCCTTGAATTCGAGAGCAATCACACGGCCTTCTGTTTGCGGATCGCCATAGGCGTCCGCTTTTAGACCAAACTTCTTCGCAATTTCTGGAGGAAAACCATTTGCAACAGAAAGTGGTTTTCCAAGGGACTTCTGCGCAAAAATTGCTGTGCCAGAATATCCCTTTTTGACAGCCGAATTCCAATATTCTTCGTATTCGGGCAGATCCACTTCGCTTTGATCTTGCTGTGCTTTCGTTTCCTGTAAACACAAAATATCCGGCTGGTATTTTTCTACAAAAGGCACAAAAAGTCCCTTTTTATGCACCGCCCGTATTCCGTTTACGTTCCAACTGGCAATTCTCATATTATTACCCCTTATTATGAAACTTCTTATGTATATCCCGCAAGTGTTTGTCTGTCACATGCGTATAAATCTGGGTGGTGCCGATATTGGCATGGCCGAGCATGGCTTGTACTGAGCGTATGTCCGCGCCGTTGCTGAGAAGGTCAGTTGCGAACATGTGGCGCAACACATGAGGAGTGACTTTCTTTGCGATACCGGCTTTGATGGCATAGTGTTTCACTATCCTTTCCACTGAATGCCTGTCTAAGTTGTCGTATTCTTTGCCTTTGTATTTTTTCTTCCCCTCTTGAGGGGTGGCACTTGTGCCGGGGTGGATATTTTTTCCACCTCCCCGCTTATGGCGGTACTCCTCAAGAGGAGAATTATCAAGACGAATGAAAAGCCCATCACCCATATCTTTGCGCGCATCCAGATATTTTTCGAGGGCTTCTTGAGCTTTTTTGGAAATGAAGACGACGCGCACCTTGCCGCCCTTGCCTCGCACTGACAATTCTTCTGAATGAGGGTTTATGTCTCTCGGCAGGGAACACAGCTCTGCCACGCGCAGGCCGGTAGAAAAAAGAAATTCTAAAATTGCTTTATCTCGCAGACTTTTTATGTCGTTGCCACTGGGCATATCGAGCAGGCGAGTGAGCTCGGCCGGAGTTATGAGGTCGATGGATCGCTCGGGGATTTTGGCGAGCTCGATGCGGTCGCTCGGCAGGGATTTTATTTCTCTTTTTACCAGATATTTTAAAAATACGCGCAGAGCTATCAAATGAAAGTTTTGCGTCTTCTTTGATAAAGTTTCTGGATGATTTAAAGTTTTACCTGTCCGAGCCCGCGTGGGATGTCTGTTCAACCAGAGGCGAAATTCCCGCAGCACATCGTCTGTGATGTCGCTCGCGGTTTTTACTTTCGTATGATCGAAAAATCGGGTGAGGTAATGCTGGTAATTCTCGATCGTACGAGCAGAAGAACCTTTCTCGATTTCCAGATACTCGAAAAATTCTCGCTGCAGCTTGTCTATTTCCGTAGCCATACCCTAATTTTAGCACAAAATATTGTGGAACTCTGTACCCAACCTCCCCCTTAACAAGGGGGAGGAGAAGGAGGGGGTGAATTTGCAATTTTAGCCGTTTCATGTTAGTATTGGACTTATGTTAGCAACCAAGAAAAAGCAGACAATTATAAAGAAAAGTCAGATTCATGACAAAGATACAGGCTCTCCAGAGGTGCAGGTAGCTGTGATTTCGGCGGCGATTGACGAACTCGCAAAGCATTTAAAGAAGCACAAAAAGGATAATCATTCTCGCCGAGGGCTGATCAAGATGGTGGCCGACAGACGCACTCATTTGAAATATTTAGAGCGCACAAACAAAGCTCGCTACAATGCTCTCTTGAAAAAAATAGAACTTGTTTAGTTTTTCTATTTTTCTGCTACAATTAAAACATGACAGTCATAAAACATAAAGAACAAAGAGTTGGAGTTTTTATCGATACTCAAAATTTATATCACAGCGCTCGCAATCTATATAAAGCGCGGGTGAATTTCGGCGCGGTTTTGAAAGACGCGGTGGCCGGCAGGAAGCTCGTGCGGGCGGTGGCCTATGTCATCACCACCGAGGCAGGGGATGAGAAGAACTTTTTTGAAGCGCTGACCAAGCTCGGCATCGAAACTAAAACAAAAGATCTGCAAATATTTTCCGGTGGAACAAAAAAAGCAGACTGGGATGTGGGTATAGCTGTTGATGCCATTACAATGGCTCCTAAACTAGATACAGTAATTCTTATTTCTGGTGATGGAGACTTTATTCCTTTAGTAGAATATCTAAGAGTACACTCTGGTATTCAAGTAGAAGTTGTCTCTTTTGGTAAATCAACTTCCGGTAAACTTCGTGAATCAGCTGCCGACTTTGTAGATCTCTCCGAAAATCCGCGAAAATATTTGATCGGGGTGAAGTAGATTTGCACTATATACGCTTGTTGTTATACTTCATAAGGTTGTATTGACATTGTCATTACATTAGAATACACTAAGTATATGAACACAACAATACAAATTAGAATAGATTCGGCAACAAAGGCACGAGCTCAAAAAACATTTAAGAGCCGGGGGTTAGACTTGTCTTCAGGGATTAAATTTCTATTGGCTAGAGAGATGAATCCTAAAAATCTTACTTATATTTGTGATTTTGGATATTTGCATAAATATACACCAGAGATGCTTAAAAAATATGAAAAAGAAGCTGAGTGGGCTCTGAAGCATGGCAAAAGATATTCTTCTACAAAAGAAATGTTTGATGATCTTGAAGCTGGCAAATAGATTATGTATCACAAGCATTACACAAAAAGATTTCAAAAATCTTTTAAGAAAGTAATTCGCTCTGGAAAAATAAAAAGAGAAGAAGTTGAATTTGTCATAAACATTTTAGCTTCCGGAGATAAGCTTGCTCCAAACTATCAAGATCATCCTTTACATGGACGCTTTGATGGTTTCCGTGAGTGTCACGTAAAGGGCGACCTTCTTTTAATGTATTATATAAAAAATCAGGAACTTGTTTTGGTGTTATTCGATATAGGCACTCACTCAGAACTTTTCTAAATTTAGCGAATAATACTAATTTCTTGCATTTTCTCCCCGAAATGCTAGGCTGGATATAGCTTTTAATAGTTAATCAGGTTCGCGTCTAGACACAAAGTAGTGCTTCCGCTATGAAGCAACACTGTAGTCTGGATACGAATCTTAATACAGAATGCAAAAAAAAGAATATAGTGTGGAGATCGGTGGAAGAAATTTAACGGCTATTTTTACAGATTTAGCAGAGCAGGCTCATGGTTCGGTGATGTTGAAATATGGTGAGACGATAGTCCTCGCGACTGTCTGCATGTCGCATGACAAACAAAAAGGTCTGGGCTATTTTAATTTGACGGTAGATTATGTCGAGAAATTTTACGCAGCTGGAAAAATATTGGGTTCTAGATTTGTGCGCAGAGAAGGCAAGCCATCCGAAGATGCGATACTCGCGAGCCGAGTGATTGACCGCACTCTTCGTCCGCTTTTTGAACAATCAATTCGCCACGCGGTGCAAGTGATCGTGACGGTTATCTCGGTGGATGATAATGATCCGACGATTCTGGCAGTCAATGCGGCTTCGCTGGCTCTGGCTGTCTCTAATATTCCTTGGAACGGGCCTATCGGTTGCGTGCGAATAGGTAAGTACCCTGCCCGCAATGCTTCAGGCATAGCTGATGCAGGCGGGGATAGTGAAACTTTAGCAATAAATCCTTTCCAGAGTTTACGACAAGATGATTCCAAATATAAATTTGATCTGACTGTTTGCGGTAAAAACGGCAACATAAATATGATTGAAGCTTCCGCTCACCAAACCGAAGAAAAGGAATTGGAAGATGCATTAGAGCAAGCCAGCGCAGAGATCACTAAATTAGAAAATTTTCAGAAAAAGATAGTGGCTGAAATCGGCAAAGAAAAAAGAGTTATAGAAAAAGAAACAATCGACCCGAAGTCGGTCAAATTATTTAACGAGGACATCTTGCCAAAGATGTCCGAGGCTATTTTTTCGGGCGCCGGAAAAGCTAAAATAGATGCTTTGCATAATGTCTGGAATAAAATGGTTGCGGATATGTATGTCGAGCGAGAAGATTTTAGTTTAGAGGATAATTTATTTGATGATACAGAAAACGATATCCTGCATAAAAAAGCGATCGAAGAAAATAAAAGAGCGGACGGCAGAAAAATGGATGAGGTGCGAGATCTTTATGCGCAGGCCGGGGGTGTCTCGACGATCTTGCATGGGTCAGGAATTTTTTATCGTGGGGGCACGCACGTGCTGTCGGTGCTGACTTTGGGCGGACCGGAAGATAGGAATTTGGTGGATGGTTTGCAATTGAAAGTGGAAAAAAGATTTATGCATCATTACAACTTCCCGCCGTATTCTTCGGGCGAGACAGGGCGAGCGGGATTTACAAATCGTCGCGAAGTCGGACATGGAGCGCTCGCGGAAAAAGCGCTCTTGATGGTGTTGCCGCCTGTCACAGATTTTCCATACACGGTTAGATTGGTTTCTGAATCTCTCGCTTCGAACGGTTCTACTTCGCAGGCTTCGATCTGCGCTTCGACACTTGCGCTCATGGATGGCGGAGTGCCGATCATCGCGCCAGTCGCAGGCATTGCGATGGGGCTGATGCTAGAAAATCTAAAAACTAAAAAATTAAATCTAAAAAATAATGATACATCTCAGATTTTAGATATTAGATATAAGATTCTCACCGACATTCAGGGTCCAGAAGATCATCATGGCGATATGGATTTCAAAGTTGCCGGAACGAAAAATGGTGTGACTGCTATCCAACTCGATGTGAAAGTCGAGGGCGTACCGATAAAAATTCTCGGTGAAGCGATGATCCAAGCAAAAAATGCCAGAATGATTATTTTAGATAGAATAGAAAAAGAAATTCCAGCTCCGCGCAAAGACATATCGCCGAACGCTCCGAAAATACTCATTATTAAAATCAAGCCAGATATGATCGGCCTGGTGATCGGCGGGGGAGGCAAAACCATCAAAGATATTAAAGAAAAAACTGGCGCGGAAATAACTATTGAAGATGATGGCACTGTGTACTTTACAGGCAAAGGCGAGTCCGCAGAGATGGCCAAGAAAATAGTGGAAGAAATGACGCACGAATTTGGTGTCGGTGAGGTATTAAAGGGGGAAGTTGTGAAAGTGGCTGACTTCGGGGCTTTTGTCAGACTCAACGAGTTTACCGATGGCATGGTACATATCTCCGAGATTGCCCCATTTCGCGTAGAGCGAGTATCAGATATAATAAAGGAAGGCATGATCGTGCCGGTGAAAGTGATAAATATTGATAGAGAAAAAGGCAGGATCGGCCTCTCTATCAAAGAAGCGGATAAAGATTTTTTCAATGGAAAAAACAAATGAAACCCAAAATAAAATCGTTCAGACTTATGCCGAGGATATGGCGAAGGTGATTGAAGATGACAAGAGCGGACTGATCAAAAAAATCATCCATGAAGAGGAAGAACATGAAATAGAGAAAAAGAATTTGTCTCCAGAGTCGAAAAAAAACAAATTTTTCATGGCTGTGGGTGTATCATTTATTCTGCTTGGCTTCCTCACTTTGTTTTATTTCATATTTGGTCAAGGCATCACGACTGTTCCCGTAGAGAAACAATTTTTACCTATTATTTTTACCGACAAAAGCGCCTTTGTTGAAATGAAAGGTCTGAAAAAGGAAAAAATAGCTCAAACTATTTTGAGTCAAGTTAAAAATACGAAAGTAAAGTCGGGAGGAGTAGAGGGAATTTATCTGACAGAAAATAAAGAAATATTGGGCCTCCACAGATTTCTCACAGTTATAGAAAGCAATTTTGCCAATTTGACCAATTTAACTTCGAGCGCGAACCCTCTCTTTTTTAATGATAATTTTCTAATGGGTGTGGTCAACACGGAAACGGATGAGACAGGAGCGGGCAAAGATTTTTTCATTTTGCTCAAAGTGCGTTCGATGCCGGATATTTTTGAACCCATGCGCGCTTGGGAAGATAAAATGTTTTTTGATTTGCATGGATTTTTTGGTGCAAATATCACGCCTGAAACGAAATATCTCTTGACTCAAGATTTTGAAGACGGCGTTGTTCAAAACAAAAATGCTCGTGTACTTTACCAAAAAAATCAAGGAGAAGATGAAGAGGGAGTAAGGGAAACAAAGGAAATAAGAGAAATAATGATTATGTATATTTTTGCGGATGATAATTCTGTTATTATCACTAATACCGAACATGCGGCAGGAGAGATAATGCTTCGTTTGACGGCCAGTCGAGTCAAAAAATAGATTTTGAATAAATAATGTAGACATGTTATTATAAATCCATGTTAGACAAGAAAAAAATTAAAGAAAAACTAGAGGCAGAAAGAGACACTCTCTTTGGGGAATTGCGAGATATGGGTAAATTGAATACTGATACAGGCGAGTGGGAAGCGACTCCAGAAGAATTGGATTTCCCAGAGTCTGATCAGAACGACATGGCAGACAGGTTTGAAAATTTCGAGGCTCGAAGTTCGATGATTAAAACTCTGGGGCCTAGATTAAATAATATTTTGAGAGCGATCAAGGGATTAAATAGAGAATCTTTTGGTAAGTGTGATGTTTGCAAAAAAGATATTGAAATGGCTCGCCTAGAGGCCAACCCTGCCGCTCGAACCTGCAAGAAACATTTAGAAAGTTAAATCATCATGAGTTTCTCACGAGTATATTCTGCCCAGACGCACCTTTTAAAAGGCAAGATTGTTACTGTGGAAGTCGATATTACGAAAAAGACATTGCATGCTTTTACTCTTGTCGGGCTTCCTGATAAAGCGGTGGATGAATCAAAAGACCGCATGAGCTCGGCCTTGAAGAACTCTGGTTTCAAATCTCCCAAAAGTCAAAATCAAAAAATAGTCATTTCTCTGTCTCCCGCCGATTTGAAAAAAGAAGGTCCGTATTTTGATCTGGCGATCGCGCTGGCTTATCTGCTTTCCGCCGAGGAAATAGATTTTGATCCGAAAGGGAAAATATTTCTCGGAGAACTGTCGCTCAATGGAGAACTTCAACCCATCAAAGGAGTGTTGCCTCTGACAGAACTTGCGGTCCGGCTTGGCTATAAAGAAATATTTGTGCCAATAGCAAATGCCTCCGAGGCGGCGTTGGTAAAAGGGATCACGATCTACGGAGCCAAGAGTTTAAAGCAGGTGATTGATCATATTTCTAAAGTTCACTATGACCGCAAGGGAAACCCAATTGAAAAAGAAACCCAAAAAATTTCACCGCAAAAACCGACAGCGATAGTTCATAAAAACGTAACTCATGACATAGATTTTTCTGATATTAGAGGACAAGAGAGTGCCAAAAGGGGACTCGAGATTGCCGCGGCGGGCGGACACAATATTGCGCTGTCCGGACCTCCGGGAACAGGCAAGACGATGCTGGCGAGAGTTTTTTCACACATCTTGCCGGAACTTTCCAATGATGAGATTTTAGAAATTACGGGCATACACTCTATAGTAGGTCTTTTAGACGATAGCCTAGTGACCGAGCCGCCGTTTCGCGCGCCACATCATACGGCGAGCTATGTATCGATGATCGGCGGGGGAACGAATCCTAAACCGGGAGAAGTGACTTTGGCGCATAAAGGCGTGCTTTTCTTGGACGAATTTCCGGAATTTGAAAAAAGGGTGCTAGAAGCTTTGCGTCAGCCACTCGAGGACAATATCGTTTCTATCTCTCGAGCACGAGGTTCGGCTATTTTTCCTTCTAATTTTATATTGGTCGCGGCGATGAATCCTTGTCCTTGCGGGAACAAGGGGAATAAAGATAAAGTTTGTATTTGTAAACCAAATGATTTAGACAGATACGCGCGTCGGATTTCCGGACCAATTATTGACCGCATAGATTTATGGGTGACTGTCGGAAATGTGGATTATAGAAAGTTAGGCGATGAAGTCATCAGAAGTGAGAAAACGCATACGATAAAGGCTCGAGTAAAGGCCGCGCGGCTGATTCAGGCCAAGAGGTTTGCAAAATTAGAGAAACCCGCCTCCGCTAAAGCTACGGGCGGGCGAAGAATAAAAACAAATAGTGAGATGAATGTGAAAGATTTAGGAAATATGGTAAAACTTTCAAAAGAAGTGAGGGACCTGCTCGACGACAGCGCTGAACGCCTGGCCCTCTCGGCTCGCGCGTATCATCGAGTCATCAAGATCGCTCGTACCATCGCCGACCTCGAAAATTCCCAAAATGTCGAGGCGAATCATATTCTCGAGGCGATACAATATAGGCCGAAAGTGAATTCTTAGTTATCCAAGTTATCCACAGGTATCTCATTGACAGTGAACGAGCGTTCACTTATACTTTATTTGTAGTCGATATTATAAATTTAACTACAAATGCTTACGCTCCTATTGAGAGCTATAGCGAAAAAAATTATGTCACAAGCGCAATATTTAAAAATGTTAGAGAGGGAGATACAGAAGATTAATAAGAAAATTGACTTGAAGATTCTTCAGGGACAAGAATATAGAAGGGAAGCGAGAGATCACAAATTACTCCTAAGAAAAGTTCGCTATAATACTAGAAAGAATTTGGCGCAAAAAATAATTCACTTATTTTTTCGCCGACCTTTAAATATCCGTTATGCGTAACGAGTACAAAACCAAAATCGAATCTTTTTATTCCCAAAATAAAAGGATGCCCACGTATTCAGAAATGATGAAGCTCTTTGGTTTCAAATCCAAGAATGCTGTGTTTAAAGTAGTCGGAAAGATGATTGAGGTTGGATTAGTAGCGAAAGATCATCTGGGTAGATTGATGCCGACTGCAATTTTTAATGAGATTCCGATGCTCGGCTTTGTCACTGCTGGTTTGCCGGCGACAGTAGAAGAAGAGCTCTTATATAGAGTCAACCTCGATGATTTTTTAATAGAAAAAAAGGCGACGACTTACATGCTTGAAGTAGACGGAGATTCGATGATCGATGCGCACATAGAGAAAGGGGATATGGTGCTTGTCGAGAGGGCCAACCAAGCCAAAGATGGCCAAATAGTCATCGCCGAAGTGGACGGCGAATTTACAATGAAATATTTTAGAAAGGATGGTGCTAAAGTCTGGCTTGAGCCGGCCAATAAAAATTACAAGCCGATTTATCCGGAACATTCTCTCAATATCAATGCAGTCTTAAAAGCAGTGATTAGGAAATACTAAGGTCGAAAAGTTATTAACATGTGTTACTAAACTCGCGCACTAAAGTAGTATAATAGTTCTATGGTAGATAAGAATATAAAAAAGGAGGAAATTAAAGAAAGACCAGCTTATCTATGGGATGAGGATACTGTTGAATTGGCAAAGCGGGTGGGAGATAGTATTCGCAAGAATGAAGAAAATGCCTACAGAAGACTTAAGTTGGTTGAAGAATAGATTCGTACTTCTTGATACAAATATTCTCATTGACTCAGCAAAATATCCGGTTGAATTTAAATCTTTTTACGATTTACTCAGCAACAATAATGTCAAATCTGTGTTTGACTATACCGTTAACTTTGAGTTTTTGAGCCATGCTACTTCCCTTAAAGAAAGCAAAGATTACCATTTATTTTTAGATCATACCTTTGGAGCAAAAAAGAATCAGCTACAACTACCAACCTCATCTCAACTTTTTAAAGTGGCACAAAATATATCTTTGATTGCAAATCGAATGGACAATAATAAAATTAGTCTAGCCGACTGTCTTATTGGTGCTCAAATGGCCCAATATAGTGATGGTTCTTTATTTCTTGCAACACAAAACCACTCCGATTTTCCCGCCTGCATTTATGATCTTTTGTTTAAGCAAATCATTAGACTTAAAAATGGGAAAATTAAACTAATAGGTTTTTATAAACTAAATAAAGATAGATATACTTCTTTAGTAGATGACTTATTGATCTCTGATAATTCTCCCAAATCAAATCGTCGAGATTAAAAAATTCAGCTTAATGTCCAAGCATTAACAAGTAATAAATTTATGGATAATTTAAAAGGAACAATAATTGAAGAAAGTCTTGAAGATAAATCGCTATTAAGTGATTTGAAAATAGTTTCAACTAAAGTTGAAGATGTAACAGATAAGCACAAAACTCCTTGGATAAAACAATGGACTTTGCATAAAGTTGAGATAGATGTTAGTCAGGCTCAAAATGTTGCAGAACGGCTTAGTAAGGCTCTAGACAGTCATCATTTACATAGTTGGTATGCTGATTTTAAAAATGAGAATACTCATTATGTTATTTATAGAGATAAGGTATTTAAAATAGATCGCACAAAGAAAGAGGAGTATGATGAAGCGACTAAATATGGTCTTTCTCTGGGTATTCCTTCTTACCAAATAGATTTTGAGAAGAACGTTAAAAAATGGGAACGATAATGTTATTATTAAAATTAAAAAACCCCTTACGGGGCTTTTTAATTTTGCTATATTTTTGTCTCGCGAGAAAAAACTATGC
>Ga0155678_15_pt2 | contig 93497 bp, 89 predicted proteins | sample RifCSPlowO2_01_FD_107335 | JGI IMG/M metagenome (GOLD analysis project Ga0155678, IMG submission 107335) | Candidatus Nomurabacteria bacterium RIFCSPLOWO2_01_FULL_42_17
GCTCTTTGCTTTACGGAAAAGATTCCGAAGCCAGCGATTGATACTTCACCACCACTTTTTAGAGTGCTGATGATAGCGTCAAACAAACCGTCAACGATTTCTTCCGCTTGCACCTTTGTGCCACCAAGCTTTCCATGTACCCATTCTGCTAATGCTTGTTTATTCATATAAATTAGGTTTTAGCTTTTTAGCTAGTTAGCTAATTAGCTTTACACCCCCTATAGTCTATTAATTATTTCGACCTTGCCGCGCCGGAGCTTTTAGCATAGGCGGGACTTTTGAACCTTATAATTACTACCCCTTCATTATATATCAAGGGTTTTTTAAGGCAAGCTCGCAGATTTCTACCTCGCATACTCGATAACTCTCATTTCTCGGATCATTGTTACTTTTATCTCGCCTGGATATTTCAATTCCTTCTCTATTTTTAGAGCTATCTCCCGAGCCATGAGCTTGGCTTCAGCATCAGAGATCTTTTCGGGAGTAACAAAGATGCGGATTTCACGGCCGGCTTGCAGAGCGTATGATTTTTCGACTGCAGGGAACGCGTTTACCAGCGCTTCCAATTCTTGAAGTCTCTTTAGATAATTTTCTACCGAGTCGCGGCGTGCTCCGGGTCGGCCGCCAGAGATCGAGTCAGCCGTTTGGACAATAATGGATTCGATCGTCTCATAAGGGTAGTCTTCATGGTGACTTTTCATTGCGGTGATGATGCGTTCGTCAGCGCCGAATTTTTGCAAAATTCTGATGCCTATCTCGATATGAGTGCCTTGCACTTCATGGTCGAGAGCTTTACCGATGTCGTGTACCAATGCTCCGGCTTTGGCGATGGCGACATCTGCGCCGAGCTCTTCAGCAAGCATTCCGGCAATGTGCGCCATTTCTATAGAGTGTTGCAGGACGTTTTGTCCATAACTGGTGCGGAAATATAAGCGTCCGATAATAGCCACAATGCGCGGATCGAAATTTAATATTCCACATTCGTAGACTGCTTGTTCGCCTTTCTCTTTAATTATTTTATTTATTTCTTCTTTGGCTCTTTCCACCAGCTCTTCTATCTTGGCCGGCTGAATGCGTCCGTCCAGAATTAAATTCTCTAGTGCCAAACGCGCCACTTGTCTCCTGATTGGATCAAAGGAAGAGATGACAATGGATCCAGGAGTGTCGTCAACAATTAGCTCTACTCCGGAAGCTCGTTCAAAAGCGCGGATATTTCTGCCTTCTTTTCCTATTATTTTTCCCTTAATTTCATTGTTCGGGATAGAGACGACAGTGGTCATCAATTCGGATGCCGTGCTGGATGCCAGGCGTTGGATACTCGTCGCTAATATGTCTTTCGCTCTGCGGTCTAATTTTTCTTGGTTGCTATTTTCTAGCTTTTGAATCCTAGTCAAGATATCTTCTTCGTATTTCTTTTCAATATCTTTCAAAAGTTCTTCTTTAGCGTCTCCCTCTGTCAATTTCGCCACTCTTTCTAATTCTACTCTTTTTTCTTCCTCTATTTTTACCACTTTTTCTTGGATCTTTTTTATTTCTTCTACTTTGTTTTTTATATTATCAACTTCTTTATTTATCTCCACTTGACGTGTATCCAGAAACTCGTCTTTTTTCACGAGTCTTAATTCTTTTTCTTTCCATTCGATATCTTTTTTCTTTTCTTCCTCTTTTAATTCTACTAGTTTCTTTTCCGACGCTTTCTTTGCCTCGTCAGTAATTTTCTGCGCTTCTTCTTTGGCCGCTACCATCATCTGCTTGATATCAATTTCGATGGATCGTCTCTTGCCGAGGGCGACTATGACGCGCAAATAATATCCTACACCCACACCTAAAACAAGCGCTACTGCGCTTATCAGAATTATCATTAATGTACTCATAAGCTTATGTCAGCTTACAAGAATACGCCACTATATTTGCGGTTGTATTTCCTCCAAGGTAAAGATTTGAAAATTTTCGCTAGGACACTTCATAATATATTGGATATTCTCCTAAACCGATAAAATAAAATTTCTAAAATTCAACGAGTTTAGTATAACAAACAATATATTAAATGTCCAGTCTAATTATCGGATTTTCCTTTGTTTTTCTCTGGAGCTTTGGATTTAGTGACTATTTCGTCGATAATTCCATAGTTTTTTGCCTCCGGCGCATCCATGAAAAAATCTCTTTCGACATCTTTTTCTATTTGTGGCAGGGACTTGCCGGTATTTTTCGCTAAAAGTTTATTTAAATTATCTCTGGTTTTCAGAATGTGTTTGGCGGTAATGGCGATGTCTGTCGCCTGGCCTTCTACGCCGCCCATCGGTTGGTGGATCATAACTTCAGCATTCGGCAAGATGTAACGCTTGCCTTTTTTGCCAGCCGACAAAATAATCGCTCCGCCGGAGGCAGCTAGGCCGACGCAAAAAGTGGAAATGTCTGGACGCACATGATTCATCGTGTCCACGATCGCCATCGTGGAAGTGACGGATCCGCCGGGGGAATTGATGTAAAGAAAAATATCTTTTTTACTATCTTCTGACTCTAAAAAGAGTAATTGAGCAATGACAATGTTGGCGGTATGATCGTCTATTGGTCCGCCCAAAAATATGATGCGCTCTCTTAGGAGCCTAGAATAAATATCATAAGCCCGCTCCCCAAATTGTGATTTTTCTATGACTGTAGGTATTAACATACTTACATAGTATATCTAATTTAAAAATTTTTCAACTATTGACTCTCTAAAAATTGAAAGATTTTTTCGTTAGTGAAAACATTTTCGGCGTGCATGCGGGCGCGGTCGGGGTCGGCTTCTTTGTAGTGTTCTAAGATGTGGGCGACTTCTTTAGCGACCGCCTCTTCGTCGGCCACTATTTTTTCCGCTTTGGCTATTTCATTCAAGATTAAGGCCAGCTTGGCTTTCTTTTCCGCTTCAATTCTGAATTCACTACGCAAATTTTCTTTTGTTTTATTTAAATGTTTCAAATAATCTTCAAACTTCAGTCCCATCTGGGTGATGTCGGACTCCATTCTGTATAAAATTTTATCCAATTCGGCTTCTACCAGGATATTTGGCACATCCATCGTGCTCTCTTCTATGATTTTTTCAATGATTTTTAATCTTGTTTTTTCTTTTAGCTGATTTTCCTTTTCCAGCTTGATATTTTCTTTGAGTTTTATTTTAAAATCATTTATATCTTTGAATGGTCCGAGAGCTTGCACAAATGCATCATCGAATGGAGGAAGTTCTGGTTCCGGATGTGTTTCTCCTTCTTTGTGCTGATGTTCAGTCACATTTACCTTTGGCGCGCGAGATTTTCTGATATCCATGATGGTATCTTCCAGATCTTTTTCGGTCACAGTTATATTTTTTTCGGCTTCGGTGATGCTCTGATTTACCCCTTTAGCGATATTTTTGTAATCCGGGAGTTTAATTTCCGGCAAAATCGCTGTCTTGATCTTAAATTCGAGCGGATTTTTGCGAACAAGCTTGGTGATGGCGATTTCTGGCCGGCCGATGGCGTCGATCTTTTCTCCTTCTATTATTTTTGGATAATGCTCCGAGAGCGCGAGATTGGCCATCTCTTCCAAGATGGTAATTTCGGGTATTTTAGACAGCAAAACATTTTCTGGTATTTTACCTTTTCTAAAACCGTCTAATTCTAAATTTTCACCGAGCCTTTTTAAAGCTTTAGTAAAGTAAGTTTCGAAAATATCAGCCTCTAATTCTCCCTCGACTTCTACCTCGCTTTTCGGTAATTTTTTAACTGTTATTTTCATTTCGTCTAGTTTACAGCCTAGTTTACAGTATTGGCATCAACGCCGGTATTTGAATCTGTGGATTCAGCTTCTAACTCTAATGAGTCTAAGGTTTCGCTATCCTCATGCGTCAAATTTTCCGATGGAGTTTGTTCCGCCCCTTTTGGATTTGACATCCAGATATATATACCGCCGATGATGAGGATGATAATGATAACTACTAAGCCAACGAGCGATCCATTTGATTTTTTTTCTGGTTCCATTTTTTGTTTAGTTAAAAGTTATAAAGTTTCGGCCTCAACTTTCATCTCAGCTTCCATTTTTATCTTCACTGCATCTTTTAGTGATTTTATTGCCTCACGGAGAGCTTGATGAGTTTCTTTGATCAGAGCTTGGATATCTTTGGCCAGTGTCCTCAAGGCTGTTTTATTTTCTGCCGTTAGTTCGTCACTGGAGGCCGATAATAGGGCATTAGCTTCTGCGATCTTATCCTTGGCGCCAGTTAATTTCAATTCGGCTGTTGCGACCAAATTTTCTGCGATCGTGACGTCCACTCCTTTCCCGCTCAATTTGGTTATATTGGCTTCGACTTTGTTTGTTAGGTTGGACATTCTCTCTACCGCTCCATCGAATCTATGCAAAGCTCTCTCTCGTCCGACTATTCTTTCCTCTTTCATCTTTGCCTTCATCACATCTCTCTCAGTTTTAATTTGGGCTCTCAAATCCTCGATTTTTTTCTTCGATTCTTCCCTTTTAGTTTTTATCTCAGCTTCCAAAGCTTGACGAGTGATTTTAAAATCAGCCTTAGCCTTGATTCTAGCCTCTACCGATGCGCTTATCTCTGCTTTTGCCGTTTGTGTATTTGCAATAAACGTCATTGCCAAAACAACAAACAAACCAACTGAAAATCCTAAATATTTTTTCATAGTTTTGTAAGTTAAAAAACTAATAATCTTGACCTTATCTCATTATACACACAACAAATTATTTTCCAAACTTGGCTGCGTATAGTTTTTGACCATGCTTGATGGTTTCGATCGCTTCAGCTTTGCCTTTCCATCCGTGCACTTTTACAATTACAGGCTTTTTCTTTAGGAGTTTTCCGGTTTCGTAAAAGTGAGAATATTCGCGCAAAGAGTGTTTGTTTAAATCTGCCAAATCTTTTACATCATCCCAGCGCATGTCGTCTATAGGCACAGCTATGATTTTATTGTCCGATTCTCCGTCGTCCGTCATCTCCATCAGGGCGACTGGACGAGCATTGACCAGTATTCCAGGATGAATCGGGTAGGTAGAGAGCAGAATCACATCGAGGGCATCGCCATCTTCCCATAATGTCTTTGGAATAAAACCGTAATCATACGGAAAAGCGGCGGGCCCGTAGTTTGCCCGATCTAATTTTATGAGGCCGGTTTCTTTGTCGATCTCATATTTATTATGAGATCCTTTTGGAATTTCAATTATGCAATTGAATTCCTCCGGAGCATTTTTGCCTATTGTTATGTCGTGCCAAAGGTTCATACTATTGAGTATAACTTTATTTTTCCCCGCCTGCAACGCTTTGCGTAGCATTACGGGCAGGTTTTTTTTCAAGCCCGACGCTTGCGGTCGGGCCCCCGACTTTACGTCGGGGACTGTTCGCTTTTGATCTCTTCGTCGCTTGCTACTGTTTTGCCGTCGCCTTTGATATCTATTCTCCAGCCGGTGAGTTTGGCTGCGAGGCGCACATTTTGTCCGCCTTTGCCGATAGCGAGCGAGAGCTGATCATCCGCCACTTCGATGGTGGCTTTGTGCGCTTCTTCGTCGATTTCAATGGAAATAACTTTAGCTGGTGAGATTGAATTCGCCACAAAAACTTTGGTATCGAGAGACCAAGGTATTATGTCAATCTTCTCACCGCCTAATTCCTGCGTAATGGTGTTCACTCGGGTGCCTTTTTGCCCGACGCATGAGCCGACAGCATCGATGTGCTCGTCATTTGAATGGACTGCTATTTTGGAACGAGCGCCCGGTTCTCGCGCTATAAATTTTATTTCAACAATTCCATTTTGGATTTCTGGCGCCTCGATCGCAAAAAGTTTCTCGATGAATTTCGGATGAGTGCGAGAGAGACGCAGGTTGATACCTCTGGGCGTATCCTCTACGTTGTAGAGGTATGCTCGTACACGCTGTCCTCTTTGGAAAAATTCTCCGGGAATCTGTTCTTCGGCCGGCAATATGCCAGTGGCGCGGTTGAAGTCAATATACACATTTCCTCTTTCGACTTTTTGCACGATTCCTCCGATTATTTCTCCTTCTTTTGTCCCGTATTCATCAATGATAGATGTGCGTTCCGCTTCGCGAATCTTCTGGATTATGACTTGCTTGGCAGTCTGGGCGGCGATGCGTCCGTAATCTTCTTTTGTTTCAAGTGGAAAGACAATTTCATCATTCAGCTCCACCCCTTTTTTTATTTTTTTTGCGTCTTCCAAAAGGATATGATGCTCTGCATTAAAATGCACGCGCTCATCATCTTTTTCCTTTAATGAATATTCGCCTTCGTTTTTTTTGTCTGCATCTATGATCGCGATGGTTTCATCTACCACGATTTTTATTTGAAAGAACTCCGTTTTACCTGTTTCCAGGTCAAATTTTGATCGGATGATTTGTCCTTTTTTGCCGTAATCTTTTTTGTAGGCGGCCGCCATCGCTTGCTCGATCGCGTCGAGTATTTTTTCTTTGGGAATTTTTCTTTCTTCTTCTAATTGCTCTAAAGCTGATTTAAATGTTTTTAGATCTAACATAGTGATTTATTAAATTTTATAAAAAAAGCCCTGTTTCGACAGGACTCATACGGAGTGATAATATCACAATTTATCTTTCAATGCAACTTTTTTGGATGGGTGTGGACAGGGTAGTAGATTTTGACGAAGCCCTTTGGGCGCGCTACGCGCATCGCCAAAATTCACTACCCTGTGGATAAGTGAGATTGAGGCACTCTATAATAGAGAGTATAATGTGATTATGAAAATTTCTTCTTTAAAAATTTCTTTTGGACTAGCTTTTTCTTTTTTTTCTTTCTTATTTTTCTTATTCTACTTATTCTCTTTGCCTTTTATCGCGGGAGCTGGAGATGATGACAATATGGCCGGCTACGCTTGGTCTTCAAACATCGGCTGGATCAGTTTTAATAACACAAGCGGCGGCGGGAGTGTAGATTATGGTGTGAACAAGAACGCTGATGGCACATTAACCGGCTACGCTTGGTCTTCAAACATCGGCTGGATAAAATTCGGTGGTCTTTCTGGTTTTCCTTCTGGGGCGCAGACATATGCGCAGAATGCAAATGTGAGTGACGGTGAGCTAAGAGGATGGGCGAGAGCTTGTGCTGGTATGGATGATGAACCGCCTACACCGCCGAACCAAACAACTCCCAATAATACTTGTAGTGGTGATTCACGTACTGATGGTTGGGACGGTTGGATCTCTCTTGCTGGCACGGGCTATGGCGTAACTTTGTCCGGTACTAGTTTCGAGGGTTATGCTTGGGGCTCGGATGTTGTAGGCTGGGTTGATTTTAGTGGTGTTGTTGTCGGCGCCGGCACTGGTACCTGCACTGATAGCACCCAAAATGGAGACGAAACAGGCATTGATGCCGGCGGTCGTTGCGACGAGGGTACTTGCTCGGATGGCATCCAGAACGGAAATGAAACTGCGGAAGATAGTGGCGGCCGTTGCGGAGCTGGCACCTGCACTGATGGCAGTCAAAATGGAGATGAAACAGATATTGACACTGGTGGCCGTTGTGACGAGGGCACTTGCTCGGATGGCATCCAGAACGGAAATGAAACTGCGGAAGATAACGGCGGCCGTTGCGGAGTTAGCACTTGCTCGGATGATACCAAGAACGGTAATGAAACTGCAGTTGATTATGGCGGTCGTTGTATTGTAGAAGGCGACTGGAGTGATTGGAGCCCATGCGTGGGCGGTGATCAAACTCGTACTTGTACGAATCCGCCACCTTCCGGCGGTGGAGCTAATTGTAGCGGACCTTCTTCGCGAGTTTGCGGTTCTTCCGAAGACGGTACTTGTTCCCAAACTCATTACGACTGTTCTTCTCAAGAGACGAGCATCAATCAGATCAGCAGCCCTACCAAGTGGACATGGACTTGTCCTGGCTCAGATGGCGGCGCAGATATAATCTGCACCGAAACCAAACGGCCCGGATTTATAGAGGATTAAATGTTATACTGTAAGGATGCAAATCGATGAGGAACAGTTTAAGAAATTTATTTTAGAATCCGGACTTGTTTCTAAAACAGACTTTGATTCCGCCGCCAAGACAGCGGAGGAAAAAAAACAAAAAATTGGAAATATTTTGCTTTCCGAAGGAAAAATATCTGAAACCGATCTAAAGCGAACGGAAGCTTTCGTTTTAGGGGTGCCATTCATTAGTTTGCTCAATGAAAAAATTGATTCGGCTGTGCTTTCTCTGATCCCTGAGCCGATCGCGCGCAATTACAACATAGTTGCCTATACCAAAAGCGAGCATGGACTGGAAGTCGCGATGCTGGATATTGATGACTTGCCAGTAATTGATTTTATTAAAAAAACTTCCGGGCTGAAAATTTTACCCAGGTTGACCGACACTTCTTCGATCAAAGCGGTACTTGTGCAATATAGGAAAAGTCTCAAAGCGGAATTTCAAAATATTATCCAGAAGGAATCTTCCACCTCTTTTGGAACTCCCGCAGATGTTGACGCGGGGAAAGAAGGCGAAAAATCGGAAAAGGCGTTAAAAGATCTGGCCGAAGATTTGCCCGTGATAAAGATTGTTGACTCTTTGATTTTTCACGCAATTTTGCAAAACGCGTCCGACATTCATATCGAACCTGGAGAACGCGAGCTCACGGTGCGCTACCGGATAGACGGTATCTTGCATGATGCCATGGTGCTCGATAAAACCGCCGGTTCAGGGATCACTGCTCGCATCAAAGTGTTGGCGAATCTGAAACTGGATGAAAAAAGACTGCCTCAAGATGGAAGATTCAAGAAAGAACAGGATGGAGAAAAGATTTCTTTTCGTGTTTCCACCTTACCCACTTTTTTTGGAGAAAAAACTGTCATGAGAATTTTAAAAGAAAACGCGCACGGATTTTCTCTAGAAACTCTCGGCTTCCACGGCGAAGCACTGGAGCGCATCCATAATTCTTTAATCCAAAAGACGGGAATGGTGCTAGCCACGGGACCCACAGGCTCCGGCAAGACGACGACCCTTTACACCATGCTGGATATTTTAAATAAGCCGGAAGTCAATATCTCTACGGTGGAAGATCCGATTGAATATCAAATGCCGCGGGTGAATCAGACTCAAGTCAAGCCGGAAATCGGTTTGACTTTTGCGAATGGTCTTCGCTCGCTCCTGCGCCAAGATCCAGACATCATCATGGTGGGCGAGATACGCGATGGCGAGACGGCGGGACTGGCGGTAAATGCATCGCTGACCGGACACTTGGTTCTCTCCACTATTCATACCAATAGCGCCGCGGGTGCGATCCCGAGACTCATCGACATGGGTATCGAACCTTTTTTGATCACCGCGACGGTGAAAGTGATCATCGCGCAGAGATTGGTGCGCAGGCTTACTTCAAATAAGGAAAAATATTTTTTGTCGGATGCCGAATTTAAAAATTTAGCTAGAGTTGTGGATCTAGATCGGGTCCTGACATTTCTGAAAACTGAAAACATTGTAGGCGCTAAAGATACTTGGGATAAAATTTCTTTTTATAAACCAGTCAAGAGTACTGAGTTCGAAGATGGCTATTCAAACCGGATCGGCATGCATGAAGTTTTAAAGATTTCGCCTACTATCAAAGATATGATTATTACCGGAAAGTCTCAAGATGATATAGAGGTACAGGCGAAAAAAGAAGGCATGATGACCATGTTAGAAGACGGAGTCTATCAAGCCGTCCTCGGCGTGACTAGCCTAGAAGAAGTATTTCGAGTTGTTTCGGAGTAACAAATTTGACAGATCTCCGTCATATTTAGCATAATGTACAGGTAGGGTGTTCCTCAAAAATAAACAGGGCACATGTGCCCAGAAAGGAGTAAGACATGTCTTACTTTTCGTCGGGTCAGTTGAACCAGCTCGGGGACGCGCTGGAGAGAGCGGGATGGCTTCCCGAAGATGTGACTAATCTTGGTCAAGCGGGGAAAGCTCGCCTGGCTGAGATCAGACTGTCGCTCCAGAGAAATGACATCATCACTCTGATTGAGACGAAGCAAACAGAGCCTTGGCTCCATGACGATCAAAAAGCGGATTTGATTGTTCAGGGCTATAAGATCTTGGCGTACCTCGATCAAAATGGCTTGCTTGATTCCTGCGCCAATCTCGGCGAACTGCGGTCCATCCAGTTCAAAGGGATAGAATTTTTCCAGCGATATTTCGCCGGCAAAGTTATCTTTGGCTGGGGAGGGGTTGATGGTGAGAGCGTGCCATGCTTGTTCGTGTTTCAAGGGGAGGTGGTGCAGTCTCGGCGCCAACTCAACAATCGTTGGCATATAGATGACCCTGGTTTACGTCGCATTTGATTGCCACGGCGATAACGTCCATCCACACACAGGTGAGCTGTCGGATTATTCCGCGCTCACCCGTTTTTTATTTTTATATGTTAAAATATAACCTACCGATGCTTTTTTCTTACACAGCAAAATCAAAAGCGGGTGGAATCGTAGAAGGCGTGCAAAGCTCGGCGGATCGCCTCGCGCTCGCCCGGGAATTGCGCAGTCGCGGGGACATACCCTTGTCGATCAGAGAAAAAGATAAAAATTTTTTAGCTAAAATATCGACTCTTACAAATATTTTTTCCAAAGTCAGTGTCAATGAGCAGATTATTTTCACCAAGAATCTAAGCGGGATGGTCAAGGCGGGGCTGTCCCTCTACCGAGCTTTATCTGTTTTAAAAAAGCAGACTAAAAATCCTAAAATGAGTACTATTCTAGCGTCTCTGACAGACGAGATAAATTCTGGAGGGACGCTTTCCTCTGGGCTGGCAAAATTTCCTGATGTTTTTTCAACTCTTTTTGTCTCAATGGCTAAAGCCGGTGAAGAGTCCGGCAATCTCGCCGGGGCGCTCTCGGATATTGGATTGAATTTAGAGAAGTCGCATGCTTTGACGAAAAAAATAAAAAGCGCGCTCATTTATCCGGGAGTTATTCTCTCCGCGATGGTGGTGATTGCCGTGCTGATGTTTGCTTTTGTGGTGCCGACTCTGGCCGGCACCTTCAAAGAGCTCGGGGTTACGCTACCCACTTCTACTCGCGTCCTCATTTTCATTGGTAATTTTTTCTCTCATCATTTAATATTCACTTTTATTATTATCATTGGCATGGCTTTGGGCTTGTATCTGATTTTTCGCTCTAAATTTATGGCTAGATATATTGATTATATTATTGTTAGGCTTCCAATCATCGGGAATTTAGCCAAAGAATTAAATACCGCTCGCACTGCTCGCACCATGTCTTCTCTCTTGTCTTCTGGAGTCCCCATCACTCGTGCAGTCGAGATCACGGGAGACGTGGTTCAGAATATTTATTATAAAAAAGTTTTGAATGAAGCTAAAACTGGCATAGAAAAAGGCGCCCCATTTTCTAGAGCCTTTGAAATGAATAATAAACTTTATCCGGTTATGATGTCGGAAATGGTTCAAGTCGGGGAAGAAACCGGAAAATTGTCAGATATGCTGTTAGAAATTTCTTTGTTCTATGAAGGTGAAATTGAAAATAAAACTAAAAATCTCTCCACGATTATTGAGCCTCTCTTGATGATCGTGATCGGCGCGGGAGTTGGCTTTTTCGCCATCTCGATGATTTCGCCACTTTATTCGATTTTAGGCAGTATAAAATAATGACCAAAAACTTTTTTAAAAAGGGAATAACTCTCGTAGAAGTATTGATTGTCTGCTCCGTACTCGGCATAATCCTTGCGGTTGTTATCCCACAATTTGCAAAGACTAGAGAACTGCAAGTGCTGAAGTCCGCCACAGGCGATATTTTGTCTTCTTTAAATAAAGCGCGTTCGCAGACGTTGGCGTCCCTAAATTCTTCTTCATATGGAGTGCATTTTCAATCTAATAAAGTTATAATTTTCAAAGGCACAGTTTTCTCACAAAGCGATATAAACAATGAAACGGTAGCCATCACTTCGCCCGCGACTATATCATCCATCACCTTGGTGGGAGGAGGCGCAGATATTTATTTTAATAGGCTAAGCGGTGTGCCCAGCAAGACGGGATCGGTAATTGTTTCCGGCCCGAATTTTACTAAAACTATCACAATAGATGCTACGGGTGCTGCAAGTGTGAATTAAATGATGAAAATTTTTTCAAAAAATAAAGGTTTCACCCCCACACCTTTTAAAAGAAAAGGTGTGAGCCTACGAAGTAGGCGGGGGTTCATGGTAATCGAAATATTAGTCGCTGTTTCGATCATCACTGCTTCGATCTTAGCGGCAATGACAGTTACTCAAAAATCCATTCATGTTTCCCGCCAAGCTTTTCACACCACTCAGGCGGCATTTCTACTAGAAGAGGGAGCCGAAGCGATGCGCATTGCACGCGACAATGCGTGGAGCAATATTTCTGCACTCACTGTTGGCGCAAATTATTATCCTACTTTTTCGGGAGGTACTTGGACATTGTCAGCTGTGGCGAATACGGTGGGAATTTTTACCCGTACGGTAGTTTTGGCAGATGTGAAGCGTGATAATACTACTAAAGACATCACGAGCTCGAGTGGAACAGTAGATGTCGGAACAAAGCTAGTCACTGTCACAGTATCCTGGATGGAGGGAGGAACGACAGTCGCTAAAACTTTGGAATTTTATATAATGGATATTTTTTCATGATCAAAGTTACAAATTACAAAAATTTAAACGACGGTTATACAATATTTGAACTTCTGTTTTATATTTCTTTTTTCGCTCTGCTTTCTTTGTTAGTGATCAATGCGATGGTTACGATGACCAAATCATTTAAGGAAACTGCAATTCAAGCAGAGTTAGCGCAGAGCGGATCGATTATGGAAAAAATGTCTAGGGAAATCAGGCAAGCCTATGATATAAGTTCGATTAATTCTACTGACTTGAATTTGAATACTACGGACAGCGCGGGCGCAGAAAAAACAGTGGAATTTTTACTTTCTGGCTCCAATGTACAATTTTTGGAAAATAGTGTTTTAACTGGCAATTTAAATGCACCGAATATCGTAGTCACGGGTCTCTCATTTACGCAAATAATTACTGCCAAAGGCAAAGCAGTCAAGATAGTTCTTTCTGTTCGCTCCAGTAATGATAGTCTCGCTCGCGTCCAAGATTTTTATGATACAGTCGTGTTGCGAGGAAACTATTAATTATAAAGTTCGTAAAGTAGAAAGTTATAAAGTAAAAATGCAGAAAAAAATAAAAATAAAAAAAAATAGTGGCGCGGCGATGCTGATATCTGTTATCTTTTTTCTTTTTATTTCCTTGGCAATAATTGCCGGGCTGGTTTCGCCCACCGTTCGTGAATTCAAGAATGCCAGTGTTAATTTAAATTCAAAGAAATCATATTTCTTGGCTGAATCGGGAGTGGAAGATGCATATTTTCGTTTGAAAACCGCTAAAACAATTGGATCCACTGAAACTATTACTTTAGGAGGCAATTCGACTACGACCACGATCACAGATTCGGCATATAATGAGAAGACCATTTCTTCTTTGGGCGATGTAAATTCTTTTCAAAGAAAAAGTAAAATTATATTAAATGTCGGGGACGGGGTCTCTTTCAGTTATGGTATTCAAGCTGGGGCTGGGGGCTTTGTTCTCGGAAATGCAACAATCTTTGGCAATGTTTATTCAAACGGAACTATTATAGGAACTAACGGCGCCACTATCACTGGATCTGCTTTTTCCGCTGGAGCTTCTGGTCTGATTGATAATATCAATATAGGACTGGCAGGCACAGGGGATGCTAGAGCTCACACTGTTACTGGTTCCACTATTGCTGGCAATCTTTATTGTCAAACTGGAACCGGCAACAATAAATCCTGTAATACTTCAGAGCTTGATCCGGATCCAGTCGACATGCCTATTACGGAAGCTATGTTTGATGAATGGAAAGCCGATGCTGAATTAGGGGGAACCATTGTTGGTAATTTAACTATCTCGTCGCCGACAACCTTAGGACCTAAAAAGATTACTGGTAATTTAGCCATCAATAGCGATCTAACCATTACCGGCACTATTTATGTGGTTGGAAACATAACCACCAACAACGGCGCGGAAGTTTCTTTAAGTAGTTCTTATGAATCTACCGGTGGTATTATTGTCACTGATGGACAGGTGACTCTCTCTAATAATGTTATGTTTTTTGGTTCCGGCAGTGAAGGGTCTTATGTGCTACTGACGACCACCAGCGCTTGTCCCTCTGGATGTTCTGGCGTAAATGCGATGGAGATTTTAAATAACGTCGGAGCAATACTTGTAAATGCTCAAAATGGTACGGTGCATCTAAACAACAATGTCGAATTAAGTGAAGTGGTGGGGTACAAAATTATCGTGGATAATAGCGCGGAGGTGACTTACCTATCTGGTTTAGCAAACACTCTTTTTACTTCGGGTCCTTCCGGCGGATGGGATATTACAAGCTGGGGGGAAGCTCAATAGATTAGCTTGTAGCTTGTACCTGCCCGCAATGCTGAAGCATAGCTTTTGCAGGCGGGGTTTGTAGGTGTTAGAATGAAATAATGGCAAAGAAAATTATTATTGGTAATTGGAAAATGAATCCACTTACATTTAAAGAGGCGGAAAAAATTTTTAAATCTGTACTACAAGCTACGCACTACAAGCTAACTGCTGAAATAGTTATCTGCCCGCCATTTATTTATCTTGAGTCGTTTTCACGTTTACTACAAGCTACACGCTACAAGCTAAAACCTAGTTTAGGCGCGCAAGACGCTTTTTGGGAACAAACGGGCGCTTTTACCGGAGAAGTTTCAGCAGAGATGCTCTATGGCGCTGGCGCTAAATATGTAATTTTAGGGCATTCGGAAAGGCGAGCAATGGGGGAGAATGACAATGATGTAAATCAAAAAATAAAAGCATCACTGCGAGCTGGCCTCATACCGATACTCTGCGTGGGGGAAAACGTGCGAGATGAAAATCATGATTATTTTAATCTGGTCAAAACGCAGTTGCGGGAATGTCTGGCGGGGGTTTCTAAAAACTCAATTGCAAAAGTTATTATCGCCTACGAGCCGGTCTGGGCTATCTCTACGACGATCGGCCGCAAAGATGCGACGGCTGTCGACTCTCTCGAAATGTCTATTTTTATTCGTAAAGTGCTTTCCGATAAATTTGGTTCTGATGCCGAGAAGACGAAGATTATTTATGGTGGCTCGGTGAATGAGAAAGACGCTGGTGAATTTTTGAAAAATGGTGGCGTGGATGGTCTTCTCGTCGGTCGCGCGAGTTTGGATGCTAAAAAGTTTTCTGAGATTATTCATATCGCTGAAAATTTAGTAAAGTGAAGTTTTTGCATGGTCTGGCCGGGGTGGGGGGCCCCGGGGAACCGAGGACCTGAAAAAATTTTACTTTACTAAACTTTTTGTAAAAACATGCGAAGCATTGAACAAATAAAAAATATAAAAGGAAAAACTGTACTTTTGCGGGTGGATTTTAATGTACCTATGAAGCCTGCCCGCCGAAGAGGAGGGGACGGCGTGGTGGAGGATGATTTTCGAATTAAAAAAGCTCTGCCGACGATAGAATTTTTACAGAAAAAAAATGCAAAAATAATTTTGATTACGCATTTAGGGACTGGCGGAGAGACTTTGGCCGGAGTGGCAAAAGTTTTAAATAAATTTATCAAAGTTACTTTTGTCCCCGAAATTGTTGGCCCAAAAGTTTCGCAGGTGGTTCGAGACATGAAAGAAGGCGAGGTAATCTTGTTGGAAAATTTGAGGAATGATAAGGGAGAAAAAGAATGTAACGAAATTTTTGCGATGAGTTTGGCAAAATTAGCCGATATTTATGTAAACGAGGCTTTCCCTGTTGATCACAGAGAGGATGCTTCTATTGTTCTCTTGCCAAAGCTATTGCCTGCATACGCAGGTATCCAGTTATCCGAGGAAGTGAAAAACTTATCTCGCGCTTTCAAAAATTCCAAGCACCCCTTCTTATTTATTTTAGGTGGAGCTAAATTTTCCACTAAAATGCCTTTAATCGAGAAGTATTTGAAATTATCAGATTATGTTTTCGTCGGCGGAGCGCTGGCGAATGATTTTTTGAAAGCGCGTGGATATGAGATAGGCAAATCCCTTTTTGATAACACTGATTATGATTTTAAAAAAGTATTAAAGAATCCAAAACTTATTTTACCAGTTGATGTTGTTGTCAAAAAAGGAGATAAATCAATTAATAAAAAGATAAACGAGATAGAAAAAGATGAAAACATTTTAGACATTGGAGAAGAGTCTGTGAAAAATCTTAGTCTACTTATTAAAAAGTCTAAATTTATATTATGGAATGGACCACTGGGTAAATATGAAGACGGCGGAGCAGAGTCTACGAAAGAAGTATTAAAATTGGTTGCAGCTTCAAAAGCGGAAAGTATTATCGGCGGAGGAGATACAGTCGCTCTAATCACCCAGATGAAAATGGAAAAAGATTTTTCTTTTATATCAACTGGTGGTGGAGCGACGCTAGATTTCCTCGCAGACGGCACTCTGCCCGGCATCAAAGCGCTTGAGTGATTTTTTGAGCGTTTCCTTTTAGATCTTTTTCATTGCCAGTAATTTCTGGCCAGACCCAGATATGGGCATGAGGAATTTCTTCCCCATAAATTTGAGAGCGGACGATTTCCGCGTTAAATGCTTTTTTCTGAGCCAAAGCTATTTTTTTAGCAACTTCAAAATATTCTCCAACATTTGGCACATCCCAAACCCATCTATAATGTTGTTTCGGTATTATCTGGGTATGTCCCGCGGCTTTCGGATGTATGTCTAAAAAAGCCAAAAAGTTTTCATCTTCGTAGACTATTTCGGCCGGTATTTCTTTTTTAACTATTTTACAAAAAATACAATCATTCATAAGTATATTGTATCAAATTATGTTAAAATTTTCTCTATGTCTGAATTACTTGATATTTTGCTTGAAAAAAGGGGGATTACACCCGAACAGAAAGATATTTTTTTGAATCCGGATTACAAGCGAGATTTACACGACCCTTTTTTGATGCGAGATATGGAAAAGGCCTGCGTACGACTCTATGAAGCAATAGATAATAAAGAAAAAATCTTAATTTATGCGGATTATGATTGCGATGGGATACCCGGAGCGGTGATTTTGAATGACCTTTTTAAATTGATAGGGTATAAAAATTATGAAGTTTATATTCCGCAAAGAAATTCCGAAGGCTATGGACTCAATCTGGAAGCAATAAAAAAATTTGCTGAATCAGGCGTGAAACTTCTGATCACGATTGACCTCGGCATTACAGCCGTAGCGGAAGTGGCTCAAGCAGAAGTGGATGGCATTGATGTGATAATTACAGACCATCACTTGCCTCGCCTAGCTCAAAAAGATTCGCAAGCAGAGGATTTTCGAGCTGGTCTGGCCGGGGTGGGGGGCCCCGGGGAACCGAGGACCCGAGAAAATCCTCTGGTTGCTGAATCTTTCATTCTTCCTCGTGCTTGTGCAATCTTGAATCCGAAGGTAGACAGTTATCCCGAAAAGATGTTGTGCGGGGCGGGGGTTGTTTTCAAATTTGTACAGGGATTTATAAAAAAATATGGCGAATATTTTAAGATTCGAGAGGGCGCAGAAAAATGGATGTTAGATATGGCTGGGCTCGCGACGCTTTCTGATATGGTTCCACTAACAGGAGAGAATAGAGCTTTGGCGTATTTTGGAATGAAGGTGTTAAAGAAATCTCCTCGTCCGGGCTTGCAAAAACTTTTAGCCAAGATGAATATTGAGCAGAAATATCTCTCGCCGGACGATATAGGCTTTATGGTTACGCCACGGCTGAACGCCGCGTCTAGGATGGATGATCCGATGCGGGCGTTTGAACTTTTGGCGACAGAAGACGAAGCGCAAGGTGGGATACTCGCGAATCATTTGTCTAAAATAAATGATGAAAGGAAAACCATTGTGACAAGTATCATGCGAGAAGTTCATAAGAAATTTGAAACGGAAACGACGTCTGAGGTGATAGTGATAGGCAATCCGAAATGGCGAGTCGGCATCCTCGGATTAGTAGCGGGAAAAATTTGTGATCAATATGAAAAGCCCGTCTTTGTTTGGGGTAAAGATGAGAATGATTGCATCAAGGGGTCTTGTCGGAGCGATGGCTCGGTCTCGGTGGTAGAACTCATGACTGAAACTGCGGGATCTTTTATAGATTTTGGCGGTCATGAGCTGGCTGGGGGTTTTACGGTTGAAACTGAGAAAATTCATTTCTTACAAGAGCAATTGTCTTTGAATTTTAAAAAAGTGAAGCGAGATAAACTGGATGATATCGCAAATTATGATATTAAGTCCGGCTTAGATATTGTCAATATGAAAAGCTGGCGTGAAATAGAGAAGCTTGAGCCTTTCGGACTGGGTAATTCCAAACCCATCTTCCTTTTTGAGGGAGCAAAAATAGAAAAAATAAAAAAATTCGGCAAAAATGGCTCTGGCGAGCATTTGGAAATTATTTTTTCTGATTCATCTAATTCTCACGGTAAAAAAGCTAAAGCTATTTCTTTTTTCTCTAATATTGATTCTTTTAAAAAGAAATTGGAAGAAGGACTTGGTGTAAATTTGCTCGCCACTTTTGATTTATCTAGATTTAGAGGTAGGGAAGAGCTAAGATTGCGGATAGAAGATATTTTTTAATACTAATGATAAGATAAACTTATGCCAGAGAAGAAAGGAGAAAAAATTACTATTTATACTGATGGCGCGGCAAAGGGGAATCCTGGGAGTGCCGGCTGGGGCGCGGTAATTATTTCCCATAATGACAAGTTGAAAGTTGAAAGTGAAAAGTTGAAAGTGGTAGAGATAGGTGGGAAAGTAGATCATGCAACAAACAACCAAATGGAATTAACCGCGCCAATAGAAGCGCTGAAATATCTAAAGAATACAGAGGTTAAACCTATGTATTTAGAGATAATTTCCGACTCTAAATATGTAATACTTGGGATTACCGAATGGATTTTCAACTGGCAGAAAAATAATTGGCGGAATGCTAATAAAAAACCGGTTTTAAACCGCGAACTCTGGGAAGAATTGTATTCGCTCGTGTCGGCATTGAAACCAAGATGGACCTATGTCAAAGGCCACAATGAAGACAAATACAACGATCGCGCGGACCTCATCGCCACCAGTTTCGCGGAAGGCGAACCAGTGGAACTTAAAAAATGAGGGATAGAATTTTTTATGTAGTTTGTTTTGGTTTTATTTTTGGAGTGCTTTGGCGATCTTTTTTATTTATAGATTTATATTTAGTTTTACTTATTTTTCTGTTAGCATTAGCCTTACTTCTCTACTTTAGCGCACTAAAGAACTTTAGTTCGATAAAGTATCGCTGGGATATAATATCGACCGTCTTTGTTTTAACTTTTTGTCTGGGAATTTTTCGATTTCATACGGTTGATGTGCCGGCGTCTAGAATTTTCGCATTGCAAATAGATCAAAAAGTATCTTTTTCTGGAATTATTATAGACGAACCGAATATTAGAGAAAATAATCAAAAATTAACTATAAGGACGGTCCTTAAAGAAGTTTCCCCAAGGACCGTCCTTGAAAAACCGGCTAAAACAAAAATTCTAGCTACCGTGAATCTCGGGGAGAATTTTAAATATGGCGATGAAGTTAATTTTTCGGGTAAATTAGAAAAACCAGAGAATTTTGTTACCGATCAAGGCAAAGATTTTGATTACATAAATTATTTACGCAAAGATGGGATTTTTTATGTGATGAGTTATCCGGAAATTGAAATTGTCTCGCGCGGAAATGGAAATAAAATAAAAAGCACCCTGTTTTCTATCAAAGAAAAATTTTTAGAAAAAATGAATTTAGCGATCAAGCCGCCTGAATCGCTCTTGATGGGTGGGCTTATTTTAGGAGAGAAAGCTTCTTTCAGTCAGGAGCTCAGGCAAGATTTCATCGACACTGGCACGATCCATATCGTGGCTCTCTCTGGCTACAACATCACCATCATTGCGGAATGGATCATGAAATTATTTTCAAAAGTTCCTTATGTGGCAAAAAATTTTGGCATCGGCATGGGTATTTTTGCAATTTTTCTTTTCGTATTGATGACGGGTGCTAGCTCTACTGCGATACGAGCGGGGATCATGGCGATCTTAGCACTCGTCGCTCGCGCGACTGGTAGGAATTATGATGTCGCTCGAGCTCTGATCTTGGCGGCGGTGGGAATGATTTTATTAAACCCCTTTATTCTCGTCTATGATGTTTCTTTTCAGCTTTCTTTTATCGCCACCGTCGCGGTAATATTCCTCACGCCCAGAATTGAAAAATATTTTCTCTGGGTGACAGATTCTTTCAAGCTACGAGATGTAGTGTCAGTGACTTGCGCCGCGTATATTTTCGTTTTGCCTTTTATTCTGTATAAAATGGGCAATCTTTCGCTGGTCGCCTTGCCGGCAAACATTTTTATTTTACCCTTTATTCCTTTCACGATGGGCTTGGGTTTTTTGACCGGCTTGCTGGGTCTGATACATTATATTTTAGCCGTGCCTGCGGGCTACATTTCATATTTGTTTTTACACTATGAGCTCAGCATCATAAGTTTTTTTGCAAATCTGCCATTCGCCTCATTTATCATTCCAAATTTTCCGCTCATCTTAACGATTCTGATTTATGTCTATTTTATTTACCGACTTTTTGGCAGAAATATAAAGAATTTTTTTATTGACAAACAGGGCATCACCTGTTAAAAAGAGTTTAAATAGTAGTTGACAACAAAAAACAACAAAGCAGAAAGAGAGCGCAGTTATGAAAAAAATAAAAAACCAGTCGAGCGTCAAGCTTGGAGTGGTAATGGTTCACCGTGGCTTCAATGCGCACAAGATGAATGGTAATCGCTTCGATTATGTGGTCGGGCTCGACTGGCTGATTAAGCATTCACCCGTCGAGATCAGCGCGGTTCAGGTCCCCCTGTTTCCGGATCATCTCCGTGAAGGCAAGGGACTTGCCAAAACCAAGAGGCTTTTCAAGGAGCTGAGGAAACGCGTGAGATATGTTGTTCCTGTTCTGATGCTAACTACGAATCCACTCGATCCAAAAAACAAGTCGGAGGCGATAGAAACTCTTCGCAACGGTCTGGTGCAGTCTGGTGAACTTGGATCTGAGGTCTGTGCTGCAACATCCTTCGAGGCGTGGCTTGATGGAACCATTAATGGTCTAAAGCCGCTCAAGGGCAAAAAACTCAGGAAGGCGATTGATCTTCTGGTGGATATCCATGTCAGTGCAATACACGCTGCATATCAAGAGAGGTGTGGTGTGCAACGCTTGGACATGGAGTATTTGCGTCCTGGTGAGTTCATCACCTTTACGAACATGCGCATCGCGCTTCGGGTGATTGGTGAAATCAATCGGAAATTGCAATGTGGCTTCATTTGCCGTCTACTCGACGACACTGCTCACGCCAAGGATTCCGGTCTCTCCATGAAAGATCAAAACAAAGTGCGGGGTATTTGTTCTTGTTCTGATAATCATCATATAGGTACATGTCACGCATCCGAACCCACTACTCGTGGCGCACTTGGTAGCGGAGGTTCTGCTGTGGTGCAAGGCATTCGTTCCATGTACCGCCATGGAAATCCTCGTACTCTCATGGTTGAAATCTTTGATTGTGAGGGGGAAGAAACGGCGCCGATGCGCCAGTACATCAAAGGATATGGGAAAAAGACCTACCGTGACATCAACGTCGCCGTGGTAGAGGGTCTCATCCTGGTCCAGAATACTCTCAACCAGCTTGCTGGTGAAAGAAATCTCCTGGACTAAACAAAATATCGAAATCAAACACCCCGGATAGCAATATCTGGGGTGCCTTTTTTATTTTGCTTTAGCAAAATTTTCTTCTATTACCTCCCAATTTAGATTTTCAAAAAAAGCTTCCACATATTTTTTCTTTTCGGAAGTTGGATAATCATATACGAAGGCGTGTTCCCACATATCGAGTCCGAGTATCCATTCCACACCGTTTAATTGTCCCAAATGCTGTTCGTCTATCCAGATGTGCACAAACTGGTCTGTTTTCTTGTCATAGCCCAAAACTGCCCAACCCACTCCGCGCGTCATGGCCAATATTTTAAAACTAGTCAGCCATAAATCAAAAGAAGGGGCCTGTTTTTCTATCGCCGCTTTCAATTTAGAATTTGCGGGCAGTGCTTTCTTTCCGCCTTCAAGAGATTTGAAATAATATTCGTGATTTCTGATTCCGTTAAATTCGAAACTAAATCTTCTCTGCAATTCCCCGAGAATGTACATATTTTTTTCCGGGTCCGACATCAATTCTCCTATTTTCTCCACGATTAAATTAGTGCTTTTCACATAGCCCGCATACAGCTTCAAATGTTCTTCTACATTTTTGGCCGATATGCCTTCGAGTGTCCCAATATTAAATTTTATTTCTTCAAATTTTTTCATATGCTAACATTATACCATGATTCGAGACAAGAAAGGTTATGGTTTATTTATATTTGTTTTAATTCTGATTGCAATAAATATTTTCTTGTTTCATCAAGATTTTCGTTCTTTGGAAAAGAATCTTACTTTTGCGATGCTGGATGTTGGCCAGGGCGATGCGCTTTTTATCGAGTCGCCGACCGGTACGCAAATATTGATAGACGGAGGACCGCCCGGGAAAATAATGGGCGCTTTGCACCGCGTCATGTCTCCATTTGATAGACGGATAGATGCAATCATTATTACCAACCCAGATCAAGATCATATTGGCGGCTTTGCTGATATTCTGAAAGTTTATAAAGTGAATGGAGTATTTGAGCCTGGCACGTTTAATGATTCTAAAATTTATCAAAATCTGAAAGAAGAAATAAAAAATAAAAATATTCCGGATATTTTAGCGAAAAAAGGGATGCGGCTTCATATCGGAGGCGGAGCGGTGATCGATATTTTATTTCCTGATCGCGATGTCTCGTTGTGGGATACAAATGATGGTTCAGTCGTGGCAAGGCTCTCTTATGGCGAGACGTCTATAATGCTTACTGGTGACTCAACTTCAATAACAGAGAAAATAATTCTCAAAGAAAATTCTCCTGCGCGACTAGAGAGCACTATTTTGAAAGTTGGACATCATGGTTCACGCACTTCTACTTCTCACGATTTTGTTAAAGCAGTTTCCCCGAAGTTCGCGCTTATCTCAAACGGCAAAGACAATAAATATGGTCATCCGCATCAGGATACACTGAGTACTTTAGCTCAGTTTGGCGCTAAAATTCTACGTACAGACCTGCTCAGAACTATTGTTGTTAAATCAAATGGATCCATGTTAAGATGGGAACATGCGAGATAAACTAGTAGAAAAACTAATTAAAAGCGAAGAAAAAAGGCAGAGGGAGGGCTTGGAGCTTATTCCTTCAGAAAATTATGTCTCCGAAGATGTTTTGAAGGCGAATGGTTCTGTGTTTACCAATAAATATTCCGAGGGCTATCCCGGACGGCGTTATTACGGCGGACAGGAGTTTACTGATGGGATAGAGCGTTTGGCTATTGAACGAATCTGTAAATTATTTAATTGTAAATTTGCAAATGTTCAACCGCATTCTGGCGCGCCGGCGAATCTCGCAGTGTATGCTGCGTTACTTCAACCCGGAGACACAGTACTCGGCATGGATCTTTCTCACGGAGGACATTTGACGCACGGACATCCGATGACTCTGCCAGCGAAGATCTATAAATTCGTAACATATAAGATGAAGAATCCGGAAACCGGAGAAATTGACTATGAAGATATGAGACGGGTGGCAATCGCAAACAAACCTAAATTAATTATTGCTGGATTTTCTGCTTATCCGCGAACATTGGATTATAAAAAATTCGTGGAAATCGCGCGCGAAGTGGGCGCCGTCACGATGGCGGATATGGCGCATATTGCGGGGCTCATCGCCGCGGGGGTTCTTCGTAATCCGTTTGATGATGGTTTTGATATCATCACTTCTACGACGCATAAAACTCTACGTGGTCCGCGCGGGGGAATAATTCTGACACGAGAGAGTGAAGAAATTGCCAAGAAAATTGATAAATCAATTTTCCCCGGTATCCAAGGCGGTCCGCATATGCACATCATTGCCGCTAAAGCTGTCGCTTTCGGCGAAGCCATGACGCCAAAATTCAAAAAGTACGCAGCGCAGATTCTGAAAAATGCCAAAGCGATGGCCGAAGTCTTGCGAAAAAATAAAATTCGCATGATCGGTGGTGGGACTGACAACCATCTCATTTTAGCGGATATTTTCGGCTCGCTGGGCGTGACTGGCAAAGAAGCGCAGACAGTGCTGGATGAAGTGGGTATCACTCTTAATATGAATTCGATTGCAGGGGATACAAGAAAACCTCTTGATCCGTCAGGTATTCGTTTCGGCACACCAGCGATTACAACGCGAGGTTTTAAAGAGCGTGAATGCGCAAAAGTAGCGGAGCTGATGATCAGAGTTCTGAAAAATAAAGACGATAAAAAAGTAAAAGAGTCCGTCCACAAAGAAATAAAAGCTCTAGCCAAAAAATTCCCGATACCAAAGAGGTTTGTGTAGAAAATAAATATGGCGAAACGAGGCAAACTCATTGTAATAGACGGTATCGATGGCAGTGGGAAAGCGACACAGATAGAGCTTCTGATCAAACATTTGAGGAAAGACGGACGAAAAGTTCGGATCATTGATTTTCCAGACTATTATTCGAACTTTTTCGGCAAATTTATCGGGCATTGTTTGTCGGAGCAATATTATAATTTCGTAAAGATCCATCCAAAGATTGCTTCGGTGCTTTTTGCCGCCGACCGCTACGAGTCAAAAGTAAAGATTGAAAAGTGGTTGAAAGAAGGCAGTATCGTAGTTGCAAACAGGTATGCCAGCGCGAATCAGATTCATCAGGGCGGTAAAATTGGGAGTACAAAGAAGCGAGAAAGTTTTTTGAAGTGGCTGGCGGAGATGGAATATAAAGTTTTTAAAATTCCCAGACCGGATGTTATATTTTATCTGAGTGTGCCGGTTCCTGTGGTACTAAAATTGATCAAAGAGAGAAATAAGAAAGGCGGCAGAAATTATTTAGGCAAGAAGCAGGATGTCCATGAAAAAGATGTCCGATTTTTAACAAATTCCCGCAAGAGCGCGCTGTGGCTCGCAAAAACCCAAAAGGGCTGGATCAAAATAGAATGCGCTAAAAATGGCGAGATGAATACTCGGGAAAATATTCACAAAGAAATTTATGAGAAAATTGAAAAGATTTTGAAATGAAACTCAAAGTAAAAAAATTAAACAAAGATGCAACATTGCCCACACACGGGCATCCTGGAGATGCTGGAATGGATTTTTATACTGTGCAAGACGTTACGTTTCCTCCAGGTAAACAGGCAAAGGTCCACACAGGAGTTGCTGTTGAGATACCAGAAGGGTATGCGGGCTTGATATGGGACAAATCTAGTATTTCCTTTAATTTTGGGCTCAAAGTTATGGGCGGAGTAATCGATGCGAGTTATAGGGGTGAAATAATAATGAATCTTTTAAATGTTACAGAGAAGGAAGTGAAATTAGAAAAAGGGCACAAAATTGCTCAAATGCTAATACAAAAATTTGAACATTGTGATATTCTAGAAGTAGATGAACTTTCGGAAACTGTTCGGGGGGCAGGGCGAGAAGGCAGTACGGGACGGAAGTAGTAGAAAGTTATAAAGTTAATAAAGTGAAAAGTAGATGCAAGAAGAAATAAAAAATTTAATCAGAGAAGCTTTGAAAAATCTCAGCATAGAAGTCGAGGATATTACCCTAGAACATCCGGCAGATTTGGCGCGGGGAGATTATTCCACGAATATCGCCATGGCGATAGCCAAAAATGTAAAAGAAAATCCGAAAAAGCTGGCTGAAAAGATAGTGGCGGAAATATCGAGATTAAATCTAGAAAAAAATATCGAAAAAGTAGAGGTTGCCGGCGTGGGTTTTATTAATTTTTATTTATCACGGAAATTCTTTAGCAAGAGTGTTGAAGAAATTGTAAATAAAGTAGAAAGTTTTGGGAAGAATGACGTTTTAGCTGACAAAAAAATAATGATCGAGTATACCGATCCGAACCCTTTCAAGCCTTTCCATATCGGGCACTTGATGACCAATGCCATCGGTGAATCGATCGCGAGAATTTTGGAACATTCCGGCGCGGTGGTGTCTCGGGCCAATTATCAAGGCGACGTCGGGTTGCATATAGCTAGGGCGATCTACGGACTTTTACAAAATGAAAAATTACAGGATAAAAAGGGTTCGAATGCTTTTCAGGCGGCGAATATCGGACGCGCTTATGCCCTGGGCTCTGGCGCATATGAAAATGACGTCGGTGGTTTTTTGGCAAAAAAAGAAATAGATGAAATAAATAAAAAAATTTACCACAAGAGCGATAAAAAAATAAATGAGATATACGACTGGGGATTTAAGGTGACGATGCAGGCCTTTGAGGATTTATATAAAATTCTTGGCACAAAATTTGATTTTTATTTTCTAGAGAGTCAAATGGCGCCGATCGGGGAGAGGATTGTCAGAGATAATTTAGACAAAATTATAGATTCTCCACACAGCAAGATGATTTTTGAAAAGTCTGACGACGCTATTGTGTTCAAGGCTGAAAAATATAATAAGGAAGGCCAGCCGAAACTGCATACGAGAGTTTTCATAACTTCACAGGGCTTACCTACTTATGAAACAAAAGAGCTGGGCTTAACGTTTGAGAAATTTAAAACAAATCCAGAAATGAATTTGTCTATTATTGTCACCGCCAGCGAGCAGATGGATTATATGCGTGTTGTTGCCAAAGCCGTATCCCTTCTCCATCCAGATTTTGAAAGTAAAATGAAACACATCACCCACGGCATGATGCGCCTGCCTTCAGGCAAGATGGGTTCGCGTAAAGGTAACGCAATTACTGGAGAGTCGCTATTAAATGATGCTCGGGACTTTATTTTGGAAAAAATGACGGATAGAGATTTCTCAAATGAGGAAAGAGAAAAAATTGCTTCTGACGTAGGTGTGGCAGCAGTGAAATACTCAATATTGAAACAAGCTACAGGCGGGGATATTGTTTACGATTTTGAAAAATCTATATCTCTAGATGGGGATTCCGGTCCGTACTTGCAATATTCATTTGCCCGAGCCAATTCTGTTTTAGAAAAAGCAAAAATTGCAGAAATCTTGCCCGATCCGCACGTTTTTCCGCCGGAGATTTTTGAAGTTGAAAAATTATTGTACAAATTCCCGGAAATCGTCTTGCGTTCCGCTAAAGAATACGAACCGCACTATATCGCGAATTATTTGATCGAAGTCGCCCGTGCCTTCAACAGTTTTTATGGCAATAATCTGATTGTGAAGAAAGAAGACAAGGCCTCGTCCTACAAAGTAGCCCTAACTTACGCCTTCACTTTCGTGATGAAAACTGGTCTGCACCTGCTCGGCATTGAAACTCCAGAGAAGATGTAACTTTATTTTTGCTTGAATATTTTGGCTAAAAATGTATAATCAGGCGAATGTTTACAATGTTTACATCGAAACATAAATGCCTATGTTTTTTATGTTTTTTGTTTCTTCTCTTTATTTTTATTTTTCCTTTTGCTCCAAAAGTCCTGGCAGAACAGACTTTTGTAAATATTACTTCAGACCTTACTCTCAATCAGTCTCCTGGAAGTGTCTGTGGCTGGTATTCCGGAACCTTTAATGCTAAAAAGGTGTTCGGCATTGCCATTTATCGTGGTAATTTCCCTGATACTACCAATTTTGCTAAACAAAGAAAGATGCATGCTCTTAATTCTTATCTTTCTGATTGCTCCGACGACCCTTATTCGCTTGAATACAATTTTATTTATTCGGCGATTCCCACGCCCGATGGAACATATTGGGTTAGAATGACTGCAAATGGTTACCCGTATTTGCCTGATTATCACTCTGTCAGTTATTATTTTGAAGCAAGGCGTTTAAACGGCGTTTGGTCTCTTCTCGAACCGTCTTCTTGCACTGACGGAATACAAAATCAAGACGAGACGGGTGTCGACATCGGCGGAGTGTGTACAGTCCCCAGCTCCGAAGATGATTCAACGCAAGAGGATTTACAGGTTGAAACTCCTACACCTCTGGAAGAGCCAGCTTGCACAGAAAACTGCAACTCAAATGTTCTTTTCTTTCCGGGTATAATGGGTTCAAAGTTGTATGAACGCGGCGTTGTTTGTGATTCTGATATAAATATTGGCGAATGTGTAGAACAAAAATTATGGTTCTCGACAAACGATTCACTGCAGGCCGATTTATCTCTTGATACAAATGGGAAAAGTGTGGGCAGTATTTATACAAAAAATGACACGCAAAAATTAAGCGAAGGTGAAGACGAGACAGGCGTTATCGACAAAATAGATGTTATTAATTTATACAAATCTTTTTTCGCTGACCTTAAAAATCTCAAAGATGAGGGGGAAATAGTAGACTATGCCTTCGTTCCGTACGACTGGCGGCTTTCACTAAATGACATTGTAACAAACGGAAAGGCTTTGTCAGAAAATAGATTGTCTTATGTTACATCACAGGATTTTTCTGAATCATTTATTCTTCAAAAATTGGAAGAACTTCAGGCAAGCTCGAGGACCGGCAAAGTGACGATCATTGCCCATTCCAACGGTGGATTGGTAACTAAAGCTTTGATCCAAAAATTAAAAGATACAAATAATCCTCTTTATGAAAAAATAGACAAAATTATTTTTGTCGCCGTGCCGCAAGTAGGTACACCGGATGCTATGGCTGCTTTGTTGCACGGGAGCGATCTCGGCCCTTTTGGTCTAATCATGAGTGCTAGCAGACATAGACAGCTTGCTGAAAATATGTCTACTGTGTATCACCTACTTCCCTCGGCGGCTTATTTTACAACCGTTGACCCCGGTTTTGCAATAGATAAACTAGTTTCTTTCGAAGATCAAACATTCTTTACTCCACAAACATCTCAATATGGAGTTTTTGTTTCGAATGCCACCGAACTTAAAAATTATATTTTAGGCACAGATGGTCGAGCCAAACCATCTTCTGGGGAAATTGTTCTGCCAAACATTGGGAATGCTGATCTATATGCGGAAGCGGAAAGTGTGCATGCTATTCTTGATTCTTGGATGCCGTTTTCAGAAACAAAAGTGATACAGGTGGCTGGCTGGGGAGAAGAGACTCTAGCAGGCCTGGATTACATGACGCTAAAAGATTCAACCGAACATCTTTCTTATAAACCTCGTATGGTGATTGATGGAGACGCTAGCGTGTTAGTCCCGAGTGCTTTATGGATGTCGGATTCTAGTCCGAATATTGAGAGGTGGTGGGTTAATTTGGAAGAAGATGAGCCTTTTTCAGTCAACAGAGAACACAGAGATATTTTAGAAATTTCCAATCTTCGAAAATTTATTGAATTTAGGATTACCCAAGATGAAGACGATAATTCATTATTTACTGACGAAGATAATATAATTGTTAACAATGACTCAACTCTAATTTCTGACAAGCCTCGTCTCCATTTTACCTTACATTCTCCTTTAACTCTTAGTATCGTGGATTCACAAGACAGGTATACCGGGTTGGATCCAGACACGATGGAAATCCGAGAAGAAATTCCAGGTGCGACTTATAAAAAAATAGGTGAGGTGCAGTTCATCTCTGTCCCGGCCGGTGTTTCATACACCTTACTTCTGGATGGTTACGAAAATGGATTCTTTACACTCGATATAGATGAACAGACGGGTAATGAGATTACCGACTCGATCTCCTTTGAGGGTATTTCTAGCTCGAATTTAACCTTGGTTACTATGGACATTTCTTCGTCTTTCGGAACCGAAAATTCAGAGTTAAGAATAGATGAGGACGGGAATGGCAGTATTGATAAAGTTTACAATGTTGTTAATGGAGTAACACAGTATATAGATCAGACCCCGATAATTACCCCGATAATTAGCTCATCAGGTTCACAAAGCAGGAACAGAACTTCAAATATCACTGTCCAGGAAACAGTGCCAGTAGAAGAAAAGATAGAAGTTGAGGAGGAAATAAATGTTGATTTTGTTCCGGTGATAGAAGACCCCGGGGAATCTGATGATGTAGTTATAGATGTAGAAAAAGAATCTAAAAAAGAAATACAGCCTCAGGAAACATCTGAAACTGAAATATTAGAAGAAGCACCAGTGCCCGAGGACTTACCTTTGTCAGCTTCCGCCGCAGATTCAGGATTTGCGAATAATTTTTCACCATATGCTATGATATTAGGTGTAGTCGGTCTCGCCTATTTATCTAAAATGTTTTTTATTAAAGTATAAATAATTTTATGAATCACACTTTAAGTTGGTTTAATAATAAAAAAGTTATATATATAAGTTTGTTCGGGGTGGTGATTTTTATCTTATCTTATTTCAGTAAAGATCTAGGAATATGTCCCAGAGGAGCAACTTATTGTGGTGATTATAGTGAGTACATAGCTATATATTCTATATATAGCTTCGCTATACTATACACTGCGATACTCTATAATTTTCTCTCCCAAGGACATAGAAATACTTTTTTAAAGGTTTCTAAAATAGTTCTTTTTTTATGCTTAGTTTTGACGATTATAACTCCTCTTAAGACTGACGTGTTCGATTTAGTACCAGAAAAAGGAGTTTTAACTTTGTGGATTATCATCAGTTATTTCTTATTTATAAATATTTACTTTTTTTCACAAAAAAAATTATCTAGTCGAACCTAAAAATTTATTATCATAATAACTAGTAAGAATGGTTCTTTCAGACGCACTAGCGAATTTTTGAAATAAAATTATGATAAGTCTCAACGAAATTAAAAATCGTGCTCTCAATTTCTCAAAGGAATGGGAACGTGATTATAATGAAGACGCAGAAGCAAAAAGTTTTTGGGATGGATTTTTTGATGTATTTGGAGTTTCTCGAAGACGAGTCGCTTCATTTGAATGGCCAGTAAAAAAGTTAGACAACAAGCAAGGATATATTGATGTACTTTGGAAGGGGGTTATGTTGGCTGAACATAAATCTAAAAACAAAGACTTAGATAAAGCATATACTCAGGCTAAGGATTATTTTCCAGGACTTAAAGATGTAGAATTGCCTCGTTTTATTATAGTTTCCGATTTTGCAAAAATAAGGTTATATGATTTAGAAAAAAATTTAGCACAAGAATTTGAACTGAAAGAACTTTCAAGAAATGTAGATTTATTTGATTTTATTTCTGGTCACAAATCAGTTGTTGATTATGGGAAAGAAGAAAAAGCAAGTATTGAAGCCGCTGAGTTAATGGCGGAATTTCATAATGAGATTGCTAAGACAGGATATTCTGGGCACGATCTTGAAGTCTTCCTGGTGCGTATTCTGTTTTGTCTGTTTGCTGACGATACCGATATTTTTTCAAAGCATTCCTTTCGTAATTATATAGAAAATAGAACTCAAATTGATGGAAGCGATCTGGGTCCAAAGATAGCTCAAGTTTTCCAAATTTTAAATACACCAATGGAAAAAAGACAGTCGAACCTAGATGAAGGTTTGGCTGTCTTTCCTTATGTGAATGGTGGAATTTTTTCAGAAAAGATTGAAATTGTTTCTTGCGATGCTAATGCATTAATTAGATTAATAAAATGTTGTGGTTTCGATTGGTCTGGAATTTCAGCTTCCATCTTCGGCTCCCTTTTTCAGGGTGTTATGAATGAAGATGAGAGAAGGCAACTGGGTGCTCATTATACTTCTGAACTAAATATTTTAAAAGTTATAAATTCTCTTTTTCTAGACGAATTGTATATAGAATTTGATAGTGTTAGATATGAACCAAAGAAACTTGAGGTATTTCACACAAAACTTTCTGAATTGAAGTTTTTAGACCCAGCTTGTGGCTGCGGAAATTTTCTCGTTGTTGCTTATATGGAGATCAGAAAATTAGAATTAGAAATTCTTATCCAAAAAGAAAGGAATGGAGAATTCATGCTCATTCCAACTGAGGATATGTCTATTATTAATGTCAATCAATTCTATGGTATCGAAATTGAAGAGTTTCCTGCACTCATAGCCCGCGTCGCGATATATCTAGTGGATCATCAAATGAATAACGAGTTGTCTAAATACTTCGGTAAAATATATGCTCGTATTCCACTTCGCGAGCCAGCAAGCATAGTAAATGCCGATGCACTTATTACTGATTGGGAAAGTGTTGTCCCTAAAAATAAACTTTCTTATATTTTAGGCAATCCACCTTTTGTCGGGGCTCGTTTGATGGGAAAAGGTCAGAAAGAGATTTTCTTGAAAGTTTTTGATAATGAAAAAGGTACAGGCAATCTTGATTTTGTGACGGCTTGGTATGAGAAAGCATCTCGATATATGGTTGGTACAAAAATAAAAACAGCTTTTGTTTCCACTAACTCTATATGTCAGGGCGAACAAGTTGGCATTCTTTGGAAAAGATTAAAGGAAAAATATGGAGTGATAATACATTTTGCCCATCAGACTTTTAAATGGAATAATGATGCACCTGGTGTTGCAGCGGTCTACTGCATTATTGTAGGTTTTGCTTGTTTTGATACACCCAAAAAGTATCTGTATGAATATGAAGATATAAAAGCTGAACCGAAAGAAAAAGAGGTTAAAAATATAAATGCGTATTTAGTAGCGGGGGATGATGTATTTATAGAAAATACAAGGACACCTACTTGCGATGCTCCAGAAATAGTTTTCGGAAGTATGCCAAACGATGGCGGAAATTTTCTTTTTACTGAGGAAGAAAAAAATCAATTTCTTAATGAAGAACCCAATGCTGAAAAATATATAAAAGAATTAATAAGTGCGAGAGAATATTTAAATGGTGAAAAAAGGTATTGTTTATGGCTGAAAGACATTGATCCAAGTATTTTAAAAAAATTGCCAAAAGTTTTAGAACGAATTGACAATGTCAGAAAATTACGAAGTGAAAGTAATCGCAAAGAAACTAAAGATCTTGCAAAAACTCCCGCATTATTTGGTGAAATAAGACAACCTAAAAGTGATTATATTTTTATCCCACTTACTTCTTCTGAACATAGAGAATATATTCCAATGGGATTTTTTGATAAAGAAAAAATTTCCAACAATACGGGCAGTCTTGTTACTGATGCAACATTATATCATTTTGGCATTCTTGAATCAGAAATGCATATGACTTGGGTTAGATATGTCTGTGGAAGACTAAAAGGGGATTATCGTTATTCAAATACCCTAGTCTATAATAATTTTCCTTGGCCTAAAAATGTAAAAGACGAACAGAAAAAGAAAGTTGAAGATTGTGCGCAGAAAGTTCTAGATGTACGTTTGCAGTTTTCTAATAGTTCACTTTCTGACCTATATGATCCAAACACTATGCCGTCAGATTTAGTAGAAGCGCATAATAATCTCAATAGGGCAGTAGATGTGTGTTATAGAAGCAAGTTTAAAGACTTAGAAGAAAGAATCGAATTTTTGTTTGAGTTATATAAAAAATACATTAAATAAATTTTAAGCCCGCTGTTTTATTCAGCGGGCTTCGGATGGAATTAAGAGATGTATCACAAGCAATCTTTGACTTATCCTCTCTATGTGAATTATTTTTTTCTGTGTTTTGCCATTCTCGAGGTGAGTTGCAAGTTTGGTACCGAACTTTTCTTCCGACCGGTTAGTAGATTTATTTCTTATTTTTATCCACTCTGCTTTATATGCTTTCGAGCATAATCTTTATTTACAAGGTCGTTATTTTATCCCGCGCCAGTTCCTCTTTTTTTATAAAAGAAGGTTCCGGGAAGGGTGCATTTTTCGACCGAGCTAGTTTGAGGTGTATTGTAGACAGTAATTTTTTACATCTTTCCACATAAGGACGTCGCACACCTAGCGTGGCAAGATTAGAATCTAATGCAACAAGAATGTCAGGGGATGATTGCACGTTTGTTCTTTCCACCATTTCTCGTATTGCAAATAAACCGTTCTTTACTGCATTTTCTCGAGCTCTATCTTGGAACCACTGAAAAGATAAAATAAGAGTAAGTATGATGTTGATTACTTCAGAGAATCCAAAATTAATTTCAGTCATATTATTTTATTTTTTACAGCTTTTTACTGAGCTCGACTATTCTCTGCTGTACTATGTGCATATTATTAGTAGGCGTATATGGATGTAAAGTGGATAACTGGCATTTTCAGCATTAAAACACAAAATAAAAATTATAAAATACCAATACAGCCTACGAAATAGGTATGATAGGATAATAGTGTGAAATACATCCACTGTAAAGTTGTTGCTTCGGCTAGAAGGGAATCGTTTAAGGTAAAATCCGAGGATCATTTTGAAATTTCAGTCAGAGAAAAAGCTGAAAGAAATATGGCGAATAATCGCGTCATTTCTCTCGTGGCAGAGCATTTCAAAGTTCCCGTAAATAAGGTCAGGATAATAAACGGGCACAAGCATCCGAGCAAGCTTCTGGTGGTGGACTAACTAAGATTACCTTTAAGTTCTATTTGTGCTAAAATAAATATATGAAATACATTGATGGATTTGTGATACCTCTAAAGAAAAAAGATGTTGCGGCTTATCGCAAGATGGCGCAGTGGGGAGCGAAGACTTGGAAAAAATACGGCGCCTTGGAATATTTTGAGTGCATCGGCGATGATCTGAAAGTAAAGAAAGGCATGGGGCAGGGTTTTGTCAAACTCGCCAAATTGAAAAAAGGGGAGACAGTTGCTTTCTCCTGGATCGTCTACAAGTCTCGCGCGCACCGAGATGCCGTCAACAAAAAAGTAATGAAAGAAATGGATGCTCCTCTAAACAAAGAAAAGTATAAAAATATGCCGATGCCTTTCGATATGAAGCGCTTTGCTTATGCAGGATTCAAAGCAATCGTGGAAGCTTGATGGATCAAAAGTACTTGATTTTTAGAAGCAAGAGGAGTATAAAATACTCGAAGCTGTAGTCGAGTAAAGACGTCTTAGAGCCTTAGAGCCATCGGATGATGGATTCTAAGTACACACCTTAGCTGTCTTTTCTCAAAGATAGTGCTGTTCGAAAACCCGAAAACCTATGAAAAAAGTGCAAGTGTTTAACTCACGCGAGATGATCCATGCCCGTCGTTTAAAACGCAACGCGGTGTATCGGAAGAAACACAATGGTTCAGCTCGACTGGACCAGACGTCCCTAGCACTCCAGCCGGAGCTGACACCACCAAGTGCAGTTCGGCTGGATCGGAAACCCGAACCAGCAGAGCAACCACCATCGCACTCGCTACAAGCATGGCGAAAGTGGACCGATGAGGAGCTGGAGAAAGCGGCCGCCACAATCAATGGCCAAAACGGGGGTAAGAAGGACAAAAAGGCGCGCTGGCTTAATTACAGGTAAATTGCCCGGATCGGGCCAATCAGACAGCCCGGAACCCATACGGTTCCGGGCTGTTATTTATTTACTAAATAAAAAAGGAATGGACGAGTGCCATTCCTGCCCATCCGTAGATAGGACTTTGTTTGTCATTCTCGGTGGTGGCATACCATGGTATGATGTCCCACCTCCTCCCGAGCGACCCCATTTTTTTTAGGGTCCTCCAGCTGCCAACCGTCCAAGCACTCATATGAACAAAAGTACTTGTCGTGTCGCCTGTCCCACAGGGCGTGTTCTTCCTCCAACCTTTGCTTGCAGTATGAGCATTTTATTTCCATAAGAAAGGTCTCCTTCACATATAATTTTATGCCTTTAAATAAAAAAGTAAAGGAAATTGGTGCATAACTCTATGAAGATGTAGGCATAGGTCTTTTATGGCCTTTTATGTTAAAATCAACTAATAATGGCTGAAAAAGAACCTGCCCGCAATGCTTTCAGCATAGCTGATGCAGGCGGGGAAAAAAGTAATAAGAGTGATGTAGCGCTTCCAGCCTCCGCTGGTAGCTCTGGCGTGGCGAAGCGCGAGGAAGCAATTTTGCAGTTTTGGAAGAAGAATAAAATTTTCCAGAAATCTTTAGATAAAAATTCACCAAAGGGGAATTATGTTTTTTATGATGGTCCGCCTTTCGCTACCGGCCTGATACATTATGGACACATTTTAGGGAGTACTGCCAAAGATGCCGTGGCGCGTTATCAGACGATGAGGGGATATCATGTGCCTAGAAAGTGGGGCTGGGATTGTCATGGACTTCCGATTGAAAACATTGTTGAAAAAGATTTGAATATTGCCGGACATAAGGAAATAGAAAAGATTGGTATAGATAAATTTGTCGAACATGCGCGGAGTCTTGTCTTGCAATACGATAAGGAATGGGAAAGCGGGGTAGAGCGCATCGGACGATGGGTGGACTTTCGGGGCGGATACAAAACGATGGACAATACTTTCATCGAATCCGTCTGGTGGGCGTTTAGCGAGCTAAATAAAAAAGGACTTATCTATGAAGGGGTGAGAGTTCTGGCCTATTGCGCAAGATGCGAGACGCCGATCGCGAATTCCGAAATTGCGATGGATAACAGCTATAAAGATATTGCGGATCTTTCTATTTATGTAAAGTTTGAACTGGAAAATGAATCGGGAACATATCTGCTTGCTTGGACCACCACTCCGTGGACATTGCCGGGGAACACTGCGATTGCGGTAAATAAAAATATTACATATGTAAAAGTGAGAATAGGAAATGATGTGTTGATACTTGCAAAAGACACCCTCCAGAATGTATTAAAAGAAAAAGAATATTCTGTGGTAGAGGAAATCAAAGGGAGTGAATTAATAGGCAAAAAATATAAACCGGTATTTCCATACTATCGGAATGTTGATCTGCCAAATAAAGAAAACATTTGGAAGGTCTGGTCGGCGGATTTCGTGACGACCGAGAAAGGTACGGGGATCGCGCACGAAGCGCCGGCTTTCGGCGAGGACGATATGAATCTGGCAAAGCAGTATAGTATTCCCTGGATTATTCACGTGGATGAGACGGGCAGATTTAAGCCCGAAGTTACTGATTTTTCTGGTTTAAAAGTCAAACCAAAAGATACGCCGGAAGACAAAGATGCGCATATGCGGAGCGATATTGAAATCATTAAATATCTGCAAAAAACCGGAGCATATTTTGATAAAGAAAAAATAATCCATTCATATCCGCATTGCATGCGTTGCGATACGCCGATTATTTATTACGCGCTGCCATCCTGGTTCATAAATATTCAGAAAGTTAAAAAAAATATTTTGAAAAGAGCTGAGAGTATGAATTGGGTTCCTGCACATCTAAAAGAGGGCAGATTTAAAAATATAGTCGAAAATGCGCCTGATTGGAATGTGTCCAGAAATCGTTACTGGGCTTCGCCTTTACCCGTCTGGAAATGTGAAAAATGCACCGAACAAGTTTTTATTAGTTCGCTCGCAGATCTGAAAGTCAAAACAAAAAAGTCCGGTAATAAATATTTTGTAATGCGGCACGGGGAGGCGGAAAATAACGCAAAAAATATTTATTCTTCCAACCAGAAAATAAACCACCTGACAGAAAAAGGTCGCACGCAAGTCCTGCAGACGATAGGGCACCTAAAAAGTAAAAAAATCACTAAAATATATTGTTCACCTTTTTTGCGTACCCGCGAGACGGCGCAAATGGTAGCCGAGAAAATTGGTTTTCCGCTCGAGAAAATTATTTACGATGACAGAATTCGCGAATTAGAATTTGGTGATTTTTCAGAGCGTCCGGTTTCGGATTACTGGGATTATATGAAAGACAAAATATGGGAATTTGATAAAAAAGTTCCCGGAGGGGAAAGTTTTCAGGATGGCAAGAATCGTATTGGAAATTTTCTGTACGATATCGATCAGAAAAATAAAAATGAGTGCATCCTGATCATCTCTCATGGCATTGCAGTCGAGATGGTGCCAGCGGTGATCGAAGCAGCTGATAAAAAGCGTTCAGCAGAAGTTTTTCATTTGCATATGAAAAATAAAACTGCAGAATTGCATCGTGAACATGAATTTTCTCCTCTTCCACATAATGCAAATTATGAACTAGATTTTCATAGACCCTATATAGATGAGATAAGACTCGTTTGCAGTTGTAAATCCGAAATGAAGAGAGTGCCCGAAGTTTTAGATTCTTGGTTGGAGTCTGGTTCCATGCCTTTTGCGCAGAATCACTATCCATTTGAAAATCGAGATTGGCAGAAGAATAATTTTCCGGCTGGTTTCGTGGCGGAATATATCGCGCAGACCAGAACATGGTTTTATTATACTCATGTGCTCTCGACAATTCTCTTTGATCATGCACCATTTGATAATGTGGTCACCACTGGCACGCTGCTCTCGGAAGATGGTCAGAAAATCTCAAAATCTAAAAAGAATTATCCAGACCCATGGATATTTATAGATAAGTATGGAGTGGACGCGCTTCGTATGTATCTGATGACGAGTCCCCTAATGAAAGGCGAAGATGCAAACTTCTCCGAAAAATTAGTACAGGAAATTTCAAGTAAAATTATCGGAAGACTTGGTAATGTGGTTTCTTTCTATGAACTCTACCCCGCGCCAGAGCAAGCCAGGTACGAGGCAGGTAGTGATGTTAAAAAGTCTGGAGATATCTTGGATAAATGGATTCTGGCGCGATTGAATCAACTGGTGAGTGAAGTTACAAACGGCATGGAAGCCTACGATATGAATGAAGCCTCTCGCCCCATCGAGGGCTTCATTGAGGATCTTTCTGTGTGGTATCTGCGTCGTTCCAGAGAGCGAATAAAAGATGGGGACAAGGAAGCGAAACAGACTTTATATTTTCTACTAAAAACCGTGGCGAAAATCATGGCGCCGTTTGCGCCTTTCACTGCCGATGATATTTGGTTGCGCTTAAAAAATAAAAATGATGCGGAAAGTGTGCATCTGACGCAGTGGCCAAAAATGTCGAAGCCGGTTTTTGACATTTTTGGCAGTTCGCAAGATAAAATCTTAGGTAGTATGCAAAAAGTTAGAAATATCGTTTCTCTAGGACTGGAGGCTCGGCAAAAAGCAGGCATAAAAGTGCGACAACCGCTTGCTAGATTAGAAATAAAAGATTTCAATTTGGGAAAAGAATATGTTGAGCTTATAAAAGATGAATTGAATGTGAAAGAAGTGAAACAAAATAAAAATCTTGAAAGTGAAGTCAGTCTAGATTTAAATATCACCGAAGAATTAAAGCAAGAGGGAGATTATCGAGAATTGGTTCGTGCTTTGCAAGATATGCGCAAAAAGATTGGGTTAACCCCGAGTGATGTCGTCGCGCTTACTTTTGAAACAAATGATATGGGTAAAGAATTAATTCAAAAGTTTGAACTCGATATAAAGAAAACTGTACTCGTGTCTGAAATAAAATTCAAAGAAAATACTGGTCCTGCTTTCGCCGAAGGCTACAGCGAGGCGAGGGATGAAATAAAAATAGATGATTTAGTATTTAAGGTAAAAATTGAGAAATAGACTTATGAAAAAAATTTCAGAAATTTATACTGAATATAAGATCATGCCGAATTTACAGGAGCATATGCTTCGCGTAGCGGCGGTGGCATCTTTGATTTGTGATAATTTTAATGAGCCAGTCTCAAAAGCAGAACTAGTGACAGCATGCTTGCTGCATGATATGGGAAATATCATAAAGTCTCAATTGGAATATTTTCCAGAATTTTTAGAGCCAGAAGGACTAGAGTATTGGCAAGGTGTTAAAAATGAATATATAAATAAATATGGAAGAGATGAACATAAGGCGACAGAACAGATCATGAAAGAGCTTGGTGTATTTCCAAATTTAATTTCAGTTGTAGATCAGATTAGATTTTCACTTATTCGTAATATCCGTGACAGCAACGATATGATGATGAAAATAATTATTTATTCCGACAATCGTGCGGATCCGCATGGAATAGTGTCTTACGAAGAGAGGATGGAAGAGGGGAAAAAGAGATATAAAAATAGAAAAGATGTTTTTGGTATTACAGGACGGGATGAATTGATCCAATGTGGTAAAGAAATTGAAAAACAAATTTTTTCCAAGTGTAAAATAAAGCCGGAAGATATAAATAACGAAACCGTTGCACCAATAGTTCTAAAATTGAAAAATTTTGTGGTAAAATAAGATGAAACTCTCTATAGCATATTGGTAACGGCCGTCACCAATATGCTATCATGTATTCATGAAGATAATTGATAAAGAATCTAATGCAGGGAAAATAATTCGTGCGCTAGGTTTTGGGATTGGGATAACAGTGGCTTTATCAAACAGAAGGACTAGTTATAAAATCACTAAATTATTGATCAAAGAAATCTTTGGATTAAATAAAAGACCGCCTAATATGGCTGGCTACTTTTTAAAACTAAGAAAACAAAAATTGATTGAGATCAAAAAAGACGGGAATCATCATAGAATTTTTCTAACAGAAGGTGGCAGAGAGATCTTTTTACGATTCAATTATGAGGAATTAAAAATAAGAAATCCAAAAATCTGGGACCGAAATTTTCGAGTGATTGTTTTTGATATTCCAGAAAGAAAAAGAAATGCACGAAATTCTTTAAGAGAAAAGATGAAGGAGTTAGGTTTTATCAAATTTAACGATAGTGTTTGGATTTATCCTTATCCATGTCAAAAAGAGATTGATTTCATCGCTAATTATTGGGGAATAGGCAAGTATGTGCATTTTATTTTGGCTCGAGATATTACGAATCGCGATTTATTAGAAAAGTCCTTCAATTTATAGTTTTTTAGATAGATAGCACAATAGAGACGGCCGTCTCTATTGTGCTATTACGTTATTATATATTGTCTATTTCTTTTTAATTTTTTATTTTGACTATGATATAATCAAGGAATGAAGATTAAAAAACTCGGGCACTGTTGTTTGGTGATAGAGATAGACGGGAAAAGGATTATGACCGATCCGAGTTTTCTGGATTACGGAGGAGAGTCTACGCTTGAGAGAAATATTTCTGCAATCTTAATTACACATGAACATGCGGATCATTTACATATTGAAACTCTTAAACAAATTTTGCAATATAATCAAAATGCAATTGTGATTACTAATACCTCTGTGGGTAAATTGCTTAATGAGGCTGGAATCAAATATGTAAAAGTGGAAGACGGTGAAAGTTATGATTTGAACGGTGTTATACTTGCGGGCTTTGGTGATATGCACGCTCAAATATATGAAGACTACGGTCAAGTTCAAAACACTGGCTATATGATAAATGCACTATGCTATCCTGGGGATTCTTTTAACTTGCCTAATGCGCGCGTGGATATTTTGGCCTTGCCGGTCTTGGGTCCTTGGATGAAAATGAAAGATGCTATTGATTATGCAAAGGAACTTAAGCCCAGGGTTTGTTTCCCTGTGCATGATGCGCCTCTGAAGCCTTTTGCTACTTTTATATATAAAATACCAGAGAATTTTCTATCAAAAGTTGGAATTGAATTTAAGAAACTGGAATTAGGTAAAGAAGAAGAATTATAAAATGCACCACATTTATCACACAGAGGGGATAATACTGAGCAGTCGGAATTTTGGGGAGGCGGGGAAACATTTTTCCATTTTTACCCGCGATCTGGGGATGATCACGGCCTTCGCGCAGGGAGTGCGCAAGATGTCTTCAAAGTTGCGTTTTGTTTTGCAAGATTTTGCTTATCTGAAGATCGATCTGGTGGCTGGGAAAAACATTTTTCGGGTGACGAATGCGGCCAAAACAAATATGTTGGAACAAATCACCAGACAGCCGGAAACTTTTGCAGTTTTGGCAAACATTGCGCGCTTGCTCAAGCGCTTGCTCGCTGGAGTCGAGCCCAATGAAGCTCTGTTTACGGATCTGATCCACGGTTTCTCTGTTCTGGAAAAATTGAAAAAAGATGACGACCTGCGGAATCTGGAAGCAGTGATCGTCTTGCGCATATTAAATAATTTAGGGTATATCGGGGAAAATGAGATCCTGAAAAATCTCACCAAATCTCCATTTGAAGAAGGCTTGGTGTTTGAAGTTTCAAAGGATAGAACAAAGGTATTGCATCAGATAAACAAAGCTCTAAAGGAGACACATCTATAGAAAAATATGGTACAATTCCAGAATGCCAATAAACGACAGGGATAAATTAAACAGAATAGAAGAACTCAAGGCTAAGCTTTTCAGTAAAAATTATCAAACAAAGATAGAGCATCGGGATAAATTTTCACATCCAAAGAGGAGCGATGTGCCAGAGGTCTGGGAAGAGGGCGAGAATCTGGGAACTGGCCCCACTGCTTACACTCAGAGATTTTTTATGAAAACATCAATGTTTAAAAATTTTTTCATTTTTTCGTCAGTTTTTTTTGTTTTGACGCTCTTGTATGCTTCCTATGTATTTTTTGCCGGAGGTAATACGGTTTCTAACGATAATATTGATATTTCTATTCTTGGAAATAATTTTACCGCCGGCGGGGAAGATCTGTCCCTGATTGTTGGGATTACAAATAAAAATAGTTCTGCGCTGGATTTAGTAGATCTGGTTTTGGAATATCCTAGGGGCTCTTCTGCCAATTCTGCGGATGGGGGCGCGGGTTCGTCTGCTGGGGTAGAGAGGTTTCGTCAATCTTTGGGCACTATTCCTTCTGGAGGCGTGCGCAATGAAAATCTCAAAATAGTTCTTTTTGGCGAGCAAGGTTCGGTGCGCACTATAAAAATTTCTCTAGAGTACCGGGTCGAAGGCTCGAATGCGATTTTTGTTAAAGAAAAATCTTATGATGTTACTATCAGCTCCACACCCCTCAATATTTCTGTCGATGCGCCTGCGACCGTCAGCCCGAATCAAGATATCACCCTCAATATCAAGGCGACGTTGAACGCTACGAATACAGTTCCAAAGATGCTCCTCAAGGTTGATTATCCGGCTGGGTTTAAATTTGAATCCTCTGTGCCCGCCACAACTCTCGGCAACAATGTCTGGAGTTTGGGAGATCTGCCTCCGGGCGCTGAGCGCAATATCTCAATCACAGGCAAGATGCTCGATGTTTTTGATGGAGAAGAAAAAATATTTCACATTACGAGCGGTTCGCAAGGCGTGGGAGACAAGACTATGATCGATGTGATTTTTAATTCTATATCGCACATCGTTGCTATTAAAAAACCCTTCATCGAAGCGAAACTTTTTATCAATGGCGTATCAGGCAGGGAATATACTACGAATGCGCAGTCGCCAGTCCATGGCGAGATTCGCTGGGTTAATAATTTGGACACCAAAGTGAATGATTTGGAGATTCGGGCAAAAATTTCCGGCAATGCAGTTGATCGCAAGACGATCAAAGCCGATGGTGGATTTTATGATTCGTCTAAAAATGTAATAATTTGGGACAAGCATTCAGAAGACGGATTCAGTGAGATAAATCCGGGTGATTCCGGGGCAGCAAATTTCTCCGTCTCTCCACTTTCTCTCTTTTCAGCTACGGGCGAAATGCTCTCTAGTCCCACCATTACTATAGACATTTCTATTTCCGGCAAACAATTAGTCTCTGGCTATACAGCTGCCGATTTGAATAATTCTAATACCTCTATCATTCGGATCATTTCTGATGTGGGATTAAACACAAAGGCGTTCTATTATTCCGGGCCTTTCACTAACACTGGCCCGATACCGCCGAAGGTTGAAAAAACGACTACCTACACTATAGTCTGGTCCGTATCTAATACAGCCAACAATATTTCGAGGGGCGTTGTCCGTTCTACCCTGCCTTCTTGGATCAAATTTGTGGGCGCTATTTCACCTTCGAATGAAGATTTGAATTACAATCCTTCTACCAGAGAAATAGTTTGGAATATTGGCAACATCCCGAGGGGTACAGATATCACCGGCTTGCCTCGCAGTGTCGCTTTCCAGATCAGCTTTACTCCGTCACTTTCTCAAGTTCGCACTACGCCGATCATTATCAATGAAGCAGTTTTGACTGGCCATGATGATTTTGCTAATGTGGATGTGAGAGCGAGCAAAGGGTCGCTTCGCACTCAGCTTTCGAGCGACCCTCAGTTTCCCTCCGCTGGCGGCACGGTAGTTGAATAATATGAAAAAAGAGAAAAAAGAAAATTTGCAGGAGAATGATTTGATGGAGAAAATAGTCTCGCTCTGTAAAAGGCGCGGGTTTGTCTTTCAGGGTTCGGAAATATATGGGGGATTAGGGGGTACTTATGACTGGGGGCATTTCGGAGTGGCGTTAAAAAATAATATCAAGCAATCTTGGTGGAAAAAATTTGTGGATTCCAGGAGAGATATGTATGGCATCGATGCGGCTATTTTGATGCGCCAAGAAGTCTGGCAAGCGTCCGGCCATGTGGCGGGATTTGCAGATCCCATGTCCGAATGCGAGAAATGCAAGATGCGATTTCGCGCAGATCAACTTGAAGATGCGAAGAAATGTCCCGAATGCGGGGGAAAACTGGGCGAAGTGAAGCAATTTAATATGATGTTCTCTACCAGAGTCGGCGCATCGCAAGATTCTTCGGCCACTTCCTATCTGCGTCCGGAAACAGCGCAGGGAATGTTTGTAAATTTCAAAAATACTGTGGATGCTTTTCATCCCAGGTTGCCTTTCGGCCTGGCGCAGATCGGCAAGGCGTTTCGAAACGAGATCACGCCTAGAGATTTTCTTTTCCGACAGCGCGAATTTGAACAGATGGAGATAGAATATTTTATCAGAGAAGAAGATTGGGAAAAACATTTTGAATATTGGAGGGGCGAGATGCTGAGCTGGATGCAGGAAGTCGGGCTAGATATGGCAAAAGTCCATGAGCTAGAGGTGTTAAAGGAAGATCGGGCGCATTACTCTAGCCGGACAGTGGATTTCGAATTTGATTATCCTTTTGGCAAAAAAGAGCTCTTTGGGCTGGCATATCGCACGGATTTTGATTTGAAAAATCACAAACTTGAATACATAGACGAACCCGCCGACGCTGAAGCTATGTCGGGCAAGGGAAAAAGTCAAAAAATAGTTCCGCATGTCATCGAGCCGACCTTCGGCGTCGATCGCGCGGTGCTGGCTCTGATTCTTTCTGTCTATGTGGAAGATGAAAAAGACGGAGAAGTGCGTTCATATCTAAAATTTAAGCCAAACATCGCTCCAGTGATCTGCGCTGTTTCGCCTTTACTTAAAAATAAGCCAGAGCTCGTGGAATATGCGAATAAAAAAGTTTACGAGCCGCTCAAGGCAGAATTTGGACGTGTAGCCTGGGATGACAATGGCAATATCGGCAAGCGTTATCGTCGACAAGATGAAATCGGCACGCCGTTTTGCATCGTGGTAGATTTTGATACGCTCACGGATGATAGCGTGACTGTCCGCGACCGCGATACGGGGGAACAAGAGAGAATAAAAGTAGCGGATTTAAAAAAATATATAAAAGAAAAGATTTAAATGCACTTCTCCAAAAAAGTTTTGCATAATGGGTTGCGGGTTATTACGGTGCCGATGAAAGACAATCCGACGGTGACGGTGTTATTTTTAGTGGAAGCGGGATCAAAATATGAAGAGAAAAAAATCAATGGCATTTCTCATTTTTTAGAGCATATGTGTTTCAAGGGCACCACCAAGAGGCCGAAAGCGGTGGGTATCTCCAAAGAACTCGATAGTCTCGGCAGTCAATACAATGCCTTCACTGCGCAAGAATACACGGGCTATTATGCAAAGAGTGACGCCCGGCACTTCAGCCGAATTTTCGATATCGTCTCCGACATTTACCTCAATTCTACTTTTCCGGATGCAGAAATGCAGAAAGAGAAGGGCGTGATCATCGAAGAGATAAATATGTACGAAGACATGCCGCACAAGCATGTGCAAGACTTGATGATGCAGTTGCTTTATGGAGACCAGCCAGCCGGCTGGAACGTCGCAGGCTCCAAAGCAAGCATTTTGAATATGAAACGCGAAGATTTTGTGGAGTATCATCAGAAACATTATCTGCCGGAGTCTACGGTGCTCATCGTCGCAGGGGCTGTGAAAGAGCGGCAGGTGCTGAAGGAAGTTTCTAAAATTTTTAGCAAGGTTTCGCGCGGTAAAAAAGGCAAAAAATTGAAAGTCAGAGAAAAGCAAAAGCGTCCGCAAGCCCTGATTGATTTTAAAAAAACAGATCAGACGCATTTTATTTTAGGCGTTCGGACATATGATTTGTTTAATAAGAAAAATGCTATTCTCTCTGTGCTCGGCTGCGTGCTCGGCGGAGGGATGAGTTCTCGTCTTTTTGTGAAGCTTCGAGAAGAAATGGGTGTCGGTTATTATGTTCGCGCGCATAACGATGCTTACACTGATCATGGATTTCTTCAGATTTCCGCCGGGGTAGACAATAAAAGAATAGAGGAAGTAATCTACGCTGTCTTAGAAGAATGCAGAAAATTAAAAAGCTACAAAGTTTCTGAAGAAGAATTAAATAGAGTCAAGGAATGTATGATCGGCAACATGAAATTATCTTTGGAAGCGACCGATGATATCGCGAACTTTTATGGCGGGCAGGAGCTTTTAAGACGCAAGATTCATGGAGCAGGTGAAAAAGCTCGAGAAATACGCAAAGTTACCGGGAGCCAAATCCAAGCTCTAGCCAAAGATATTTTTAAAAATAGCAAACTCAACCTGGCGCTCATTGGGCCTTTCAAGAACCGAAAGCAATTTCTGGAAATACTTAAATTTTAATTTTAAGAATTCTGTGTTATCATACCTCTATGTCTGAAATTACCCCTTCTACTTCTATTTCCATAACTACTGGCACGATGGTTCGGGTAGTGCTCGTGGCCCTTTGCGTCTTTTTGATATGGTTTTTGCGAGATTTAGCGCTGGTGGTTCTGACTTCTATCGTTATTGCCTCTTTTGTCGAGTCCGCAGTGCCTCATTTTGCAAAAGTGGGGATCAATCGAATATTTGGGATTGTGATCCTGTATGCCGTATCGCTTCTCCTTTTGACCGGAGTGTTTTATCTGTTTGCTCCGCTTCTCATAACTGAGATTTATAATTTTGCCAACTTTGTTTCGACTTACATTCCCGGTGTTTCTTTCTTGAATTATTTTCAAAATGAAGCCTTCTCCGGCGCTAAAGATATCGTGAATTCTCTCGGGACCAATTTTTCTCTTTCCACCTTGCTTTCAGTTTCTCAGGCTTTTATCGTAAATCTTTCAGGAGGATTTTTCCAAGTGCTTTCCGTCGCTTTCGGCAGCGTTTTCAATTTCATTCTCATTATTTTAATTTCTTTTTATCTTGCAGTTCAAGAGAAGGGGATAGAAAATTTCCTGCGTCTTATTTGCCCAATTAAATATGAGAACTATGTGGTGGATCTCTGGGACAGATCCCGTCGCAAGATCGCATTATGGCTGAAAGGGCAGGTAGTTCTGGGAGTGGTGGTCGGAGTGCTCATTTACCTGATTCTGTCACTGCTCGGTGTCGAGTATGCTCTCCTTCTGGCTATCATCGCAGGAGTGATGGAAATGGTTCCTTATGGTATTTGGGTTGCTTTGATTCCGGCTTTTACTTTCTCTTATCTTTCCGACGGAGTTTCAAAAGCTTTGATGGTAGCTGGAGCTTATATCATTCTTCATCAATTTGAAGTTTTTCTTTTTGCTCCGCTGATCATCAAAAAGATAGTCGGCTTGTCTCCGATCGTCATTATCCTTTCTGCTTTGATCGGTTTTGAATTGGGCGGATTCTGGGGATTGGTGTTAGCTATACCGCTGACCGTCATCGTCATGGAATTTTTGAGTGATATTGAAAAAAATAAAAATTTAGCCAGAACTCAAAATAAATAACTGACAAATAAGAAAAAATAACTGATAAATAACTGACTCCTCATGACGAGCAAAGACAAAAAATATTTCTATATCTCTACGACGATTCCTTATGTAAACGCAGATCCTCACATTGGTTTTGCGCTGGAGCTGGTGCAGTCTGATGTGATTGCGAGATATCAACGCCTCATCGGACGTGAAGTATTTTTTAGCACTGGCACAGATGAATACGGACAAAAGATCTGGGAAGCGAGCCAAAAAGAAGGAAAAAATGTTCAGGATTATGTAGACCATTATGCGCAAAAATTTATAGAGCTCAAAGAGATACTCAATTTATCTTATGATAATTTTATCCGAACTACCAGCAAAGAACACAACCTAGCGGCTCAAGAATTTTGGCGTCTTTGCGAGAGGAAAGGTGATATTTATAAAAAAATATACCGAGGACTTTATTGTATCGGGTGCGAGAGATTTATCACCGAGAAAGATTTGTTGGATGGATATTGTTCTCTGCATCCGGGCAAGAAACCCGAGATGGTGGAAGAGGAAAATTATTTTTTCAGACTGACAAACTATAAAAAACAGCTTCTAGAATATCTTTCAGATGAAAAAGTCGTCTTTCCGGAGTGGAGGAGGAAAGAAGCCATTGATTTTGTAAATGAGGGCATGGAAGATTTCTCGATCTCGCGCAGTGCCGAACGTTTTTCTTGGGGTATACCGATACCGGGGGATGATACGCAGGTGATGTATGTCTGGTTCGGCGCTTTCATAAATTATCTCTCGACCTTGGGATGGCCCGGAAGAACCTCACCCCAGCCCTCTCCTTATAAAGGAGAGGGAGGAAGTAATTTTGAAAAATTCTGGCAAAGAGGGCAGACGGTCCAGATGGCCGGCAAAGACATGGTCAAATTTCAGTCTGTCATGTGGCAGGGGATGTTGATGTCCGCAGGTATGCCTACCACTGGTACTATTGTTTATCATGGCTTTATCACTGGTGAAGGCGGAGTAAAAATTTCTAAATCTGTGGGGAATGGGATACACCCGAACGATATTGTGTCCGAATATGGCACGGATGCCCTGCGATATTTTCTTTTGCGCGAAATTTCGACATTCGAAGATAGCCCCTTTACGATAGAACGATTTAAGGAAGCCTACAATGCGAATCTCGCGAATGGTTTGGGGAATTTGGTTTCACGTATTCTTACTCTTTCTGAAAAATATTTAGACAAGTGTCCAGAAATTGGAGAGGGATCTGATTTTAGAGAATATTTTAGCTTTTTTGAAAAATTTGATCTGAAACAAGCAGCAGACTATGTCTGGAATGAGATAGGAGAGCTGGATAAATTTATTCAAGAAACAGAGCCGTTCAAGGTGGTGAAGGTAGATGCGCAAAAAGGGAAGGAAATAATAGCAAACATGGTCCTTCGTTTATATCAAATAGCTCAAATGCTGGATCCAATCATGCCGGAGACAAATATATTGCTAAAAAAATTAATTCGAGAAAACAAAAAACCGGAAGCCCCTTTATTCCCACGCAAAGATTAAATAGCAATACATAGGTTTAACCTATGTATTGCTTAAACTATATGTATAAGAATATTAAAATAATTGCGGAAGTAAAGACGCAATCGCCCTTTGGTTATAAATCAGATAATACATGGAATGAATTATTTAAAGTTGCTAATAAAATAGGAGATATTATTTCTATTCATACAGATGATAGATGGGGTGGCTCGTTTGATTTAATTAAAAAAGCTAGATCATTGACTAAAAAGCCAATTTTAGCCAAAGGAATACACGAGAGGGATGAAGATATACAAAAAGCAATTGATGCTGGGGCAGATTGGGTGTTGGTCGTAGGTAGAATTCCTAGAGTTCATCTAGAAAAATGTTTGATTGAACCTTTAACCCTTCAGGAACTTAAAAATATTCCAGAAAGTTACAAAGCGGTATGGAATAGTCGTGATTTATTGAATGGAAAATTTAAAAAAGAAAGTTTTGAAGAAGCCAGGGGTCTATTTAAAGGTTGGCTTTGCCAAGCAAGCAATATCAAGACAGTGGATGATATTAAAAAGGGAGCTGAAGCTGTTCTTGTCGGTACGTATTTATTGGATTTTGAAAAATCTGTGAGTTATACACAGATAAACTCTAAATACATAGGTTAAACCTATGTATTTATGTTATCATATACTTATGAATAGAAAAGTGCCATTTGTGGAAGGGGAATATTATCATGTATACAATCGCGGGGTTGATAAACGGGTTATTTTTCAAGATGTTGTAGATTATAAAAGATTAATTTTGCTATTGAAAATATTAAATACTACACAAAATATAATTGTGCGCGATCTTTTTAAAAATAAAACTTATGAAGAAATTATTTCTGAAAAAATAGCTGATCCTATTGTGGCAATAGGTGCGTATTGCTTAATGCCGAATCATTTTCATATATTAATTACCCCATTGGTTGAAAAGGGTGTAGAAAAATATATGCAAAAAATACAAACAGCCTATACAATGTATTTTAATAATAAAAATGAAAGATCTGGGGCTTTATTGCAGGGGACATTTAAGTCTCAACATTTAGATACTGATGAATATTTGAAATATATTTATTCATACATACATTTAAACCCAGCAAAATTGAAAGATAAAGACTGGAAGGAAAAAGGGCCCAGAGATTTTCAATCTTTGAAAGAATTTGTGTTGAGCTATAAATATTCAAGTATAGGGGAGTATTTAAAAGATGATTTCGTTATTATAAATAATACTCCTTTCCCGACTTACATGGAAGATTATAAATCCAAAGAGGAATATTTTAAGATGATGGTCGATGATTGGCTTAGATACCAAAATACAGAGGTTTAACCTATGTATTTCAATTTATGTCCCCTAAATACATAGACATCCATAGCCACGTGAATTTTAAAGCTTTTGATGCAGATCGAGACGAGGTAATTAAGCGTGCTTTAGAAAACGATACTTGGGTGATAAATGTTGGCACGCAGGTGGATACCTCTAAAAAGGCCGTTGAGATGGCGCATCAATACGAGGAGGGTGTGTATGCGATTATCGGACTTCATCCGATCCATACGGGAGTTTCTTTTCACGATGAAAAAGAATTAGGCCCCGCCTTCGCTAAAGCTTCGGACGGGCAAGGGAGGGAGGAAGGGTTCACTTCCCGCGGAGAAGTTTTTGATAAAGAATCTTACAGAGAACTTTTGAAAAATCCTAAGACAAATAAAAAAATAGTTGGAATAGGGGAGTGTGGTCTTGATTATTATAGATGTACACCGGAATCAGTCGAAAAACAGAAAAAAGATTTTATTGCGCAGATAGAACTGGCAAATGAATTCAATAAACCTCTCATGCTTCACATTCGCAACAATTCGGAAAAGATCCACCCCGACTTGAAAGTCACCCCTCAAGAGGGGAATAATGCGTATGTTGATGCGTTAGAAATTTTAAAGAAACATGCAAAGGTCAAAGGCAATGTGCATTTTTTTGCTGGCAGGTGGGAAGAGGCGAAAGCGTTTCTGGATTTCGGCTTCGCTCTTTCTTTCACTGGCGTTATCACATTTACAAATGATTATAATGAGATTATCAAAAATACTCCCCTCGATATGATCATGTCTGAGACCGATTCTCCATATGTTACGCCTGCTCCTTATAGAGGCAAGAGGAACGAGCCATCTTATGTAAAGGAAGTGGTCAAAAAAATCGCTGAAGTCAAAAATCTACCTGAAAACGAGGTGGCGCAGGCCATAATTGCCAATGCAAAACGCATCTTTACTTTATAAAGTGTTTTTGCTAGTATGAAGTTCATGCCAGAAAATGAAAATGAAATAGTTTCAGAGACGAATTCCCAGATTTACGAACTTGGCTATCTTTTGGCGCCATCAATCAAAGAAGAGGATTTGCCAGTAAATTATGGCAATATCAAAGAACTTGTAACATCTTTTGGCGCAGAAGTTATCGCGGATGAGATGCCGAAAATGATCGGTCTCGCATATGCCATGCAAAAAGTCACATCCAATGTGCGCAATAAATTTAACACGGCGTATTTTGGTTGGATAAAGTTTGCGATGGGGCCCGACAAAATACTCGAGTTGAAGAAACGCCTAGATCTAGATCCGAATTTTATTCGATTTTTGATATTGAAAACAGTCAAGGAAAATACTATTGCGGCAAAAAGATTTGTGCGCGGAGAGACGTATAGGAGACCAAGATCAAAGAGTCCAGCAAATGAAACAGCTGTGCCTATCAACAAAGAAGAGATAGATAAAGAAATTGATGCGTTAATAGCAGTCTAGAGTAGTTATAAAGTAAAATCAAAATCATGTTTTTAAATAAAGCAATTTTAATAGGAAATCTTACTCGCGATCCAGAGCTCCGCTCACTCCCAACAGGGATCAAAGTCTGTTCATTTTCTCTGGCTACCAATCGTGTCTGGAAAGACAAGAACGGCGCGCGCCAAGAGGCGGCTGATTATCACAATGTCGTAGTCTTCGGACGCCAAGCCGAGACAGTCGCGCAGTACATGAAGAAGGGAAGCTCGATATTAGTGGAGGGCCGCATGCAGACTCGCAGCTGGGACGACAAGACCAGCGGAGAAAAAAAATATCGTACCGAAGTCATAGCTGATCGTACACAATTTGGTCCCAAGGGTTCGGGAGGTTCTGGAGGGGGAGCTACAGGAGCAGCTCAAAGCACACCAAAAGATTCAAGTGCCAAGGGCGGCGAAATCGACAGTATAGAATATCCCGAAGAAGACATTAATCCTGAAGACATTCCATTTTAACAATTTATAAATCAGCCATGAAACAAGATTATTTTTCAGCCAACAATATAAAATATATAGATTACAAGGATGTTGAAATCCTAAAGAAATTCATCAATCCTAATGGCAAGATCATCAGCCACAAGCGCACAGGCGTGACTGCGAAAAATCAGCGCCAATTAACTTCTGCTATTAAACACGCTCGATTCTTGGGCTTGCTTCCTTTTGTGGTGAAATAGTATTTCCCCCTCTCCTTAATAAGGAGAGGGTTGGGGTGAGGTGAATTAATTAAGAACCGCCCCTCATTCCCCTCCTTGTTAAGGAGGGGAGGAATAAAATTCTAAACGCGCTCCACGTATTCTCCAGTTTCGGTATTTACAACGACTACATCTCCATCAGCTATAAACATCGGCGCGTTGAGGGTTGCTCCATTTTCTAGCGTGATGATCTTCATCCCGCCCTTAGAGGTGTCTCCACGAACGGCAGGGGGAGCTTCTTTTACTTTAAAATTCATTTTGATAGGTAAAGTAATTTTAATTATTTTTTCTTCATCTTCGTCATTAGTCCATACTAGAGCCGTGACATTGCCATTTTGTTTTAAAAATTTTACTGCGTCTCCGATCAGCGCGATATCTAATTTAAATCTATTGCTTTTGTCATTTGGATCGCAGAACCAATATTCACCTTTATTTGAATACAAAAAAGTTACCTCTTTTTTATCTATATCCGCTTCGTCTGCTGATTCAGAAACATGAAAAGTAGCATTAATGGTTTTGCCTGAGATCAAAGTTTTGAGTTTTACCTGGTTTTGAGGCTTTCTTTGCTGGGTACGTGCGACATGAGACTCGATCACCTCACATGGCTCACCATCATAAATGATTATTTTCTTTTCGCGAATTTCGCTGTATTCAAGTTTTGACATGGCACCATCCTAGCAAATTTATACTTCTTCCGCAAACTTCTTTCGGATCTCTTTTAGGATTTGGTCGGATATTTTGTGGTTTTCTTTCAAGAATGTGCGAGTCGCATCATAACCTACGCCTAGCTTTACTTTTTCCTTCGCCTCGCCAGAGCTTTTAGCGTCGGCGGGTTTTTCGCCGCCCGCAACGTAGAAATACGAATTTCCAGTTTTTTCTATGATTTTAAATTTTTCTCCGAGCGCCATTATTTCTCCTTCTTTGGAAATTCCTTCGTTGTAAATAATATCAAACTCTGTCTGTTTGAAAGGGGCAGCGACTTTGTTTTTTACTATTTTTACTCGCGTACGGCTACCGACTACGTCCTCTCCTTTTTTTATCTGAGCGATTTTGCGGATATCCAGGCGTACCGAGGTGTAAAATTTTAATGCTTTTCCTCCTGGAGTAGTTTCTGGATTTCCAAACATCACGCCGATCTGCATGCGGATCTGATTGATGAAAATAACAACAGTTTTTGACCTAGCGACGATGGCCGTCAATTTGCGAAGCGCCTGACTCATGAGTCGCGCCTGTTTGCCGACATGATACGCGCCCATATCTCCCTCGATCTCATCTTTGGGAGTGAGCGCCGCGACTGAATCAATCACAATGACATCGATCTTGCCTGTGCGCACCAGCGACTCCACGATTTCGAGCGCTTGTTCGCCGTTGTCTGGCTGAGAAATGAGTAAATTATTTATATTCACTCCAAGTTTTTTGGTATATTCCGGATCCATGGCATGCTCGGCATCTATGTACGCGCAAACCCCGCCCTTTTTTTGAGCTTCGGCTACGATGTGCAAGGAGAGGGTAGTCTTTCCAGAAGATTCAGGGCCGAATATTTCAATAATTCTGCCTCTAGGTATCCCGCCGACTCCGAGTGCCATGTCGAGTCCGATAGAGCCAGTCGGTATGACATTGACGTCCACTTTCGGCGAATCGCCGAACTTCATTATTGATCCTTCACCAAATTTAGTCTGAATTGATTTCAGAGTGTCCTCCAACACAGCCATTCCCACAGTCTTGTCCTCCTTTTTATCTTTTGGTTTTTTAAGCATTATTTTAGTATATTAATTTATAATTTTTCTCATCCGTATATCCAAATTTATCTTTGGCGGTTATATTGATTATATTATAGCCTACCAGCAGGGCAAAAGTCTCGTTAAAATCACCCTCTTTATTTATGGAAATTTCCCGGCCGTTTAGGGTCAAGTTTATCGCATTCTTTGCATTGCCGGTGATTTTCAGAATATTATCTCCAACTTTTGCGCCATCTGTGAGATTTACATTTTTTATTTGCACCCCGAAGATCAAGTCATGAGAGCGAAAAAAGGCGTAGATCAGAATCAAAAGAAAAAAAATAGAAAGGGCGGATATTTGTAACACCTTTTTAGATAATATTCTCTCCATTTTCAGTGCGTTCGATTTTTTCTAATACTTCTCTTGGTTTGGCGCCATCTCCCGGGCCAATTACTCCTTTTTCTTCGAGTCTATCCATCAACCTGGCCGCTCTCGCATAGCCTAACTTTAATTTTCTCTGCAGATAAGAAGTGGATGCGCGGCCCGCTTCGATGACGCAGATCCTCGCCTCCTCATAGAGCTCATCATCGTCTTCCGAGTCTTCATCTTCAAGCGTGCTTTCGAAAATGCTTTTATCGGCGGATATTGAACCAGAAGTCAGAGCGATTTCCTCGGATATCTCATCTTTATATTCATCGGCCAAATATTTGACGACTTTTTTCACTTCCGCTTCTGAAATAAACGCGCTCTGCAAGCGCTCGGGCTGAGCTTCGCCCGAAGAATAGAGCATATCGCCGGCGCCCAAAAGTTTTTCCGCTCCGCCTGCGTCTAAAATCGTGCGCGAATCCACCTGTGAAGACACTTTCAAAGCGATGCGGGCCGGAATATTGGCCTTGATCAGACCAGTAATGACATTTACTTCGGGCCGCTGAGTGGAAAGTATCAGATGAATGCCGACGGCTCTGGACATTTGCGCTAAGCGTACGATCGCCGCTTCCAGCTCTCTCGGGTACGAGCTCATTATATCTGCCAATTCGTCTATAATGATGACGATGTAGGGGAGGCGGTCAGGACCCGCTTCTTCACTGTCATTTTTTGTTTTAGCTTTGCCAAAGACATTGTTGTGATATGACTCGATGTCTCGCACACTCTCGGATTCCAAGATATCATAACGGCGGTCCATTTCTTTTGCTGCCCACTTTAGAGCCAGAATTGTCTTTTTGGCCTCAGTGATCACGGGCGTAAGCAAGTGCGGAATATTGTTATAAAGAGTCAATTCTACGCGTTTTGGATCTATCAGGATGAATTTCAAGTCATCCGGGCCATTTCGGTATAAGAGAGAAGTGATCATGGAGTGGATCGTGACTGATTTTCCAGATCCGGTCGTGCCGGCGACCAGCGCGTGTGGCATCTTGGCAAGGTTGCCAAATACTGATTTGCCTCCTATGTTGCGGCCGAGGGCGATGGTGAGCGGTTTGGCCGAATTTTGGAATTTATCATCAGCGAGAAGAGTAGCTAGGCCGACTAGGGACTTTGTTCTATTAGGAATTTCAATTCCAACCAAAGATTTTCCCGGGATCGGCGCTTCTATGCGTAGCGGATGCGCCGCGAGCGCTAGCGAGAGGTCATTCGTCAGAGCGATAATGCGAGAGAGTTTCATTCCTTCGGCTGGTTTCAGCGCATAACGGGTGACGGTCGGTCCGATTGTTATCTCGTCCATTTCTACTTCGATGCCAAAGTTTAGGAGGGTGCGCTTTATTATATTTGCATTCGCTTTTATGTCGCCCGTGTTTGGTTTGCCTTGATCTTCCTCTAGGAGTGACAGCGGGGGAGGGGTGTAGTTAGGCGCTAGGCCATAGGCTTTAGGCTTTAGCTTTTTGAATTCTATCTCGTCTTCTTGTTCCACATCTTTATTCAGGCCCAATGCTTTTTTGACTTTCTCCTTCACGCTTTCTTTGTTTTCTTCTTCAGAATCCTGATCCTCTTCATCTTCGCCCTCTTCTAGTTCCTCTTCTTTGGGTTTCTCAATCTCCAGAGAGTCTTCGGCGTCAGCGAGTTTTTTTCTTGTTATAAAAGCCCAGAGTTTCTTAAATCCTGACGTTAATTGGAGTGGTTCATTGAATATCAAGAGAATCGAGATTATTAAAATTGCCCCGAGGAAAATAATGCTGACATATATATCAAACAGTGTCACGAGCGGTATGGATAAAATTTCTCCAAATAGTCCGCCGGCATGCCTGCCTACTCCAAAGGAGTCTGTGCCCGAAGCGATGTCGATGATGCCTAGACTCGAAAGTAGAAACATTACTGCGCTGATGCCACTCCTCCAGCCGATATCCGGAGTTCGCGATTTGATGAAGGAAATTCCAAGTAAAATAAAAAGAGTGGGGAGGAGCAGGTCGCCGATGCCGAGCAAGAGGTGAAGCTTTTCATTAACAAATGCGCCGGCGACTCCTGCGACATTGAATTTAGACATCAAAAAGAAAGTTGCTAAAACAAAAAAAATGATCGCTATAATTATGTTTTTTGTTTGAGTTTTTATTCCGTCTCCGGAATCTTTGTCATCTTTTTTTTCTTTTTCCCTTTTTGCCATGTGAGTATTTTAGCATAAATTAGCTTTCTAGCTAAATAGCTTCTTAGCTTCTTAGAAAGGTTAGAGAATCCGTAAAAAGCTAACAAGCTAAAAAGCTAACTAAGCTCGAGAAAAATGCTATTGCATTTTTCTTTGTCCTAGATATAATGGACAACATCAGCCATGAATAAAGACATGCATAAAAATCTCAGCGACACTCTAAAGGACACGAAAAATGTGCCTACCTCATATCAATCGGAAGCACTTCGTGCAAGCTTCTACAACAAGGCTCAAAAGCTTATTACTGCGCTTTACATGGTAACGGACATAATAGAAAAAGAAGAACCAATTAGGTTTAGATTAAGGACATTAGGGTTAGAAATTCTATCGGACATATCTGCCATGTCAAGGTCGAACCTTGATACGAGCGGAAAGGTTGATCAGATGATGTCCTTTTTAAACATTGCTTCTGCTATGAATTTTATTTCCGAAATGAACTACGCGATTCTCAATAAAGAATTTATTGCGTTAAAGGGTTCTATCCAGGAATCAACACAAATAAAGCCTATGTGGCTCGAAGAGTTTTTGACTGAACCTCCCGTCCTTGAGGAATTTAAATCTTCCGCCAAAGGCGGATCCGCCTCGGGCGGAAAAGGACACACTAGAATTGGTGTCCAAAAGGGAAGTACTTTGCTGAGAGCACTAAATAAAGTGTCCGATAAGAATCCTGCCACGCCTGCTCAAGATTTTGAGATGCTAAGAAAAGAAAGAAGATATAATATAGTTACTATAATTAAAAATAATGGAGGGAGCGCCACTATAAAGGACATCAAGGACAAGGCAGAGACTGAGGTAAAGGGGTCCTTTACTTTCAGCGAAAAAACATTACAAAGAGAGCTCATGTCCATGACCAAAGATGGTGTCCTTAATAAGACTGGTGAGAAGCGATGGAGCAGGTATTTCATTAGGGCCTAGCTTCTAGGTGCTAGTAACTAGGTTTTCTTGCTTTTTGCTTAAAAGTATACTAATATAGGCATATGGAGCTTGCTCGCCGACAAGGCGAGTTATCCACATAATATCTTGCTCTATATTTGAGTGATGTATTATAATGTATTTGTATTTGTTTTCACTTTATTTTTCGCTTGCGATTTCGTCGAAAAAATTCCAAGTGATAATAAAGAGAAATAGATAGCCCGCTTTAGTTTCAAAAGCTTTGGCGCGGTGAAGGTCATTGAAAACCGAATAGCTATGTTTTCAATGTAAGGTTATATCTGTTCATTGTTTATTTGTCCGCCGCATTATTAACAATTATTAGTTTATTGGCGGATGAGAAATAGTGATAGAAAAATACGCTTTTAGTTTTGTCGAAACTTATTAATGGCGTAGAAAAATTAGAAAAATTTATGAGTAATATATTAAACTTAAAAGGAGTAAAGTTTTTTGCCATCATCGTGTTGGCAGTGGCTCTACTCGCGACATTCGGAATTGCCGCACAACAGGCAAGCGCGGATACAGTTTCGCTTTCTTCATGTCCTACCTTGAGACAAGGTTCGAGTGGTGATTGCGTTATGACTCTCCAAGCAATGCTTGACGGAGGTTTGGTAAGTGATGGAAAGTTTGGTCCGAAGACTGCATTAGCAGTTTCCGTGTTCCAAGCTGCCCACAATCTTACCGCTGACGCAGTTGTCGGTCCTATGACTAAGGCAGCATTGATGGGTTCAGTAGCTACTGGAAACTTTCCAGCAGGCTGTACGTCAGCTGCAGGTTATAGTTCTACAACTGGAGTAAAATGCGATACTGGACCTTCGACTGGACTTCCAGCTGGATGTTCTACAACCGCAGGATATTCTCCTCTAACCGGTGCAAAGTGTGATAGTAGTGTTCCAGCAACTCCTTCCGGTCCTTTGGCTGGTGGAGCAGGAGACATTACTCTAACTCTACGCGGAACTTATTCTGGTGAAGAAGTTGGCGAAGGGGAGAAAAATGTAAAAGTTCTCGCAGTTGATGTTGAAGCTGATGATGACTCTGATGTAGAACTTGATTCAGTTAAGGTTGAGTTCTTCCAGGCAACAACAGCTGACGACCGAGATTTACCAGATTACGCAAGCGAGGTGTCAGTATGGCTTAAGGGAGTAAAAGTTGGTAGTGCTGATACAAGCGACTTTACAGAATCATCTAACTTCTTTTCTAAATCAATCAACCTTGACGGTGCGATTGTAAGAGCAGGAGATGAGGATGAGCTAGTGATAGCCGTTTCAGCTAATAGTAGCCTAGACAGTGGTGATATTGATACAGATGCATGGCAGGTAGATATCGTAAGTGTTCGCTTTACCGATGCTTCTGGAGTTACTACCACTGAGTCAGGTTCCGCTGCAGCTACGGCTGGAGCTGGTACATACGGAAAACTATTTGACTTTGCTTCTTTTGCTACCGCAAATGACGCAGAGTTGACATTGTCTCTTGATGATGAAGAAATTAACGATGTTCATCTTCTTGATTCTGACGATACAGATGACACAGATCACGCGATTACATCAGTTCTTTTTGATGCATCAGGTGATTCAGACATCTGGGTAGATGAAGTTGTAGCAACCATTACAACAACTGGAGAGGCAAATGAATCTCTTATTGTTGTCTCTACATGGATAGAGGTAGATGGAGTACGCATCAGTGAAAAAGAGACTGTTGCTGACGCAGGAGCTATAACTTACGATGATCTTGATTACACGATTGACGCTGGAGATGAAAAAGAATTCATTTTCTGGGTAACTATGCAGAATGTTGATGGAGCGCTTGATGAAGGCGATACCGTTCAACTTACTGTTACTACCGCTTCAACCGTAGCAGAAGACGAAGCTGGAGATACAGTTACAGCTGCAGGATCAAACCCTGTCGGTGGAGTGCATCTTCTATACAATGACGGTTTCCGACTTGTCGGACACAGTCAAGTCGCAACCGCCTTCAGTACTGATGGTGTAAATAACGACCGCGTAGAGCTTGAGCTTATCTTTGACGTGTTTAACTATGGTGATGTAACATTGTATATTCCTGATGGCGATACCTTTACTAGTACATCAACGAGTTCTAATGTTAGTGCACCAAGCACGACTGAGGAAGTGGGATACCACATCCAGACTTCTGGAACGGTAACACCTCCATCAGCTCAGGTTTCCGCAGTGTTGACTGAGAGTGATTCTGATCTTACTCTAAAGACCAATTCATATGAATTGAAGTCAGGAAAGACAGGAACATTCAACCTGAAAGTTACTATTTCGGCAGACGAGAATCCATCAATTGATAACGTTGGATTCCGAGCATTACTAACAGGACTTGGCTGGGCAACATCTGATGTTGCTACAGCTGCTGTAGTGTACACTGCTGATCTAGGAGACTACAAGACAAATTACGCAACAATTGCTGACTAAGGTCACTCTTGTCTCGTAGTTGCTTGATAGAATCAACAAAAAACCACCCCAATAAAAGGGGTGGTTTTTTGTTGTGTATTTGAATTTATGATTTAAATGATGTAATATGATGCTTATATGGAGGATAATACAAAAGATAGTCTATCACTAAAGATATTGCGAGTACTACTAATCAGTACTCCTTTTCTGTCTACTTTAATATATATTCCAGGATTCACATTTCCCGGAAGTTTCCCTAAAGCTATATTCTTGTATATAGCTGTATCCATAATACTTGTTGTTTGGTTAATAAATATATATAGATCGGGTGTTGTTGTGTTTAAAAAAAACTGGATAACTATAGCTGTATTCGTTTATATTTTAGTACTTTTTATTGGAGGGGTAGCTAGCGGGCACTTTGAAGAGTCCTTTTTCGGGGCTATTAGTCGTATGACTGGAATTGCCACCATGCTTTATATTTCCGGCTGGTATCTAGTAGCTTCTTCGGTATTAAAACCCCACCACTTTACATATGTATTTCGAACGTTACTATTTTCAGGAGCTATTTTAGCGGTTATTTCTTTCTTGGGGATTAACGGTTTTAATTTGAAAGCGTTTAGTTTCTTGGAGCAAGGAGGGTCGTTATTCTCAAATAACACGTTTTCTGGAATTTATTATGTCTTTGCTTTTTTCTTTGGTGCTATATTATTTACAAAAAAGGACTCATTGAAGTGGCAAATATCATATGCGCTAGCCATGCTTGTTATTCTCATAAATCCTGACATTTTTAATTTTCAAATCTGGCAAAATATTGGAATGGTTAAAGAACTTTTTAGCCATCCTTTGCTTGTTTTAGGAACGGCGCGCGCTTCTGCTGCTGTGATGGGTATAGGGATCATTCTCACTCTCGTACTGTATGTCATTCATCGAATCCGTGTATCCGCCCTTGTTAAGGGCGTCTTATTTTCTTTTATTATGCTGGTATTGATAGGCATTTCTCTCGGGTTTGTGGGATCTACGATTGCGCAAAAAGGGTTTGGAGCTGATTTTTTTGCAAGTCAAAATGATTTTCATCGCCCAACAGCCTGGAAGCAAGTAGCTAGCGGATTTTCAAATAGGCCACTGTTGGGATATGGTATCAATAATGTTGAATATGCTTTTCAAGATACACTAGGCCCAGAAATTCCATTTATAAAAGGAGATAAATGGTTTGATAAAGCGCACAACATTTGGCTAGACCTCGCGCTAGAAACAGGTATATTGGGTATTCTTAGTGTAATAATTTTATTTATTTTAGCTTGCTGGTATTCATTTAAACATTATCGTGATACCCGCGACATATCTCTCCCTCTTGTTTTATTGTTGTTGGTTTTACATCTTATTCAAATACAAACCTCGTTTAATCTTGTTACGAGCATGTTTATGATATTTATACTATTTGCATATGTGTCGTCATTTAGTGGAGAGGAGATTTCTTATAGTATCTCGTCGCATAGGACTAAGTTGATAACATTGTGTGCTCTGGCTGTGCTAATTATAGGAGCAATGATATTTACTGCAATTATCCCCGCGAAACATAGTCGAGAACTTGTTGGCGCTCTCGTTTCGGCTAATTTTGAAAGACGTATGAATATGTATAAATCCTCATATTCAATATATGGCTATTCCGCATATTATGTTTACTTCGTAACTGAACAATTCACAAATGCATTACTTGAGAACCCTGCTGAATTTGACAACGATGAAGCAAGAAAAGGAATAGCAGTTGAATATAATGCAATGATAGATTTATACGAGGCACATTATAATCAGTATAGAGACAATTTGAGATACAATATGAACTATGCGCATACTATTTTTATTGCAAGATTGTTTGGTGTAGATCGTTTGGATCGTGCCGGAGCATTGATTGCACGAGCTCAAGAACTCTCAACTAGAATTCCCCAGGTATTTTGGCTAGCATCTCTCCATGCCAAGTATACCGGCAATGAGAAATTGGCTTTGGAGGAAGCCGATAAGGCAATTGTATTATGTGAAGCTGTTCGCGCAAAGTTTGATGAAAATCAGTTAGGTCATTTTTGTGGCGTATCGTACAGTCTGCGTGGTTTTCTAGAAAAAACCAAGGGCTTAAAAAATAAACTTTATTTTCATTTACAAGAGGTATAGTATTTATTATGAAAATCATTGTTACCGGCGGGGCAGGGTTTATAGGGTCGCATATTGCCGATGCACTTGTTGCTGAAGGGTATGAAGTGCACATTGTTGATAATTTATCATCTGGGAAAAAGGAAAATGTGAATTCAAAAGCAATTTTTCACAATGTAGACATTCGAGATTATGCTAAATTGTTGCCGATATTTAAAGATGTAAAATATGTTTTTCATGAAGCGGCTTTACCCCAAGTGCAATATTCTATAGAAAATCCAATTGAAACTCATGAAATAAATGTTACCGGGCTATTGAATGTTTTAGAAGCTTCAAGATTAAATAATGTCCAAAGAGTCATTTTTGCTTCTTCTTCCGCTATTTATGGCAATCAAAAAACATTGCCACTTTTGGAAACGATGGAAGTATGTCCTCTTTCTCCATATGGAACGCATAAATATATCGGAGAAATTTATTGTAGCTTATGGTCAAGAATTTACGGTTTGGAAACTGTCTCGCTAAGATATTTTAATGTTTATGGGCCGGGGCAATCTAGCACTGGCGCGTATGCTTCAGTTGTGCCAAGATTCATTGATTTCAAAAAAGAGGGCAAACCTTTGATGATTACAGCAGATGGCAAACAGACGCGCGACTTCATTAATGTAAAAGATATAGTTTCTGCTAATTTGAAAGCGATGAAATCTAAGAAAGTGGGCAAGGGTGAAGTTTTAAATATAGGCAGTACAGAGCGGACTTCTATTAATAAGATTGCGGAACTGATAGGAGGTCGTGTAGAGTATATAGAGGCTCGGATTGAGCCTGCAGACACCCAGGCAGAGATAAATAAAGCTAAGGAATTATTAGACTGGGAGCCCAAAGTTTTACTATCCGAGGGGATCTCGGAGTTAAAGAGAATTAATAATTTAAATTAATATGAGCAATAAAAAAAGAGCATTAGTATGTGGTGCTGGAGGATTTATTGGTAGCCACTTGGTAAAAAAATTAAAAAATGAAGGATATTGGGTGAGAGGCGTTGATCTAAAGAATCCAGATTTTAGTCCGACAGAAGCCGATGAATTTATCCTGGGTGATTTGCGGGATCAGACAGTATGCCGGAATGTCCTCGATCAATCGTTTGATGAGGTGTATCAATTGGCGGCTGATATGGGCGGTGCAGGTTATATTTTTACCGGAGAACATGATGCAGATGTGATGCATAATTCTGCATCTATTAATCTAAATATTGTTGAGCTTGCCCACAAGCAAAAAGTTGGCAAAATATTCTATTCTTCTTCTGCTTGTATGTACCCATCATACAACCAAGAAGATCCTAATAATCCAAAATGTTCTGAAGATTCTGCTTATCCAGCCGCACCAGACAGTGAATATGGCTGGGAAAAACTTTTCAGTGAACGTCTTTATTTAAGTTATTTTCGTAACTATGGTTTGAATGTACGAATTGCCAGATTTCATAATATTTTTGGACCTCTTGGAACATGGAAGGGTGGTAAAGAAAAAGCTCCTGCCGCACTTTGTAGAAAAGTTGCTGAAGCTAAAGATGGCGGAGAAATTGAGATTTGGGGTGATGGCGAGCAGACACGTTCATTCCTGTATATTGATGAATGTATTGAAGGCGTGAGGCGTTTGATGGATTCTAATTTTACTGGACCTGTGAATATTGGATCGGATGAAATGGTAACAATAAATCAATTAGCGAAGATGATTATGAAAAGCGCAGGTAAAAAACTTACCATAAAACATATTTCCGGACCTCTCGGTGTTCGGGGCAGGAATTCTGACAATACTCTCATTAAAGAGAAATTAAAATGGGCGCCGAGTCAACCACTTCAAGATGGATTAAAAATAACCTATGAGTGGATAAATAAGAAAATTAATCCTTAAATATAATTTATGATCCAAGAAGAATTAAAAAATTTAATAGTTTATACCGGAGTTTTTTATCAAGACAATGAAACTTACAGAACCCGCTCTCAAATATGGTTTAAGACTTTTGATAATGCGAAAAAACTGGGAATCAAAGTAGTTGTCAGAAATGACGGCGGTTTACCACTCGAGATGTTAGAAAGAATAAAAGCATATGACAACATAACTATCGTTGAAAAAGATCCATTAAAGAAAAATACTTTAGGAGGAGGAAGAAGAGAGGCTTTGCAAAAAGCGATAGATATTGCCAAGGAAGATGGTATTTCGAACCCTGTTTTTCTTTGGACTGAACCAGAAAAGGATGATTTAATAACAGAAAAAAACTTAATACCACTAGTTGCAGAAATTAATGCTGGAGCCAACATGGTGATCCCAGAAAGAGGAGAAAATGCGTGGAATGAGTTGTCAAAGCAACAACGCTGGCTTGAACAGAGAGCAGAAAAAAGGGTTCAAGAAAAAATAATGAAATCTAGTGAGAGGCTAGATTTATGGTTTGGTCCTAAAGTTTTAGATCTAGTTGGCGCTGATTATTTTCTTCAGTACAATTCGAATAACGATCGAATAGACTTGTGGGATTCTTTAATGGTTCCTGTATTGGAAGCAAAAAAAGATGGACTCAAAGTGACAAGTGTACCTTTAGATTTCTCTTACGACGAAAGCCAAACAGCAAAAGGTGCTGAAGCTAAACAAGAGGGTATACCAACTAAAAGAATAGAGCAATATGCTCAGATTTTAAAAGAATTAGGCGATCTAAAATGGGTTGATTTTTTTGAGGATTCCAAAAGGGAATTGGATAAAATAAAAGAAATACATAGAGAGAAGCCAGAAAATAAAGAACAACTTTTAAGAGAAAAAAAGAAATCTTTAATAAAGAATTTTTTCAGGATGAAATAATATGATTATTGTAAGACTTTCGGGCGGAATGGGGAATCAGATGTTTCAATATGCCATTGGGCGAGCTCTTTCGTTAAAGCATAATGTTCCTCTTAAACTTGATACGATGTTTCTTGAGCACAGAATAAAAATTCCGTATTTTTTACGACCTGGCTTTACTTTTCGTAATTTTGATTTAGATGTTTTTAATATAAAAGCTGAAATAGCGAAGCTATCTGATATCTCATTTTGGAATAGACCTTTTTTAGGAGGAAAACTTATGCTAGTTATTGATGCGATTCTTCGCAAACTTGCATTTTTGCCTGGCTGGGAAAAAAGATTTAGTTTTGATAAAAAAGTATTAGACCTTGGTCCAAATACATATTTACAAGGATTCTGGCAAAGTAAGAAATATTTTTTGGATGTTGCTCAAATAATTAGACAAGATTTTACATTAAAAGAACCTTTACCTCTCATAACACGAGAATTATTACATGACATACAAAATACAGAATCACTTTGTGTACATTTAAGGCGAACACACGGAGGAGGGAAATTCCATGGCGAATATAATATGGATTATTACGAAAAGGGGATAAAATATATTGAAAGTAGGAAAAAGATTGAGAAAATTTTTGTATTTTCTGATGATGTGGATTGGTGTGAGAAAAATATCAAGTTTAATTATCCAACAATATTTATAGGGAGAGAGTATGCGGGTTTGAAAAATGAGGGGGATTTATTTCTTATGTCTGCTTGTAAGTATTTTATTATCCCCAACAGTACTTTTTCATGGTGGGGAGCATGGCTTTCAACTAATCCTGATAAAATTGTTGTTGCTCCACAGCAGTGGTTTGCTGATAGCTCCATAGATACGAATGATTTAATACCTAAAGAATGGATAAGAATATGAGTAAATTAGTATCAGTCCTACTTCCTACATATAATGGAGGAAAGTGGATAAAAGAGGCCATAGAGAGCGTTCTAGCCCAATCCTTTGCGGATTTTGAGTTTATTATTATAAATGATGGTTCTAGCGACAATTCAGAGGAAATTATTCTTGATTTTGTAAAAAGTGATAATAGAATTAAATATATAAAAAATAGCACTAATCAAGGAGTGCAAAAGACTCGCAATATTGCCTTAGAAATGGTAAAAGGGGAATATGTAGCAGAAATTGATCAAGACGATGAATGGCTAGACAAAGATAAGCTTAAAAAACAGATTGAGTTTTTAGAGAATAATAAAGATTACGTCTTGGTGGGCACTGGTGTGATCGTGGTGAATGAGGAGGGGATTGAGATAGCAAGATACTTGATGCCTGAAACTGATTTAGAAATTAGGAAAAAGATTTTACGCGCGAATTGTTTTATTCACTCCAGTGTTTTATACAGGACAAAATCTGTCAAAGATATCGGTGGCTATACAGTCGAAAAAATGTCTGAGGATCATGATCTCTGGTTGCGATTGGGTAGAGTTGGTAAATTTATGAATTTACAGGAGTACGCGGTTCAGTATTGTTTTAGTCCAAAAGGCTATAATTCTCAGGATAAATTTTTACGTTTGAAACAAAACTTGCTTTTTGTAGAGGAGCATAAAGATTTCTATCCAAATTATTATTTGGCAACAATTTTAGGGTGGATGAAAATTTGTTTTTATCCGGTCTTTAGCCGAATGCCTTCGAGGTTGCAGGGTATGTTCTTAAAATTACACAAAAAGATTTAGACAAACTTGTTTTATATATTCTTCTACTGGGAGAGTGTTTTTGAAATTAATTGCTTCCATAATCTTCTCTTCTGAGTAGGCCGTGGTGTTAGTAAGGGCTTTGAGTCTTGAGAATGTCAGTGGATTTTTTCGACGGGTTATAAAACAAGCCAATGTTAATGCGATGGTGGCAAACCAAGCGATAGGATAGGGAATGGTCTTAGTTTTTTTAGTAATAGCCGGAGGCAGGCTTTTTACCAAAATATCTATATCTTTAAAAGCTATAGGGTTATTTACCAAATATATGCCGCCGTATGGAATGTCTGCTTCGGAAAGCTGTATCATCGCTTTCACCACTTCGTCAACATGAACAATGTTATATATGCCTTGACCAATGTTTTTATAGGAACCGTTACGCATGCTTTTTATAAGTCCTAGGAAGCTGTTTCCTTCTCGATTCTTACCGGGTCCGAAAATAGTGGTTGGTCTCAGTATATGCGCCTTTAAACCAATTTTTATTCCGTCCAAAACTATTTTCTCACCTCTGTATTTTGACCATTCGTAGGCATTGTGTGGGTTTATTACTCCGGCGCTGGAAAGATGTATCAGCTGACAGTTATTTCGCCTAGCGATTTTAACGATGTTTTTTGTTCCTAATACATTTACTTTCTCCATTTGTTCAGTTTCCCAAATAACTCCTGCGCAGTGGTAGATAGTATCAATGTCCGGTGGTAAGTTAATCGGGTCAGTAATATCACCAATGATTATATTGATATTTTTGTTATTGGAAAAAATAGGAGATTCTTTTCTTATTAATACATAAATCTGATACCCCTTTTCAATGAGAGAATTAACAAGATGTTGCCCAACATATCCTGTGGCTCCTGTAATAAATATTTTTTTCTTAATCATGATTTAAAAAATTCTTTGTATTTTTCTTTATTGTCTAGAATACATTTTAAGATAGAGGTAGGAGGACGGTTTTGATCTTTACTTACCTCTTTTGTGGTCTGCGATGATATTTTCCCGAATCTGTGTCGTGGATACAGATTCGTCTTCGAAGACCGCCTTCTCAATTTGCAGATAGTCCGATCCATTCGCCTTAGCAAAATTTGATTTTTGCTTAGCGAGAGGGTCATCCGTCGTTGAAATGAGTAGGTCTGGCTTGAGACGTTTGAAGTCTTTTTCAAAGTCGAAGGTAGGGCTGTCTGGGTTCTTGTCGCTGACAGTTCCCATGACAACCTCATTCACCACTCGTAGAGACTCCAGAATCTTGCGTCGATGCGATTCAGGTAAAGCAGGACGCCTTCCCTTGAACTTCATCATTTCCTCGTCGCTCGCAAAGGAAACAATGAGATAATTCCCATGTTTTTTTGCCTCTTCAAAAAATTTGATATGGCTTGCATGTAATATTCCAAATCCACCAGCAACAAATACTTTTTTCATAAATTTTAAAATTATATTTTAAGGGTAGAGGACGGCGCATTGTAGCCGGAGCCTCCATTCTTTTGATACTCAACGAGGATCGTGGTACACGAGTAGACTCGTGTGAAAATGTTCTGGTATAGACTGTCTCTTTATAACCACTTGGTATACGAAGTCGTAGTTGTCTTCGACGTACGTCCACCTTAAGGATTCGTACTCCATTTTTTCCTCTTCGTTTAGCTCCCCATACATGACATGCCTCTTCGGCAAAATCATGTGATGGATTTTGGCGACCGCGTCGTAGGGGAACGGGTTGGGGACGATCCTCCAGTGCACGAATTCCTTTATTGAAGGCTGTGTTTTGCACAAGTTACATCCGTGCGACAGGTTGCCATCCGCAATGAACTTCAGATATTTCTGATGTGTCTCCAGACTTCTTAAGTCTCTCATATTAATTTTCTCCTTCTTGCATTTCCTTTATAGGATAACATTATTTTAACAAATGTAAATAGCGTGTACGGTTCTTCTTTAGGTACTCTGGCCACTCGTTTTCATCCACCCAAAACTTATAATTTCTACCAAAAAAATCTTTACCTTCTTTAATTTTATTCCAGAGATGTTCAGTGGATTTCCCATAATATGAATCGGTGGTATCGTGATATGGAGATTTACTACTATTTATCTTTCGTTTAACCATTTCTTCTCCACCTTGATAAGTAAAATGCCATCCTCCATTTTTTATTTTTACTTCTCCTTTTTGTTTAATGTGATTTAAAATTTCACCTTTTAGTCTCTTATAACTCGTTACAATGCTTCCAGTCCATGGCTCGCTACATCTATTGTTAAGTTGGTAGTAGTAAACCAACTGCTCCAAGCCATACACTTTATCATCTTTTGGTATTTCAATGTCAGGATTCCATATTTCATCACAATCACTTATAAATATAATATCATCATCATTACACATTTCTAAAGATTTTTTCATCATCTCCATTGCATAAAATACTTTCATCCAGTAAGGGTTGCCATGTGAATTATAAGGTTTCCCAATTTTCTTCATGACTGCATAAAATACCTTTACCCAAAAGGTATTTCCAGTAGTAGTATTTGGAGAGTTTCGCGCTAACTCGACAATCTCTTTGTCTTCCATTAAGTTAAATTGGTAGTTAATTATTTTATTTTCCCATTTTTTAAATCGTTCTTTGTTTTCTTGATAATATGATGGGCATGGTTCTTCACTAAATGACTGTCTAGCCTCACAAATTACAAACTTATCTACTACATCATCAAGAATGTTTAGTCTTAGCTCTAAAATATCCAATTCTCCATGAAATAAAAATATATCGTAAATCATTGTGTTTTGAAAAAATTATAATCTGTTAAAATTATCTCTCCTATGTCTGTATACTTTGGTGTCCATCTTAATTCTTTTTGAGCTTTCATAGAAGACGCAATGATTGTGGCAGGGTCGCCAGCACGACGAGGAGACATCTTGTAGTTTAGTTTCTTGCCTGTTACTCGCTCAGCTTCTTTAATTAGCTCCATTACAGAAAATCCTTTATTTATTCCTAAATTGTAATCAAAGCAACCATTTTCTTCAAGTTTTTTAATGGCAAGAATGTGAGCATCTGCAAGATCATTTACGTGGATATAATCTCGCACACCTGTACCATCAGGAGTAGGGAAGTCACCACCCCAGACATTAAATATTTCTTGTTTCCCTAATAACGTTTTTACGAGATTTGGTATAGCCTGAGTTTCAGGGTCATGGTAACATCCTATCTTTCCACCTTCATCGCATCCTGAGGCGCAGAAATATCTAAAAGATACTGAACTTATTCCATAAGCTCTGTGGTAGTCCTTTAATATTTGTTCGAACATCAATTTACTGTGTCCATAAGGACTAGTAGGATTTTTAGGATGGTCTTCATTTATTAGTTCATCGGACTGACCATATACTGCTGCAGTAGAGGAAAAGATAATCTTCTTACATCCTACTTCTCTCATACACTCTAGAACATTCAAACTTCCTATGATGTTAGTATCATAATACTTAGCAGGATTGGCTACTGAATCAGGAACATTAGCTAATGCCGCATAGTGCACTACAATATCTGGTCTGAACTCTCTAAATACTTCTAATAGTTTTTCTTTGTTACGAATATCTACTTCCTTGTATTGAATGCCCTCAATTACATTATTCCTACCTTGGCAGAAGTTCTCTACTACGAGAATTTCGTGTTCTTTTAATCTATTTATGAAATGTGCACCAATGTATCCAAAACCTCCAGTAACTAGTATTTTCATATATCTAATTTAATAATTTTTTATTTATATAAGGGGCAAAAAGCCATATCCTATCTAGCCATTATAGCATTAAAAGAAAGGGGATTGCAATTTTCGGTTTTGTCTAATTTATGAGATTTTTTAGTAGTTTTTTAGTTTTTATAAAAATAAATCTTAATACTTTCTCATAAAATATTAACAAGACATTTTTTTTATTTAAAACTATCATCTCAGGTTTAAATTCTCGATCAGTAGTCCATAAAGTATACATAAATCTTTCTATGATTTGGGCTTCTCCGGGATGAGCGGAATAATCAATCATCTGTCTTAATTTTTCATAAAAAGCTTTTGGATGTTTTTGAATATCTTTTTTTGTAACGATATAATTTGATCCGGGGGCAAATTTTAAATATTTTGGTATTTCTATGTTAAAACCTTTAATAAATTGATTATAACTATTAAAATATCTCGCAGGGAATGTTCTTAAATACCAACTATTGTTTATCTCATTAAACATTCCATCTTCTTCATAGAAACAAATTGGCATGTATGTCTTATGGTGTTTTGTAAAAATGGGGGTGAATGATATATTGTTGCAAATCTCGTTGAATTCGTCTTTGGTAATATATTTAAATATATTACCCTTGGTCATTATCATAGATTCGGGTAAGTTATCATAATTGTCTATAATATATGTGAATTTGTCATAGATATCCCATCCGATATTCGGCACTCTTTTTACTTTTGTTTGATCAAAAGGTTTTATCCATTCATCTGTTGTGCTTCGGTCATAGATTATATAATTGTCTGTGTAGTCCAAAATCCAGCTGATATCAGCATTATAGTTTGAAACCATTAAAAAGTTCTTGGTAATTTTCATTTGTTATGTTAATTTTTTATAAATTTATGAATACGATTTTTTATTTTTTGTGATAACATTCTACCAACCCACCTTTTTATAAATAAAAATATACTTTTCTTTGTAAATTCCTTAGTATTCTTTTTATTATCATAGTAATCTTTATGGTGTTCAATATAGTCATTGAATTCTTTCACACAAGTCTCGTGGTCACTTAGATTACCATCTCTGTCTTGATACATCCAGCCTTTTGTAATATTACAACCACAATTCCAATACCCATCTGAGACATTATGTCTAGCCCAATATTTTGGAGCAATACAATATTTTAAATTTAGAGATAACCAAGCCGGGAACCAGGCAAAGCTTGAGTTAGACAGGATCAAATAGTGTGCGTTTTTTATAATTACATAATCGCGTGCGATGTCAAAATGTAGCACTTCATAGTTTGGGAAGAATTCTTTTGCAGACTCTGTATCGTCTGTAATAACCACAAATTTAAAATTTTTATTGACCTTCAACATGTTTTTTACCGCGCCTTCCCAATATTCCTTGCGTAAATAAAGCTCTTTGTGACGCACATATTCTCCACCTCTAAAATTAACAACACAGATGTTATCATCTGCATAATCATAAAATTCGTATTTCTGATCTACTTTCAGCCATTTGCGGATTTCTTCCTTTCGGTGTTCAAAGTATTTTTCATCTTGCATGTATCCATCTATCTTTGTGTTGGGTAGAATATTAACCAGACCTTCATCGTATATCCTAATGTCAGACCCATTTTTAGGGTGAAGGGTCTGTTTTTCATTGTAGTAATGTTCTATGCCAACAGGTAGCTTCTCTGGTGGACCACCTTCTTTACCTTTACCACCGATAACTTCATTACCAAAGTCCAAATGCATAAAATCCAAACCTTTGAATTTTTCAGGGTGCATGATTCCAAAATCAAAACCTCTATCTGTGGCTATGACTCGTGTGGTTACATAACAAGCGAGCTGATTGCCCAAACCTTGACCATCATATATTTCAGTGACCAAGGTAGCACCTTTTTCAAAATCAGGATAGCAAGAGTTCTCACCTATTGTTTTGTGATAAATAAAAGTTTTCAATCCTTTATTTTCTGGTAGTGGATATTCTCTACCGAAATGTAACGCTTCTTCAAAAGGAGCAAATTTACAACTATGTTCTTCAAATACATGCCTCATATTGACGCAAATATAACCATCTTCGTTCCAATATCCATGAAAGGGTTTCCATTCCATACCTATTTTTTTTGGTAATTGCAGAAGTTTCTTTGACCTAAGCGAGACACTATTACCAACTCTTTGAATTTTGCCGTTAACGTCTCGATAAGAAAAATTATCCCTTGGTAAGGGAAATGGGGCGCCAATGAAGTCATATTTTAGCCACTCATCTTGCCACAATTGCGGTTCGCCCACTCCTCCATCGGGGTGTATCAACAGGGCAAAATCAGTGTCTATGTGGTCTCCTAAGTCAAACACAACAGCCTTATTCCATTCATCAATGGTATTTGTGTCTACAATAATATTCTTTACAGCCCCAAATTCTATTTCTTTTGAGCTGTAATTAAGGGACTTTTGCTGCTGGTTCCTATATTTTTCTGATCCAAAACAACAAAGAGTTACATTGGGAAGTTTTAGCTTACTCATAATCATTTGGAATCAAAACTCCGGTTTCTGCAATATAATCCTGAACACTATTTGGTTTTACGTCTGGTCGGGTTCTCTGTGCAAGTTCGAACATTGTTTTTCTGCCGGTTCCCACATATTCTAGGCCGGATGTTTTTCTATTCCAGTCTAGAATTTTTTTAGCAAGTAGCTCTGCTATGACATCCACGTAGTCGCCTTGGGTATATTGGTCTATATATGCTTTTGGAAAAGGGAAGGGATTGGGCTTGAACAAAGTTCTGATGATGAGATGATTGGGATGCGTTTTTACAATTTCTTCACCGAGCTTTTTAGTTAGCGCATAGACGCCCAAAGGATTGCGAGCATATTCCGTTGAGATAAAAATGAAAGGGATGTCTTTATAATGTTGCGTGAGATTAAATGTGCCATAAACATTTACCATAAAGCATTCTTTTTTTTCTTCAAATTCAGCTGCTTTTACATTTGTATATGCTCCTGCGTGCACAATCAAATTATATTTCGTTTTCAGTTCAATCGGTTTTGTAAAATCCAAATCCTCTTTGCTCAAATAATCCCCCTCGAGATGTTTTTTAAGTTCTGTGGCTAGTTTTCCATTGCCACCAGTAATCAAAATTTTATCGCGCATAGAATTCTTTAACTTTAGAAATAATATAATTAACTTGTTCGTTGGTAAGCGCATTGTGGACAGGGAGGGATAGTAATTTGAGCCATTCTCTGTCTGTGACAGGTAAAGGTCTCTTAACTGCTTTTTTCCAGTAAGTCATTTCACTGAGTGGTTTAAAGTGTACAGAAGTTGCAATGTCATTATCTGCAAGAAATTCTCCTAGTTCGTTTCTTTTTTCACATTTCATTGTGTAGTATTGCACTGTGTGTGATGGGAGGGGGAGTTTAATTTGAGGCATATCTTTGAATGCTTTGTTGTACATGCTTTCGATTTCTCTTCTTCTTGTATTTGTTTCTTCAATTCTGCGAAGCTGGCCAAGTCCCACAACTGCTTGTACATCTGTCATGTAAGCCTTGATTCCTTGTGATTGAGTAATATCATAATCCCAAGTGTATTTTTTCTTGTCTAACCGGTCATAGGTAGATTTCTCAACCCCAAGCCAGGTCAGAGTACGTAATTTTTTATAAATTGCTTCATCGTTTGTGGTAATAGCTCCTCCATCCCACATAGGCAATGTTTTTACCGCTTGGAAACTCCAGATAGTGATGTCTGCGTCTTTGCCGGCTCCCGGTGTATACATCGCATGGGCTGCGTCTTCAATAATGAGACCTTTGAATTTTTTCCGGATGCCTTTGATGTCGGCCAGTCTCCCATGTGAATCAACAGTTATGATAGCTTTTGTTTTTGGCGTAATCACTAGAGATCTTGGGTCTAGACATAAAGTCTCAGGGTCTATGTCCGCAAAAGTTACATCCATGCCATTCCATTCTCCGACGATTGCGTCCGAGACGAAGGTCATGGCGCTGGTGATAAGTTCACCGCCTTTGATGTTGTGCACTTTTAAACATAGATCCAGAGCGGAAGTTCCCGAGTTTGTGGCTACGCAATACTTTGCTCCTACATACTCGGCAAATTTCTTCTCAAATTCCTGAGTTTTTGGTCCGAATCCCCACCAGCCAGAGTCAAGAACTTCCATGAGTTCCTTTTTGGTCTGTTCATCGATTGTGGGTTTTAATACCGGTATCATGGGGCTATTCTACCACAACTTTAACCAAGACCATAGTCTTTTCTTGTATTTTTTCGCCATATAATAATATTCTTTTTTCTTAGCATAATTCGATAAAATATTCGTCATTTGATGCTTGCCGGTGCCTATCACCACATTTATTTCATTGAGAATTAGTGGTTCGCCGTATTTGTCATACAGTCTTTTGTAGTAATCGCAATCCAAGAGCCAGGTCATGTTTTCATCAAAGAAGAGGGGATTTTCATTTTTTATAGACAAGACGGAAGGAGATCCTATTGTGTTTTTCCCGAGGTGTATTTTTTTATTATATTTTGGATAGTGTGGATTGTATCGACGATTTCCATCATCATGTTCACAACCTGTTACCATCCAATAACCACGGAAATTGTTTACTATACGTTCGAGCGAGTTTTCATTTACCAGATAGTCGTCCATGTAAAGTATTTTTATGATTTTTCCTTTAGCATTTTTGATCGCTTCATTTGTATTCTGCGCCATGCCTTTCCTAGGATTTTTAAAATACTTTATGTTTAGCTGCTGGTATTCTGGGCTCTCGCATAGATTTTTAACAACATCGTCTTCCGAATTATCCGATATTACTACTTCAAAATTTCTATATGTTTGCTTTTTAAGCATATTGAAATTTCGCGTAAGCAATTCTTTTGCTTTTCCGTGCATTTCGTAAGTCGGTATGCAAATACTTAAGGTTATTTTTTCCATTTAGATTTATACCATTCGATGGTTTTATTTATTCCTTCAGTGAAGTCGACAGATGGTTTCCAGCCTAGCTCATTTGTAATTTTTGAATGATCCATCGCATAACGCATGTCGTGTCCCTTTCTGTCTGTCACAAAAGTTTTTAAATTTTTCGGCTTATCCAATAAATCCAAAATAGTATCAGCAATTTCAAGCCCATTTTTTTCTGAATCTCCGCCTATGCAATATGTTTCTCCGATTTTACCCTTATGGAGAATGAGGTCGATTGCCATACAATGGTCCACCACGTATAAATAGTCCCGCACGGCTTGGCCCTGGCCATAAATTGGCAGTGGCTTATTTTCAAAAGCGTTTGTTATAAAGAGGGGAATTATTTTTTCTGGAAATTGGAATGGCCCGTAATTATTTGTGCAGTTTGATATAGTGGCAGGGAAGTTATATGTTTCAATAAAAGCTCTAACTAAATGATCCGAACTGGCCTTTGAAGCAGCATAGGGTGATCTCGGAGAATAGGGAGTGTTTTCATTAAATTTTTCACTCAAGTTAAGAAGGGAGAGTGTGCCAAAGACCTCGTCGGTGGAGATGTGGTGGAATCTTTTAATCCCTAGTTCTAATGCTGTCTCCAGCAAGATTTCAGTTCCGATTACATTAGTTTGGATAAAAATAGCCGGTCCGGTGATCGATCTGTCGACATGAGATTCGGCCGCAAAATGGACAACCATATCGCATCCAGCCATGGCTTTTTGAACTATTTTTTTATCACAGATATCGCCGCAAATAAAAGTATAACGAGGATCATTCTCTACGCTCTTTAAATTTTCTAGATTGCCGGCATAGGTCAATTTATCCAGATTGACGATTTTATAATCGGGATATTTGCCCATCATGTAAATGATAAAATTTGAACCTATGAAGCCAGCTCCTCCCGTAACTAGAATTTTCATAAATTATTAAAAGTTTACATCGCAATCTTTTAAAAGGGGAGCCTTTTCATCTCTTTCCAATAAAATAGGATTATTATTTCCCCAACTTATGCCGATCTCCGGATCGTTAAACCGGAGAATTCTTTCTGCTTGTTTGTTGTAGCTATTATCCACTTTGTACTCAACCATGGAATTGTCAGTTAATGATAAAAACCCATGAGCAAAACCTCTCGGTATAAAAAGCTGTTTCTTATTTTCTTCTGTTAATTCAATAGAAAACCATTTCTTATAAGTTGGGGAATTTTTCCGTAAATCCACGACTACATCGAGGACAGCGCCCCCTATACAGCTCACCAGCTTTGCTTGAGAGAAAGGACTGTTTTGAAAATGCAAGCCCCGCAGAGTTCCACTTTTTTTAGTGAAAGAAACGTTATCTTGGATAAAATCAATATTCATGCCGGCATCTGCCCATTTCTGTTTATTATAATATTCTACAAACCATCCGCGATGATCTTCAAAAACATCCGGTTCAATTACTAAAACATCTTTTATTTTTGTTGGAATAATTTTCATTAGGCTCTATTACGTTAGCTGGGATATATTTTGGGGTTGTTTTCTTCCGCGACTCGCAGAAGATGCTGCCCATATTGCGATTTTTCGTATTGTTTGGCTATTTTAATCAAATCATCGCGCGCAATCCATCCGTTCCGATAGGCAATTTCTTCCAACGCGGCAATTTTAGTGTTTTGTCTTTCTTCTATTATTTTAACGAAATCATTGGCGTTCATCAGCGAACTAATTGTGCCAGTGTCGAGCCAAGCAAATCCGCGACCTAATAATTTCACATCCAAATCGCCTGCGTGTAGATACAATTCATTAATACTAGTTATTTCCAGTTCTCCACGACCACTTGGTTTAATTTTCTTTGCAAAATCAATCACCCTATTGTCGTAAAAATAAAGTCCAGTCACAGCGTAATTAGATTTTGGCTTTTTCGGTTTCTCTTCGATGGAAATAACTTTACCTTGAGTATTAAATCCAACGACACCAAACCTTTCCGGATCATTAACATAATATCCAAAAATAGTCGCGCGATTTTTGTTCTTGACTGCCTCCTGCAAAATTTTTACCAGACCATTGCCATAAAAAATATTATCGCCTAGGATCATCGCCACATTACTTTTGCCTATAAACTTTTCGCCGATAATAAAAGCCTGAGCCAGCCCATCGGGGGAAGGTTGTTCGGCATAGGATAATTTTAATCCAAAATTTTCTCCATTACCTAAAAGTTTTTTAAAATTTGGCAGATCATGTGGCGTGGAGATAATCAAAATTTCTCTGATGCCAGCCAACATTAGGATAGACATCGGATAAAAAATCATTGGTTTATCGTAAACGGGTAATAACTGTTTACTCATTGCTAAAGTGAGTGGATAGAGTCTAGTACCACTACCACCTGCTAATATTATGCCTTTTGTAGTATTTTTCATTGGGGTAAATATACTCTCTAGTATAGTACAGGTTTATGAAAAGTTCCACTGGGTTATAATTTTGCATATTAAAGACAAATTTGCTATGTTGTAAGTAAGTCATAATTTATGCTTAGGTTAAAATGTTAAAAATAAAAAATGATCCAGAATTTCTTAAACTGAGACGGATTGACGATTTTCGATTTACTAAAATTAAGAAACAACCATGAATATAGCAATAATTGGGGCAGGCTTTATTGGTAAAAAAAGAGCTACATCCTTACCTGAAAATATTCGGCTGAAAATTGTTTGTGATATAAATAAGCAAATTGGAAAATCATTTGCCACTGAATATGATTGCAATTTTGAGAAAGATTGGAAAAAAATCGTAAGTAATAAAACTATCGATGCTATTATAATTTCTACAACGAATAATTTTCTTGTTCCAATTGCTCTGGAAGCTATAAAAAATAAAAAGCATGTTTTTCTAGAAAAACCTGGTGCTTGCAATCCAAAAGAGTTTGAAAAACTGATAGTCGAGCAGAAAAAAAACAAAGTTGTCGTAAGGATTGGATATAATCATCGCTATCATCCGGCGATAATGCGAGCTAAAGAAATTATTGATAGCAAAAATTATGGCAAAGTTATGTTTATTCGTGCTCGCTATGGTCATGGTGCCCGTTTGGGATATGGAAATGAATGGAGATTTAATCCGAAATTTACAGGGGGAGGAGAACTTCTTGATCAGGGTTGTCATTTGATTGATCTTGCAAATTATTATTTAGGCGAAATGCAAATCTCAATTGGATTTGTTGAAAAAATGTTTTGGTCAAAAAAACTGGAGGACAATTCTTTTTTTATTTTACGCAATAAAAAGGGGCAGATAGCTCATTTTTCCGCTTCCTGTACCGAATGGAAAAATATTTTTGTTTTTGAAATAATGCTAGAAAAGGCTAAAATTCAAATAAATGGGCTGGGAAAAAGTTATGGCAAGGAAACAATTACTTTTTATAAAATGAAACCGGAAATGGGACCGCCAGATATAGAAGAGATAGATTTCCCATTAGAAGATGTTTCTTGGGGACTAGAAAATCAAGAATTTTTTGACGCTATTAGAAAAAAAGATTTTTCTAATAAAAAACTTCAAGAAGGATATTACGTAATTAAAAAAGTTTTTGATATTTATAAATTTAGTTCAAAACAATGACCATTAATATGACAAAAAACAAAATTTGCATCATTGGTATGTGGCATCTTGGAACTGTTACGGCTGGATGTTTGGCGATAATAGGTAATGAAGTTATTTGTTTTGATTTTAAGAAAGAAGTAATAAATAATATGAAGAAAGGTTATTTGCCTATATTTGAGCCAGGTCTTCAGGAGCTTTTTGATAAAGCAAGAAAAAAAAATATTATTTCATTTTCAAATAACTTAAAGAATATTATTCCAGGTTCAGATTATGTGTACATTACTTTTGATACCCCAGTTGATAGCCATGATAAAGTGAACCTTGCTGTTATTCATAAATCTATGGATAAAATTATTCCCCTAATTTCGCCAAAGACACTCCTCGTCATATCTAGCCAAATTCCAGTAGGTACTTGTAGAAAGATAATTCAAAAAATAAGAAATAAAGGTAAAAAAAATGAGTTATGTTATATTCCGGAGAATTTGAGATTAGGTGATGCAATTAAATCTTTTTTGGAGCCAGAAAGAATAGTTATCGGTTTGTCATCAGACTTGGCTAAGCAAAAAGCTGAAAATTTACTTTCTCACATAAAGACTAGTAAGATCTTTATGAATCTAGAAAGTGCTGAAATGACTAAACATGCCATGAATGCTTATTTAGCAACGCTTATTTCGTTTTCTAGCGAGATAAGCAATATTTGTGAAAAAGTTGGCGCAAACGCTCTTGATGTTATGAATGCTCTTAAAACTGAAAAAAGGGTAAGTCCCTATGCTCCTATTATGCCGGGATTAGGGTTTGGTGGAGGAACTCTGGCAAGAGATATACAGATTTTGAAAGAGGTGGGTTCTATACATAAGGTGAAAACTGAGGTTTTGAATGCTGTTTTTTCTAACAATACGCACCGCATGGAATATGTTTCTGATAAACTTAAAATGTTGTTAGGGACACTTAATAAAAAGAAAATTGCTTTCTTTGGTCTTGTTTATAAAGCTGGCACAAATACCCTTCGTCGATCACTGACTTTACAGATAATTGACCAAATCAAAAATAAAAATGTTATCATTAGCGCTTACGACCCAATGATTAAAGAAAAAATAAAAAATTACAATATAGAAGTTTGCAAAAGTCCCAGTGAAGCTGTTGACAAAGCTGATGCTTTAGTTATTATGACGGATTGGGATGAGTTTAAAGAAATTAATTATTCCGACCTAGCGAAATCCATGAGAAATCAAATCATATTTGACACAAAAAATATTTTAGATATTTCTAAACTTAAAAAAAGTAATGTGAAATATTATGGAATAGGATGCTAGGTGCAGTGATTTTTAAAAATTAAAATAGTGACAATATAAAAAATGAGCAAAACTTTGAAAATCAAAAAAAACGCAAGCAATTTTACTAATGAGTTGAAAAATAAAGTAGTGGTTATCACTGGCGGGGGGCAAGGTATAGGAAGAAATTTAGCTATTGAGTTTGCAAAAAAACAAGCTAAGGTAGTTATTTGTGCAAGAAACAAAAAGGATATTTATTCTATAAAAAAAGAAATAGGCATTTTTGGCGGGAGATGTAGTGGTTTTTCAGTTGATGTCAGTGATAATAATAGGGTGGACAAATTTTTTAATAATGTGCTAAAGAAATATCGCAAAATTGATGTTTTAATTAACTGTGCTGGAATATATGGGCCAATTGGATCGTTAGAGAAAAACGATATGACTTTTTGGAATAAAACATTAGATATCAATGTATTTGGAACAGCAAATTGTATACATTCGGTGATTCCATCAATGAAAAAAAGGAAACAAGGGAGAATTATTAATTTTTGTGGAGGAGGCGTTGGTTCTAATAAAATCAAGCCTAATTTTTCTGCATATGTAACTTCAAAATCAGCCATTGTTGGTCTTACAGAAGTAATGGCTAATGAATTAAAAGCATCAGGAATTCAGGTCAATGCTATATCACCCGGAGCAGTTAATACACGCCTATTAGATCAAGTGCTTGCATCAAAAAATCTTGCTGGTGAACAATTTTTCAAGGAATCAATAGAGCAAAAGAAGAAAGGTGGTACCCCTCCAGAAAAATCTGCAAAATTATGTTTATTTCTTGCTACTTCTGGAGCTAACTTTATTACAGGTAAGTTATTAAGTGCTGTTTGGGACGACTATGATAATTTTAAAAAGATTCAAAAAGACATTATGAATACTTCGCTTTATACAATGAGAAGAATTGATAATTTTCAGTTTAAACAAATTAAATAATATATCATAAAAAATTATGAAAGCATTTGTCACAGGCGGAGCAGGATTTATCGGGAGCCATGTTGTCGATCGCCTTATTGAAGGTGGTAATGAAGTTATTGTTTATGACAATATGTCAACAGGGATTGAGGATTTTATAAGCCATCATTATGAAAATCCGCGTTTTAAACTTACCCAAGGAGATGTTCTGGATTTGAAAAAATTATCCCAAGAAATGAAAGGGGCTGATATCGTCTTTCATTTTGCCGCCCACGCCGATGTACGAAGTGGTTTTAATGACCACAAGATTGATCTTGAACAGAACCTAATCGGGACAATTAATGTCTTAGAAGCAATGAAAGAAGGTGGTGTTAAGAAAATTGCCTTCGCTTCTACTTCTTCAGTTTATGGTGACGCTGCAATTATTCCTACTCCTGAAAATTATCCTTTTTCCCCAACTTCGCTCTATGGATCCTCAAAAGCCGCTGCTGAAACGTACATTGCCACTTTTTGTGAATATTACAATATGACCGCCTATATTTTCCGTTTTGTTTCTTGGGTTGGTGAAAGGTATACTCATGGTTTGGTTTTTGATTTTCTCAACAAGCTTAAAAAAGACCCTAGCACTCTTCATGTTTTAGGCGACGGGACTCAAAAGAAATCTTATCTGTATGTCAAGGATGGGGTAGATGCTATTTTTACTATAATTGAAAAATCAAAAGAGAAAATGAATATTTATAATCTTGGAAATGACGAGATTATAAATGTCACAGATTCAGCAAAAGTAATCATAGACGAAGCTAAATATAAAAATGTGAAATTAGTATATGAAGGGGGAGACAAAGGTTGGATTGGTGACAATAAGTATGTTCTTCTGGATACAAAAAAATTACAATCACTTGGTTGGAAAGCAAGTAAGGACACGCGAGAAGGTCTTAGAATAACAACTCGCTACCTTTTGGATAATCCGAAAATTGTTAAAAAACGAAATGAAAAATCAATTTTTAAAATTTAACACCTTGTTGATAATATTATGCTTAAAAATGTTTAATGAATTCAGGTATACAAATTATAAATTTAGGTATAAACTGGTAAGGTCGTTTGATACTTATAAAGCATGTTAATTACTAGAAGTCCATTAAGAATAACTTTAGGTGGCGGGGGTACAGATTTAGCCTCATATTATAGCAAATTTGGTGGTTTTCTAATTGCTGCTGCTATCGATAGATATGTTTATATCACAACGAGCAAACCGTTCAATCCTACAATAATTCTAAAATATTCAAAAATAGAAAAAGTTAATGATGTTGAAGATATTAAGCACTCGATTATCAGAGAATCTATAAAATTAGTTAATCGGAACATAAACTGTTTAGAATTATCTAGTCTAGCAGATATTCCAGCTGGAACCGGCCTGGGTTCTTCTGGTAGTTTTACTACTGCCCTACTTAAAAACCTGCATTCCCGTGAAAATAATTTAATAAGCCAACAGGAATTGGCAGAACAAGCATGCTTAATTGAAATTGAAAAATTAGGTGAACCAATTGGTAAACAAGACCAGTATATTGCTGCATACGGAGGTATTACATGCTTTGAGTTTTGTAAAAGTGGCGAAGTAAAAGTTTCGCCCCTTAAAATCAGTAAGGAAACCCTATATGATCTTGAGGACAATCTTCTACTATTTTTTACTGGATATTCTAGAGCAGCATCAACAATTCTCAAAGAACAAAATGATAAAAGTGTAATCAATAACGGGGATATGATAGCTAATTTACATTTTACAAAAGAACTGGGGCTAAAAAGTAAAGCTGCCTTGGAAAATGGAGATTTACATAAATTTGGTGAACTAATGAATATTCACTGGGAGTACAAAAAAAAGAGATCGGGTAATATGTCAAATCCAAAGATAGATGAATGGTATAACCTGGCATTAAAAAACGGAGCTGTCGGTGGTAAATTAATTGGTGCCGGTGGTGGCGGTTTTCTAATGTTCTATGCAGAGGATAAAACTAAGTTGCGTTACACATTAATGAAGGAGGGCCTAGAAGAGGTTAGATTTAGATTTGATTTTGAAGGCACAAAAGTAATATTATAAAATGATTAATACTTTAGTATTATTGTCTGGAGGTTTAGCTACTAGATTACACCCTATTAGTTACTCCATCCCCAAGGCATTAATAGATATAAATGGTAAATCGTTTATAGAATATCAATTAGCATTATTAAAAAAACAAGGTATAACAGATATTGTTATTTGTATTGGCTTTCTAGGTGAAAAAATTGAAAAATTTGTTGGTGATGGTAAAGAATTTGGTATTAATATTAGGTACTCTCATGATGGCAAGAATTTATTAGGTACCGCGGGGGCAGTAAAAAAAGCCTTGCCTTTACTACCAGAAACCTTTTTTGTAATGTACGGTGACTCATATTTACCTACTAATTTCGAAAAAATATCAAATTTTTTTGAAATTAGTAATAAACAAGCTTTAATGACTGTTATAAAAAATAATAATAAGTGGGACAAAAGTAATGTAATTTTTGAGAGTAATAAAATAGTTAAATATGATAAAAATAATATTGTGCCGGAAATGAAATTTATAGATTATGGATTAGGTATTGTGAATAAAAAATGCTTTTTTAATATAAAGGAAAATGTTAAAATTGACTTGGCTAGTATTTATAAAGATTTGGTTAATAAAAGAGAACTTCTTGGTTATGAGGTAAAAAAAAGGTTTTATGAAATAGGTTCTTTTGATGGGATCGAAGAATTTAAAAATTATATTAATAATAATTAAAATAAAAAATGGAAAACACTAATTACATTGATGCGTACTTACAAAGTGTAGAACAGGTTGCGAAAACGGTAGATAAAAAATTAATAGAAAAGATTGTTAAACTAATTTTGGAAGTTAAAAATAATAGTGGTAGGTTGTTTATTCTAGGTGTAGGTGGTGGTGCCGGTAATGCCAGTCATGCCGTAAATGATTTTCGAAAATTAGTCGGAATTGAAGCTTATACTCCCATTGACAATGTCTCAGAACTTACTGCTCGCACTAATGATGACGGATGGAATTCCGTTTTTGTAAATTGGTTAAAAGGAAGTAGATTAAATTCCAAGGATTGTATTTTTGTGTTGTCCGTCGGAGGGGGAGATGAAGAAAAAAATATTAGTACCAATATTGTAACAGCTTTAAAATTTGCCAAAGAAGTAGGTGCAAAAATATTTGGCATCGTTGGAAGAGATGGTGGATACACCGCAAAAGTTGCCGATGTCGCAATTATTATTCCTACAATCAATCCTGATATGGTGACACCACTTACTGAGTCTTTTCAGGCAGTAGTTTGGCATCTAATGGTTTCTCATCCAATTTTGAAGGTGCAAGAAGCTAAATGGGAATCAATAAAATAAATGGAAAAGGCAATTTTTTTAGATAGAGATGGGATCATTAATAAATTAGTTTTTAATCCAAAAACCAATGAATATGAATCTCCTCATGAACCGAAAGATTTGGAGCTAATACCGAATGTTCTTGATTCAATCAAAAAACTTGAAGATAGTGGATATTATTTATTTGTAGTTTCTAATCAACCCAGCTTTGCTAAGGAAAAAACCACATTAGAAAAAATAAAAGAAATACACAAAAAACTACAAAAACAAATTAAAGATTATGGTATAAATATCAAGGAATATTATTATTGCTATCATCATCCAGAAGGTGTTACCTCTGAATATTCCTGTGAATGTGATTGTCGAAAGCCAAAACCATTTTTTTTAAATAAAGCAAAAGACGATTATGATCTTGATTTAACAAAGTCCTGGATGATTGGTGATCAAGATAGTGATATCGAATGTGGTAACAGTGTCGGAGTAAAGACGATCATGATATTGAATGAACATTCAGGTAAAAAAAGAGGTCGCAGCTACCCGAATTGTTCAGTAAATAATTTATTAGAGTCTGTTAATTTAATTTTAAATAATAAACAATGAAAACAGTGAATGATTTGAAAGTAAAAATTTTTGCTGATGGGGCTGATAAGGCTGGGATGTTAGAGATGTATAATAAAACCTACATTAAAGGTTTAACCACTAATCCAACCTTAATGAATAAAGCTGGAATTCGAGATTATGATGTTTTCGCTAAAGATATTTTATCTATTATAAAGGATAAACCTATCTCTTTTGAGGTGTTTTCAGATGATTTCGATGAAATGGAAAATCAGGCTTTAAAAATTGCTAGTTGGGGAGATAATATTTATGTAAAAATTCCTATTACTAACACAAAACAAGAATCGTCTTGCCCACTAATCAAAAGACTTGTTTCAAAAAATGTAAAACTTAATGTAACAGCAATTATGACTTTGGCGCAAGTGCATGATGTACTGGCTGTACTAAGTCCTGATGTTCCAAGTTATATTTCAGTTTTTGCTGGTCGGATAGCTGATACGGGTCATGATCCAGTACCACTAATGCGCGAGGCGGTAAGATTATTAACAACTAACCCAAAAGCTGAATTGATTTGGGCAAGCCCAAGAGAGTTACTTAATATTTTTCAAGCCGATGAAATTGGTTGTCACATCATAACTGTGACGAATGATATTTTGAAAAAATTATCACATGTTGGTTATGATTTAAATAAGTATTCTTTGGATACAGTTAAAATGTTTTATAATGATGCGCAAAGTGCTGGTTTTAATATAGATTAATTTTTTTTATTAAATCTATATAATTTTCTTATAGTATAGATTTACAAAAATTTCTACTTCAATTTTATTTAAAGAATTTTAGGTAATAATTAAATTTCCCAGATTATTTACCTATAATTTCTTTTATTTCTTTAAAAGTTGATTCTCTGAGCAATAAAAGAGTAGAGAAATATATTATTGATGAAATGATTATATTAAGAACAACATGTGCTCCAAAATACTTAAGGGTAAAAATAAAAAATACCATAATTATAGTGGCGACAAAAGTTTTTTTCAATCTTGGAATGATTTCAAAATTATTTATTTTTTTCATTTTTTTCCACATAATCAAAGTTATCATTGCTGTCGAGGCTAAAGTTGCCGCCGCCGCTCCAGTTATCCCAAACTTTGGAATTAAGAAAAAATTTAGTATTACATTCATAACAACACCAAATATATTTGCCATTACTAATTTTTTTTGTTGATTATATACGAAGATGGAGTTTATCAGCACAAGCAGTGGGAAGGAAACTAATAACATTATCATAAGTATTTGAAATACTGGAATTGCTCCAAGATATGCCTGGCCAAAGACCAGAGGGATGATTTGATTAGCCAGAATGAGCCCCCCAAAGGCGGTTGGCATTCCTATTAACATAAAAATTGCAAGAATTTTCTCCAAAGTGATTTTAAATTTCTCGTTGTCTTTGTTGGCTAATCTGGCCATTAGAGGGAATGATGCGGTGGCGATCATTGAAGGGATAATCACGATAAAAGAAAAAAATCTTTGAGCGGCCGCATAAAGGCCGATATCTTCGGGAGCCTTCCATATACCAAGCATGAATATGTCGGTATTGGCCATGATACTTCCAACCAAGGCTATTAAGGCAAATGGTAGAGCAGTTTTTAGGACAAGTTTTATGGCTTCTGTATTTGTTTTCGTAATAAATTCGACTATGCTTTTTCGGATGAAAAATAGGATGAGTAGAGCGCCTGCGACGCTTCCAGTTGCATAAGCTATAGCCAGAGACAGGGGAGATGGGTTTATGTTTATCAATGCAATTCCTAAGCCTAAAATGACAAAATTCATGATTACTTTTGTCAGCATTTCTCTTTCCATCTTTTCCATAACCCGATTGATGGCAAAACCCATATTTCTGATCACGTCAAAAAAGAAAATAACGGCTATTGTGAGAAATAGTCCTCTGGCCTCCGTGATGTTTGAGATGTACGGGCTTATGAAAATTACCAAGGCGATACTTATCGTCAAAACAATACTTTTTAATAAAAAAGCCGCCGAGATAAACATCTTGTGGTCATCCTTTCTTTGTGATATTTCTCTGGCCACCAGATTCTCTATTCCTATGTCGGAAAAAATCATCAATAAGGATGCGATAGACAGCGCATAGGCAAAAATTCCCCAACCTCCGGCTCCCAACTCTCTCGCCGCATATACAATCAGACCTAGTTTGATCAGCCGTCCTGCGGCTTCCCCAGTGAAAAGCCAAAAAGCGTTTTTCACTATAGTTTGTTTGGTATTGGTATTTACAAAAAGAAATTTCCTGATTCGCTCCATATTCAACCAGTCTAGCATATTTGTATTAGATGGGTATAATACTGATTATGATTAAAGGAATCACTTTTGGCGCATTTGATTTGTTGCACGCGGGACATTGTTTAATGCTTGAAGAAGCGAAAAAGCAGTGCGATTATTTGATTGTGGGCTTACAAAAAGACCCGAGTGAGACGCCAATGGAATATAGAGGCAAAAAGAAAAATAAACCCGTTCAAACACTGCTCGAGCGCCAGATACAATTGATGGCTAATAAATATGTTGATCAAGTGGTAATTTATGAGACCGAAGAAGATTTATATAAATTGCTTCTTGATTTAAAGCCGGATATTCGGATTATTGGCGCTGACTGGAAGGACAAAAAATTTACGGGCTGGGATTTGCCCATGAAGGTATATTTTAATTCTCGCGAGCATAATTATTCTTCAAGCGATTTACGGAAAAGAATTCTTGGGAATCTCAAGCCTATATGAAACATGATATAAAGAATATCAATTTAGCCAAAAGCGGACTGATAAAAATCGAATGGGCAAAAAAGGATATGCCAGTGCTTTTGGGTATTGCATCAGATTTTAAAAAAAAGAAACCCTTTAAAAATATTACTATCGGGGCGTGTTTACATGTGACCGCCGAAACAGCCAATTTAATGATTGCCTTGAAAGAAGCTGGCGCAAAAGTAGGGCTTTGCGCTTCAAATCCTTTGTCTACTCAAGACGATGTGGCGGCGGCTCTAGTAAAAAATTTCAATATTCCTGTTTTTGCCAAAAAGGGCGAAAGTAAAAATGAATATATGAAACATTTGAGCTCTGTGCTTGATCTGAATCCAGACATAACGATGGATGATGGAGCGGATTTAGTAGGGGAATTACATTCTAAAAGATTAAACCAGGCTAAAAAAATACTTGGTGGAACAGAAGAAACTACTACCGGTGTTTCTCGCCTAAAATCAATGGCAGCGGAAGGCGCATTACGGTTTCCGGTTATTGCGGTGAACGAATCTATGACTAAACATTTTTTTGATAATCGTTATGGCACGGGCCAGTCTACTCTTGACGGAATAATTCGCGCCACGAATAAATTAATTGCCGGCTCTGTCTTTGTGGTGGCTGGTTACGGATGGTGTGGAAAAGGGCTTGCCATGCGAGCTCGCGGAATGGGTGCCAATGTTATAGTTACTGAAATTGACGCAGTCAAAGCCCTGGAGGCGCTGATGGACGGATTCCGGGTTATGCCCATGACCGAAGCCGCCAAAGAGGCGGACTTTATTTGTACCGTTACCGGCAATATAAATGTGGTTGGAGAGAAAATATTCAGAGTTATCAAAGATGGGTGCATAATTTCAAATTCCGGACATTTCGATGTAGAAATTGATCTGATTGCGCTCAAAAAAATTTCCAAAACGAGAAAAGTTCTGCGTGATTTCGTGGAAAGTTACAAAATAAAAATTGGAAAAAATGAGAAAACTATTTTTGTACTTGCCGGCGGAAGATTGGTGAATCTTGGCAGTGCCGAAGGACATCCAGCATCAGTGATGGATATGAGTTTCGCTAATCAAATATTGGCGGCAGAATTTGTGCTAAAAAATAAAAATACACTCTCAAATTCAGTGCATGTTCTGCCGGAAATGCTGGATAAAAAAATTGCTACGATGAAATTAAAAAGTTTGGGGTCAAAAATAGATACTCTCTCTCCGCGCCAGAGGCAATATATGAGTGGCTGGAGAGACGGAACCAATTAGTTTATGAAAATTGTAATTATCGGGGCTCAAGGGGTAGGTAAAACCACTTTAGCAAAACAAATAAATAAGCATTATCCTGATTTTAAAATTTTACCTGAAGCGGCGCGACTAGCTATGAAGGCAGGATATAAACTTGATCACACTGCGACGACAGAGACAGAGCTTTGGCTAATTGCGAAGCAAATTGAGTTAGAGAGTGGAGAGGGTAAGTGGGTAGCTGACCGATGTGGCATAGATTTGCTTGCATATATCCATCATTTGTTTTCCGAGGAATCGTCTTTGATTGAATTTGCTACTAAAACATTGGTGCCAAGGTTCAGTAAGTATGATTTGGTTTTGTATTTGCCCAGTGGGGAATTTGCCATTGTTGATGATGGTGTACGAGCAACTGATATGAAATTTCAAGAAGCCATAGACGAGCGGATTAGAGATGTAATAGAGACGCATAAAATTCCATTTGTGAAGATAGTCGGTTCACCCTTCGAGCGATTGGCGAGAGTTAAAAATTTACTGCATAAATTTGCACAAAGAATATAATCTGGTATACTTTTGGTATGTTTAGTTCACTTATAAATCCAAAAGCTTTAGGAGAAATAAGTAAAGATCTAGGGCAAATCTTTTTTGCTACAGTTTTTCTTACTGGTTTGATCGGTGATCAGGTAAATTATTTTACAATAATAACGGGGCTTACCTTATCAATTATTTTTTGGTCGGCATATATTATTACAAGAAAATATTAGCAATTAATTTATGGATACAAATTTTATGACAAACATGTATATTCTCGGTGCTTTATTGGTTATAGCCATTATTCTTTTGATAATGCTTGCAAAAAAGAATAGTTAATAGCATCAACTATACGGTTCGCAGTTTCTATGAAGTTTTTTTGCTTGCATTCATAAAATTAATTTGCTATTGTTTATCTACAATTAAATATATCAAGAGTGGCGACGAGAGAATTGGCTTGACGACTCGCTCAGCAACCTTCAAACGAAAGGTGCTAAATCCAACCAAGTGTTGCATAGGCAATATGAGGAAAGATAAGTATGTTTAGTCAACCTAAAACCTTTCCTCATTATTAGAGGATTTTTTTATAAGAAAGGCATATGTTTTATAAACACAGCGACAACTACACAGTCGAGAGCGTCACTTCTGGTCATCCAGACAAAGTTTGCGATCAGATTTCAGATGCTATTTTAGATGCCTACTTAACACAAGACCCTAAAAGCCGAGTAGCGGTGGAAACATTTGGCGGGCATGGCAAGCTTGTTATAGGAGGTGAAGTAACTTCTAAAGGAAAAGTGGATTATGTTGGAATAGCCCACCAGATTTATAAAGAAATTGGTTATGATAATGAACTCCAGGTTTCTGCCCACATAGTCACTCAGTCTCCAGATATAGCTATGGGAGTAGACACTGGCGGAGCAGGAGACCAAGGCATAATGTATGGATTTGCCACAGATGAAACGCCGGAATTTCTGCCCAAAGGCGTAGTACTTGTTCATAAGCTCGCCAAGCGTTTGGAAGAGATGAGAAAAAATGGGAAAATAAAATGGCTTCGTCCTGATGGTAAAACGCAAGTTACTTATACGGATGGGGAATTGCGCACAGTCTTGGTAAGCACGCAACATGCGCTACATATAAAATCCGAAGAAATAAAAAAAACAATTACCGAAAAAATAATATATCCGTTTCTATCTCCAAAAGAAAAAAAGGAAGTGAAAATACTTGTAAATCCCACAGGCCAATTTATCAGTGGCGGTTTTGAAGCAGACACTGGCCTGACTGGACGCAAAATAATGGTGGATACTTATGGGGGCCTTATTCCGCATGGTGGCGGATGTTTTTCTGGAAAAGATGCCACAAAAGTAGATCGTTCCGGGGCTTATATGTGCCGTTATGTGGCAAACAGTCTTGTCGCTTCCGGATACGGCAAAGAAGCGCTCGTCTCTGTCGCTTATGCTATTGGCCTCCCAGAGCCACTAATGATCGAGGCGATAAATGAGAAAGGTGAGGATTTGGCAAAAATCGTCCGAAAGAATTTTGATTTTAAACCGCTTGCTATTATTGAACGCTTAGGGCTCCGTAATCCAATTTTCAGTCAAACTGCCACCTACGGACATTTTGGCAAGAAAAATCTGCCGTGGGAAAAAATAAAAAAGATAAAATAATAAATTAGTGCGTAAAAATAATTTGGATCGTTCTCAAAATAATTCCAAGATCCATAAAAATATTTCTATTCTTAATGTAATATAAATCATATTCAAATTTTTCTTTGGAATCCTCGATGGTGTTTGCATATCGATATTTTATTTGTGCCCAACCGGTGAATCCCGGACGAATGATATGGCGTAGCGGATAGTGGGGAATGGTATTTTCCAGCTGGTGAACGAATTCTGGACGCTCCGGCCTCGGGCCGACTAGGGCAAGCTCTCCTTTTAAGATATTTATCATTTGTGGTATTTCATCTATGTGGAGCTTCCTGATTATTTTACCAATCGAGGTGATGCGGTTGTCATTTTTGCCTGCCCAGACTGCCCCATTTAACTCTGATTGGACTACCATTGATCGAAACTTGTAAAGTTTGAAAATTTTCCCTCCTTTTCCGACTCGGTTCTGGGTGTAAAATATGGGGCCTCGATCACCCACCCCGATCAGGAGAGCAACGATCACAAGAATCGGGAAAGTAATTATCAGCACAACAAAAGCAACCAGTTTGTCTAAAAGGTAGGTGACCGTATCATGCGAAGTCGAGCTGGTACTCTCTACATTATGCAAGAACCATATCTCATCAATGGAGTCGACTGGGATCTTGCCCAAGATATTTTCGTAGGCGTAGGTCAAATCTAGAATATTTTTAACGTTGTTATAAATTGATGTTAAGTTTTTCGTTCCCTCCAATGAATTTTTAGAAACAATCAGTGTGTCCACCGGTGTCGTATCTTTTTTATTCATGAATTCATGGAGGGAAGAATAAGTGCCTAAAACGTAGAAGCCGGATTGGGGATAGGTTGCTATATAATTTTTGATTTCTCCTACACTTCGGCTGTCTTTATTTTGATCTATGATAAAAGCTATATTTTTTTGAAAATATCTGGCAAAGATATTATAAAAAATTCTTCGCCAGGTGATAAAAATGAGTACAAAGACGACACTGAATATCGCGAGGTTAGTTTTGGGTTGAATACTGAAAGATGGAATAATATAAAACAAGATCGTACTCGCGGCTATAGCTATCATCGAAGCCAGGCCGATCATTTTCAGATTAGGGATAGTTGGTTTGATCAACTCTGTTTCATATAGATTAAAAAGAAAAAATACAAAAAGCCAAATCACAAATACAATCAGAAAGGGCAGAAGGTGACTATCAATAACCTCGCGCGAGAGTGATTCTGGGAACGCTAGTCTGAGCATTATTAAAAATGCTCCAAATAACATTATTATATCGCCCAAGAGAAGCAAGACTGTGCGAATTCCATTTCTCATGTTTGTATGATACGTTTTTAAGGCTCAAAAAACAAGTGTATTTTGATTGTTAAATATATTGATCCAGTGATATTGAAAAAATCAAAAAGATAAAATGACCCTTAGTTAATTCTCGAGTTATCCCCACCTATTTTGTTTTTTTAGTTTGTACAGACTTTTTCCATGATATAATTTAAGCGTTTCTAATAAAAAAATGGTCACTAAAAAAACTTGTGCCAAACTTCTAAAGAGGCGTTTAAAAACATTAGGGCTTTCTAGCTTTTTTGCTTTATCTTTTTTCCTTTTCTCTACTGATGCTTCTGCCATCACTAGCGCAGACCTTCTAAACGCTTTCAGGAATTATGTCAAACCCCAGATTATCGTTGTTCCTCCTCGTCCGACTCCGTCACCTGTCTACATCTCTGGTTCTCCAGGACTCAGAGGACCA